>Ga0163144_10018736_pt1 | contig 13972 bp, 12 predicted proteins | sample OliLak19BULKMAT1_FD_123175 | JGI IMG/M metagenome (GOLD analysis project Ga0163144, IMG submission 123175) | Freshwater microbial mat bacterial communities from Lake Vanda, McMurdo Dry Valleys, Antarctica - Oligotrophic Lake LV.19.BULKMAT1 | ecosystem: Environmental > Aquatic > Freshwater >... | reverse complement strand
TCCTGCTGCTGGCTCGGCCGCCACGGCGCAGATCGGCATCCGATTCCCCTCGGAAAAGAAAATCGTGCCCGATCCCGTTACCGGGGTGCCGGTGACCTTCCCTGACCTCCGCGGCGCAGGCCGACTCCAAGATCTATCAGACGCACCACCAGTGGACGTCCGACGGCAAGTGGCTCGTCTTCCGCTCCAACCGTGTGCAGGGCGAGGCCATGGCGGTCAATGAAGCGACCGGCGTGATGGGGCAGGTCACCGAGGGCGGCTATTCCGGCATGCTGTGCTTGGCCGACAACACGATGAACCTGTATTTCCTGCGCATCCCGATGGAGCGGGCGGCCCCGCCGATGCAGGGAGGCGAGCCTTCGGTGCCCCCGGCGCCCCGGCCGGCTGATGCCATCGCGACTCCGGCCGGTGCGCCGCAGCGTCCGGGCGGCGGTCCGGGTGGCCGCGGTCGCCAGACCGGCCCGGCCATGATCGTGCGCGTGGACCTGGGAAAGCTTTTTGCTGACAGCGAGGCCGGCAAGCTGCAGCCCAAGGCGGCCTACGAAACCGTGTGCGGCACCATTCCGATGGAGTGGGGCGCGGGCGGGGACATGGCGCTCGATTGCACCGAGGCGTATGCGTATTTCCGCGTGGGCAAGGAAGAGGCCGCCAAGCACCTGCCGGCGGACGTGAAGCCGGCGGAAAACTTCGGCCCGCGCAACATGGGCGCCGGGCCGACCGGACTCGGCCGCATGAATCTCAAGACCGGCGCGGTCAACTTCGTCGTCGCCGTGCCGTTCCAGATTGGCCACGTGCAGACCAACCCGTGGGTCCCGGGCGAGATTGTTTTCTGCTGGGAGACCGGCGGCAAGGCCCCGCAACGCACCTGGACGGTCATGGGTGACGGCACGGGCCTGCGCCCGCTGTTCCCCGAGGCGCCGTGGGACTGGGTCACGCACGAGGCCATCGTCAGCAAGGATTACGTCGCGGTCGCGATCCTCGCGCACCGTCCGATCAAGCTCGCCGGCGCGGAGACCCCGGCGGGCCCGGGTCAGGAAAATGCCTGGGGCCCCGCTGGCACCGGCGAGCACATGGGCGGCCTCGCCATGGTCAATCTGGGGACCCGCGATATCCGCATTGCCGGCCAGAACCCGGTCGGCGACCCCGGTCGCTCCGTCTGGCATGTCGGCGGTTCACCGGACGGCCGCTGGGCCGTGGCGGATGATTTCCAATACCGTCTCTGGCTCTATGTCCTGACCAACGGCGAACGGATCATGCTGGCCGACCTTGGCAGCAAGACGACCGCCCGGGACCACATCCACCCGACCTTCAGCGCCGACAGCAAGCGCAGCCAGGTGCAGACCTCGATGATCGCCGAGGACAGCCGCTCGCGGAACATCGCCGTCGTGCCCGTGCCGGAAGCCTGGCTCAAGCGCACCTATCCGACGAAGATCCAGTAAGTCCCCGCCAAGATTTGACGCGAAGGGCCGGCCTCAGCGCCGGCCCTTTTGCTTTGGGGTAGTTCAATAGAAAGGGTCCGGTCGAGGCTGCGGTATTGGCTGGCTTCGCGGAGGTGGAGTGAGGCGATGTGGTCGGCGTCGGCCTGGTCGCTCAGCGCAAGGGTGAGGTGCCACGCAGATTGCGCCGAAACGCCGCCGGGGTGCTCCCGTGATGCCGGGCAAAGAGAGGAATCATATGTTCTGCGTAAGCGAACCCGCACGCTTCGGCGATGTCGGGCACGGTCATGTCGGTCGAGGTGAGCAGCTGGCGAACCCGCTCAATCTTGGTGCGGCGGATTTCCTCTGCGGGACTGTGGCCGAGCAACGTATTGCAGCGCCGCTCCAGGGTCCGCCGGGCCATCGGCACGGCGCGCAGCACGTCCCCGATGTTTATGCCGGCCGTCGCGTTTTCCTTGATGAAGCGCATCACCTGCCGGACCTTCGGGTCATCGCACTCGAAGATATCGGTGGATTGACGGGTGGTAATCCCCAGCGGAGCGAACAATTGCTCCCGGTTGGCGGGCCGGCGGCCACGCATCAGGGCGTCCAGCATCGTCGCGGCCTCGTAGCCGATGCGCTTCACCGGGATATCCACGCCGCTGATCGGCGGATGAATGGTCTGGCCCAGCAGGTCTTCCGTGGAGAGACTGATAATCGCGACTTGGTCGGGAATCTCCAAGCCGGCGAGCTCGCACGCATTGGCGATGCTGCGACAGGTGATGGTATCCCAGCCGATAATCCCCACCGGCTTGGGCAGGCCTTGGAGCCAGCGCGCGCGGTCACGGCGTTGGGCCTCCAGCCCCGAAGTCGCCGTGAGCTTGGGTGATCGTGCGTAGCTCAAGGGCACAAAGCCCAGGGTCCGGGCGGCTTGCGCATAGGCTTGGGCCCAGAAGTTGAGAAACTCCTTCTGGGGGTCGCCGCAAAAAGCGACATTACGGAGCCCCTTGCTCCACAGGTGTTCGACGGCCAGTTGTACCACCGCTTTGGCATCCGAGGCCACGCGGGCGAAATTGCTGCCCGCAAAGCGCGCCCCTGACACATTCACCACGGGTACGCCAAAATTGCGCAACGTGCCGGCGAGCTCACGGGAGTGGACGGTGGCGATGATGCCGTCCCCCCGCCAGCCCTCGGGGATTTGCATCCCGCCATCGGGGCCGGTGGGCTGCATGTCGAGGTTCCAGAAGTTACTTTGGGCATAGCTCCAGGCGCCCTCGATAATCCCCCGGCCATAGTGGTTCCAAGCGGAGACGAGGAGGGCCACACGTTTTCGCTTCGGCTGCTTGGGCATGGAACACCACGTAGGCCAGCGCCGCGGGTGGTGCAATCACTAGTTTCGGGACTGGCGCAAAACCGTAATACATAAACGCGATATCGTCTACCGGCAGGAAGGAAATCTTGCTAGGGTGCAAGCTGCCGACCGAGTTGGCCTGGCTAGCTTCTATCTCACAACCCATGCATACCCCAAATCCGCATATTATCTCTAAACTATCGGCGATCTCACTGATTTGCCTTGGCTTGGTTCGAACTGCTTACGGTGCTGACGAAGAGACGGTCCAGCTTTCACCCTTCGAGGTGCGAGGGAAGGCCGACAATGTTTACAATCCCAGCGAGACGAACACCGGGACGATCATTTCCAAACCCCGCGACGAAATCCCCTTCGTCACCTCGGTGATGACCAGCCAGGTTATCACCGACCTGCGCCTCGACAACCCCTCGGATTTTGCGACGCAGTTTGCCGGAGTTTCCCGCAGCTCGGGTGATCAATTCCTGAATGACGGGGCGAACCTCAGCTCTGGCACGGAATTCATGGTTCGGGGGTTTTCCTCCCAGCCGCTTTACAACGGTTTCCAGACCGGCTTGCTCAATGTCACCACGGACGGCATTGGCCGCGTCGAGGTGACCAAGGGGCCGAACTCGATTCTCTACGGCCAGTCATCGGCCGGCGGCACCATCAACTTTGTGCCCAAGGCGGCAGTCCTTTCCGGCTCAATGACATCTCTCTCGGTCGGCGCTGGAACCAATGACGGTTATCGCGCCTCTTTTGAGACCGGCGGTGAAATCGTCGGGAAAACGGGCACGGGCTTCCGGGTCGGTGGTGGCTATCAGGAGTTCACCCGGCAGCAACAATTCTTCTGGGCCGGCCAGTCCGCCATTTACGGCGCCTATCGCACGAATCTCACCGATAAGATTACCGTGGAGGTTAATGCGGAAAGATCGCGCAAGAAGGCCCATCCCGCCCGCACGGAGGCTTTCGTGAGCCTGGGCGCTGGCACGGCGCGCATCACGGATCCGAACAATCGCCTGCGCAATGACCGAAATTTCAACTATCACGGGCCCTGGTCGTATCGTGAAGGCGACAGTTGGATTTCGTCGGCCTACTTGACCGCCCGCTTGAACACCAAGCTGACCTTGCGTGTGGGCGGCATCTACACCCGCCAAAATGAGGAGGCCAACTCGATCGATGGCGTTTACGGCTTGGGCACAAACATGACGGCGACTGGCTACTATCAGGACACAGCGCTGCGTCAGGTCGTGCATGGCTTCAAGGCGGATCTGCTGTATCAAACGACGCTGAAAAACATCGAGATTGATTCAATCATCGGGTTCGAGTCACACGAGAGCAGGGCCCAGGCTGAGCAAGTCCGCACCAACCCGGCGGTGACTCCGATCACGATTACGATTCCCTTTACTCGCAAGGCGGTCGAAGCAGATTTCCCCCGCCCGCCGGCCAAGAGTCTCTACACAAACTGGTCCGTCAGCACCGCCGGCAAACTGTCCTGGACCAATCTGCGATTCACGCAGTTCATCACGGCTCCGGAGAAACGCGCGACGCTCATGTGGGGTGTGGCCCAGGGTGAGGGTGATAACCTGACGATTGATAATCGCACGCAGAGCCAGGCGATAGCCGAAGGTAAGGACACGACTTACACGGTTGGTGGCACCTATCTGCTGCGCTCAACTGACGCGGGAAAGTGGATCGCATTCGCGAACACCTCGACCAGCTTTCTTATCCAAGCGGGTAACAGGCAGAACCCGAATGACTTTACGGGATTCACCACTGTGGCCGCTCTTCGGGCCTACGTGAACACCGTTCAGCCCAAGGCCATCGATCCGCAGACGGGCGAGGGACAGGAAGTGGGCATTCGGTATACCCGGACGGACGGAAAGTTCCGCCTCGAGCTGCTCGGCTACCAACAGGAGCGCGCCAACATCGCCCGTCAGTTCTTTGTCCGCGAAAGTAACGTTGCCGGTGAATTGAGTGAGCAGGTCATTGTCGCCTATCAATTGGCTTCCGGCGTGGAGCAGTCGAAAGGCGTGGAAATGACCCTGAATTGGAATCCGTCGCGCACGCTCGCGGTGTTTGCCTCCGGGGTGATTTCAAACGGGGAGGTCAAAAGCAACCCCGAGGCGCCGCAAGAAGTGGGCTTTCAGCTAGTGCGCAGTCCGGAAAGGATGTGGAACTTCTGGGTTCGCTATGCCCCCGCCACCGGTGCGCTGCAAGGCCTCGTCACGGGAGTGGGCGCCACCTATCGCAATGCCACCCGCACCCGCCCTGAACTGAACGACCGTTATCGCCTGAGTGATGAATACACTCTTGCCCGGGCCATGGTGGCGTATGAGTTCGGCAGTACCAAGCGGAAGCATACGATCAGCCTCAATGTGGAGAATCTGCTCGATGAGGAATACGTCGCCGAGAACGCGATTCTCAGCGAGCCGCTAACCTGCCGCGTCAATTATTCCCTGTCGTGGTGACGCACTGATCTGGTCAACAATCGACTCCGGGCGCGCCGCCGTTGGCGGCGCGCCCCTTTCACCACCGGTCCCACATGACTCCTGCTAGACCATCTCTGCGCTGGTCCATCGCGGGGCTTCTATGCCTTTCGACGGCCATCAACTACCTCGACCGGCAGACGCTTTCGATCCTGGCGACCACGATCCAGCAGGATTTGGGGATCGACGATATCGGCTACGCGAAGATCACGACTTACTTTCTTCTGAGTTACACGATCATGTATGCGGTCAGCGGACGCCTGGTCGATTTCCTTGGCACCCGCCGCAGTCTGGCGTGGGCGGTTGCCGGGTGGTCCTTGGCGGGCATGTTTCATGGCGCCGCCAATACGGTGGCGCAATTATCGGTGTGCCGGTTTTTGCTGGGGATGTTTGAGTCCTCGAACTTTCCCGCGGGAGCCAAGGCCGTCTCGGAGTGGTTTCCGCTCAAGCAACGGGCCCTAGGAATGGGCATCTTCGCCTCCGGTGGGGCCTTGGGGGCGGTGGTGGCCTTCCCGCTGGTGACCTGGCTTGCGCTGAGCTACGGTTGGCGATCCGCCTTCGTGGCCGTTGGGGCGGTCGGGTTTCTCTGGATCATTGCGTGGCTTGCCATCTGGAAGCCGGCGATGACTAGCCCCAGCCAGGATCCCTCTGCGACAGGCTCGGGTAGCGGCGAATCCATCCGGGTAAAGCCGTTTGGTTTGAGGGAACTGCTGTCCTACCGGCGGACTTGGGGCTGTATTCTGGTGCGGGTCTTCACCGACCCCATCATTTATTTCATCAGTTTTTGGGTTCCCAAATACTTATCGGCTAACCACGGCTATACCCTGAGCGACATCGGCTTGTTTGCTTGGATTCCGTTCGCCGCCCTCTCGGCCGGCCAGATCATTGGCGGTGCGACCGTGAATTGGCTGGTGGGTCGTGGCTTCGGACTGGACCAGGTGCGCAAGAGCATGATGTTGGGTGCCTCCCTGCTGGTTCTCGGGTCGGGAGCACTGGTGGCTTTGACCTCCAGTCCATCGCTGGCGCTTGCCGGCGTGGCGTTTCTGGCTTTTGGCCATGGATTCTGGGGGAATCTAGCCGTTCCGGCGGAGGTCTTTCCTTCGCACAGTGTCGCCTTTGTCACGGGCCTGGGTGGCACGCTCGGCGGAGTCGCTGGCATCATCTCCCAATTCTGCATCGCGTGGGCCGCGGGCCATCAGGGCTACCCCTACATCTTCGCGGTCTTCAGTGTCTTCCCCTTGCTGGCGTTTTTCTCGGTAAAACTACTGGTGGGTCAGCTGGGAGAAATTTCCAACACCCTGCCGCAGCAAACCAAGAGCCATGAATAATCCATTGCGCATCGCCATCGCTGGGGCAGGGCAGATGGGACGTGCCCACGCTGAGGCTTTCCTCGCTTGCGGCGCCCGGATTGTGGCCTGTGTGGACAGCAATCTGGAGCGGGCCCGGCAACTCGCGGCCGCAACCGGGGGCACCGCCTTCGGGACCGTGGGCGAGGCCCTCGGCGAGAAACCCGATGCCCTGAGCATCTGCCTGCCGCACAGCCTGCACTTCGACGCGGCGATGACGGCCGTCGACCAAAACGTCGCGCTCCTGATGGAGAAACCCCACTGTATCACCTTGGAGGAATCCCGCGCCTTGCGCGCGGCCTGTGCCCGGCGAGGGGTCATGGCCATGGCCGGCTTTACGCATCGCTTCCTCGCCACCTCGCGAAAGCTCAAATCCTGCATCAGGGCCGGTCGCTTGGGGCGGATCGATCTTGTCGTGGACCAGCTGGTGGCCAACGCCTTGGGCGCAACGGCCCCAACCTGGTATCGCGACCGGGAACTCGCCGGGGGGGGCATCGCCATGATTGGCATGATTCACTCCATTGATCGGCTGCGTTGGCTGCTGGATACCGAGATCACCAGCGTGCTGGCGCTGACGCGACAGGGCGATGCCTCGAGCGAGGTTGAAAACAGCGCACTCGCTCTGCTGGAGTTAGCCAATGGAGCGCAGGCCTCCTTGATCGCCTATCGCTCTCCGGTGCAGGGACACGAGCGAGCGCACCGCTACGAAATATTCGGTGAGAAGCTGAATGCCTCTTGTGCCGTGGGGTCTTTTACGAAACAGGAACTGGTGTTTGTCGGACCCGGTGGCGATGCTCGTGAAACCGTGTCGGACGATCGGCCATTCGTAACCGAAATACAGGAATTCACCGCCGCGTTGCGGGAGGGGCGGTCAGCCACCCCCAATCTCGTTGACGCCGAAATTGCCCTGGGTGTGGTGCTTGCGATCTACGAATCCGCCAAGACCCGCCAACCGATCAGCACCAGGGAATTTATCGGGGACACCGCTGCCCTCAATCAACTATAATCGCCTCCTCCATGCCTGACCAAATCTTCCTCTCCAAATACAACCCACTGAAAAGCATTCTGTTCGCCGATGACTTCGACGAAGGCGTCAACGGATGGTGCGAGCTGATCGGCAATCACGATGGCGACCTGAACAAGGTCCGGAAGGTGATGGAGGATCTCCGCCCCCCGCAGCTGTCGAACGGGAATTTCTTCGACATCGGCAGCCATGGGTCGCTCTCGGGCACTTACTCGCTCAAGCTGGCGACGCGGGCGAAGGCGGGTCACATGGCCCAGGCCATCAAGCGCGCGACTTCGCGCTCGGACGGTCGCGTGCGGGTCGAATGTTATTTCACCTACAAGTCGGAGCAGATCTTCGGTGCCGCCACCAACTGGGATGGGAATGTCGACCCATCGGAAACGAACTTCGGCGACTTCACGATCAGCAACGACATTTGCGAGGGCGATGAGGGGGTGCGCTATCACTGCGCGCTGCGCTATTTGAATACGGACAAGACCGGGGCCCTGGTGCAAAACTGGATGTATAAGACTTCGGTCCAGCCCAGCACCAAGATGGTGATGTCCGGCATGGTGTCGCCCAATTACGACTACCATGTCATCAACGAAAACGACTGGAAGCCGGTGCCCAACGGGCATCAGCCGCTTTGCTACAACGAGATTCCGACCAAGATCAACTGGCACTACCTGCGCTGGGATTTCGACACGCGGCTGCGGCGCAACGTGGAGTTGCAGGTGAACAACAAGGTGATGCCCCTCCACGATATCCCGGTGCCGGTCTACGAGCACCGCTACAAGGCCCTGAATCGCCTGATGAACTTCTGCCTCGATGTCCGGACCCATCGGCCGGTTAGGAATTTCCTCTATATCGATTCGGTCGTGGCCTCTTTCGAGCAGCAATGAGCTTCCTCCGCGCCATCAACCTCTTTCCCTGGGATGTAGCCAGCGAAGGCGCGGACAATTGCCTGGGTGCCATCGCACGGCTGGGCTGTAACAGCGTTATCCTGAGCCCCAATTACCATCGTGCCCGGCTCTTTCGACCGCGCACCTTGGGCTTCTACAATCGCCCGGTCGATTGGTGTGACTTCCGGCCCGAAACTTCACTTTATGAAGAGCCGGACCTCCTGCCGCCGATCAATCCGGACGAGCGCTGCGTCGAGGGCTGCCACCAAGCGGCGGTGGCCGCGAAGGCCAACGGGCTCGATGTGATTGTATCGGTGATTGGCTGCCACAATACGACGATCGGGCTCAGGCATCCCGAGCTCTGCGTGGAGAACGCTATGGGCGATCGCTACGCATTCGCGCTGAGTCCGGCCCAGCCGCGCGTGCGTTCCTACCTCGGCAGCCTGGTGCGTGATCTGTGCCGGCAATACCGGCCCAGCGGGATTCTGCTGGATAGCTTTGCCTTTCTCGATGCGGTTCACCGCGAGCACCACGAGCTGATGTTCGTCAGTCCCGGGGCGTTCGGGAAATACCTGCTGTCACTGTGCTTTTGTCCGGCATCCGGCGAACGCCTGCGGCGCGAGGGCATTGATCCTGAAGCCCTGCGCGCCCAAGTCATCAAGTTGGTCCAGACGGCGGTCACGCATAGCCCGGGTCCGCGCTCGCCGGAGGCCGAACGGGACGAACTCACCGCGCTCCTGTTCGAGTTTCCTGAATTCATGGCCGCAGCTCGCCTTCGTTCCGAGATCGTGGACGAATTGCTGGTTCACGTAGCCCAGGTTGCGCGCGAAGAGGGCGTGCAACTACACAGTCAAAGCGCCTTGCTGGCGCGGCCAAGTTCGCGGGTCTGGACGGAAGGGGCGGGACTTCGCACCCGCGCGAAGTCCTGTGAGAAGATCTTCATTCAGGCGCATTGGCCATCGGCGCGTGAAGCGATTCACGACCTGAGCTGGGCGGCCACGGTCCTACCGCCCGAGCGCTTCGTGCTCGGCACCATGACCAGCGAGGACAACGTCGCGTCCGAGGGAGATCTGGTGCAGCGGGCCGTGACCGCGAAGCGCCTCGGTGCCGCCGGTGTCAGTTACTACAACTACGGACTCCTTACGGCAGCCCGCCTGGGATGGATCCGCCAAGCGAACGAAAACACTCGATGAGCTCGGCGTCGACCAAGGTGAAGTCGCCGTGATGTATCTTTATGATGAAGCAATCCTATACCGCAGTGCTGGAGCGCAATGTGACCTTCACGGAAGTGTTGGTCACGGAGCCCTATGAGGTGCCATGGGCCAGTGAGGCCCGCATCTTTGTGCGAGCCTTGGACCTTACCGGGTGCCTTGAGGCTACGGCGGAAATATCGCCAGACGGACTCTTCTGGACGCCGGAAGGCAGTCCACCCGTGAAACTCGAGCAACCCGGCCTGCTCACCTTTCCGGTGCGTGAGTTTGGCCACTGGCTGCGGGTTGTGCTGAAGAACAAGGGTTCCGCGCCATCGGCCCGTGTGATCATTTACCTGGCTTTGAAAGAGTGATAATCGGGGGCTTGTGAGCATTAGAATCATTCTCGTTTTTTACCCCTCCGTTTTATGAAGCTTCGCTTCACCGTTCCTCTCGCCGCCTGCCTCGCGCTGGCACTGCTGCCGGTTTCACTCGTTGGCGCTACGCGAATCCACGTCGCCCCGCAGGGTAATGATGCCAACGCGGGCACGGCCGAAAGCCCGCTGGCAACGACCCAGGCCGCGCGCGACATGGTACGGCAGGTCCTTGCCAAAGGACTCACCGAGCCCGTGGAAATCATCTTCGCCGCGGGGACTTACACGATGGAATCGCCGCTCGAACTCCGGCCCGAGGATTCCGGCACCGAGAAATCCCCGGTCACCTGGAAAGCCACGCCCGGGGCCAAAGTAGTATGGTCCGGGGGCCGGGCGATTCCCCAGAAGTGGAGCAAGGGCGAGGACGGCGTGTGGCAGGTGGACCTCAAGGGCATCGGCCGAGAGGCCTGGAACTTCCGTCAGTTGTTCGTGAACGAGAAGCGCGCGATCCGCGCCCGCTTTCCCAATGCCGATGCACCCAACCCCTTCCTTTACACCCTCGGCGGCGATATGGACCACGTGATCATTGACGCGGCCTTGGTGAAGGAGGAATGGGGCCGAGCCCGTGACGCGCAGATTAACATCGTGCCCCAATGGAGGTTTTTCAACCAATGGAACACGGTCACCAAGGTGAACCCCAGGACCGGTCGCATCGACATTGCCGATAGCGAGAGGCACGCGAAGATCATCCCGGGAAACTGGTTTTGGATCGAGGGGGTACGCGAGGAACTTGACCAACCAGGCGAGTGGTTTTTCGATCTGCAAACTCGCCGTCTGCACTACCGGCCTTTGCCGGGCGTCGATCCCAACACCCTGGACATCGTGGCCCCCGTGTTGAACCGGATCGTCAACGCCCAGGGCGACGTAAATGCCGGGACCCACGTGCAACACGTGCACTTCGCCGGCATCGAGTTCCGCCACACCACCTTCACCCTCGGCCACATCGAGGCGCGCGTGCACACCGACACCGCGGTCATGTTCGAGAACACCCGCGATTGTTCGGTCAGCAACTGCCACTTCGAGAACATCGGCGGTTACGCCCTGTGGCTGCACCTCGACAGCCAACGCAACAAATTCGACCGCAATACCGTCCGCTACTCCGGGGGTGGGGGAGTGCTCATGACCGGCGCGCGGCTTTCCTACATGGACGACACCAAGATTTACACTCCGGGCGAGGCGGCGGCCAGGGTCGCACCCATCCTCAACGAAATCACCCGCAACACGGTCGAACATTGCGGGAAAATCCGCTACTACGGCGGCGGCGTGCACCTCGACTCGCGGCCCTTCCACATGGCCATGGAGCCCGGAAACCTGATCGCCCACAACTATTTCAACGACCTCTCGCGCAACGGTGTCTTCGTCTTCCGCAACCAGGGTGGCAACGTGGTTGAATACAATCACATTCACAATGCCATGCAGACAACCATAGACGGCGCCTGCATCCACTTCGCGACGATGAATCACCTCAACGCGCCAAACTTCATCCTCAACAACTGGGTCTACGACGTCTGGGGCTACGAGCAGAAGCCCGACGGCAAACCCATCCGCAAGCTCAGCAACGGCATCTTCCTCGACTGGGACACCAGCAACACCACCGTGCGCGACAACTGGATCTACAACTCCGTCGACGGGGCGATCAAACCGATCTGGGATAATCAGAACCTCGTCATCGAGAACAACCGCGAGTCCGCCACCCGCATCGTACCGCCCTTTGTCAACGAGCTCGGTCCTGAAGGCAAAGCCACCCATGCCATCGACCTCGCCGCGAATCGCCTCACGGGCGGCGTGATCCATTACACGGATTCCCGGCACGTCACCACCACCGGCACCTGGAACTCCAAAACCGCCATCGGCATGTGGGGGCTCTTCCGCTTCAACTTTCTGGTTGGCACCTCCGCCGTTCCGTCAGAGGCCACCTACACCCTGCCCATCCCGCAGGACGGCACCTACCAGATCTCGCTGCTTTACAAGCCTGGCGATGATTGCGCCTCGAATGTGTCGGTCATCATCGACCATGCCGACGGACAAGCAAAACTCACCTGGAACATGCGCCAGGGTTCCGAGCACGGCTTCGCCGTCAAGGTTGGCACCTACCGCTTCAAGGTCGGACAACGCCACACGGTCACGCTCTTGACCGCGAACGCGGACGGCAACGTGATCGCCGACGGCGTCGGCTTCGTGAAGGTAGCCGATTGATCGTTTCCGCAAATGAACACTATTCTGTGGGCAGAAGACGTCGTGTTACCAGAACTACGGGTTCCTCGCGTAAGCGCGGATCAGCTTAACCCTCGCCCTAAAGGAATGAAGTCATGAATACCACTATGCGCGCCGCGGTTTTGGAGTCAGCAAGAACGATTAAGGTGCAGACCCGGCCTTCCCCGGAACTGAAGCCCGGCATGGTCATGCTGCGCGTCCGGCGGGCCGGCATTTGCGGTTCCGACCTGCATTACTTCGAACATGGCTGTTGCGGTGCGTTTGTGCCCACGCGCCCGTTTGTGCTCGGTCATGAATTCGCGGCGGAGGTCGCTGCGATTGGCGAGGGCGTGAGCACCGTGCGGGTTGGCGCACGGGTCACGGCCAATCCGGCCCGGGCCTGCGGGGTCTGCGATTACTGCAAGAGCGGACGGGGTAACCTCTGCCGCCAGACCATCATGCTGGGCAGCGCCAGCACCACTCCGCCGACCGATGGGGCGTTCGCGGAATTCGTCACGGTGCGGGCCGACCAGTGCCACGTCCTGCCGCCGGGCATGGATGACGCGACCGCCGCCATGCTTGAGCCGTTTGCCGTCGCGCTCCACGCCGTGAAGCGGGCCGGGGTGGTCTCCGGCCGGCGCGTGTTAGTGACGGGGGGCGGCCCGATCGGACTACTCGTGGCGATGACCGCGAAGATGTTTGGCGCGGTGCCGGTGGCCTTGAGTGATATTCTGGAAAACCGCCGGGAAACGGCCCGCAAGCTCGGGGCGGATGTGGCCTTGAATCCAGCGGATCCCCGGTTGGCGGAAACAGTCCGGGAGATTGCCGGTGACGGTTTTGATGTCGTGTTCGAAGCCTCGGGGGCGAAAGCCGCCCTGCGGCAGACCTTCGACCTCGTACGGCCCGGCGGGACGATTGTGCAGATTGGTACGCTGGGCACGGAGGATATTCCTTTGCCGGCGAACCAGCTGATGGTGCGAGAGATCAATTTCATCGGCTCCATGCGCTACGGGAACGTCTTCGACGAAGCGATCCGCTTGGTCGAAGCTGGGCGGATCGATTTGCGCGGGCTGATCAGCGGCGTCTTGCCTCTCGCCGACGTGGACCAAGCCATGCGCCTGGCCTCGGAGAAGAACACCGCACTGAAAGTGCAGCTGGAAATCAATTAAATGTCGCATAGCCGCCAGCTAACGAACGACTGTTCAGTAAAACACATTCCGGTCGAGGCTGCGGTATTGGATGGCCTCGAGCAGGTGCGGCTGGCCGATGTGGTCGGCCCCGGCGAGGTCGGCGATGGTGCGGGCGACCTTGGGCATGCGGTCATAGGCTAAGAGAAGAACATCTCGGAGTAGACCTTCCCTTGTTGGAAACGCCAGTTTGGCATGATGGAGGTCAACGAGGCCAGGCGGCTGAAGGATTTGGAGAAGGAGAACACCGAGTTGAAGAACATGCTGGCTGACTCGCTGCTGGAGAACCGCGGGCTGCGGTTCGTGAACGAAAATAATTATGAGCCCGGGACACAGTAAGCAGATGGCGCAGGCCGTCCCCACGGGCGGCCTCTGTTCCGGGCGTCACGCCTGCCGGATCCTGCGCCTGGCTAGAGCCACTGGGTGGTATCGGGCCGGGCAGCGTAGCGACTGTCAGCCACAGATGGT
>Ga0163144_10018735_pt1 | contig 13972 bp, 11 predicted proteins | sample OliLak19BULKMAT1_FD_123175 | JGI IMG/M metagenome (GOLD analysis project Ga0163144, IMG submission 123175) | Freshwater microbial mat bacterial communities from Lake Vanda, McMurdo Dry Valleys, Antarctica - Oligotrophic Lake LV.19.BULKMAT1 | ecosystem: Environmental > Aquatic > Freshwater >... | reverse complement strand
CAGCCGCGCGGAAAGATCGGTCTCGAGACGGGCAAGAGCGGCCAGGGGATTGGCCAAAGAGATGTCATCGGCACCGCGCACCTCACGGATGATCTGGATCGCCAGCCGCAAGGCCGCCGCAGAATCTGCGGTTGCACCCGCCTCCTCATAGGCATTCGCCAGCGCCAGTTGAAGATCGATCAAACCGTCCGGGTCGGCGCTACGCATCGACTGAAGAAAGGCCAGATCTCTTGAAACCAGCCGCAGGGTCGCAATGTCCCGGTTCTCCACGGCCTCGGCGATCCGCTGCAGGTCGGGCAATTCAGCTTGCTGCGCCGGGACAGGCTTCGCCGACACAAGCAGGCTGACCAGCACGGCGGCTACGATCCGCATCAGCATGTTCTTTGGACTCCCGGCCAGCGATATTGGAACGCTGATTGCCCCGGGCGCGTCAACCGTCGATCTCCGATCGGCCATGGCCGGAATCTGTCGGCTTGACCCATGGTCGGCGAACGGGACTACTGCGCCGACCCCGCCCGTTCGTGGGGGTGGCGAAGCCGGGGTGAGAAAGTGGACGATCCTGGAGAGCCGGAACCCTGGTGGAAGAAGGCTCTGGTGGCGGCCCTCGCGGGTCTTCTGTTCAGCCTGACGATGTCAGCCGTGTTGTCCCTGGGGTCGGCTTTCCGCGTCGCGCCTCTGGTGGCGGTCGAGCGGGCTGGCATCGATTTCGGGATGCTGGCCTACACCGCCTTTGCCGGACGTCCGAAGACATCAGAGAAGGAGCCGAACTACATCTTTGTAGATGTCGACCGGGCCGCCTGCGAGGCGTTTTCCCCCGATGCGTCGGCCTGCATCGGCGACAGACCCGTGCCGCCGGCCCTGACGATTGCGTTCGCGAAGGCCGCCCGCCACTCGGGTGCGTCGGTCGTTGTGATTGATGTGCGCGCGCCCGACGGGGCGGCGGACCGTGCCGATCTGGCCAACGCCTTGGCGGCCCCCGACGGTCCGTGGGTGATCGCCTCCCTGGGCGTACGGCCCCGACTGTCCGACAAACAGATGAAAGTGGTCGCGAACAGCCAGACCCTTCTCGGTCCTGCCGCGCAGGCGCCGCTCCGTTCGGGCCGGCTCCTGCTGGCACCCTTCCTGACGGCCACCGACGCATTCGCAGCCGACGGCATCGTTCGCCACTATCCCTTGCTGGAACAGGTGGAGGGTCTGGGCAGAGAGGGGGCTGTACGATGGTTGCCGAGCGCACCCTTCCTCGCCTCGCGACTGGCAGATTCCATTGGCGCCGGGGCTCTGATCTGCCTCTACTATCGGCGCGAGAGTCCAGGGTGCGACGGGGTCGATGCCTCCACCTCGAGCACTGTGATCCAGTTCGGAGAACGAACCGACCTGAGGAACCGCATCTTCTACAGTCTGCCCAGCCTTGCGGCAGCCGGACCCGAGCAGCGCTCAATCTATCGGGATCGGTACCTTGGCTTCTACGATCGGATCGTTGCCTCGGACCTCATTGAGAGCGGGACCTTTATCTGGCCTCGCGAACTGATGGCCGGTGCTATCGTCATCTTCGGCTCAAGTGCTCCGGAGGCGCACGACTGGCATGTGACCCCCCTTGGTCCGATGGCGGGACCTGAGATCCTGTTCAACGCAATCCGCGCGTTTTCCGAGTTCGCCCCCCTCAGCGAGCCCACCTTTACGGCTAGTTCTGGCGAACGCCTGGTTTCGGCCTGGAGGGGTTTCATCTTGAAGGTTGGCGCCATGTCGACCGGTACGTTGATTATGCTGGTCGGCTGGTTCGCCATCTTCTGGATCTCGGATCGCTGGACGGCGGCTCCTCTCTGGCTCAACCGTACGGCCTGTGTGCTGATTTTTTTCTTCAGCCTTGGGGTGACCGCGACGTTCGAGCTATTCACTGGAATCTCGGCTCTCGAACGCAACGCCCAGGTCGCAGAATCTACCGACCTGCTAACGCCGCTCCTGGCGCTGGGGCTGGAAGGCTTTGCAGAAGCCGCCCGGACCTTCGCCCAAGCTTCGGAAACCGTCGTCGGCTGGGCTCTCTCGAAAGGTCTCATCCTCGCCCGGAAAGCCAAAGGGAAACCATCCGATGACACGGTCTAGAGTAGCTACCCGCCTTCTGCCGCGCCTTAGGTCTGTTGCTGTCGCTTTGGGCCTGGCCCTTACGGCGGTCTGCACGGCCGGGGCTGCGGCCCAGGCACAGGAGCGGCCGATCGGCCAGATCGACGCCGCTCGCGGCGTGGTCAGGCCAAGTGATGCGCTCGTGACCCGCTCGGACGGAGGCCCGGTACCGGCACGATCCCTGGTCAGGCTTTATGAGGGCGATCGGATCACGGTTACCGGCAGCGGGACGCAGCTCACGCTCTTCCTCGCCGGAGCGGAGGCTCCGACAATTGTCTCGCGGGCCAACAGTCCGTACGTTGTCAGGGGGCGGCGGGCGGCTCCTGTCCAAGGTTTCGTCTCTGACATGCTGGCCAGTCTTGACCTGCTGTTCAACCGGCCGCGCATGGCGATTGCAACAGTCACCGAGGCACGTGGACTGGGCAACGGCCGTCAGGCGACGGCGTTCCTCCCGGTCGGTGCGCAGCGGCTGCCGCCAGGGACAAGACGCCTTCTTGTCCTCTGGTCCGGGCCCTCGTCGGTCGTGCAGGTGGTCCAAGGCGCGGGCAACCGCGAATGGACGGCCTCACTCTATGCCTCGACCTTCGTGGAGGCCCCTCCCGAGGGCGACTTCCAGGTGGTTCTACCGGGCGACCCTCTGGGCTGGACCGTGACACGGGTACCCGCCGACGAAACACCCCGTGCGCAGGGCACCTCGCAACTGGGTGAGCTGACGGCCGACGAGCGGCTGGCCAATGCAATCTGGCTGCTCGCGGACGGCGGAACCGAGTGGCGGCTGTTCGCGATTTCGGAGGTCGCCGACCTCGCCCAGACCGAATACAGCGCGGCCCGACTGCTGGCCGCGATCCGCTCGGGTGAGATCGAGCCTGAGGAACTGTTCGGGGATGTAGCAGAGTGAATAACGCGCTGAGAGTTCCGGCTGGCTGCGCGGTGATTATCGCATCCGTCGTTGCATTTGTATTGGCGGCACCCGGCCACGTCCGAGCCCAGATTCCTGCAAGTCCGCTGCCGATCGAATTGGGCCAGACCAGAACGGGATCACTCGAGCCGGGCGATCCCGCAGGCGAGGATCTTGGGCGCTATGACGACTTCACCTTCCGGGCGGAAGCGGGCCAACGAATCTTGATTTTGCTAACGTCCAACGATTTCGATCCAGTGCTGGTCGTCGGTCGGCCCGACCCGGCGGGAGGACTTGTTGAGCTGAGCCGCAACGACGATGGGGGAGGCGGCGTCGATTCGCTTATGGTGTTTCACGCGCCGCACACAGGCGTGTTCGTTGACGGCTCACGCGGGCGACATGGCGCTGGGTCGGGCTCGACTGCGTTTCAGCGCCGATCCCGTCGCCAGACGAGATTTCGACCGGTCTCGCCCGATCCACGCTGCTTTCGTGACGGCGGCCTGGACTGTGAACGATCCCGAAGCATCCCGGCACGTTGCGGAGCAGCCCGTACGAATTGATCTCACGGCCATGGATCCTTAGGTTTTCGTCGGACTTCGTCGGAAGACAGACAGCCGGGCACACGTTCATTGCAGGATGTCGCGCCATGCGTCGAATCTCAGCAGGAAAACATGCCCAAGCTCCTCATTCGCTCCGGACCGATCTCAACTCTGGCTCTCGCGGTCGCGATCGGGCTGACACCGCTGATCGCGAGCGCCGCCGTCCATACGAGCCGCCATGATGGGCCGGTTCTTCCGGCCGAGGCCAGTCGACCCACCCTGGCCGACGCCCTTCGTTCGGTCGTCGTGATCGGACCGGGAGATCCGCAGGCAGGTCCGGCCTCCGGGTCCGGCTCGGGCTTCGTGTTCACGGACGAGGGTCATGTCATGACCAACGCTCACGTGGTCGGCTCCGCAGCGACCGTCAGTGTCACCTTTATCGACGGCCGACGGTTCCAGGCGGCCGTCGTGGGCGTCGATCCCCGGACGGACATCGCCGTCGTCCGTCTCCCTGCCGATGCGGAGGCGGTGCCGCTGACCTTGGCGGGGCCGGACCAGGTGCACCTTCCCGGTGCGCAGGTTTACGCCTTGGGGAATCCGCTGGGTTACGCCTTTTCGGTGACCTCCGGGGTGATCTCAGGAGAGGGCCGCACCTATGATGTGATCACGCCGGTTGACTTCCTGCAGCATGACGCCGCCCTGAACCCGGGCAGTTCCGGCGGGCCCCTCGTTGATATCGACGGCCTTGTTCTGGGTGTGAATACGGCGACGCCGGCAGAAACCATTTTCGACATTGGCATCGGTCTGGCCATTCCTGGTGGTCTTGCCAGTCAGGTCGGCGGGCGTCTCATTGCCGAGGGTTCGATCGTACGCGGCGCTCTGGGCCTGCGTGTTAGCCACGCGGATAGGATGGTCGCGGCCGCCCTGGGCGCCGGAGATGTCGAAGGGGCGCTGATCGATTCCGTTGAGCCGGGCGGTGCCTCGGCGCAGGCTGGTCTACGCGCAGGCGACCTGCTGCTTGCCATTGATCATCAAGCGATCGCCTATCCGCGAGATGTCATGGCCAGGACCATGTCGCACGGACCCGGCCACCGTGTGACGGTTGATTTTGTGAGATCCGGGCGGCCGGGGTCTGCCATCGTGACGCTCGAGCGTGACAGTCCAACCCTGGTCGGCAGGGTCGGACTTGTCGCGGCCGGCGGCGCTCATGATGGCGGGGACCTGGGTTTGCGGGTCGGACCGGAGGAGGGACGACCGGGTGCTGTTGTCACGGACGTCGTCATGGGCTCTCGCGCGCAAAACTATGGCTTGGCCCCCGGCGATCGTGTCGTGGCGGTCAACGGCATGATGGTCGCCAGCCCGGAAGAGGTGCGCGCGTGGATTGGAGGCGCGTCGGGTTCCTTGGTCGTGCTGAGGGTCGAGCGGCCGGGCGTCGGGCTGCGACATGTCAGCATCCCCAGAACTCCAGCCGACAGCGTCTCGCGTCGCCCCGGATTGGCCTCGGAACAACAGTCCCCGCTTTTATGACCGGAGTTGGCGAACTGGGTAACCCAGGTTCATGGAGCGACGGAATCGGTCGGATGACACTCGGAAAGACCCGCGCTAAGCTTGTCCAGATCGGGGGCAACGGTGCTCCCGCAATCGGGGACCTATTTCATGAAACGCTCTTATACCAAATCCTTTCTGCTCGCCTCGGTCGTCGCGACAATGGCCGGTTCGACCCTCGCTCAGGATCGCTCCGGCGAGAACCTCGGAACCGGAAGCGGCCAGCTAACACCGACAGCCTCCGCCGTCGCCAGCGCCTCTGACGCCCTGGGTTTGGCGGCTTGGGCACGCGAGAACGAGGACGCGGAGGCCATGCTTGTTGCCGCCCGTATGCTGGCCTCAATCGGAACTCTGGGCGAGGGCGCAGAGCCCGAAGCCACCGCCTCCTCGACGGCCACGGGGGCCGCGTCCGGCACGGCACCGTCCTCGGACGCCCTGTTCGACGAAGCCGTTGCACTCGCAGAAGGCGAACCTGGCATCATTGGACGCGTCACAGCAGCGCGTTCGGTCATGGCGCGTGGGCGGGACGGCGGCCCGACGAGCTGGGTCCGCGACATCTCGGCCTACTCCAGCGTCAGTTATCGGATTACGGCCAACGGCGGCTATGTGTGGAACATGATCGCCGCCGGCGACGGAGATACTGACGTCGACATGGAGATCTTCGACCAGAACGGCAATCTGATCTGTCGCGATATCTCGCCCTACAGCCGCGCCCAATGCAGCTTAACGCCCGCCTGGACTGGTCCGTTCACGGTGAGGATCACCAACCTCGGCTCCGTCTGGACCCGCACGCTGTTCGTGACCAACTGATTACCGGCGGCGGGGGGCGGCAACGCTACTCCCCGCTATCCGGCTACAATAACCGCAGCGAATGGGGGTTCGCGTGACAATGTTTAACTTTAAAAAGCGTCGCTCGCGCCGGGGTTTGACCCTTGGCGTGGCTTCAATCCTATTGTCTCTGGCAGGCACATCCGCTGCCCGGGATGACGACTTTCAGCCTGTTTGCCCGCCTCCGTTCGACTTTGGGCCGCTGTTGATGGACGACACGGCCGCCGATGCCCCGATTCCGATCGAAGTGCTGCGTTGCGAAACCTTTATCCGAGCTCAGTGGACCCTACTTTCAGACGGTGCCGACGCTCTGCAAGCGATGTCGGCCAGAATCGCTCAAGGGGGTGACGTTCTAGGCATCATCGAAGCCAATCGCCGACGCATCTCGGCCTTGATTGCCGGAAAACAACGCCGCCGCGAGGAGTTGCTTGGAGAGCCGGCAGATCGCCGCGAACCCCAGTTGAGTCAGCTAACGCAGGAAATCACCGCTCTGTCCCAAGAGGTTAACGCCCTGAACGAACAGGTTATTCGCGAATTTCCTGCGTACGGCGAACTCTCGGCACCGTCGGCCATCGATATTCCGAAACTTCGTTCCCTCATGCGCGACGACGAGGTGGTGGTGCAGATCCTGATAAACGAAGACGCGGCCTATATCTGGGCCGTCAGCCATGAGCGGATCGAATGGCGTCGCGCCCCCCACCTCGGAACTCATGCAATGACCCGCGTGGTAACCGAATTGCGTCGTGGCCTCGAAGTTCCAGATGTGAGCCGCGATTACGATCCCGAGAACGTTTCCGGCCCACAAGCCGAACCGGAAGAGGCATCTTTGACGCCCTTCGATCGCAACCTGGCACACAAAATCTATTCGGACTTGTTCGGACAGGTGGAAGCCACGCTAGAAAACAAGCGGACCCTTATCGTCGTAGTTAACGGCGCGCTGTCGGCGATCCCTTTGGGCGTGCTTGTAACCGCGCCTCCGCAGGGCGATGACCGGACAGTGGACGCACTCCGCGCCACGCAATGGCTGGGCGATCGGTATATGCTGGTCTCGCTGCCATCTTTATCGGCACTGCTTTCGCTGAGGTGTTTCGAGCGTGGCAGAGACGTCAACGACCGACCGGCGGGCTGTCCGGTCCTGAGCCAGGCAGGGGCTGAAAGCCTTGCGGTCGCCGATGTAGAACCTTTGTCGTTCTTTGGTGTCGGCAATCCCGTTTTGGGTGGGGTTGAGGCGTCAACCGAGCAATCACCCCGGGCGGCACCACCGCGCGTCGATTCTGCCTTTTCGGGGCGCCTGGCGAATGTTGACGTTCTGCGTAACCTGTCGCCATTGCCCGGGACCGGAAGGGAATTGGCCGCGATCGCCTCGCGCTTTACGGCAGGCGGTGAGGAGAGCGTGATCCTGATCAGAAATGAAGCTCGCGAGCCGAGTATTATTTCTCGAGTTGCGGACAGTGGGACGGGCGTCAGGACCAACCCCGATCTGGCGCGCGCGCGATATGTTTCCTTCTCAACACATGGCCTGCTGACTGGACAAGGCGGCGAGAACGCCGAACCTGGACTTGTCCTGACCCCCCCGTCGATTGCAAGCGAAGCCGACGACGGGTTCTTGGCGGCTTCAGAAGCCGCACAGCTAACACTGCGTGCCGAGTTTGTCGTGCTCTCCGCGTGCAATACAGCCGCAGCAGATGGCTCAGTTGGGGCAGAGGGACTGGCGGGTCTTGGGCCGGCATTCTTCTACGCCGGCGCGCGATCTTTGCTCGTCTCGCATTGGGCGGTTTCTGACAATGCCACGGCCGAACTAATGAGTGATACATTCGCGAGACTTACCTCGAACGAAGGTCGCTCGAACGTAGGTCGCGCTGCCGCCTTGCAGCAGTCCATGAGGGCAATCCGGAACAACCGGGCTAATCCCCAATGGGCCCACCCCAGCTATTGGGCCGCGTTCAGCTTTATTGGTGAACCTGGGCGTTGAGGGCCAAGCGGCTTTTTGTCGCTTTCGCCGCTTTTTTTGGTTAGGGCCATGCCGGATCTGCTTGATCACCCTGTTCAGGACGCGCTCGAAGCCCTGCGAACAGTATGTATTGGCCGCCACGGGCTGATCCTTGAGGACGACCCTCTGACAGCCGCGAGGGGTCGCGAGGGCCTTCTGGCTATCGGTTTCTCTAGGGTTGACGTCGTTGCTCTGGGCGAACGCGCCGTACAAGCCGCCGGAAGAAAGCGTTATGATGTCCTTTTGCTGGACAGAATGAACCCGGGTCTCGACGGGCTTGAGGCGCTTTCGCGGATCCGCGCACTGCCAGACCGCCCCGATTCATCCAGGCGCTCGCCGATTCTAATGCTCACGGCGCTGGGGGGAGATCGCAGCCGCGTCGAAGGCCTGTTGCAGGGCGCAGACGACTACGTGCCCAAGCCGGTCTCAATCGTAGAACTTCAGGCAAGGGTCGCCGCCCAGATTCGCCGCACAACCTGGACCGCGTCGAGGGGGGCTCCGACCCCGCTCCTAAGTAATGGCCCGCTGATCATCGACACCCAGATTCCTTCCGTTGCTCTCGGCGGATGCGACATTAGGCTTCCGCCCAGGTCTTTGGGAGTCCTCGCCGAACTGATCCGCTTCGCCGGCCAGCCCGTCTCTAAGACCATGCTTTGGGACCGTGCCTGGAGCGACTGGGCCAGCCAGCCGGACGAGTGGCAAGACACGATCGACGTTGCGGTTCGCCGTGTCAGACGCAGTTTGGAAGAGGCGGAGATCGCGGTCCTGCCCCCCCAGCTTAGACCTGTCGTCCTGACCATCCCGCGCGTCGGTTATATGGCGCGCGACCTTACATCCTTCGTGGTCTGACGTGTGGCATTTCACGACATCGCGGTGGATTGCGTTGCTAGGGCTGTTTGCTCTTTCAGTCATGTTCTGCGCGGTCGTCGCGACGGATGGCTGGTTGAGGAAACTCAGCGAAGATCAGATGCTCGAAATTGCGCGGCGCGATGCGGCCATGTTCCGATCCCGCTACGCCTCGCTGCCGGAACCAAGACGGACAGACGCGTTGTTCCTCGCGATCCCGGCATTCGCCCTGCAAGCGAGAGCCGCTCGGGGCGATATCGGAGCGGGTCAGAGCGCGCCCCCCGACCCATGTGGGGCTGCGGATCGCGACCGGACCGTCGTCGCGGCGTGGTTCGCCGATCCTGTCGTCAACAGCGCCGGCTTTACTGGCCCGCTCCCTGCGTCTGATATTGTCGATTGGCCTCGGCTGAGGCAAGCGCTTCCCGGATCGCGAGTGAGGTTCACGGTCGCGGCTGGTACCGCCTGCAACCTTACCAAGACCGAGGCCATCGGCGTCGTGGAGCGCATCGGCGGTGTCCAGCTGATTGTTGGAGGTCTGGTTGATCGAGAGAATGCGGTGCGGGCCAGGGTATGGATAACCGGGGCCGTTGCAGCGGCTTTGATCGGCGCGGCGGGCGGTCTCGCGGTCGTTCTGGTCACCCGGCAGACGGCGTTTCGGGTGCGTGAGTTGTCCAATGTGTTGGCGCGTGCCGGTCAGGGGGATTTTGAAGCGCGCGCAGCGAACGTCGGCACTCACGGCGAGTTCGCTATTCTTGGCGTCCGGATTAATGACGCGATTGACCGACTGGCGGCGCAGAATCGCGGCTTGCGCGAGATCGCTGCCCGGATCGCTCATGACTTCCAGCGGCCGCTGACATTGGCTCAGTTCAAGCTCGAAGATATGGCCCGCATAGGTCCGACAGCGGAGGCAAGGGCTTCAGTTGAGGCGGCCTCAGCGGCACTCGATGAGCTTTCGCGCGGCTTTCGCGCCTATCTGGAGCTTGGCGAGATTTCGGGCGGGATGCTTCGGGTATTCGGTCCCGTCGACCTTTCCGCCGCCTTGGCGAGGGCGGCTGAGTTCTATGCCGACGGTCCAGCGGAAGGTCGGGGTATTCGGTTGGAGCTTTCGCTCGTTCCCTCGCAGGTGCTGGGCTCGGCGGCTCTCATCGAACGGGCAATCTCGAACTTGATCTCCAATGCGGTGAAGTTTTCGCCTGATGGCGGTCGCATTTGTGTAGATCTTGTCCGCGCGGGCACCACTGTAATGTTGGAGATCCGCGACGAAGGCACTGGCTGGCCGGCGGATCTGGACGCGAGCCTGGGGACTTTCGGCGTGCGTTCCGAGCGGGCCGAGGGCGGAGGGCATGGCGTGGGGCTGGCCTCCGTGATTGCCATCATGGCTCATCACGGCGGTCGGTTCGAGCGCGGTTCGGCTCCAAACGGCGGTGCCGTCGCACGACTGGTTTGGCCATTGACGATCGAACCATGACCCCCTGTGTTTCCTCGCTGATCCTGTGTCTTGCATTGGCCGACGCTCCAACAGCCAAAGCCGGTTCCGCAGTGGCGGACGCGAGCGTCGGGCTGGCCCTGGCCGCCGGTGTAGCGCGCTGGGCGAGCGAGAACATGGACTCAGACGCTATGATGGTCGCCGCTGAACTGGTTTCGGTTTATGCGCTCGGCGGGCTGTCGGGCGCAAAAGGCGACGACGAGCTAGGCCTGAATGCTCTCTTCGAGCGAGCCGCCGCCTTCGCCGTTGACGGCCGCACCCGGGCGCGCCTTGAACAGCGGCGAAGCGTCGATCCGCGAGGGATCGCCCGAGCGCTAGGCGATACCGGTCCGATTGGCCGATTGATGTTGATTGACCCGGACCGACCCTTAACGTTTTTACTGACCGCCCGGGGCAGCGAGCAAGCGCTGTTGCATGTTGGGCCAACTGCCGGAGGTGATCTGGACGTATTGGTTGTGGACGATAAGGGAGGGGCGGTCTGCGAAGTGCGCGCGCCCGGCAGACCAGTATTGTGCAACTGGCGACCGCCGTTCACGACGACCTACCAGGTTATAATTCGGTCGCGCTCGGCAGCACCTATCACAACGGTTATCACGAGCAACTGAGGGGTTTGCATGATCGGCATCTCGATTATCCGGCGTGGCGGTGCGGCGCTGCTGGTGGGAGCGGCGCTTGCTGTTGGGGCCCTTTCCCCCGTAGCCCGAGCTCAAACTGCGATCTCGGCGCAGTCGCAGCCTCGCCTCCACGCACTGCTGATCGCCGCGACCGATTATGCCGACCCAGTTTGGCGCGACATGCCGTCCGCAGCCGCTGACGCTTTTCTGCTGGCGCGCGTCCTGTTAGACCGCGGTGCAAACGCCTCCGACGTCAGGCTTTTGACCGAAGGCGCGCCATCAGACACCCTGTGGCCTGAGTTTCAAAAGGCGCAAGCCGAGCTCACGCGTAATGATGCCCGTGATCTGGCGCAGCGTGGGGTGACACCGTTAGGCGGACCGACCCGGGGGCTCATCTTGGAGGAACTGGATCGTCTGGTCCGCGTCGCGAAATCGGGTGAACAGGTGTTCATCGCGATGAGCGGCCATGGGGAGCAGCAGAGGACGGATAGGTTGCAGCAAGAACCCGATGGCTTCGACGAGACCTTTATTCCGATCGACTCGGTGCTTCGGCCCAATGGCCAGTTTGAAGGCGCCGTCGTGGATGACGAGATCGGGCAACGCGTTGAAGCCCTTTTGGCCAACGGCGTCCAGGTCGTCTTCGTTGGCGACTTCTGCCATTCGGAAGATTCTACGCGCAGCTCCGGAGAACGGCGATCGGCCGGCGGCCGATCGGACGTCCGTCTGCTGGCTGGCGCGGTCGGGACGACAAACGAACAGGGTCGCGGTCGGTTTACGGGCTTTTACGCGGCACCGTCGCTCTCGGCAGCCCTTGCGCTGCTAGTCCCCTACTGGGCCGAGGATGTAGGCACGCAGAGGGTGCATGGCGCGCTGACCTTCTACCTTGCCGTAGCCCTTCAGGATCCGTCCTTGGCATCCATGAGAGATGTTCAGGCACGGGTAGAGCGAGACATTAACATGCAGGCCCGCACGAGGACCAATCCGCGACTGCCCCCGCCGCAGTTCGAGGGCGACTTCGCGGCGCCTCTTCCCGGTTCTGGCGTGGGGCTGGCGGCCAACCTGTGGCAGGTGTCCAAAGCCCTCTCTGTCCTGACGCAGGATGGCAGGGTGGAGGTCGCCGAGCTGACTTTGCCTGCGGGAACGCTGAACGGTGTCGAGCCTGGCGCCGTCTACGCGCTGTCGCAGACACAGGGCGGGCAGGAGCGCGTCATACTATATGGCAGAACCGAAGACGTGACGGCCACACGCGCAGTCCTGCGACCCGTTGCGGCAGGGGATCTGACTACCGCAGCGTGGACCGACCTGCGCCTCGAGGACGACACCGTCATGTTGCGACCGGAGACGTTCACAGCTCGCCTATTCGCGCCCGGCGCGCCGGAGACCGTCTGGATCTCACGACCGGCTCCCCTCGAAGGCGCGCCGACCGCAGCCCAGGCAGAGGCCCTGGCTGACATTGACGCCCTTTACCAGGTCCAGGCGCGGGGGCTGGACGCTACGCCCGGCAGCACTGTTGCGCTTCCGCCCTACGTACGCTTGGTCGAAACGGGCGCTGAGGGTGCTTCGCTAAGCCTTGCCTTTCAGGCGGACGCGCTGGTGATTCAGGACGAGGGCGAGAACGGCCGCGCCCTGGCGAGGATGGACCTTGTGCGGGCTCTGGAACGCATTCGTCCCGCAGGATCGACGGCGCGGCTCTCCAGCCTGCGCGCCAGCCTGGCCGAAGGCCTCAGTGAGGCGGCGCGGTTCCAGAGAATGCGCTCTGCGGCGAGCCGTGTCAGCGATACGGCGGCCGAGGGCGGGGTGTCGCCTTTCGACGGCCTGGATCTAAGTCTTTATCGGTATCGACCGAACGGGGATGAGGCGTGCGCCCCACCGTGGGGCATCGGCAGCCACGTCGAATGGAGCAGCGTCGAAGGCGTACCCACAGGGGCGGTTGAGATCGATCCGGGATTGCTCGGCAGTCCGGGCGGAGCCCAAGCGTGCGACACCTTCATGATAGAAATTCGCAACGAAGGATCGCTCCACGTCGCTCAGAGCGCGCTGAGGGGACGGTTCAACGATGACTGGATGGCGGTTTGCGACCGATCATCGCCCGCCGTCCAGGGGGCGGCTGGTGCCGGCGCGCCCGATCCGCGCCTGGCTGGTGCCGTTGCACCCGAAGACGCCTATGCGTGCACCCAGCCAGTGTCGGTCGGCGTCGTGGTCCTTTCCAGCGATAGCGCTATCAGGACCTTGGTAATGCCTGGGGCGACGCCCACCCAGCGGGCAACCGGGGCCACACAGATTAACCGGGGGGGGCGGGCTCGCTATGTCTATGTGATCACCAACTCGGACCCGGACTCTCCCTTGCGGACCGATTTCATGGTTCTGGCCGCGCGCTCGCTCTATCAGCAGGAACGGGTACCCGCTCAGTTCAGCCAGCTTTGCCAGCGTCCGTTGCAGGACGCGTTTTTCGGCCCCATGGGGCCCGGCGAACGGGGCGAAGACGACCCATGTCTGGCTATCCAGGACCGGTTCCGCGGCAATCGTAATGCCGGGACGACGACAGCCCCCGCGACCGTCAACGGCCTGTTCGACCTGCTTTCCGGCGAGGCCACCCGCGGCGACACACCGCAGCCGGTGGGGGGAACAGCCATGCGGCGGCTGACGATCCAGGTCACGCCGCGGAGCTTGAGCCAATGACAAGGGTGTGTATCGGCGTCGAAGGCGGGACCCTGCCAACTTTGGCCACGCAACTGATCCAAAACAGTTTTCGTGAGCGGGTAATTGTAAAATAGGTGTTGCTCGGGACCCCGGCTAAAGCGGTAATTCCTCAATGCCGCCAGTTACTTATCGTTATTTAGACGGGGGTCACGTAATGGACGCCGCTTCGCACCGAGGCGGGCCAGATCGTGCCGAAAACCCGGTTCCCGTGCCGGTCCAGGCCGTGAACCGGTTCCCACTGCGTGAACCCGAGTGGGAACCAGTTTTGGGGGTAGATAAGATATATATATCAAAGAGCTAGAGCATTTTCCGATCAGTCTGCATCGTAGCCTGCGGCGGCAAAGTAGTTGGCGCATTCCTGCGGTGAGTAGGTCTCGATGATGCGGGCGATGGCGTCCCAGAGCTGCT
>Ga0163144_10018732_pt1 | contig 13973 bp, 11 predicted proteins | sample OliLak19BULKMAT1_FD_123175 | JGI IMG/M metagenome (GOLD analysis project Ga0163144, IMG submission 123175) | Freshwater microbial mat bacterial communities from Lake Vanda, McMurdo Dry Valleys, Antarctica - Oligotrophic Lake LV.19.BULKMAT1 | ecosystem: Environmental > Aquatic > Freshwater >... | reverse complement strand
TGGCCTTGGGCCATGGGACGGTCGCGGTTGACATGGACCCGCTCTCGCTCCTGTGCCGGCTGGCGACGAGCGTGCCTCCACCACGCTTTCACACAATCCACTACGCAGGGGTGGCCCAAGGCCAGGCTGCGCGCTACTCGCCGCGGCGAGTCCATGGCGCTCGCGCGTCAGCGCGCAGCCTCCCCTCGGGGGACGCCGCCTCCGCCCCCGGCGAGCGACGATGAGGAGCCCGAGAAAAGAGTGCGTAAGGGCGGATATCGGCCATGGGCAGAACTTTTGAAGCGAACCTTTGGGTTGGACGTGCCCCAAGGGCGCGGCATTCCGGCGAGGTGAAGCAGGCCGAGACTCATGGCAAAAGTGAAGAGGAACAAGATCAGACCCAGCCAGAGGGTTGAGAAGTGATGGACCGACGACGTGCCGCACACCATGAGGACCGCGACCGCCAGGTTCGAGGGTGAGGGCAGTTCCCAATACTGCACCCAGGCGAGCAACGTGAAGGGCAGAAGTGCGAGAACGAGCAAATTCGCATACCCAGCCCAGGCGATCATGTCCGGACCGGCCGGAAATAGCGCCACTAACAGGGCGGCGACCACAGCGGCATCCGAGCGCCGGAACAAACGTCGGGAAAGCAGGAAGACCCCTGCCACCTCTAATGCGCCTGTAAGCGCGGTTACGCCGGCGATATCGAACGCGCTCCAGCCGGCCAGGTTGGCAACAAGCGCATAGATCATTCCCGTGCCCGGCAATGCAAGCCAAGAAGTGAGGCCGCGCTGAAAGTACTCATTGACCAACGGCACGTAGCTGGTCGTGCGATAAGTTTCGGCGAACTGGAGGTGGTGGCCGTAGTCTCCGCCCGCGGGGTAGGCCAGCCCGACATACGGGTAGGCCCGGATCACTGTGGCGGTCGTCAAGGCGAGCACCAGCAGGAAGGCCTGCCCACGAGTCAGGCCGATCGCTTTCTCTCCGGGGTAGGTCATTCTGAAGGTGCCTGAGGGCTGCAACGCCCGCAACTCACCCTTCGATGTCGATCGACTTGACTCCGACGAGCACGCCCAGCCAGCGCCTCGACGTGAGTCGGAGCTTCTCAATCCTCGCCCCTTGCATGCTCCAAAGCCTGAAGCTGCCGTCCTCCATTCTTTCGAGTTTCATCTTCATCGTCGCCCATCGCCGGAAAAGTCCATTGCTGATATAGCGGAGGTGGGTGATGCCTGACTTCGCGAGGTCGCAGCCAGGGCAACTGAGCGTGACGGAGTCTCGACCCTCGGTTCGCGCAATGCCCACCGCGCTGGTTCGCGGTTGTTCGGGAGTGGCGATCGTCTCGTTTTCCTCTCCCGTCGCACGATGTGGCGAAGCGTGCCATCTGGGGCGGTCACCATAAGGAGATGGTGAACCAGGTTGTCCTCGGATTCGCTGATGATCGTGACCAGCAGCTGTTCGCGGTCACGAGCGGTCGGAGTCTGGGCCGGGGCCGAGGTCACGGCCGGATAGGCCAGCCGTATCGGGAGGGGTGCCGCGAACATGAATCAAGAGCCTATAGGAGTCCTTCGTGGGCGTACCACTTCGCCGTTGCCGACATGCCCGCGATGATTCCGCGATCCGCCACGAATCCCTTGGCTGCCTGGAGGCTCTCGGTCCGGCAGGTCCAAGCCGGAGCCAGATACTCGGGTGCCTTCCGACGCTCAGGTGCAGCAGTGTTCGGTCGCGGATGTCGGCCCGTGACCTGCTCTTCATCTGGACGCCGGTCGACAGTGACGGATCTTCGTCATGCGTCTGCCCTGACTCGAGGACTCTTGGAGGTGGACGATCTCGCGGCGCCGCTTTCCGGCGCTCCGCTGGCATTTACCGCCGTAGTTTGCCAGAGCCTTTGAACTGATCCGGCATCTGCGTGGTTTCTATCCGCGAGTCATCGAGTCGGATCGCGATCCGTTCCAGCTCCAGGTGGCCCAGCCTCGATACGCGGTTCACAACCTGAGTCCTCAGGCTTCCTTGAGTCGCCATGAACCGTTTTACCTTCGAGCCCTCGCCGTGGCCGTCGCGGTCTCTGTGGACCTTGGCGCACAAGCGCCAACCCCCATCGCATGGGTGAAGCGAAGCCTCCCGTGCCCGACGACCGCCTAGAATCGGTGCCAGGCATGCCCGTTGTTTCAAACGTCTGGACCTGGGTTGCCGCCCTGGCGGGGTTGCTGCTGCGCACCGTCGTCGGGCGCCTCAACCTGACGTTGCTGGGCATCGCCTTCCTGGCTGCGACGTTCCTGTTCACGGATCGCATTACCAACCGGCAGCCGACGGCACCGCGTATCGACCGCGCGGAGGTCGTAGCCCGGCGGCAACCACTGCCGGCCGCGCGGCGCGTCTTCTGTTACGTCATCGACTCGCTGCGGTTCGAGACGGCCGTCGACCCGGCGATCATGCCCAACCTCGTCCGGCTTCGCGCTGAGGGCGCCTGGGCCCGCGTGGAGTCGGGCTTCAACTCCGGTTCCGCGGCCGCACTGCGCGACGCCTTCACCGGCCGGGAGAACGCCGCGGTGGTGGCCGCGGTCGCGACCCTGATCCGCAGCGACGGCGGCGGGGAGTCGCTGTTCCACCAGATGTCGGCAGCGGGGATCACGAGCGCCACCTACTCGGCCGGTTTCTTCCGCCAGTTCGGCGAGGCCGTCACCCGCGAGGTCGACCTGGGCCTGGCGACGACGCCCTCGCTCGAACAGCAGGAGGAACACGTCCTCGCAGCGGTGGCGGCGTTTGCAAGCGGCGAATTCGACTTCGTCCTGGGGCACCTGGCGCATGGCACCGACCACGCGGCCCACGACCTCGGCGTCGGGACGCCGGCCTACGCCGCGGTGTTCCGCCGGGCCGACGCGCTGATCCCCGTGATCCGCTCGCGCCTGCCGCCAGGCGTTACGTTCCTGGTTACGGGCGACCACGGGCACGATCTCGCCGGCCGCCACGGCGTCGGTCTCGACGTGCCGACGGTCACGGTCTACCTGGGGCCGCGGTTCCGGCGCGGGGTTGACCTCGGCTCCGTTCCGATCATGAGCCACCGTTACCTGCTCAGCCAGGCGCTCCAGTTGCCCCTGCAGACCCAGGGTTACGTCGGTCGTTACCTCCCGGACGCCCTCGAGCCCGGGACGGGCCCGCCGCCCCCGCGGGCCGAGAACGCGCCGGTCGACCGGGGCGACGCGAAAGCGTGGATCTGGTTCTACCTGTCGGCGTTCGGCATGCTGTGGTTCAACCTGGTCTGCCGAGCCTGGAGCCCGTTCGATTTCTCTCACGGGCGCGAAGTCGCCCTCTGGCTCGCGGTTGTGCCGCTCTTCGTCCGCGGATCGTGGCAGGTGCCGCTCGCCGCAGCAGTGCTGGCGGGGCTCCTGTTCCTGCACGCGCGCCTCGCGTCGGCGGGCCAGTTCGTGCGGTGGGGCGTGCTTCCCGTCGTCGCGCTGCTTGGGCTGCGGGAGTGGGGTCGCGTGCTGCTCGCCGCGCGCCCATGGCTCGATGCTCTGCCGCCAAGGGCGCTCGCGGTGTACTGGGTTGTCGCCCTGATGGCGGGCGTCGCCCTGGCGACCCGGGCGCGGCGCACGCGCGTGATGGCCGTGATCTTCGGCGTCCCCGCCCTGTTGTTCCCGCAGACCCACTACCACTACGGCTTCCCGGGAACGCTTGCTCCCCTTATGGTGTGCTGGTTCGCCTTCTTTCTTGCCTCACTGTTGCGCGACGGGGCCTGGCGCGCCCGCGGCGTGGCCGCACGCGACGCGCTCCGGTTGAGCGTGGTCGCTGCCATCCTGCTCGTGCTGCTCCAGCCGCTGGCCTCGCCGTGGGCGGTGGCGGGATCGTTCGAGCGCTGGCAGGCGCTCCTGCCTGGCCTGTCGGCGGACGACTTGGTGTACTTCGGGGCCTGCGCCTTCATCGGCCTGCTCGTGGCATTCTTTCCCTCGCGCCCGCGTTGGACGGAGTTGCTGCCTGGCGTGGCGCTGATCGGCCTGCTGTTGCCGATGGCCTCGCGGGTCTGGGTGCCGGACTTCGACCTGTGGTCTAAGATCGCGCTCTCCACGTTCGCTGGATGGGCGGGGTTCGCCTGGTGGCGTCGGTCGGCCGCGCGGGTCTTCGGCCTAGCGTTCCTGTTCCTACTCTACTTCGACTTCGTCGCCCTCACGCCCCGCAACTTCCTGGAGACCGCCGTGATGATCGGAGCTCTGGCGCTGTGCGCCCAGTTTGTCGCCTGGTTTCCGCAACGGGAGAACACGGCGGCGGACGCGATCGTGCTGGCCGCGTTCGGCGTGATGATCGCCGGCTGGGCGAGCATGCGGTGGTCGGTCACCCACATCGAGTGGCACGCCATCTACGAGTGGACGACGCGGGAAGCGTTTGAGGCCAACGTGGTCTGGTTCGTGCCCTGGATCGCGCTGAAGGGGCTAGTGCCCTGGGGGATCATGATCTGGTGCCTGCGCGACCGGCTGCACGCCTTCGGGCCGTTCCCGGCTGCACCCCTGTTCGCTATCTTCGCCGCCAAGACGCTGGCGATGACGATGGTCAACACCGGCCTCGGCACCGCCGACACCTTCAACCGCAGCTACCTGGAAGCGGCGTGCGCCCTCGGGGTGATGACCATTCTCTTCCTCGGCCTGATCGTGTTGCCCGGCGCATGGCCGCCGGCTGACGCGGCCCAGCGGCGCACGGACGCCGAACCGGCAGACTGAGCGTCGCCCATGACCCACGATGCTCCGCCCGACGGTCTGCGCCCACCCACGCGGCGAGTGCGGCTCGCCGCTGCCGCGGCGCTGGCGCTCGTGGCCATGGCGGTCTTCTGGGGCCACACCGAGTGGGGACCCGCCTACGTGCGGGGCAAGGCGTCGGACCTCGGCGGGCCACTCGAGGGCGCGCGGCGCATCCTCCAGGGCGAGCGGGACATCTACGCCAGGCCCTACGCACCCTACGTAACGGCCTACCCGCTGTCATATCCCCTGACGACGTCGATCCTCGTGTTGCCGCTGGCCCCCCTGCCGCCACGCCTGGCCGGGCTCCTGTTCGTCGGGCTGACCACCGGGCTCGCCGCGTACATGCTTACCCGGCGCCGGCTCGACGAGTTGCTGATCTTCGGCTCGGCGCCGGCATTCTTCGCCTGGGCTTGGGCGCAGTGGTCGCCGCTGCTGCTGATTCAGGGCATGACGGCGTGGAGCGTGCTGCTCGGCATCGGCAAACCGCAGGTGGCGGCGGTGATGTTCGCCTATCGACCCCACTGGCGAGGCCTGCGGCTGGGCGCCCTCGTCCTGCTGCTCACGCTCGCCTGGAGCCCGACCTGGCCGGCCGACTGGCTGGCCGGCTCGATGGCCGACCCGATCGAGGTGAGGGAGCACGCGGGTGCGCTGTGGGCGCCGGGCGGCGCCCTGCTGCTGGCTGCGGCCTGGCGCTGGGAGGACCCGCGGGCGCGCCTGGTGCTCGCGCTCACGATCATCCCGAACCGGCTCTGGTTCTACGACCAACTCCTGCTCGGGCTGGTGCCGGAGTCCATCGGGCGTCGCGTGGCCTGGGCCGCTTGCTCCTGGCTGGCAGCGGGCCTCTGGGCACTGACGCGACACCTGCGCGGGGATGAGGCGCGGTTCGTGTTGGAGCTGTCGCTCGTGATGCTCGTCTACGGTCCGGCGCTGTGGTTCGTGCTCAAGCCGCTTCCCGCCCCGTCCCATTCCGCCGAGCCAGCGGCGGGCCGGTGAGCAGCCGAGGCAGTCCCCTGACCAGGGCGACCAGCAGCGCGATCAGGGTCAGGTTGCGGAGATTGAGCAGGATCAACGCCGCAGCGGGAGGATCGATCTTGGCGTAGGCGTAGTCGTAGATGCGCTGGAGCTGGGTCAACGCGAGGGCGGCGGCGAAGGTCGATCCGATGGAAAGCCACGGACGCACCCGGTCTACGAAGGCCGGCATGAGAGGGGTGAGCCACAGCAGGTAGTTGAAGGAGAAGACGCCGCTCGCCAGGACGAGCCCGAGCAGCAGGATGACGGTCAGCAGCGGGAGCGCCTCCGCCGGATCGACCTGCTCCGCGTCGCCGGCGACGCGACGAGCGCGCACCACGACCAGCGCGGCGAGGCCTGTCCAGGCGATCGGGAACAGAGGACGCAGGAAGGGGGTGAGCCCCGTCACCAGGTGGTACGAGCCGTGGCTGTATGCGACCGGGATCGGCTCGCCGAACCAGCGGCTCCCGGCGCGCAGCAGGCCCGCCCACGTGCTCTCGATCTGGATGCCGCGCTTCAGGTGATAGGCGTAACTGGCCAGGTACCCGTCGCCCCAGCAGGCGAGGCTCGCTGCGTGAAAGGCGGCCAGCGCCGCGACGAAAGCGAGGGTCAGCCACCGGGCCTCACGCCAGCGCGGTCGCGCGGGCACAGCCAGAAGTGCTATTCCAGCGGCCGCCACCAGCACGGCCGGCGCGAGCTTGACGAACACCCCGGCGGCGGCCAGCGCCCCGCAGACGCCGTACCACGCGAGGTGGCCGCTGCGCGAGCCGCGGCGAAACGCGAGCCAAGCCAGCGCGCAGGAGAGCGCGACGGCCGGGTCGAGGTGGGCTGCGGCATACGGACCGAACAGGACCAGCATCGATAACGACCACCACAGAGCGCGCGCAGCCTGACGGGCCGAGCCGTCGCCGGTGGCGTGGATCGCGCCGACGACCGCCGCGATGTAGAGGAACCCGGACCAAACAATGAAGCTGGGCAGGTACACGGAGTAGCTGGAGCTGAACAGCGCCGGCGGCACCATCAGCAGCAACTTGCCAGGCTGGTACTCGATCTCGACGTCGTCGTAAGCGACCAGGGTCCCCTGAACCGGGTCGGTGGCATCGCGGCGGGGATCGCGGCCGCGCCACACCGCTTCCGCATAGCGGTGGTAGAGCTGGATCTGCTCGTGGACGCCGAAGTAGAGGCCAAGGGCTCCCGAAACACCGGCGCGCTGCAGTACCGCGGCGACCGGGCGCTCGGTCTCGCTCGGGCCCAGAATGCGGGCCTGCTCGGAGTCAGAGACGTGGAACTGGCAGAGGCCTGCGAGATAGAAGAGGTGCAGGGCGAGCGGGAGCGACGCCTCGCGGGCGCGCCACCAGCGACACCGGCTCGCGGGTCGTCCCGGGGTCGCGGTCAAGGGTGTCGCGCTCGCACCGGCTCAGTTGTGCGGCCGGCCGAGTGGCCCATTAAACGCAGGGCGGCCGCCACGATGAGGATCGCTGTTAACGCGGGAATCCGGGAGCGCCAGGACATGGGAGCGCGAGGATAGCGGGACTCCGAACCCGATCGCGAATGACCTCCCGGCGGAATCCCATGTAGTCTCCGTGGAGGTCCCGGGTCAGTACCAGCCGGCGATACTGGTGGGCGATCGGCGGTTGTCGATCAGCAGTCTGACCGGGTCGTATGGGGCGTCAAGGTTGGGGGCGCGGACCATGTGAGGTCGGACGATCCCGAAGACAGCCCAACCAGTTTCACCAGGAGCCACGAATGAGAAAGCGTCACCGTTCCAGCCTCTTCGCCGCCATGAGCCTTCTTGCGGTTACCGGGATCGCGGCCCCGGAGCACAAGAACCTTCAGGTGCTTCCGCCTGACTCGGCAGGCGGCGCGGCGCGACGCGACGCCGTCGAGCAGGTCCTGGTCACGCTGCGCAGCGATCCCGAGGGCGGCATCGAGCACACGCTCTTGCTCGGCTTCGACGCGGAGCGACGAGTGGAGCGACTGGTGCGCCGCACCGGCGACGACTTCGAGACCTTCTCGTTCGAGCAGACACGGAATGGGGCGACCCTTGCCTCCGCGCGCGGGCGGGACGTGATTCGCCTGAGCTGTCCCGCCTGTGATTCCAGGCTGGGCGGACGGGTCCGCATCCGTTACCTCAGCAACGGCATCTTCAACAGCTACGACGTGCTCGAACTCGACTGCCGTCGCGGAGCCGACGACATGCTGGCTCTCTTTCCCCTCGGAGGAGGCCAGCCGATTCGCCGGCTCCGCATGACGAGCCGCAGGTTCCTCGGGATCCTGATCGGCATCGGCGCGATCCAGGTCGAGAGCAGTGCGCGCGGGGCAGAGCGCGAACCAGGCCGTTCGTAGGCCCGACCAGCTCGCCGGGGCCACGCTGATCTTCCGGCTGTGACGACGGATCGCTCAGCGGGGCCGGGATCGGCCGCGACATGAGAGGCGGAGCGTCGAGCTTCAGGCGATCACACGCAAGAGGCTGTCGATTTTCCCCGCTAGACGTCCATCACACCCGGCCCATCGCGACCTCGGAGTAGCCAGGGCGAGCCAGGAGCCAGGCCCGAAGCGCAGTCAGGAAACGCTCGATTTCCGCGGGACCGATGTCTCCCAACACCGACAGGCGGAAGGTCGGAACGCCCTGCGGCTTCCCGGGATAGATCGTAAAACCCTGCGCATAGAGCGCGTCGTGCAGGTCGATGAAGTTGAACCAGCGCCCCTGGGGTTCACGAATCGCCACCAGAATCCGGCTCTGATGCCGGTCTTCGAGAAGCAACTCGAAGCCGAAGTCCCGCAGACCTTCGACGAGAGTGCGCATGCTCGCGTGGTAACGCCGACGGCGCCCGTCCGTGCCCTCGACCTCGTGCTCTCGTAGAGCCTGTGCGAGGGCCGACACCACCTGCGGCGGCATCGTGAATCGACTCTGCCCGTTCCGTTCCAGGTGATCGTACTCGGCGATCAGGTCGAAATAGAGACTGCGGGGTCTTGCCGGACGCGCCGCCTCGACTACCGCTTTCGAGACGATGACGAACGACACATCCGCCATGCCCCTGCAGACACTTGTTGGCGCTTGACACCACCACCCCGCTCCCGTTCGGGCCCACCGGGGTTTCCAGCACGCCGAAACTCGACATGGCGTCGACGATCGGTACGACTCCAAGGCGCCGGCCCATCGCTACGACCTCCTCGATCGGATTGAGCATCCCGGTGCTGGTCTCATGATGAACGAAAGCGATGTGGGTGGCGCGCTCCCCGCCTGCTCCCACCGAAGCCTGGACCTGCACGACGTCGACCGCGTTTCCCCATCCGAACGACACCACACGATGGCGAAGGCCGAGGCGGGTCGCGATCTCGACGAGACGCCGACCGTAGTCTCCATTGTCGACGATCAGGACGAGACCCTCGCCAACAAACGACTCGAAGGCGGCCTCGAGCGCGGCCGTGCCGCTGCCCGCGATGGGAAGGGCCGAAATCAGCCCAGGATCTCCGGCAATCCGCGCCAGCCGCAATCGCACCTCCGCGAGCAACGAAGTGAACTCGATCTCGCGCGGACAGATGTCCGGCATGACGAGAGCCTGCTTGACCGTCTCGGAGGTCGTAGCCGGACCCGGATTCAGAAGGACGCGACGTTCCATGGCTTCGATCACTCCTCTTCCGGCTCATCGAGCCGCGGCCAGACCCGGTCCCGAACCCGAGCGTGGTGAAACGCATCGTCCACCTCGCCCCAGAGCAGGTCCGGAACAAGGAGCAGTGACACCGGGCGCACCGCGGCGGCCAGAGGCAGCGCCTCGCTGTCATAGGACATGCGAGCGTGGCCCTCGGCCTTCACGTAACCGATGAACGCATCCCACATCAGGCGCGCCAGGGGCACCGAGATGCGGCTCAGTCCCACGAACTCCCCGTGGCGCGCGTCGAGCGCCGCGATCTTGCTGAGCGCGCGAACTTTCCCTTCCGGCGCATCGATCCAAACCTCGTCGGTTGCGAAGGTGGGGGCGGACGCCAGAACGACATCGGGTTCCGGGGCGGCGAGCAGAGCATCGAGGGCGCGAGCTTCATACGCAAGGTCGCTTTCAAGGAGAAGAAAATCCTCCCTCACCAGGTCAAGCGCTTTCGCGAGGGAGGCCATCGAACCCGTGGTCGCATAGTCCGGATTGCGGATCGCCGAGACACTGCCGCCAAGGACCCGGTCATATTCGGCGGCCTCGTATCCCGTAACCACCACGATGGTTGTGAATCCCCGCGCGCGCAGAAGGCGCAGCGAGCGTTCAATGAGGGTCTCGCGTCCGAACCGGAGCAAACCCTTGGGACGGTTCCAGACACCGGCGAGGCGCGTGCCCTCACCCGCGGCGAGTATCACGGCGGTGACGGGGTTGCGAGACATCAGGCGCGTTTTTGTGCGTCACGAAAGCGCAATGCGATATCGGGCGGAGCCACCGCGGGGCGCTCCCGGGGCTCGGGTTCCTCGAGGGAAATCATGATGCGCACCAGAACGGGCCCGGTGCTGTCCGCGGCGTGGGCGAACTCAAGCGCCTGATCGAGACTCTCCTCACCACGGCACGAGGCCGCCCGTGGGTAACCACAAGCCAGAGCGATGGCTGCGAAGTCGACGTTCGGCGAGACCGTGGCCTGGCCGCCGGTGGAAGAGTAGGCGCCGTTGTCGAGAACGAAATGCACGAGGCCCGCGGGCGAGAGATGGCCCGCGGTGGCGAGCGACCCAAGGCGCATGATGAGCGCGCCGTCGCCGTCGATCACCACCACTGGCCCTTTGGGGGCGGCGCGAGTGAGGCCGAGGCCAATGCCGAGAGCGAAGCCCATCGAACCCTGCATCGGGAAATGGCGGACGGAATCGTAGGAAGCGAGTTCCCTCGAGGCATAGCCCGTGGTCGATACCACCGCGGCCTCGCCGAAGCGATCCAGGATCCGTCGCATGACATCGGGGCGCGTCGGCAGCATGGACCCCGCGAAGACCCGGACGGGCGTGGGAGCGGGAGCGGCGGCCGTCGTGGGCTTCGGGCCAGGGGGCGGCTTGAGGAAGAGCCCGCGGGGCACCACGATGGCCGCGGGAAGACGCCGTTCACCCGCCGCGCCATACGCGCGGGAGGCCACGGCGTGGAGATCGCTCTCCGCCGGAGGACCTCGAAGGGAAGTCCGAACAACTCGAACATCCCGAGTGTGGCGGCGCCCATTGGATAGTGATGAACGGCGTCCTCCCTCCCCGGCTCGCCACGCCACGAGACGATGAGGATCATGGGAATGCGGTAGGGAATGGCGAGTGAGGCGAGGGGATTGACGGTGTTGCCGAGACCGGAGTTTTGCAGCAGCACAGCTCCCATACTTCCGCCGAGCCACGCCCCCGCGGCGATCGCCACCGCCTCTCCCTCGACCGAGGCCGGGATATAGGCCCCCGCCTTGTCCCTTTCCGCGGCCATGATGAGGGGATCGAGGATGGAACACGGCACGCCCGAAAACTCGCGCACCCCCGCGGCGCGCAGGGCGTCGAAAAGAACGCGCGGATCGAGGGGCATGGCTACTCGACCACCGCGCTCACCACATCCCCCACTTCGTCCACGTCGGACCAGTCGTTCTGGATCGTGATGACATTAATGTTCGAACCGGTCTCGATAAGCCGCATGATCACGGCGCTCATGGCCAGGCGCTCTCCCCCCGGCTCGCGCAGCACGGCGTCGAGACAGGCAGCGAGCCGGGTCGCACCCTGCCCGCGCGCGCGCATCAAGCCGATCCACTGGCCATCGGTCTCGGCGTCGGGAAGTTCTTCCGACATCGCCGCCAGCCGCCGCGGGGACTCGTCGTAACGAGCCCTTGGGTGCCCGGCGAGGCGCACCCGGTCGGCCACCCGGCCGCCGGTGAGGAAGTCGCGGCTGACATCGACCACGATGGCGATCTCCGACGACGAGGCGAGCAGCTCGTGCAGCACGTAGCGCTTGACCAGGAGATCGCCGTAAACCACCACTACGTCGTCCGCGATCGCCTCACGCGCCAGAGACAGCGAGTGGAGCTCGCCGGTTTCCTCGAACCTTTCGTTGGTGGCAAAGGTCACTCCCGGGAGCTTGATAGCATCGCCCCGGTATCCACGCACCACGAGGATGTCGCGCACCGCGCAGGCGCGCAAATGGCGCACCAGGCGCGAGATCACGGGCTCGCCGGCCACGGGAATCATGCACTTCGGCCGATCGACGGTCAGCGACTGAAGCCCGGAGCCGCGGGAAGCAGCGAGGACGATGGCGCGTCGCGTCTCACCCTGGGCGTAGATGCGCTCGAGGTCGAAGAGGCCCTCGGCGTCTTGCAACCGGAACAGATCGGGCACACTCGCGATCTGCCCTTCGACCTCCCGGGCCGAACCGCTGGCCGCGATCCGGCGGGCCGTCTCTTTCATCGCCTGCACGGACGCGCGCAGCATGTGGTTACCCCAGATGACCAGACTGATTCCGGCCTCGGCGAAGGCCTCGGGCGGTGTGCTGTAGTAGGTGGTGGGTACGCACACCACCGGCACGCGGCGGGAGAACCGGCGCATGAACTCGGAGATCTCAGTGAAGGTCTGGGCCTTCGAGTGAATGAGGATGGCGTCTGCTCCCGCGTCTACATAGCGTTCGGCCCGCTCGATCGCGACGCCCATTCCGAGACCAGCGATCAGCGCCTCGGTGCGGGCCACGATAACGAAATCGGCATCGCGCTGGACATCCTTGCCCGCGCGGATCTTTCCGCAGAACTCCTCGATGGGCGAAAGCTCCTGTTGCTCGGAGCGCAGGAACGAGTTCGTCTTTGGAAATACCTTGTCCTCGATGGCCACTCCGGCGACCGACCGGGACTGCAACCGCTTTACCAGCATCTGGAAGTGCCCGAAGGTCCCGTAGCCGGTATCGCCGTCGAAAAGCACGGGGCAGGGCACGGCCGTGGTCATCGACTCGAGCGCCTGCAGGGCCTCGGTCATGGTCATCTCGCTGTTGTCCCGCACGCCCTGGGCGCAGGAGAGAGTGAGGGATGAGGCCCACAGGCCCGGCACGCCCGCCTCGAAAGCGATGCGTGCTGCGACCGCGCTGTGGGCCTCGAGGAGGTAGCTCCCGCCCGATCGTGCCATCAGGGCCCGCAGCGCCTGGCTCGGTGAGGTGCGCACGGTCATGGGCTCGCTGACTATATCGCCGGAGTCGGGGTCAGAACGTTCTCAGACGCACGCCGAAGAGATGCCGCGCGTGCTGGGCGAGCAAGGGGTAGGGGAGAAGTTAGTACGAGCGGCACTTCCGGCGACAAGACCCCAAATGAGACCGACGAGACCGCTTTCGGGCACGAAGGCCGCGGGCAGTTCACCAACATCACCCCAGGGCTCTCGCGGAAGTCCGGAAACTCCACCGCCACCACGAAGGCGCTGAATAAGGAGAGCTGCCGCCCCAAAGACACCGTGACCGAGGCGCACAACGCTCCCGTCACGAGGGGCTTGATTGCGCAGGGCAAACCCGCCTACAGGCGGCACACCAGCAGGGCTGTGCGTCGTCTCGCCGGAGACTTCCGCTCCGGCCGCGGATCGGCGTTCATCGAGATTGATCGGGCGGCGGGGACAAGGCGCGGTCCAGGTCCTTCAGCACGCGCCGTGCGCGCCACAGCCGCTGGATCGCGGTGAGATGGGAAAAGACCGCGATCGCCACGATGGCGCCAAAGAGTGCGGACGCCCCGAAGAAGATTCCGGGCGGGAGGAACTTAGTGCAGACGAGGCCAAGCACCAGGGTGGCCACTCTCTCGAATCGCTCGAAGAAATCGACGCCGCCGGTCGTGGCGGCAGCCCCCTCCATCGACGCCCGCGCGTGGTGGTAGCTCACAAGCAACGAGCCGGTGACCGCGGCGAAGCCCGCGATCCAGTGTCCGGTCACCCAGCACACGACGAAGAGACTGAGCGCCTCCTTGTACCGGTCGGTGGCGGCATCGAGGAAAGATCCGTATCTGGTCTTGCGGCCGCTGACCCGAGCCACCGCGCCGTCGACGTTATCGAGCAGTTCGGTGAGAGCAAGCAGGAGCCCGTAGACCAGAGGATTCCGATGAGCCAGGAAAGCGAGGGAATTGGCGGCGCTCAGAAACATGGCGGCGATCGTCACCGCGTCCGCGGTGACGCCCCGCGCGGCCAACACCCGGCCAAGCCGATCCCAGAACGCGTTCTGTCCGGCCCGGTAGAGACTGTTGATCATTTGGCCGCCTCGCTTTCGATTTCGAGACTAAGGGTTCCGGCGAGGAACCGCTCTCGGCTAAGCGTCCGTCGGGGCTTGC
>Ga0163144_10018731_pt1 | contig 13974 bp, 15 predicted proteins | sample OliLak19BULKMAT1_FD_123175 | JGI IMG/M metagenome (GOLD analysis project Ga0163144, IMG submission 123175) | Freshwater microbial mat bacterial communities from Lake Vanda, McMurdo Dry Valleys, Antarctica - Oligotrophic Lake LV.19.BULKMAT1 | ecosystem: Environmental > Aquatic > Freshwater >... | reverse complement strand
AGGCAGATGAATTTGATAGAGATGAGCGCCTGCTTTTGAATTTCGGTCACACGGTTGGACATGCAGTGGAAGCGCTTTCTTTCTACAAGCTCTCCCACGGCAAATGCGTCAGTATTGGAGTTGCGGCGGAAATGAAACTGGCAGATTTCAAGGACGCTGCACGCGTTTTGAAGCTACTTGCCGCTGCCGGTCTGCCGTTGGCAATTCCAGCCACGATGAAGCCAGATGATCTGTGGGCCATCATGCTGTCTGATAAGAAGAACGAAAAAGGGACGGTGAAGATCGCAGTTCCGAAACGTCTCGGTGAAGGGGCAGTCCAAACGCTTTCGAAGGAAACATTTCTCACGCTCTTTTCATGAGTCAGCTACTCCGCATATCGGCCATGCGCATGCCTTCTGAGTGCGTTCTCATACTTCCTGGCTCTAAGTCGTATGCGAACCGGGCCATTATTGCGGCATGCCTTGCATCCGGACGCACAGTTCTTCGTGGTGTTACTGCCTGTGATGATGTTGATGTCATGGTGGCGAATGTGAAGGCGATGGGCTTCCAGATCGAGTGGCACGACAGAGAGTGTAGAGAACTTCTGATTCACGGCGGTATACCGACTGTTCAGGGCAAGGCAGTGCTGGATTGCCATAATGCCGGAACCACGATCAGATTCTTATCTTCGCTCTGCGCGCGCGTTGCGGGCGAGTGGACCCTCACTGGAGATGAGCATATGCGAAAGCGTCCAATCGGCGATCTCACGTCGTCACTCGTATCACTCGGCGCTGTCGCTTTCGATACGAACGGATGCCCACCGATTCGCGTATCGGGCGGGACGATGAAGGGTGGACGCGTACGGTTGAAGGCAGACCAAAGCAGTCAGTTTTTGACGTCGCTCATGCTTGTTGCACCGACACTCAGGGGAGGACTTACTGTGGAGATCGATGGAGACATCACGTCATCCGGCTACATCGATCTAACGATAAAAGTTATGAGAGATTTCGGCATACAGGTAAGAAAAGAAAAGAATACATTTTTTATACAAGAAAAACAGTACGTTGCTCAAAGTTCGTACGACATTGAAGGGGATTGGAGTGCCGCAGGTGCCTGGCTTGTGTTGAACGCTCTGACCGGAAGCACAATTTCAATGCCGAATCTTCAGATGCATTCCACTCAGTCCGACTCCCTGCTTCCAGGATTGATCGAAAAACTGCGCACGTCTGGGGACCACAGAGTAGACTGCTCCGATGTTCCGGATCAGACCATGAATATTGCTGTCTGTGCTGCATGTAGAAAAGGCAATACTGTGCTCACAGGTATAGCAAATCTTAGGCAGAAAGAATGTGATCGTATCCGCGTCACCGCAACCGAACTTGCGAAAGCAGGAGTGGATATTCTCGAAAAAGGCGATGAACTCCACATTCGTGGTGCAGGCTCACTGGAGAAAGTTTCGAAGCATGCAAAAGCAGTGACACTGGATCCGCATGATGATCACAGAATGGCGATGTGCTTCGCGATCCTTGGTCTTGTGCGTGGCAACATCTCGATCAAGAATCCGGACTGTGTGAACAAGAGCTATCCTAACTTTTTTCGTGATCTTGAAACTGTCGTTCGCTCTGGAAAGACTGTCAGCATCGTCGGTATGCGCGGAGTAGGCAAGTCTGCGCTCGGTCGTAAGCTGAGCGGGAAAATCGGCATGAAGCACATTGATAGTGATCACGTGTTTGAAGATCGCCATGGCCCGATACGAGATTTCATTGCAGCAAAGGGTTGGGACGAGTTTCGTACAAAAGAGGAAGAGGTCATCGCTTCACTCATCAAGCCAGGCTTTGTGCTGTCGCTTGGTGGCGGAGCTCTTGGTTCTGCTAAGACGCGGAAGCTGATCAAAGAAAAGACGATTGCAGTGTGGTTGCAGGCAAAAGAATCAGAGCTCATAAAACGGCTTCAGAGTGGCAAGAGGCCTCCGCTGACAGATCTTCCTCTGCATGAAGAAGTGCGAAAGTTTCTCCTTGAGCGTGGCCCTCATTACCGTGAAGTCTCAGCGATGGAAGTGTCTCCGAAATTACGCTTTGGTGAACAGGTACCGTTTGTCCTAAAAATTCTGCGCGAGAAGTTTCTTGGTATGCCCCCAAGGCCCCGCCGCTGATGTTTGTCATCACACTTCCACCGTCGGCTGCGAAAGACCCGAAAGCCTTTGCCATCAAAGCGAAGCGTGCCGGCGCCGATATTCTTGAAATTCGTTCTGACCTCACGCCAAACGTTCAGGCTTTCCATTCGATATTGCCACTTCTTGTGTCTATTCGAGGAAGTCATGATGGACTTAGTGATTCACTTCTTCCGGCTTTCATCGATGTTGAAGAACATTCAGACACCGTATGGTTACCGAAACGCGCCAAACTGATTCTAAGTTTTCATGATTACGACAGCACACCGTCATATGCGATGCTCAAAAAAATTGCGCTTCGCATGACAACAGAAAAGCCGTGGGCGATCAAAATCGCAACGTACGTGCGGACATACGATAATCTTGTGACTCTCACGAAGCTGCAGGATTGGCTCAAAAAAACGAACCAGCGTTCTATCGTTCTTGGCATGGGCCCTATGGCTCATCTGTCGCGGATCACGTCTCCGCTTCGTAATGTCTTCACGTACGCAACACTGGATGCTGCTGATACGGCTGCGCCGGGTCAGCTATCGATGTCTCTCTATGCTCTCACCAAGAATCGTAAGAACCCAAAGATCTACGGTATTCTTGGCGGACCGCACATTACAGCGTCACTGAGCCCCGTCATTCATAACGCGCTTTTTTCACGTCACAAGATTGATGCGCTGTATTCATGCTTTCCATCTGAGAACTTTGCATCGACGATGAAGGCGCTCGTAAAACTCGAGATCAAAGGACTCTCGGTGACTGCTCCGTTCAAGTGCAACGCATTCGATGTCGCTGCAAAGATTGAGCCTTTTGCAGAAAAGCTCGGAGTCGCAAACACACTCGTACGATCAGGAAAAAAGTGGAATGGATTCATCACAGATTCGTACGGCATTCGTGAGGGCTATCCGGAACTTACGGGCATGAAAACTGTTGCCATCCTCGGAGCAGGCGGAGCTCTTCCCTCAGCCATTCTCGCGGTGCGCTCACGGAGTCCAAAGGCGCGTATCACTGTTTTTGCAAGAGATCCAAAAAAAGCGAAAAAAAACCTCAAAATTTTTGGCGTGATCGTCGATGACCTTAAGAATGCTGCGCGCTTCTCAGCGGATACTGTCATCTGTGCTGTATCGCAAGATGTTTCTCTGCCGCTGCCGTCACCTGTCTCCAAAAAGTCCGTGGCGATCGATCTCCGATACGGAAAAGACACGCAGTTCATGAAAGCCGCTCGTGGCAAGAAATTCCGTGTCACGGACGGTACGAGCATGCTCATTCATCAAGCCCTAAAGCAATTTCGCCACCTTACTGGCCAAACGGCCTATGATGACGATGCGTCCTACCTACGTCCGATTCTGACTTCTTTCCTTTCTTCTTATGGCAAGTAATTCCTTCGGAAATCTTCTGCGCATCACGACCTTTGGCGAATCTCATGGCACAGCGCTTGGCGTCATCATTGACGGCTGTCCGGCGGGTATCGCTCTTTCTGAAAAAGATTTTCTTCCTGATCTCGCACGTCGCAGGCCTGGGCAGAGTGCGGTGACAACCGCACGGAAAGAAGAAGATGCGCCGACCATTCTGTCAGGCGTCTTCGAAGGCAAGACCACCGGTATGCCAATTGCCGTAACGGTGCAGAATACAAACCAAAAACCTGAGGCATACGAAAAACTTCGTAGTGACCACCGCGTCGGCCATGCTGACGCCACGTTTGCGAGCAAGTACGGCCATCGAGATCACCGTGGCGGCGGACGTCAATCCGGCCGCGAGACCGTTGCACGCGTCATTGCTGGGTGCATCGCCAAGAAAATTTTACCGAAGAATCTTCGTATCATCGGACACACAGTCCAAATCGGGCCATTTCACGCAACGGCGTTCAAGCCTGAGACCATTGAAAAGAATCCTGTCCGTTGCGCTGATCCTGCTATCGCAAAGAAGATGGAGGAGTACGTTCTGAAGCTCAAGAGTGAAGCAAATTCGGTTGGAGGACTGATTGAAATCTGCGTGAAAAATCCACCGAAAGACTTGGGTGATCCAGTATTTGGAAAACTCAAATCTAGGCTTGCCGATGCACTCATGGCCATCGGTGCTGTGACTGGTGTCAGCTACGGCGCAGGTTTCCGCACTGCAGAAATGGAGGGTCAGGACTATGTAAAAGACCCCGAGAACTTTGGCGGCATGCTCGGCGGTATTTCGACCGGTGATGATCTTATATTGAATATCAGTATCAAGCCGGCATCCTCCATCGGACAAGTCGCCAAGGAAGGCCGTCATGATCCCTGCATTGTTCCGCGGGTCATTCCGGTCGCTGAAGCTATGGTCGCACTTGTGCTCGCCGACTGCTATCTCTTGCAGCGGGCGTACCGTTCCTAATTTCTTATTCTTCTTTATGGACCAACATCTCACCATCCCTACCGTTCGTGCCATCATCGACGATGCTGATGACATTCTCTTGAAAGCCCTTGCCGCACGCTTCCGTGCCATCCGACATCTCAAGGAGATCAAGCGTGATACCGGTATGCAGGTTGAAAGTTCTTCCCGCGAAACGGAGCTAAAAACCAAGTGGAAGCAGAAAGCGGTCGAACTCGGTATTCCGCCCGAACTCACGCTACTGATCCTTGATTTCATTCTCGCTGAAAGTAAGCGCATCCAATCCACATGATCATCACAAAGAAGCATTCCGTTGGCATCATTGGAGGGTCGGGTAAAACTGGATCTCAGTTCGTGAAAATCTTCCGTTCGCACGGATTTGACGTGCGCGTCACCGGAGAAAAAACGAAACACAAGAACTCCGAACTTCTTCGTGAATGTGATGTCATTGTCTTCGCGCTCCCACTTTCTCGAGCGGCTGAGATCATGAAGAAGGAGCTCGCGTCTGCAACGCGGAAAGACCAGCTCATCCTCGACGTCTCTTCTCTAAAGTTTCGGGAGACTGAGGCGATGAAGACCGCCAAAGGCGAAGTTATTGGCATGCATCCGCTTTTTGGTCCGGGTACCGAGGCGCAGGGCGAACGCATTATTATTTGTCCGGTTCGGTCGTCAAAGCAGACCGTCGCGTCATTACGATCTGTCATGAAAGCTATGAAAATGAAGACCGACGTCATGTCGCCGGAAAAACACGACGAACTCATGTTGACGGTGCAGGTGATTCCGCATCTCAAGAGCCTTCTCATGGCCGACGTTCTACGAGCACAGAAAAAAGATTTGGGAACGGTCCTCAAGTCGTGCACGCCGACGTACGAAATGGAGTTCAATGTCATCGCCCGGTTCTTGGACGACCATCCGGATCTCTACATGCCGATTATCTTCAGGAATCCCGGTACGCCGAAAGTACTTCGAGCCCTGCAGAAAGCCATTTCAGAATATCTACGTATCGCCGAATCGGATGATCTTCCGGCGGCTGAAAAACGGTACCGCGACTGTCAGAGTGCCTTTAAACCGCATCTCAAAAAAGCTCGCGAGCACAGCGAAGCATGCATCCGGACACTTCTTTCCCTGACCCGATGACCGTCTATACTTTGGGACCTGCCGGCACATTCTCGCACGAAGCAACGCTAGCTATTTTCCCTGATGCAGACGTGCGTTTCGCACCAAACTTCGATCGACTCTTCGGCATGCTCTCAGATGATGCGCAGTCAGTGGGTGTCGTGCCGGTCGAAAACTCGCTCCACGGTTCCATCGATGAAATTCTTGATCTTCTGCGCGAAACCGATGTAAAAGTCTGGCGTATGCATGAGGTTCGTATCCGTCACGCATTCGCCTGCACAGATCCGAAGCTTGTTCAGAAAATAGCGAGTCATCCGCAGGCGCTGCGTCAAAGCAGATTGTGGATCAAAAAGAAGTATCCCGATGTGATCCAGCTACCAACTACCAGCACTGCTGCTGCGGTGGAATTTGCGAAAGAAGATGCATCGCTCGGTGTCATCGCTTCACTCAAACTTCTCAAGTCCTCCGGACTCACGATTCTCAGCGAAGATGTAGAGGGTGATAACAATACGACCCGCTTCGCTGTCGTCTCTAGGACCGATCCTTTCCCGGGTTCCAAACGCACGCAGATGAGCATTGCCATTCATCCGCCGAAGGATGACAAGCCCGGACTACTACATCTTCTTCTGACACCGTTCAAAGTGTACGACGTGAACCTCACGCGCATCGAAAACCGTCCGACCGGAAAACGGCTGGGCGATTACAACTTCTTCATCGACTTTGTCGGTAGCCCCGACGATGCGCGTTCGAAGAAGGTACTCGACGAACTTTCGCTTCTTGCTGAGATCAGAGTTCTTGGCGAGTGGTAGCCTTCCCCCATTCACGTATGTTCTCCCCGTTTTCCAAGCTGCCGGTTCCGAAACCCGATCCACTCTTTGCTATCGGCACGGAGGCTAGGCTTGCGGGACCTACAGCGATCAACGGCACGCTTGGTGTGGTGATGGACGAAGAGGGGAATCCTGTGCTGTTTCCGAGCGTGTGTCGTGCGCTTGAGTCGATCGCGAAGCAGCTTCCGTCTGGGAATTACTCCTATCCGAAACTTACAGGTCTCGATGAGTATCGGGCCGCCGTGGAAGCACTTCTTCCACGGCAGGATGGAATGCACGTCGCTTCCATTGCGAGCACGGGCGGGACTGGAGGACTTGCGATTAATCTCCGGCTCATGCGGATGATGCTCGGAGACTCTGACCCTACCGTTATTCTTCCGGTTCCTGCGTGGGGCAATCATCCGCCACCATGTAAGGCTGCGGGTTTACGGATCATCGAAGTTCCGTACCTTGAGGATGGTGCTGCATCTATTCAAGGCATCCTTGATGCAGTCAAAAAAGAAGGAAGACCAGTAGGTCTTCTTGTGCAGGTGGGATGCCATAATCCAACGGGTCTCGATTTTTCTCCGAAGCAGTGGGATGAGCTTGCTGCTACGCTTGCTGGGCAGGAGGTCATGACACTTCTGGATTGTGCGTATCAGGGGTTCATCGGTGAGCCGATCGAGGACATAGAACCAATCAGAAAATTTCTCTCGCATGGCATTCCATCGCTTGTTGTTTGGTCCGCCTCCAAGAACCATACCATCTACGGACTTCGGACCGGTCTCGCAGCGGCCTATGTCCCTGACAAGACTCTTCTTTCCACAGTTGAGGGCCATTATTCAAGCATTACCCGCATGTTGCATTCTGCATCGGCGACATTCGGTCAGAGTGTTGTGGTGAAGGTGCAGTCCGAACTCAAGAACGAATGGCTGCAGGATCTCTCACGCACGCGCGTAATCATCAATCGCAAGCGCGCATCGATGACCGCACTTCTCCCCGATGACTTCAAGAAAGCCCTTCGCGGACATGGAATGTTCGCACAGTTTCCACTGAATGAATCTCAGATTCATCGCCTGAAGATTGAGCATGCCGTGTACATGACGCTCGATGGACGACTCAACATCGCTGGCATTCCAGATGCGCGTATCGACGAGCTCTGTCAAAAGATTGCGGCAGTCCTCTAAGAGGGGCTCCAATGAGGTACAATAATCCTCCATGTTCACAGGAATCATCGAATCAACGGCCAAGATTCTCGAGAAGACCGACTCTGGCCTGACTATCGCGCGTCCTCCGATGTTTGATGATCTAAAGATCGGATGCAGCATCGCGGTATCAGGAGCCTGCTTATCGGTGACAGGGTTCGATGATGCATCGATGTCATTTGATGTTGTTCCGACAACGTTTCAGAAAACAAAACTTGGCTCATTGAAGACTGGTGACAGAGTGAACCTTGAACGAGCTTTGCCTGCACATGGTCGTCTGGAAGGTCACATCGTACTTGGGCACTGTGAAGGTACGGCACATGTTCTTTCGCTTGAGAAAGGGATACTAACCGTTTCAGTGCAGCAGTCACTGACTCCGTATATTGTTCTGCACGGATCGATCACACTTGATGGTGTTGCTCTCACTGTTGCGGATATCGATGGTACGACGGTAACAGTTGCCATCATTCCACACACGCTCAAGCTCACAACGCTCGTTACTCTTAAAAAAGGCGATGCTCTGAACATCGAGTCTGATATTGTCGGGAAGTACATCCTCAAAGCTCATGGCCCTCAGTGAAACCCCAAACTTCGGCGAGTACATCGTAGATCCTGATTGGAAAATAGCGATTGTGCGTTCCGTTTGGTATGACGAACTCACGATGCAGATGGTAAAGGATGCGACGGAAACGCTCGTAGCAGCAGGCATCCAGCCAGAAAATATTCGCGTTATCGACTCACCGGGCTCCTATGAACTACCACTTCTTTGTAAGAGTGCGCTACTTGCTGGTGTAGACGGTTGCATCGCTTTCGGAATCATTGTTCAGGGTAATACGCATCATGCAAGACTCGTTGCAGATCAATCCGCAGCTGGCTGTATGCAGGTACAGCTAGAGATTCGCAAACCCATTACCTTCGAGGTTCTGTTCGTCAATGACCTTAAGGATGCTGTAGCACGTGCTGTAGGAAAAAATGCCAAGGGACCGCTTGCAGCAAAGACTCTCCTGACTTCGCTTGCGCGACTTACGGATTTGCATTGAGGCGTCTTGTATAAGAGATGTGTTCAAGCGTACGATCCATTCCGTCCGCTTTCCGCCTCTCCTATGTCTTTCCGACGCTCACTTGTATTAGCAGCTGTGCTGATTCTTCCGCTTGCCGTTTCAGCAGCCGGACTTTTCCCTGATGTTGGTGACAATCATCCGTACAAATCTGAGATTGAATCGCTCGCAAGAGCTGCAATCGTGAAAGGTAATCCGGATGGAAAGTTTTATCCTGACAGAAGCGTGAACCGCGCAGAGTTTCTCAAGATGCTTTACGTCGCCACAAAGCGCACGCCAAATGCTGTCTCATCATCCTGCTTCACGGACGTGGAGCACGGTAGCTGGTATGAGTCGTATGTCTGCGACGCAGCATCTAAGAAAAATGGCTTCGTACAGGGCTACAGCGATGGTAAGTTCCGTCCTTCAAGTCCGGTCAGCCGTACGGAAGCACTGAAGATGACGTTCACAGTTTTCGGTCTCGGTGCTCCGGATATCAATTCCAACGATCAGGATATTATCAAATTCGTCGATATTTCTGTCAGTGCTTGGTACAGCAAATACATTCGCGCCGCATATACGATCGGCATTCTGCCTATCGCAACCCAAGGCGGAGCGCACTTCTATCCTGACCAAGAGCTTTTGCGAGGCGAAGCAGCTGCATACATTTGGAACGTCCTGCATCCTAAGTCTGTATCCAGCTCATCGTCATCTTCCTCTAGTAGCGTTTCATCATCGATGTCATCGTCCATGATGTCGTCAAAATCTTCGTCTGCAGCACCGATCAGCAAGAATGTAAAATTCCCATTTTCGGATACGTCACTCTTCTCCGGCAGGCAGTCCACCAGCTACATGTTTGAACTTAAGGCGACAAAGACAAATGTATCAGTCACGGTGCAGACCACTGGTTACTATCCGTCCGATGTCAGCTGCCGACTCTACCTCCTTGGAGCATCTGGCTTCTCGGATGAGTATTACCTTGGCGTGCAGAATGAGAGCTCGTGTTCTCTCGTTGTGAACGCACGACCTGGAAAGTATCAGCTCCAGCTCCAACCGACGGTTGCTGATGTCCCATACACTCTCACTGCCAAGATTGGGGCATCTGATGGTAATGATGGATTTATTGATGCACTAAATATCGGCGACATGGTGCCACGTACAGCGACGCTTGAGACCGGTGACTTGTACGACTGGTATGCGTTCACAATGAACAAGAAGCTGACTGCGACTGTAGACGCAACGGCACAGGAAAAAATCACATGTATTATTTATACACCGTCCGATGTGGATCAGTTTGGATTCTCTGGCCCTGAGTGTGGCAAACCGTATGAGTTCGTGCCTGGCGTGAAGTACACCATCGGAGTAGGACGCGGTATCGGCGTGAGTCCGATCAAGAAGCTCACGTATACACTCAGGTGGCAGTAAATAATTCACGGAAGGAAAACTCGTTTCCCTTCCGTGTGCCATTCTTTCGTTAACAAGGTGTGCTCCAGTAACGAGACCCACGAGCCCCGTTGCTTCGCACGATCTTTAGTTGAGGAGTCAGACTAAACATCGACTGGTATGCTATCATCCCGACTCATGAAGCAGCATTCTCATAATTCGGTGGATGAAGCGGTAAAGGCCATGAAAGCCGGTAAGTTCGTCATCATTGTTGATGATGAAAGTCGTGAGAATGAAGGAGACCTTGTGCTTGCCGCAGAGTTTTCGACCGCAGAAAAATTGGCATTCGTCATTCGTCATACCGGAGGGGTGGTATGCCTCGCGCTTAGTAATCAGATTGCAGATAGGCTCGACCTTCCCGCGATGGTAAGCCGCAATACAAGCAAACGTTCGACGCCGTTTACCGTGAGCATCGAAGCAAAAGACGGCGTAGATACCGGTATCTCAGCAGCTGATCGTGCAACGACTATTCTCACGGCGATGAATCCACGCACTGAGCCGGAAGATCTCCATAGGCCTGGTCACGTCTTTCCGCTTCGCGCTCAGGACGGGGGTGTCCTCTGGCGTAGCGGGCATACCGAGGCATCGGTAGATCTCTGTAAGATCGCAGGTCTCCGTGAGGGCGCTGTCATCAGCGAGCTTATGAATGAAGATGGCACGATGATGCGACTGACCGAGCTCAAGGCATTTGCAAAAAAATTCCACATTCCTTTACTGACCGTAAAGCATCTTATTGCACGTCGTCGCAAAGATGAATCACTTATCATGCTGGCAGCTCGCAGCGAGCTTGAAACGCGCTACGGCCATTTTGAACTTTCGGTCTATACCGACGTTCTTCATCGCAAGGAGCATGTTGCACTTCGCATGGGAGATGTCACCTCAGATAAACCGGTTCTTGTGCGCGTTCATTCTGAGTGCATTACCGGAGATGTGTTTGGCTCGCATCATTGTGACTGTGGTGAGCAACTTGATCTTGCCATGCAGGTGATCGCAAAAGAGGGTAAAGGTATCCTCGTATATCTCCGTCAGGAAGGCCGTGGCATCGGTCTTACGAATAAGATCAAAGCCTACGCACTGCAGCACCTTGGCTACGATACCGTGGACGCAAACCGTGCTTTAGGGCTTGCAGATGACCTCCGTGAGTATGGCATCGGTGCGCAAATCCTGAAAGACCTCGGAGCCGGAAAAATGCGCTTACTGACAAATAACCCGAAGAAAGTTGCGGGCCTCGGTGGTTACGGTCTTGAGATTGTGGAGCAACTACCAATAGAAATTACTCCAACGAGCGCGCAGCAGAAAAAATATTTAAACACGAAGAAGAAGCGGATGAAGCACAAACTTCGAAAAGTATAGTTTCATTGACATTTGAGACGGCTGGGTTAGAGTATTCGGCCGCTCATTGACATCATTTTTGTAGGTAGACCCTCTGACCCTTGTGGAAGGGCAGTTATGCGAGAACGGCGTCGTCGTTCTCTTCACCATCCGATGAGGGGTCAGATCCCCTCCCTACGTAAGGAAAATGCTCATGGAATTGGTACTCGACATGAAGGATACAAAACACAAACTCCGGTTTGTAGATGACTCAGGCCCGATTGAGGGCATTCTTAGGATAAGCATGGAAGGTGGATCACAGGAAATCACATTCCTGCTACCACCAGCTCCTGTGTGTAATCTTGACTTGATTCTCCTGAGTTGGGAGAGCCAGATGTCACGCTGGACTCCGCTCGTTGAAATTTCTGGTGAGGCGTATGTAGGGCTTCGGGCTTTCAAGCTTGAATCTGGACATGTGATTCTCTGGCACATTTATCATTTGGCCAACGCGCCATTTGATGCTGTATCCGTCGTCCCAAATTTTGACCTGGATGGCGCTCCAAGACTAACCCAACCACCAAAGCAGTGAGCCTTCGTTTTTATGGAGGGGATCGGGGCAGACGAAAGTCTGCTCCGGTTTCACATGCGAAAAAATGTACTCAGAAGCTACCTTCAGGGTGGGTAGGTTTGTGTGTGAGCGGCTGGTCGAAAAGCGCGAAGCAGAAAATATTTCACGACGAAGAAGAGACACATGAATCTAAAGTCTGCAGAGTTTAGATGATCATAGTTGTCAGGAGTACATGTACGTTTTTATGTTCAGGTGCTCCTTCTGTATAGCCATAGAGGTATTGCCTTGTTTCCTGCGTGATGAGCAGCACCACTACGCGTGTGGTATCGATGTGCAGGAGCTTATCCAACCTCTTGCGATACTCCGCACGTTCTTCTGCAGGGAGTGGCTCTACGTTCCCGCTTCCCTCCACAGTCAAAATGCGTGCAATTCTATCCAGCTCATCGGCTAAGTTTTCTGGGTGCATAGAGGTCGCTGAAGAGTGGTGATTATTTCCAGTGAAGGCAAGCATAGAGCTTCTCTATAATTTCTTTTGCCTCTGAGGCCAGAAATACCGAAGGGAATATATTCTCAGGAACGGCCATACGTGCGGGCATTGATGGGCGTAGGTATAGCTCTCATTTCTGTGTGCCGAGCGAGATGCTCGTATCCAGAGATTCCAGTGCAGGCAGCGTCACCGTCGGCTCTACATCAAGTGGTCTACAAGCCTCGGCGATCTTAGTGATAGATTGAACACAAAGATTTTTTGTCCACTCAGCTCTTTGTCGATTCTGTACATCAATTGCTCCCCCTGCGATCAGAACATCTCGCGTAAAGTGGTGCGTGCTCTGGCGAAATTCCTCGATGCGCTCTGCTAAAACTCCTGGGAACCCATGAGAGTTGAGTAGATGTGCTGCTGGATTGATGTGCACAAAGAGACCACATTGCTCCGTAGCATTGTTCCCCTCGGTTGCGACGCCAGCAGCAGCGAGAATGTGACAGTGATTAACATGCTCTGAATTTACGTCGAGTGCTGTCACAGGGCTGATCCCATAATCCATCATCGCGCCAAGATAAACGCCTTCAGTGGTCTGGTCAGCTGGAATCACACGTTTGCCGATTTCTGAGTTGCCGAACATTTCTCCCATGCGCTGTAGCATCGCGTCATCGGGTCGATGACCGACTGGCACAAAGACTCCGTTTGGAAGCATGAGCTTCGTATTCTGTGGCTTCAAACGCACAAGGGAAAGAGGCTGAATGCCTGCCATCAGTGATTTTCCCCAAACGTATTCATAATCATATTTAAATGTATTGTATTAATTATGTCAATGTTCTAGACTGCGTGACTTTCACGGGTCATTCACATCACTTTCGCAGGGAGTCATCTGACCCTTTCGGGCAGAAAATCGGCGCAGCATGGTGCTGTGCAACATTTCCGTTCGTCAGGGGTTAGATTCCCCTCCCTGCTCAGATGGAGGTAAGTATGAGAACGTTTCGTTGGAAGTCTAAACCAGACAGTCATGATTTGGCACCCCATGAATTGCGAGTCACGAAGCAGTCAGGAGGCATCAAGGTCATTCTTGTGCTGCGGAAGACGTCGCCGCAAACGCTTGTCCTGAATATTATTTCTGATATGGCGGAAGAAGACTTCCAAGAAGCCTGGGAAAGGCAGGCGGGATGGCAGCAAACCGCAACAGAAAACGTCGGCGGCAAGTTTTTCTGCATTCGATACATCGAATTTGGCAACAATACTTTTTGTGTCTGGAGAGTAGAGCACATCGCAGATGAGCCCTACGACCTCTTGGACATGTTCCAAGGGAGCCTTACTGAAGTTGTTCAGTTTTACCTCACATAGCACTCTGGTTTCACGAGAGGGGAACGGGGCAGGCGCATCACGCGCTTGCTCCGGTTTTCCTGTGTCTTTTTTTGGTACGCCCGGCCCGCCTTCGCCCTTCGGGACTACGACGGTCAGGCAGGATTCGAACCTACGACCCGGAGCTCACAAGCTCATGCT
>Ga0163144_10018730_pt1 | contig 13974 bp, 12 predicted proteins | sample OliLak19BULKMAT1_FD_123175 | JGI IMG/M metagenome (GOLD analysis project Ga0163144, IMG submission 123175) | Freshwater microbial mat bacterial communities from Lake Vanda, McMurdo Dry Valleys, Antarctica - Oligotrophic Lake LV.19.BULKMAT1 | ecosystem: Environmental > Aquatic > Freshwater >... | reverse complement strand
CTCCACGCAGTGGGGATAAGGGGGCTGGGGGGATAGGGGTGCTTTAAGCTGATAATTGACTTGAAAATGCTTATCCATTGAAATTTGAAAATCATTTGAATTCAAAATAGTTGTTCCATAAGAATTGTAACGCGCCCTCACGCTTCAATAGGTCTATAATAAAATTATCTTCGCTTTGCCATACTATGTATAGAAGGGTGTGTATTATGCTCATCAAAAAAACGGCACTCGATTGGGTGAATGGCTATAGTTTTCGGACACCCGGTATCGTCCCCAACACCTACACCGCCACCTATCACATGACCGACCTTATCAAAAATGGCTATATCAACCCCGCAGAAGGGATGGCGATGTTGGATGAAAGTGGACTCACAGAATTTAAATGGCAGGTGACGTGGCCCGAAGATTATCCCACATCCGATGAAGATTTAGCCGACAGAATATCGAATGTGCAGGGGTACGCGGTTTTTATACATGGTTGGACGGGGAATCATCGCATTTGGGAAGAATTGCCCGGTATGGTGTGCATGGCAAATCGGCGTATGGTCAGTATTGCCATAGACCATAATGGCTTTGGCGATTCGATTTTCGATAGTTACACGCCAGAGCTAATGCTATGCAATCCGCCCGCCGCCATGCGTGCGTTGGAACGATGGCTAGAGGTAATCAAACTCCGCCGACAACCGGGCGATACACACCTCAAAGTCGTGAATCTGGTGGGGCATAGCATGGGCGGGGCGATGTTGTTTTATGCCAACCCGTTGCATTGGCGCGAGGGCGAATTGACGCGCTATGCACTTGCTCCTGCTTTGTTGTTAGAGGCAGAACAAGACAGACGCTTTTTTACGACATTGGGTGTGGGCATCAGCATTTTGCAACGGGTCAAATTTTTAGAATTTGTAGAGCGATTTGTCAAGCCGAGCATGTTACGAAATTTGTGCTTAGGCGCGAGTGACCGCGTGAAAGAAATTCATAGTCTGCAATATAATGAAACACCGCGTGGCATCACAGGCGCGACATTTATGGCGATGGGGTTGCTTAAGGATTTTGAAATTGCGCGGAATTGGGAATTTTTTCGGGTGATGTTGGGGCATCGTGACCCACTGGTAGACCTCACCGACATGCTAGACCTGTTGTGCAAGCTAGAATTTCCCGCATCGCATACGCGGGTGGTGGCGGGGACGCATTATATGTTTAGCATTGGGTCAGAATCGTCTTATAACGCCTTTCAGCATGTGCAAGCCCGTGACCTTGTAGTTGAGGACGTGTTGATGTTGCACGAAAACGCGCTCAAACTGCAACGCACAGGGCGCAAGGTGGGGTAGTGATATCGGGTTAGACACGATATAAGCCGTAAGGTATCGTGTCTTAACACACCCCACCATAGGCAATATTTTAACCATCATGAAAAATTCATCTACATTCTGAGAAAACGACTTTTTTCTTGTGCAAATTTAGGTTACACTAGGGCGCAGTTTGGATACACAAATGGTTTAGTTGATATTTGACAACTAAAATATGCTTATGCTACTCTCTATATATAGTGATTGTTCAAAAAAGAACAAACTAAAAGGGATATTGACTTATGGCTATTGAACAATTTGCCCCCATTGCGGCATTGATTATCATCACAGTGATTTTGACCCTCATCATTCTCAATATTTCGTGGGTATTTGGTCCTCATATGCCCACCTCGCGCAAAGTCGCCCCTTATGAAAGCGGGATGAAGCCCATTGGTCCCGCTGTGCGCCGTTTGCCCGTAAAATATTACCTCATTGGCGTGCTATTCATCTTATTTGATATAGAAGTAATCTTTTTCCTGCCATGGGCGGTTATTTTCCGTGACTTGGGCTTCTATGGCTTGCTGGTAATGGGTGTGTTTTTCTTTGTATTGACCATTGGCTTAGTTTATGAGTGGAAGAAAGGTGCGTTGGAATGGGAGTAACACAAAAACTTGGTAATTTGGGTGTGGTGACAACCACATTGGAGCAAGCGATTAACTGGGCGCGGACAGGTGCAACTTGGCCCCTGTTGTTTGGTTTGGCTTGTTGTGCGATTGAATATATGAGTACCCAAGCCAGTCATTATGACCTTGCGCGGTTTGGGATGGAACTCAACCGTGCCAGTCCACGTCAAGCCGATTTGATGATTGTGGCGGGACGTGTGACGCGCAAAATGGCACCGGTTGTCCGCCAATTATATGACCAAATGGCAGACCCCAAATGGGTGATTTCGATGGGCGATTGTGCCTCGTGTGGCGGGGTATATAACAATTATGCCGTTGTGCAGGGGGTAGACGAAATTATCCCAGTGGATGTATATGTGGCGGGATGCCCACCACGCCCAGAACAACTTATGCACGGCATTTTGACCCTCCAAGAAAAAATTCGCGGTGAGCGCATTTCCGACTGGGCGCTCTCTATTCGCCAACCATCCTAAAAAAGGAGCGACCCATGAGTATTTCTCCCGCAATAGACCCCGTAGAAGCGGTTAGCAAAGCCTTTTCTACTGCCGTTAAAGGGGTGGATCATTTTCGTGATGAGACCACTATCATAGTAGACCCCGCACAACTACCAGCAGTCGTGCGTTTTCTGCGTGATACTGCCGGTCTGATTTATAACTACCTGTCCGACATTTCGGCGGTGGATTATTGGGATGAAGAAGGCTCATACGAAGACCGCATGGGGCGGTTTGGCGTGAGCTATCATATTTATTCCCTGCTGTATAATCGCCGTCTGCGCGTCAAGGTATTTTTGCCAGAAGAAAACCCCACTGCGCCCACTATCACCGAGATTTTCCCCGCCGCCAATTGGTTAGAGCGTGAAGCGTTTGACATGATGGGCATTACCTTCTCTGGACATCCCAATATGAAGCGCATCCTCATGCCAACCGACTGGGACGGACATCCACATCGGCGTGATTATCCACTCGGCTACGAGACGATTCAGTTCTCATTCAATATTGAAGAGATTTTGAAGCACAAGCCATTTGCGAAGGAATAAAGGAAAATAATTATGGTTGTTGATGCACAAAAACCATTTGCACTAGACATGAGCCAATGGCAGGGTAGCCTCGATGAATTACGCGGATTGGTTTCTGACCGCGCCATGACAGGCGAGACCATGCTCCTCAACATGGGACCTCACCATCCGAGTACGCATGGCGTGTTACGCTTGCTTCTCGAATTGGATGGCGAAGAAATTGTCAATTGCTTGCCCGATGTGGGGTATCTGCATACGGGTATTGAGAAAAATATCGAATCGAAATCCTACGAAAAAGCCGTGACACTTACTGACCGTATGGATTATTTGTCGCCCATGTCGAATAACATGGTGTTTTGCATGGCAATAGAAAAATTGGTAGATTTGGATGTGCCAGAACGCGCCCAAGTCATCCGTGTGATTTGTTTGGAATTGTCGCGTATCGCCAGCCATTTGGTATGGCTTGGGACACACGCCATTGATATGGGCGCGATGAGCGTATTCTTGTATGCGTTCCGTGAGCGTGAACTCATTTTGGATATGTTCGAGATGCTATCGGGGCAACGCATGATGGGGTCTTACCTCCGTCCGGGTGGTGTGTGGCGCGATTTGCGTCCAGAATTTTTGCCCGCACTCAATCATTTCCTAGAGATTATGCCCGGTCGCTTGGATGATTATGAGGTGTTACTTACTAATAACCCCATTTGGGTTGACCGCACACAAGGCGTTGGCATCATTGAACCCGATGTCGCGTTGGCATGGGGTGTGAGTGGCGCGAGTTTGCGTGCCAGTGGGGTCAATTGGGATGTTCGCAAAGCCATGCCCTATAGTGGCTACGAAACCTATCAATTTGATGTGCCATTGGGCGATCATGGCGATGTCTATGACCGTTATATCGTGCGGATTGCAGAAATTCGCCAAAGTATGCGGATTTTGCACCAAGCGATTAAAAAATTGGATACCGCTAAAGGCGGATTCCGTTCTAATAACCGTAAATTTGTCCCGCCACCGCGTACTGAACTCGGTCAGAGCATGGAAGCCGTCATTCATCACTTTAAGTTGTGGACAGAAGGTTTTTCTGTTCCTGATAAAGAGGTGTATGTAAGCATCGAAAGCCCACGCGGTGAAATTGGGTGTTATTTACACGGCACAGGTGGCAATAAACCCCGCCGTGTGCATTTTAAGACCCCATCGTTTATGCACATTCAAGCCATCCCTGTCATGTCGCAGGGACACATGATAGCCGACCTCGTGGCGATTATCGGCAGTGTAGACATCGTTCTTGGCGATTGTGACCGTTAATTGGCATCCAACAGATAGATAGGTAGACATCATGGCGAACACACTTTTAGACAAACACGCAAAACAAGTTAAGCATCACTTGGGCAAATATCCAGACAAACGCTCCGCCGTGATGCCATTGCTCTATATTGCCCAAGAGGAATATGGGTATGTGTCCCCAGAGGGCATCCGCGAAGTGGCAGAAATTTGCGAATTAGACCCCACACAGGTCAAATCTATCGCGGGTTTCTATACCATGTATTCCGAAAAAGAAAAAGGCAAATATTGGCTACAAGTTTGCAACGATTTGCCCTGTGCTTTGCGCGGTGCAGATGAATTTCATCACGAATTGCTCGATTATTTGGGCATCGAAGAGGGTGGCACAACCCCTGATGGCATGTTCACCGTAGAGCATGTGATGTGTCTGGCGGCGTGCGATAAAGCGCCGATGTTGCAATGCAATTTTCATTTCCACGAAAATTTGGATATGGAAAAGATGAAAGTTTTGCTTGACCAATGGCGCAAAGAGGCAGAAGATTTTGCCAATAAGGGCGTGAAGAAATAGAAAATTAACCTTACCCCTAAATCCCCTCGCCAGTCTGGAGAGGGGGCAGGTGGTGAGATAAAATAGTATTGCTAGTGGAATTGTGGTGTAATTGTTAGCGAAAAAAATGGTTGTGAGTCAAATGGAGACAATCGCATGTCATTGAATATCATCTGCAGAGAAAAAGATGTGCCGAATATCCATAAGTTTGATGTGTATGTCAAACACAATGGCTATGAAGCACTCAAGAAAGCAATCGGCTCAAAACCCGCCGATGTTATCAACGAAGTGAAAGCCTCCAACCTGCGCGGGCGGGGTGGGGCGGGTTTTCCGACTGGGGTCAAATGGAGTTTTATCCCCCAAAGTGAACCTGTGAAATATGTGGTGGTCAATGCCGATGAAAGTGAATCTGGCACATTCAAAGACCGCCAAATTTTAGAGAATAATCCGCACCAGCTCATCGAAGGCGCGGTAATTGCCGCATGGGCGATTCAAGCCACCGCCGTTTATATTTATCTGCGCGGTGAATTTTGGGATATTGCCCATGCACTCGACAAGCACATCGAAGATGCGCGTAAAGCGGGTTTTGTGGGGCAAAATATCTTGGGTAGTGGGTGGAATTGCGAAGTCTATACCCATCTTGGCGCGGGCGCATATATTTGTGGCGAAGAAAGTGCCTTGCTCGAAAGCCTAGAAGGAAAATTGGGTCAACCGCGTGTGCGCCCACCATTCCCCGCGCAAAAAGGCGGTGGGTTGTATAAAGAACCGACTGTGGTTAATAATGTCGAAACCCTCGCCAATGTGCCTTATATCATCCTAGAAGGCGCAGATGCTTATAAAAAAATCGGGACAGAACAAAGCACAGGCACAAAAATCTTTTGTGTGAGTGGCGATGTGGTCAAGCCCGGTAATTATGAATTCCCTATGGGTGGTATCACTTTCCGTCAATTGTTATTTGAACACGCTGGCGGTATCCCCAACGGACGCACCATCAAGGCAATTTTGCCCTCTGGCGGGTCTGGTCCCATTGTCCCCGCCACCGATGAAGTGCTAGATATTCCCCTGACATATGAAGGACTCGCTAAAGTTGGCACAATTTTAGGCTCTGCCTCGATTATTGTGCTGGATGATAGCCGTGACATCACATGGGCGGCATCGAAAATGACCAAATTCTTCAAACACGAAAGTTGTGGCAAATGCACCCCCTGTCGTGAAGGCACGTATTGGCTAGATAAAGTCCTAGACCGCATTTTGCGCGGTGAAGGTCGTCCAGAAGATGTGGAACTCATCAACAATGTCGCCAAAAATATGCAAGGTGTGACATTGTGCGCGTTGGGCGATTTTGCCGCCAACCCAATTTTGGCGACCATCAAGCATTTTCCAGATGATTTCTTTAGCCATATCAAAGGCGGAAAACCAGTCGTTCAACCCGCCGCAGGTGATTAGGTAAGATGAGCCAAGACCGTATTATTCAACGCCTAGAACGGCTCACAGAAGAAATTCACGACCATCCGCATGTAGCAGTGAATTATCTGTTGCGGGCAGAAGTGTATGCCCAATATGGGTATTGGGAACAAGCGATGGTGGATAGTGAACGGGCGTATGAACTCGCTCATAATGAATTGATGGGCAGGCAGTGGGGGTTTGTGGCGCAATCTGTACAAGACCGCGCCCAACGCCTGATGACCAAAGCAAGACGATATACAAAATGACCCTCATACCCTGTAGGGACGTAATAATGCAAGTTGGTTTTTAATAATGGTGTAGAAATGTCTATTTTCGCTGAGGGTTCAAAACCCTCAGCTAGTCGCATCAAGCGCACTAAAGGCGCTATAAAATAGACATTTGTCTCAAAATTGGTTGAAAGTAGCCCCTTTAGTGGGCTTCCAAAATCGAATAGCTAGAGGCTTTGAGCCTCTAGCGAGGCAAAATACACACCGTATTAATTGATTACCACACATAATTGCACCCCTACAAATAAGGCAGGGGTAAAAATCTTCATTGGACGATTGGCGATAGTTGCGCCATAATAGACCCGTATTGGGCAAAGATGGTTTTCGGAGTACCTTATGACAAATACTGTAAAAGTCATCATTGATGATGTCACGTATGAAGTGCCTGCGGGCGCAAATTTGGTGGATGTTGCCAAATTCCATGCCGATAACGATATTCCCGTGTTTTGTTACCACCCCAAAATGGAGCCAGTCGGGATGTGTCGCATGTGCTTGGTGGAGATGGGCAATATCGAAAAAGACCGCGCCACTGGTGCGGTTGTATTAGACGAGGCGGGCAATCCAAAAGTGCGGATGATGCCCAAATTGCAAACTGCCTGTACCCAAATTGTTGCCGATGGATTGGTCGTGCGGACAAATACCCAAGTGGTAGACGATGCTCGCAAAAATGTATTGGAATTTTTGCTCACCAGTCACCCGTTGGATTGCCCCATTTGCGATAAAGGTGGCGAATGTCCATTGCAAAATTTGACGATGGCGTATGGACCCAGCACAACCCGCATGGATTTTGATGATAAACAACATTTAGACAAGCATGTGCCATTGGGCGACCTCATCTATTTGGATGAAGAACGCTGTATCCAATGTGCGCGGTGTGTGCGTTTTCAAGAAGAAATTGTTGGCGATGATGTGCTGGGCTTCCATGAACGTGGACGCACTTTGCAAATTATCACCAATTCTGACCCCGGATTTGATACTTATTTCTCTGGGAATACCACCGATATTTGCCCAGTGGGTGCATTGACCACTGCCGATTTCCGCTTTGGTGCGCGTCCATGGGAACTCACCGAAGTCCCCAGCATTGACCCGTGGGATGCCGCAGGCACAAATATCAGCCTTAGCACCCGCCTCGACCGCGATTTTGGCGGAAAAGCCATGATTAAGCGTGTCATGCCTCGTCAAAACGAAGCCGTCAACGAAATTTGGATTTCGGATAAAACCCGTTTTGGGCATCACTTCACCCGTAGCGAAAATCGCGTTCAACAGGTTTTTGTGCGTGGCGCGGTGGAATCGTCATGGGCAGATGGCTTAAAAGCCACCGCCAATGCGCTCAAATCCGCAGGAGGCAATATTGCCGCCATTGCAGGGACGGGTCTTTCTAACGAAGATTTTTATGCCTTGCACCAACTCCTCAACGGACTCGGTAGCACCCGACTCGGTACATGGATTCCTACCCACACAGGCGCGGATATTCTCGCACAGGTGGGGGTCGGGGTCGGCACGAATTTGGGCGATTTGGGCAAGGGTGATGCGGTATTGATTATCGCCAGTGACCTCGAAGAAGAAGTCCCCATCTGGCGCTTGCGCCTCAAGCGTGCCGCCGATAGAGGCGCGTATTTGGTGGTCGCCAACGCCCGCAAGACGCGCATGGACGATTTTGCCCATGACACCATCCGTTACGAAACAGGTAACGCAGTGAAGGTGATGAATACCCTCAACAAAGAATATGCCGACATCGCCAAAAAATTGGCAGGGGCAAATAATTTGATTGTGGTGGCAGGTGCAGAAGGGCTATCACTGGCGGGACATCGCTCATTGATGCAAGCCAGTGCCAATTTCCTCATCGAAAGTGGTCATGTGGGCAAAGCCAATAACGGGCTTCTCTCCCCATTACCCGGTGCCAATGGCATGGGCGCACATTATTTTGGATTCACCCCAGAAAATACGTTGGATATTGCCCAAAATCCGCCCAAAGTATTAATTGTGGCGCAGGCAGAAATTTTGGCAGATGACCCCACCGCCCAAGCATGGTTAGATAAGGTCGAGACCATTATCAGCCTGAATTTATTTGCAGATGCGGTATCGGCACAAGCAAAAGTGGTATTACCACTGCAAAGTTTTGCAGAACGTGACGGCACATTCACCAATGGCGAGCGTCGTGTCCAACGTTTTTATACCGCGCAAGGTCCTATGGGCGATGCGCTCCCCGCATGGCAAATTTTTAGCCGTGTTGCTGAAGCACTAGGGCAGGAGCGCGCCAAATTATCGGCGGCGAATGTCATGCAAGAAATCGCCAAAAATATCCCTGCCTTTGAGAGTATCACCTATCGCGCACTTGCCAAAGTTGAGCGCCAATTCCCCGATGTGGGTGGCAACGACCTGTACTATGGTGGGACTGCCTACCAAAATAAGGGTGGTTTGGGGGTGCAATTGCCCACCAGTGCCGATAAGGGCGAGTCTGTGAGCGCGGGTAAGGTCGAATTGCCCACATTGGTAAAAGCGGGTAAGGGACAAGTCTATGTTGTACCCGCCACCGTGTTATATAATCGTGAAACGGCATTTTTGCCTAGTTTGATGATGCACCCGCGTGTCCTCGCGCCGTATGTTGAGGTCAACGCCAAAGATGCCGAAAAAATGGGCATTGCACAGGGTGATGTGGTGGAAATCACAGCCGATGGTGTGGCAGTAAGAGTAAAAGCGCATGTCAATGGTGGCGCACCACAAGGGAGCATTGTTTTGCCCCGCCACCTGACCAACGAAGCCACCCCCATGCACCTCACAGTGGGCGAAATTAGCAAAGTGAAATAATCACTATCATCGTGATAGATATAACGGAGAGGGCGCATACGGTTGCGTCCTTATAATCACATAATCGCAATATGTACTATATTGAGGGATTGAAGTTATGGCACAAACAACGAATGCTTCATCTGGAAAATCGGCATCAGAGATATTTTTTAATCTCTTGGGCGCTACCTTCCGTCTTTTTTGGGGCGGTTTTATCACCACATTGCGACTCATGCGTGGCTCGTTGAACTATCCTATTTTGTTTACAGGCATGATGTTCACCGCATTTTCGTTTATGTTTTGGACTGCCCCTTATGCGGGTATCAGTTACCTGCACGACATCCCCGCCCCGCGTGCGATGGACATGATGAGTGGTTTGCTGTGGGTTGTCCCCATTGCCACACTGATTGCCTTGTCACTGTCGCTGTGGATGCTGATTGATGAACGTGTAGCGAGTCGTAATTCGCGCCGCATCGCCATCGCGGGCTTGGTGATTATCACGTATTACCTGCTGTTTTTCTTGACCAACGGACTCGATGTGAATTCACGGATGACATGGGGTTTTTGGTTGGTGGGGCTTGGGGCAATTGCCTGTGTGATGCAAGGTGCTTTGTCAAACCATAAGCCAGTAGAAGACAATGGCACACCCAAAGTGTTGGGCATACCCGCCTTAATTTTTATCATCGGCTTCACCATTGCCAATTTTGGGGCGCTTATTTTCTTGGCACATTGGGAAACCTCCGCGGGAATTTTGGGCGGGTTACTCGGTTTTATTTTTGAGCCATCGGGTCGTGTTCAAGCGGATGTGATTGAATGTCGCAATTCTGACGGATGCTCATTCTTGCACCCTATCATCTATTCCCTTATTTTAATTATCACGGTGGTGACTGGTTTTGCCTATGCGACCCTGCTAGAGCGTAAATTGGTCTCGTGGTTTCAGAGTCGTGTCGGACCAAACCGTGTTGGACCATGGGGCTTGTTGCAACCTGCGGCAGACGGCATAAAACTTATTTTCAAAGAAAATATTTTGCCTGCTGGTGCAGATAAATGGGTTTATCGCCTTGCACCAATCCTCAAAGCCGCGCCAACACTCATTGTACTGGCGGTGATTCCGTTGGGACCCCCCATCGTCATCCCGTGGTTTGATGGCAATTGGTATCGTGTGCCACTGGGGTTATCTGACCCTGGTGTGGGTGTATTGTGGCTATTGGCTATCACCAGCATCGGTACGTATGGCGTGGTATTGGCAGGGTGGGCGAGCAATAACAAATATTCTATGCTTGGTGGGATGCGTGCTTCTGCCCAGATGGTCAGTTATGAACTGAGCATGGGCTTGACCATTGCTGTGCCAGTATTGATTGTTGGCACGATGACCATCTCCACCATCGTAGATGCCCAAAGTGGCTTGTTGCTCAATTGGTTGGTATTCCAAAACCCATTGGCGGCGGGTATTCTCATCATTGCGTTATTCGCAGAGACCAACCGCGCCCCGTTTGATTTGCCCGAAGCCGAACAAGAACTCACGGCGGGTTATATGACCGAATATAGCGGAATGAAATTTGCCTTGTTCATGATGGCAGAATATCTTGGTATGATTGCCGTGAGCCTGATTGCCATATCGCTATTTTTTGGCGGGTATCATGACGGGTTTGGCTTGGTGGATAATTTCCCCATTTTGGCGATACCCGTTATTTTGGGCAAAGTGATTTTGTTCCTCATGTTTTTCGTGTGGGTACGCGCCACCTTGCCCCGTATCCGTTATGACCGTCTGATGAATTTTGGCTGGAAGGTCATGTTGCCATTGGCGTTGTTGTCGGTGGTATGGTCGGCGGTGGCGGTGATTGTCGGGGAAGAATTGGGCGCGACTGCCTATATTTTCATCTCTGGTCTGATGTTTGTGGCAATTTTAGTCGGGTCTGTGTTCTTTTTGGGCAAGCCATCCCGCGATGCAGTAGATACCCAAGCGGTTGAAGATGACCCAATCATCACAGGTTCGGGCAACCCCGTTATCAATATCGCCATGACCACTGTGGGCGCGTTGCTGTCTGTGCCATTTGCTTTGTTCACACCCATCAAGCTATTGACCGATTTGGGCTTGTGGTTCGCGCTTGTGCCACCATTCGCTTTGCTGTCGGTGATATTCTCGGTGTTACGTGGCAAACGAGTGAATTTGTTCAATAGTCGTGTGCGCTTTAATCGCGGGTTGATAAAAGTCCTTAGACCACTTACCAATCTCGCACCAGAAGAGACACCATCAGAAAATGCGCTACCATCGGGTAGTGGTGATTAGATTCTGTTGATATTTATTGAATTATCGTTTGTGGACGCGATTATATCGCGTCCCTACGACCAAAAACGCGGTTATCGGGCTGTAGGGACGGCATATATGCCGTCCACACGCACTATATCGCCCAAAATGTGATAATCAGGATGAGGATGGATAAAATAAGATGAACATTATTCGCGGATTTGCGACCACATTCAAATATTTATTAGAAGATGCTGTCACCCTGCAATATCCAGAGCAGGTGCGTCCATTTCAGGCACGCTTTAAGGGACGGCATCATCTCCGCCGTTATGATAATGGCATGGAGAAGTGCATTGGCTGTTCGTTGTGTGCCGCCGCTTGCCCTGCCGATGCCATTTGGGTAGAAGCCTCAGAAAATACCGATGAAGTCCGTTTTAGCCCTGGTGAACGGTATGCAAAGACGTATGAAATCAACATGCTTCGGTGCATTTTCTGTGGCTATTGCGAAGATGCCTGTCCCACACAAGCCATTGAATTGGGACATGAACATCAATTGAGCTTCACCGACCGACGTGACGCGATTTTCACCAAAAATATGCTCATAGACCCTGTGCCAGAGGGCGCGTCAGATACCCCCCAACAAGTGCCAGCAGGCATGTATAACCGATCCATTCCAGATATGCCAGAACCAAAATAAATGCGATAAGCCACCAGTCACAGGTGGCTTTTATATTGCTTTTGTAGCGATGAATATGTGTGGCGTGCTTATTGGTTGGTTGATGCCCATTTTTTGAGGCATAGGCGACCAAATATGGCATTGGCACAAACGATACTGTTTGTAAAACGCTTGTCTGTGTGTTATCATCTTGGCAGTTTCGGTATCGTGACGACACTTTCTTTGTGTTACAATTCACAACCGATTGCAGGACTAGCACTCACGTTGAATAGGACGCAATATGTCATTAGTAGAGATTTTATTTATCGGAGTTGGCGTGCTTTCGGTTGCCGCCGCCGTGGGGATGCTCCTCACTAAAAAAGCTGTCCATAGCGCGTTGTTTTTGATTGCCAATTTTGGCTGTGTGGCATTCATTTACTTGTTGCTCAACGCCTCATTTTTGGCGATGGTGCAAATTGCCGTGTATGCGGGCGCGATTATGGTGCTGTTCTTATTTGTTATCATGTTGCTGGGGGCAGAAAACCCTAGCACAGAGACCAAAGAATTTAAGTGGCTCACCCCTAGCATCCTATTGCTATCACTAGGATTTTTGGGGATTGTTGCGCTTGCTCTGTTGGGAAGTGGCATCAATAGCCAAGAGACCAACCCGCCAAAAGCTACCTTGCGCTTTGTGAACGCCATGTCGGTGTATCCTAATGCCGATTTCTATTTGGACGGCGAATTATTTGCGGGTGGCGTGCCATTTGCAGAGAGTGATGGCGATGCGTTGCGCTTTGCCCAAGTTGACCCAGGGACATATAGTGTTGGGTTAAATTTGGCAAATACACGCAGAACACCCCTGCCAATTGGCAATCTGACCGTCAATGCAGGTGAGACCATCACCGTTGTGGCGTATGGTCAACCCGGTAGCGATGTCAATCCGACCATGATAGTCGTCCCAGAAGATGTATCGGCTTCATCGGCGCGGATAGGGCGGTTGACGATTGTCAATGCACATATCCCCGCACAAGCGATAACCATCCTCGATGCGGGTACAGACCGTCTGATTGGTAATCAAGCAGAAGCCGATGCCGCCCCTGTGGTGGTTGAATCGCTCCCACTTGGGGAATTTGTCACGTTTGATGAAGAAATTCCGGGTAGTCGCAATTGGGTGATTAGCGACGCGACACAAAAAGAAAATGTCATGATTCGCCTCGCTGGCACAGATACTAATAGCGCCTATCCCATTGGTGCGGGTCAATCGCAACTCCTGATTTATCTTGCCGACAGACAGGGCGATTTTACGACATCGCGTGCGGTGACCGTGATAACCCGTCATGAATATGCGTTTGGCAGTCCACAGGCACTTGGGTCACTGCTATTTATTGAGTATATGTTGCCTTTCCAAATGGTTGGTATCTTGCTCCTCACCTCGATGGTTGGGGCAATTGTCGTGGCACAACGCACTATCTCTAAACCAAAGCCCGGTCGTCCCACACGCCGTAAGGTCAGCCGTCCGTTGACGAGTGTTATCACCAGCCAGACGGGGACGGATGTCACACAGGTAGATGAGGATGTGCCACAACTGTCTGCACCAGAAGAATCCGCCGTGCCAGTGGGCAGTGATGGAGATGAAAAGTAAGCATCCCTATGCCTAAAGGCAGGGGCTTTTAATAGCCTCAATGCTTACCAGTCTCAGCCAGCAATGGCACCGTTATGGGTGAATATATAGGCACTTCGGGGTG
>Ga0163144_10018729_pt1 | contig 13976 bp, 11 predicted proteins | sample OliLak19BULKMAT1_FD_123175 | JGI IMG/M metagenome (GOLD analysis project Ga0163144, IMG submission 123175) | Freshwater microbial mat bacterial communities from Lake Vanda, McMurdo Dry Valleys, Antarctica - Oligotrophic Lake LV.19.BULKMAT1 | ecosystem: Environmental > Aquatic > Freshwater >... | reverse complement strand
CGAGCTTGTGGGGGTTGCGGCGACAAAAGGTCCGGGCTTGATCGGTCCACTCATTGTGGGGTCTGCGTGTGCTGAAGGTTTTGCGATGGGGCTCGGATTGCCTTTCTTGGGGATTCATCATTTGCGCGGTCATGTGGCGAGCGCGCTTCTAGATCCCACATTGGGAGGCGAAACATTGAAAGAGCGAGCGCAAAAACTTTTTCCTGCGCATGTCGTTCTTGTCTCTGGAGGTCATACTCAAATTCTTTTCGTGAATGAAAATCTAGAATGCAAAGCTTTGGCCGACACTGCAGATGATGCTGCGGGCGAATGTTTTGATAAATCAGCAAAACTTATGGGACTCCCTTATCCAGGCGGTCCAGAAATTGAAATGCGTGCACGTTCTATCGAGGGTGATGAAGCTGCTTTGTTGAGAGCACGGCAGCTCGCTGATGAGTTGCCACGCCCCCGAAGTGAAGAAGGTTTTTCGTTTTCAGGATTAAAGACGGCGATTCGAGTGAAGCTTCAAAAAGTGCCTGAACTCAAAGACGATCTCGCCTTCGCATGGGCCATTCAAGAAGCCATCACCGACAGTTTGTTGCGAGGCATGACTCGCGTTCATAAAAAAACAAAACAAGAGCGCTGGGTGTTTTGTGGCGGCGTTGCAGCCAATACCTATTTGCGTTCGCGTCTTATGCAATGGTCTCAGAAGCATCGAACGACATTGTTTTTCCCACCTGTGAAATATTGCACCGACAATGCGGCCATGATTGGTGCGGCGGCATGGGTGCAAGATCCTGCATTGAGTCTCACAAGCTGTGAGTCGAGGATTCCTTTGTGAAGGTGAAACAATGAGTTCTCCCAAATCTTCGGGCCCCAAGGCCGACAAAAACTTCGGCCAACATTTTTTGGTCAACCAAGGCATCATCGATAAGATCGTCAATTCGGTGAAGTCGCTTTCTCGGGAGAGAGGGAAACATGTCGTCGAAGTGGGGCCAGGACAAGGTGCGCTCACGGATTATCTTCTTAAAGCTGGCCTTAAAATCACTGCTATCGAGTTTGATCCTCGCATGGTTGAGCATCTGCAAGTCCGATTCGCCCAAGAGATCGAGGAAGGGCGCTTTCACGTTCTTCATGCGGATGCCGCGCGTTTCGATTGGAAGTCATGGGAAGGGCAAAGCTCAGAAGCTCCTCGCGTGATTTGTGGAAATTTGCCTTACAATGTTGGCACTCAGATTCTGTTTCAGGTTATTGAACACTCTCGCTACATCGAAGGTTTCTGCTTCATGCTTCAAAAAGAAGTGATCCAGAGACTCACTTCTGAAAAAGGAACTAAAGACTACGGAGCACCTCGTATAAGCGTGGGTCTCTTGTGTGATTTGAGAGATAGTTTTTGGGTGAGTCCGGGGAGCTTTAGCCCGCCCCCCAAAGTGCAGAGTGGTGTGATGAGTTTTGTGCGCAAGCCGAATTTGCCCGAAGAACTCAACCCCCTCAACGAAACGAGTGAGTATCATTCCTTCGTGAAGGCTGTTCGGCGTGCCTTTCAGAATCGTAGAAAAATGTTGAGGAAAACATTTCCTCGTTTAGATGAAACGGAGTGGGCCACTCTAAGAGCTGAGCAATTGAGCCCTGATGAATGGTGGAGTTTGTGGAAAAAAGATTTGCTTCGATCTTAATTTTTAATTTTTTGCTGGCTTCTTCGGCACAGGCTTCTCTTTTGTCGGATTCATTCATCGGATTGTCTCGGGGTGCTCTTCAAGATGCCACGCCTACTTGGGACAACTCCGACCCCTATCAAGTGATGGGCAATCCGGCATGGTTTGCTAAGCGTTCTGAGGTGTCGGCTCTCTATTCTGTGGCCGCGAGTTCGCTGGGAAGCGATGCTCAAAAAGAAGATCCGTCACAATTGCTCGTCTTCTCTTTAGTTAAGCTTTATGGCGATTTTGCGATTGGCGCGATCGCGTTTCTGCCCACAAGTGCGCAACCTATTTTGGATACCGGAAATGCTGAAGAGAGTTCTTCTCCTTGGATGAACATGACTCGTCAGCTTCTCTATGCTGGCCATTTCGCTTATCGACCTCAAGGAGCCCCTTGGTCTTTAGGCGTGATGCTTCCACTTTATTTTGATGCTACAGTCACCGCCTCATCTCAGTTGGAAACATCCGACGTGAATTCGAGAGCCTCAGTCGTTCTTACGCCTCGTTTGAGTTATGGAATCGGATTCTCCTATGAAGAAGACCCTTCCGAGGGGTGGGGAGCAGGTCTCTACTACAAAGAACGATCACGCTCTCGTGCCCAAGCGAGTATCGAAGGAAACATTCCCGTCCTTTCTTTGGACCTTTTGTTTGAAGGGGAATCTTTCTACTCATTCGACCCTCGTCGATTGAGTGCCAATGTGTATCATCGCAGTCTTGGAAATGTGTGGGGATTGCGCGCGCGTTTTTCCAACTGGGTTGAATATCGCACTCCCTTCATTCGTGTGACCGATTCTTCATTGGTATTGAGTGATCGGGATCCGATAGGAAAAAGTAAAAATACTTGGGATATAGCGCTCTCTTGGGATCACGCTCTCAATGAAATTTCGTCGCTCTCTTCGTCTCTCGGCTATCGTCCGACTCCGTTTGAGGAAGTGCCTTCTTTCTATGACGCAGACCATTACATCGTCGGCTTGGGTTATCGTGTGACTTTTGCATCCGATTGGAATCTCGCAACGAGTCTGCGCGTGCATATTTTAGATACGGGTCATGTCTACACATGGGGCAGCCTTGGGGTAGGATACCGCCTATGAGCAATGTCGGGAGCAACGTTAAGGGCAATGTTCAACCGCGTGTGCGCGAAAGCCTTCTTCTGGGCTTGATCACAATCGCCCCGCTTGTTGTGACCTATTGGGTGCTGAGTTCCGTAGTTCTTTATCTCGATGAACTCATGTATCAAATCTTTCCCGCGCTGAAAGAGATTCCAACCGAACATTTTGGCTTTGGCATTCCTGGGATTGGCATTGTTGTTACATTTCTCCTTCTCTTTGGAGTTGGGGCATTGGCAAAAACGGTATTTGGAAAATTTATCAACAAGTGGAGTGATTCCTTGATGAGTCGTTTGCCGGTGGTGCGGGGGCTTTATGGGGCCACCAAACAAATCAGTGCGGTTTTCTTTTCTCAATCACCCACTTCTGCTTTTAAGAAAGTTGTTTATGTTCCCTTTCCGCATCCGGGCACACGGGCCTTGGCCTTTGTTGCGAGTTATATCGGGGATGGAGAGTGTTTTGTTTTTGTTCCTACGGCACCCAACCCGACAGGGGGCTATGTGCTCAAATACAATATTTCTGAGTTGGAAGATGCTAACATCAGTGTGGATGGCGCTTTGCAATTGATCATTTCATGCGGCGCTCTCGGGAAAAATTATGAGCCAAAAGTCGAAGAAAACAAAAGGGGCTAAGTCACCCGTTGCAGGCGGGGATTCAAAGATTGCGGACAACCGTAGGGCTCGCTTTGACTATCACGTTGAAAAGAAAATCGAGGCTGGCATTGTGCTCTTGGGCAGTGAAGTGAAATCGTGTCGCGAGGGCAAAGTTCAGCTCGTAGACTCTTTCGCTTCGTTTGAGAGAGATGAGCTTTTCTTGGTTAAGGCTCATATTGCTGAATATAAACAGGGTGGTCCTTTCTACAACCACGAACCCACTCGCAAACGCAAACTCTTGCTCCATCGTCGAGAGATCACAGTGCTCAAAGCCGCTACAGAACAAGAAGGTCTCACTTTGGTTCCTCTGAAAATCTATTTTTCAAAGGGCAAAGCCAAGGTAGAACTCGGTTTGGCTAAGGGTAAAAACAAGGGCGACAAGCGCGACACCTCTAAGGAACGCGAAGGAAAACGCCAAGTCGATAGGGCGATGCGTCGAGATCGAAAAGCCTAAGGCTCCTCTGGTCCCAAGTATTTGTTAGCTTTCATGAATCAGCATTGACGGCCCCACGGGTCGTCCGTAGCATTGGGGACGTGTCTGGACGACAAAAAATGACTCTCTGGCAGCGTATCTATTTACCCGAAGTGATTCGGGGGCTGTCACTCACGTTCCGTTTCCTTTTTCGTAAAAAATCCACGCTTCAATATCCTGAAGAAAAGAAAATTCTACCTGTTGGTTACAGAGGCGTTCCTCGTCTTGTGGCTCAACTCAATGGTGAAGAGCGTTGTGTGGCTTGCAAACTCTGCGAAGTGGTCTGCCCTCCTGTGGCGATTTACATCGAAGCCGAAGAAACCACCAATGTGGAACTTAAAGAGCGCCGCCCTAAAGTGTTCCAAATCGATTTCGGCCGCTGCATCAACTGTGGCTTTTGTGAGGAAGCTTGCCCCGTAGAAGCTATTGAAATGAGTCAAAGCATTGAGATCGTAGGGGAGTCGAGAGAAGAACTCGTCTACCAAAAAGACCAATTGCTCGCGATACCTGAAGATCCTCGCAGAAAACATTTGAGAAACATCTAAAAATCTTCGAGGATTGTTCCTCTAATCATGCGATCTAATCTCTCAAACATCGATCAAGAAATTGCACAGCTCCTTGGAGTTCAGGAGTCTTACGTCAACAACAGCGGCATCGAAATCTTTGTCATGCCGCAAACTTTTTCGGCAGTGATCGACGAGCTTTTGCCTTCCCATCTCAAAGGGCACTCCCGAGATGAGGCGATGTTGCTGGCACTTTGGAATTGGCGTTACGAGCGACCTATTCGAGAAAACCTTGTTGTTTGGCAAGGGCAGTCTTTGGAAATTGAATTGCGTTCATTGGGAGAAACTTGGAAGTGGACCAAGTTGCGTGCGCGTCTCGAAACTGAAAACGGCGAAGTCTTTGAATCAGATTTTGAAATCGACGTCGACTCCACACAAATGCAAATGCCTTCGCCCACGCTTCTTGATTTGCAAGCCAATCGTTACATAGTGCAAACCGCATGGCGATTGCCGACCGGCTATCACAAGCTCACAGTTGAAACCTCACTAGGTTCTTGGGAGTCATCGATTTGCTGTGCTCCCGAAACTTTGCCAGCCCTTAAAGAAAAAGAATGGGGTGTCTTTGCTCCTACCTACGCGCTTCGCTCTTCAGATGATTTTGGATCGGGTTCTTATACCGAGCTTGAAGATTTGTGTATGACGATGGCGGAGCAAGGCGCGAGCACCGTCGCTACTCTTCCTTTGTTGCCAGCATTTTTGGAAGATTGGAAATGCGACCCGAGCCCTTATTCGCCAGCGAGCCGCCTTTTCTGGAACGAGTTTTATGTCGATCCTCGAAAAGCTCCCGAGTGGAAACAATCGCCCGAAGCTCAGGCTATTTATGAAAGTTCAAAACACCTTATCGAAGGATTTCGTTCGCAAGAGTGGGTTCCTTATCTTGAAATTGCTCAGCTCAAACGTGAAATTCTTAAACCCATGGCAGAAAAGTTTTTTGCTTCGGGAAATCTCACCCGTTTAGAAAAAGCTATTCAAGAGCGTCCCAACCTTGAAGAGTATGCGCGTTTTCGTGCTTATTGCGCTCAGGTGGGCCAATCGTGGTGGGTTTGGGCTGATGAGTTTAAAAGCTCGATAGCAAAAGCCCCCGTGAACAAGGGACTCTATCAGCTCTATCTCTATTCTCAATTGCTCGCTATTGAACAGCTGCATTCTTTGTCAGAACGTGCTTCGGCAAAGGGTATGAGTTTTTACCTCGATCTTCCTGTAGGTGTTCACTCTGATTCTTACGATGTGTGGAAATATCAAAGCCTCTATTGTTTGAATCTGTCGGCGGGAGCGCCTCCGGATCCTTTTTTTACAAAAGGTCAGAACTGGGGATTTCCTCCTTTCCATCCACAGGCTCTCCATGAAGATCGCTTCGAACATTTCCGACAAATCATTCGCCATCACTTGTCCGAATCGTCGCTCCTGCGTTTGGATCATGTGATGGGATTGCATCGCATTTATGTAGTTCCGAATGGAGCGCAGCCTAATGAAGGTGTTTATATTCGTTTTCCTTTTCAGCAGCTCTACGCCGTTTTGTTGCTTGAGGCTTCGAGAGCACAGGCTCGTTTGGTCGGTGAAGATTTAGGAACTGTTCCTGAAGAAGTTCGTTTAAAGATGAATCAGCATCAGTTGAATCGTCTCTTTGTTTTTCAATATGAAGCCAACGCAGACAAGCCCGCGGCTGTGAGTCCTCCCGATTCCAATACCGTCGCCAGTCTCAACACTCATGACATGCCCATGTGGGCTGCTTATTGGAGAGCTCTTGATCTCGATGATCGCCAGGACTTGGGTCTGCTCAATGCGGAATCGGTCAAGGCTGAAGAAAAAGCACGTCTTAAGGTGCGCAACGCTTGGGTGGCTCACCTTAAGGAGCTCGATCTCTTGGATGGAGTTTTCACAGAGCGGGATGAGTCACGAGTGCTCACTGCCACGATGGCTTATTTGGGCGAATCCGAGGCGGCTTTGGTGTTGATGAATCTCGAAGACACCTACCTTGAAACCCGCCCGCAAAACACTCCCGGGACCTATCGAGAACGCAAAAACTGGTTGGGCCGAATGCCCATGACGTTGAAGGTCTTGGGGCAAGATGCCAAGTTTAAGCTTCTTATCGAATCCCTACAAAGATCGAGGCGTGACGCTAGCCAGAAATCTTGTTAGGTCCTTACGGGTATGAAGCCCATAACCCCTGAAAACAAATTTTTGAGTATTGGCAACGCAGCGGGAAAAAAAGATCGGCCTAAGGCCCATATTTATCATCTGGATCTGGACAAAGTTTCTGCACCGCAAATCTCAAATTTTGTTGAAATTGCAAAACGCAACATTGCTTGGAGCTGGCGACAGTCTCTTCTAAATATTTTGGAAGAGCGCCATCCAGAGCTCTGGTCTCGTTCCGAAGGAAGTCCGATCCTTTATTTCGAGAGAGCAAGTGCAGAGCAATTGACTTCGCTTGTTTCCGATGAGCAGGTGATGGCCGAGTTGGACTTGGCTCAACAAGAAATTCAAAATTTAGAATCCTTCTCTAATGAGCATGAAGTGGCTTATTTTTGTATGGAGTTTGGCTTGACGACTTCGCTGCGGATTTATTCGGGTGGACTCGGGGTTTTGGCGGGCGACCATCTCAAAACTGCAAGTGATTTGTCATGGTCTCTTTGTGCCGTGGGACTCGCTTATCGTCGCGGTTATTTCCGTCAGCGACTTGATGAGCAAGGCCAACAGCATGCTGATGTGGTTGAAAACGTTCTTGAGGATATGGCGATGGAGCCTGTTCTGATAGGCGGCAAGCCTCTTCGTGTCGCTGTTGATTTCCCCAGTCGCAAGGTATGGGTTCAGGTTTGGAAGGTAGGAGTGGGCCGTGTGCCTCTTTACCTTTTGGATGCTGATGTGGAAGGAAATTCTGAGGAAGATCGTCTTTTGAGCGATCATCTCTACGGGGGCGATGGTTTTCATCGTCTTAAACAAGAACTTTTATTGGGAGTAGGGGGCTTTGAAGTTCTTAAGGCTCTCGGTAAAGAGCCTAAGGTTTATCACATGAACGAAGGGCACGCGGCCTTTCTTGTTTGGGCTCGATTGCGCGACTTGATTCAAAACAAAAAATATACAGTCGAAGAAGCGCGCCATGTGCTTTCTGAAACAACAGTCTTCACCACGCACACCCCCGTTCCCGCAGGGCACGATGTGTTTGGTGTGGATCAAATTCTTCCCTATGTCGAACTGTATTCGTCACTCATCGGAGTGCCTCAGAACTTCTTGCTCTCATTAGGGCAGCTCTCTGAAAGAAATCTTAGTAATAAATGTTTTTCGATGACGGACTTGGCTCTGTCTGCGAGTCGCTATGTGAATGGCGTTTCGCAGGTTCATGCCCGTGTGTCGCGCGAAATGTTTCAAGAGCTCTATCCCACTCTTCCTAAAGAAGATGTGCCCGTGATTGGTGTGACCAACGGGGTGCACGTGGGCACTTGGTTGGCGGCCGAATGGCAGCAGGCTTTTTCGCAAACAAGTTCGGGTTTTGAACTCACTGAAGATGGCATCGCGAGTCTTTCCAAGGAAATTGAAGACTATCCCGATGAAGATTTCTGGATGACTAAGCGCCTTTTGAAGCTCCGTCTCATTTCACAGGTGAAAGAACACATCCTTGCTCGCTATCCCGAGCGCGGGGAGAGTCCTGCCACCTTAGCCAAGGCGCTCACTAATTTGCATGAAGATGCTTTTATTGTGGGGTTCGCTCGTCGTTTTGCTACTTATAAACGCGCAACGTTGTTGTTCCATGATATCGAGCGACTCGAAAAACTCGTTGATGAGGGTTACCCCATTGTTTTCCTATATGCGGGCAAAGCTCATCCAAAAGACATCGGTGGCCAAGACTTCATTAAAGAGGTGATTGAGCTGTCCCGTCGTCCGAAGCTACAGGGTCGAGTTATTTTTATTGAGAACTACGAAATGGATATCGCTCGTCTCTTGGTTCAGGGAGCTGATATCTGGTTGAACACTCCCACACGGCCTCTTGAGGCGAGTGGCACTTCTGGAATGAAGGCTTCTATTAACGGCACTCTCAACTTGAGCGTTGATGATGGTTGGTGGTCTGAGGCCTACAACGGTCGCAATGGTTGGTTGGTTTCTGATCGCAAGATGAGTGAAGATATCGAGTTCCAACTGGAATACGACAGCTCCCAAATTTTGGGATTGCTCGAAAACGAAGTCCTGCCCGCTTATTTCGATAAAGACTTCCGTCGCATCTCACCTGAATGGGTCGCAATGATGAAGTCCTCGATGATTTCCACACTCTGGTCGTTCTCGACAGCGCGAATGTTGGGCGATTACAAACAAGCATTTTTTGAGCCTGCCTTGGCGAATGCTCACGCGCTCTCCTCAAAAACTCAGGTGTCTGCAAGCTCCGGTGCCCTGACTCAGTTCCGTGCTCAATGGATGCAAACGGAGTTCGAGGCACCTGCCATGAGCGTCCAAAACCCTGAAAAGGAACTCACCCAATTGCAGGTCGATTTTGCGGCCAACGAATTTGGTGAGCATGTGGAGGCTATCTACACACTGTATAGGGTTGGTCGTGGCAGTTTGGAAAGATTGAACGAGTTTTGTGTTGAATGTCGAGGCGAGCCCGTTCGTGAAACATGGCCGCTCCCCGTAGGAGGCTCGATGGAGCTACTTTTCCGAGTGCATCCTCGCATTAAAAATCTCCCCGGAGGCGCACGCGATTTTCTCGATCTTTCGATGTGGGTTTGATCGCTCCGCTCCTCGGGGGTATAACCAAGCCCGTATGAGGGGTTCAATGTTCGGTATATTGTTACTTGCGTTATTCCCGCTCTCGCTCTTTGCCTTTTTCGTTAGCCTTTTGCCAGGGCTGGCCGGTGGAGAGATTTGGACGTGGGTTTGTGATTGGGTTCCAAGCCTCGGGCTTGCGGTTAGCTTTAGGGCCGATGGACTCGCCCTTATTATGGCTTTGCTGATCACCGGCATTGGCACACTCATTACGATTTATGCTGGTGCCTACCTCAAGGGTCACAAGTATCTCACTCGTTTTTATGTTTATCTTTTCATCTTCATGCTGGCCATGCTCGGCATCGTATTGAGCAACAACCTCATCGGACTTTTTATATTCTGGGAGCTTACAAGTGTGAGCTCTTATTTGCTTATCGGTTTCAAGCACGAAAACGATTCCTCGCGAGCTTCGGCTCTTCAGGCATTTTTGGTAACCACAGTGGGCGGGCTCGCCATGTTCGCGGGCTTTATGATTCTTGGCACTCACGCAGGGAGTTTCGAATTTTCAACACTCTTGCTTCAAGCCGAATCGATTCGAGCTTCGCAACTCTATCCTTGGATCACCATTCTGATCTTGTTGGGTGCCTTTACTAAGTCGGCTCAATTCCCTTTTCACTTTTGGCTTCCCAACGCTATGGCAGCTCCCACTCCCGTGAGTGCCTACCTGCATTCTGCGACAATGGTGAAGGCGGGTATTTTCTTGATGGCTCGTATGACTCCGCTCTTGGGGGGCACACCTCTATGGAAAACCTTGCTTGTGCTTGTGGGAACGGCCACCGTTCTCTTGGCGGCTTGGATGGCCATCGGACAACGAGACATTAAGAAAGTTTTGGCTTACACCACTCTCGCGGCCTTAGGCACTCTCACTCTGCTTCTGGGTTTGGGAAGCGACATGGGCATGAAAGCATTTTTGGCATTTCTTATAGCTCACGCTCTCTACAAAGCTTGTTTCTTTATGTTGGCGGGCGCGATTGATCACGAGACAGGAACCCGTGACATGGCTCTCCTAAAAAATCTTCGGAAATCCATGCCTATCTCTGCAGCCGTGGCCATCGTGGGCGGCTTGGCATTTGCTGGCTTACCTCCTTCTTGGAGTTTCATCGCAAAAGAAACCGCGCTAGAGGCGGCTCTTGAAGCATTGCCTAGTTTCTCGGGTGTTCTTGCTCTTACAGCTTTGGTTGTTGGCGCTGTGAGTTTTGTTTATTTGACGGCTCTTCTTGTTTGGAACATTTTCTTCGCCGGACCTTTGAACGTGGAGTCTTCACTCAATGAAATGCCTAAAAAAGCGCACGAAGCTCCTTGGGGGTTTTGGATTGGACCTGCTGTTTTGGCGCTGACGGGAATATTCTTTGGAATCTTCTCCTCGTCCTTGTCTCATTATTTGTTAGAGCCCGCTACCGAAGCTCTGATCTCCAGACGAGAAGTCATGCACTTCTCCTTGTGGCATGGAATTTCGGCACCTCTTCTCATCACTATTGGAGTGCTAACGGGCGGAGTTATCTTTTACTGCTTGCGGAATAGTGTTTTTTCAAATGTTTCTCGAATTATTCAGGCATGGGGATACACTCCCGAAAAGCTTTATCAGAGAAAGATTGCTCAGCTCCCGATTGTTAGCAAAAATATTTTCGATCGCATTCAAAATGGAAAGCTCCGAATTTACATTGGCGTAATACTTTTGTTCACAATTATATTTTCATTGTGGCCTCTCTCCCATGGTTTTGAACTCAATATTCCGGCTCATGTTTGGTCCAACGTGCGTTTTGAAGAAATCCTTATCAACATCGCTCTTCTGAGCGGTGCGGTTCTCACGCTTCTCTCCCGAAAAACATTTGTGGCTTTAGCTGCAACGGGCATTATTGGATTGAGTGTTGCCTTTTACTATGTGTTCTATGGCGCACCTGATTTGGCTATTACGCAGGTGTTGGTCGAGGCCTTGAGCCTTATTCTCGTGATTCTCGTTTTGTTTCATTTTTCACGGGTTGCGATTCCGTTGAAGCGTTCCTCTCACATTGCTTCTCTTTTGCTTTCCTTGGGGATGGGCTGTGTTTTTGGAATCGCCATGCTCTTCTCTCTGAGCAATTCCTACTTTGATAGTATTTCCTCTTATTATTCGGCGAACAGCTATCTCTTGGCGCACGGACGCAACATCGTAAACGTTATCCTCGTCGATTTTAGGGCGTGGGATACCATGGGAGAAATCACGGTTTTAGGAATCGCTTCTCTAGGTGTGTATGCGATGCTTCGTTGGAAAAAGGGTTTACGCGAAGGAGACACCAATGCGTGAATCTTTATTCTTTAAGACTATCTCCCGTTTTTTGTTTCCTGCAATTCTAGTCTTCGCTCTTTTCTTGTTTCTAAGAGGGCACAACGCTCCGGGGGGAGGATTCATTGCGGGTCTTTTGGCCGCGGTGTCGTTTGCTGTGTTGGGATTGTCATTTGGTGCGTCGAAGATTACAAAAGCTTATCGGCTGAATAGTTTTTCATTGGTTCGTATCGGATTGTTGATTGCTGTGAGTAGTGGCTTCATTGCTGTGTTCTTCGCTCCAGGAGGGCAATACTTTCAAGGTTTTTGGGGACATGTTTGGTTGCCCTTGTTGGGTGAGGTGGCTATTGGCACTCCAGTGATGTTCGACTTGGGCGTTTTCTTGGTGGTTCTGGGGATCGGCGTAAACTTTATTCTTACGCTGATGGAGGATTGAAACGATGGAACTCTGGTTGGTAGTCGTCATCTCCGCTCTTTTTGTTTTGAGTTTCTATTTGCTTCTTCAGAGAAGTATTAGTCGTATTCTTCTTGGGCTTTTGGTTCTCTCAAATGCCGCTAATTTGTTGATCTTTACTGTTCCCGGATTGAAGCGTGGAATTAGTCCCATTATTAAGGGCGACTCGCTCGCGGGTATGCCTCACGCGGATCCTCTGCCACAAGCACTTATTCTCACAGCGATTGTTATCAGTATGGGTGTCTTGGCTTTTGCTTTGGCGCTTTCTATGAAACTCAAAAAATGGCTTCAAATAGAAGATGTGAACGAAATGGTAGAAGAGTGAGCAGACCATGCGGGAATTGATTGTTGTTTCGGGTCCCCTCTTAGCACTGTTGACAGCCATCGCCTGTTTGTTCTTTTGGAACTCTCCAAGAATTCAACGTTATCTCAATCTCTTGGGTGGCTTGGCTCACCTCACGGCCTCATCGTTTCTTTTTGTTAAAGTTCTGAATCTTGGACCCCAAGTTTTAAAAATGGGAGGCTGGACCGCCCCCTATGGGATCGTTTATGTGGCCGATCTTACGAGTTCTATTCTATTGATGGTTACAGGACTCTTGGCGACCGTGATAGCTCTTTATAATTTCGGTGGCGGCATCGATGAAGCTCGTGAACGTTTTGGATTTCATGCACTGTCTCAATTTTTGATTTTTGGTGTGTCAGGCGCTTTTGTGACGGGCGACATCTTCAATTTGTATGTGTGTTTCGAAATCTTGTTGATGTCGAGCTTTGTGTTGATGGTACTGGGCAACACAAAAGAGCAGCTGGTAGGTGCTTTCAAATACATCGTAATCAATTTGCTCTCGTCTACTTTCTTTTTGGTGAGTATCGGCATGCTTTACGCGCAGGTGGGCACGCTTGACTTTGCCGACCTTTCAGTGAAGCTCTCGACCTTTTCTGAACTCCCCGTTTCCTTGCAAATTATTTCTCATTTGCTCTTCATTGCTTTTGGAATCAAGGCGGGACTCTTCCCTCTCTTTTTCTGGCTGCCCGCTTCGTATCACAACCCACCCATACCTGCTTCGGCTTTGTTTGCGGGACTTCTCACTAAAGTGGGGCTCTACTCTCTGATCCGTCTCTATACTTTCTTATTCCCTCATCAGGGAACGGGAACCTTTGAGTGGATGTGGTGGATCTCAGTAGCCACTATGGTGATTGGTGTTATTGGCGCGGTCTCCAAAATGCACATCCGCCGTATTTTGTCTGTTCACATCATTTCACAGGTGGGTTATGTCACTCTCGCCCTCTCGCTCATGACTCCCATCGCGTTGGCCGCAGCTCTCTATTACATGATTCATAATATGCTCGCCAAAACGAGTTTGTTTCTCATCAGCGGGATCGTGGAAAACTCAAATGGCACCGATTATTTGAAGAGAACAGGCGGATTGTTTTCCAGTAAAATTTGGCTCTCGGTTCTATTTCTTGTTTCTGCTTTAGGGTTGGCGGGATTGCCTCCTTTGTCAGGGTTCTTTGCCAAATTATTCGTTGTGAAGGCAGCAGCCGATGTTGGCTCTTATGGAAGCATTCTTGTTGTTTTGGGAGTGAGTGTCTTTACGCTCTTTTCGATGCTTAAGATTTGGAACGAAGCCTTCTGGAAGGCGCCACCCGTCGGTGCGGAATTTCATCCTGATCAAAGTTTTTGTGGAAAGTTCTATTCTCCTCAAATGATTTCAATCTTCATTCTCTCTTCTGGCGTTTTGCTAATGGGCGTTTTTGCTGGACCTATTTTCGACGTTTTGACGACGGCTGCTCAAGGCATGTTGGATCCTACTCTTTATGTCGAAGCTGTTTTGGGAATAGGGGGTTCTTAAGATGATGCTCACTTGGAATATCATTCTTGCTTTTATTTGGTTGGCTTGTTGGGGTGTCATGGCTCCGCAACAGTTTCTTATCGGATTTATTCTCGGGTTTTTGATTCTTCGTTTTGCGGAGAAGGTGGGGATCCTCGATGATTCCCACTACACTTCGCGTTTCCTTTGCGGGATCAATCTTTTTTTG
>Ga0163144_10018727_pt1 | contig 13976 bp, 11 predicted proteins | sample OliLak19BULKMAT1_FD_123175 | JGI IMG/M metagenome (GOLD analysis project Ga0163144, IMG submission 123175) | Freshwater microbial mat bacterial communities from Lake Vanda, McMurdo Dry Valleys, Antarctica - Oligotrophic Lake LV.19.BULKMAT1 | ecosystem: Environmental > Aquatic > Freshwater >... | reverse complement strand
TGCAAAAGCTCAACATCATGGCAACTACAACGAGGCGCGCAGCCGATCGGACGGTCATGTTGGGTCTCCACTAGCGGGGTACATGGATTCTAGGGAGCTTTCTACTCGGCGTCATCCGCGCTCACCGCTACGCGGCGTGCGCTACCGGACACGAGAAGCCCGCCACGAGCGGCGATATCGCGTTGGCCCATCGGCGCAACATCAGGATGCCCAATTCTTGCCGCGGTCGTGAAGGGCAGCATTTCTGGGCCCGGTGGTACTTCGTCTCGAAGGTAGGGAGGTACGAGGCCGGGATTCGGGAGTACATCCGCCACCTGGAGCAGGAAGACCGCCACCTGGATCAAATGAAGCTATGGCACTGAGCGGCCCACCGCGGAGGTGGCCCCGGAACGCAGGGCCGGGTTGGCGACCCCGATCAGCCGCTTCGACTGGCTCACAACCTCTGCTGCAGCAAGCCCCACGACATTGCGATTTCGCTCTCCGTGCACGTCCGCACGCCGAGTGTGGAGGGCGAGGTCGCATGGCCTCGACGTCAAGATCGTCACGGTAGCGTCCCTCAAAACCCGCGCCTCCACTCGAGGACGCAACGGCGATCCTTATCGCTCGTCCAGGCAACGACGACGCTACGCGGCGACCAATCGGCTCCGCGCAGCCGGTTTGATCTTCGCCAGTTCTTTCCTGCGCGACTGCTCGATTTGCCAAAGGTCGTAGTCCGACTGCTGCGCCAACCACAACGCCGCGCGCCCGCCGCGCTCGGTGCCGAGCCAACGCTCGATGCGCAAAGCCATCTCGGCCGAAATCGCAGCACGGCCATTCAGAACGCGCGAAAGCGCGGCGCGGGTAACGCCAAGTTGGTCTGCGGCGGCACTGATACTGATGCCCAGTGCCGGCAAAACATCGTCGCGCAGGGTCAGCCCCGGGTGAGAGGGATTGTGCATTCGTGCCATTGTTGCCGCCTCAGTGGTAGTCCTGATAGTCGACGAGGATCACGTCCCCATCGTCGAACACGAAAGTCATTCGCCAGTTGCCGTTGACCCAGACAGACCAATGCCCTTTCAGCTTGCCTGTCAGCGGATGAAGATCCCACCCAGGCACATTCATGTCTTCCACGACACTCGCTTTGTCCAACCGCCCGAGTTGTCGATTCAGTTTTTCGGCATGTGTCGGCTGAATTCCGGCTTTGCTCCCCGTCTCGAAGAAGTTTTTGAGTCCCTTGTGACGGAAGGTCCGGATCACGGCACAGTCCTGTATAGCAGTACTATACAGGCGCCAACATACACCACGTCAGCCCAGAGCCGCAATAACCTCTGCGTCGCTCACCTGCGGAAAGCTCGCATAGAACTGCCCCACCGCCGAGAAATCCACGGGGCTGTCGAGGCAGACGAGTTCGTCGCAATACGGTTTCACCTTGGGCACGGTGTCGGGCGGAGCCACCGGCACCGCGCAGACCAGCTTCGCGGGACCCTTCGCGGCCAGGGAGTGCAATGCCGCGATCATGGTCGAGCCGGTGGCCAGGCCGTCATCCACCACGATCACGGTTCGTCCCTTCGGATCGCGCGCCGGCCGCTTCGCGCTGTAGGCCTGACGACGTTCGCGCATGAGTGCGAGCTCGAACTGCTTTTCGCGTTCCACGTATTCCTGCGCGGGACTCACCCACGCCGCCTCACGGGTCAGGAACGACCAGCCGGATTCGTCGACGGCACCGATCGCATACTCGGGGTTGCCCGGTGCGCGCAGCTTGCGCACCAGCACGACGTCCACTTCACCATCGAGCAGTTCCGCAATCTGCCTCGCCATGGGAGCCCCGCCGCGCGGAATCCCCAGCACCAGCGGGTTCACGCCCCGATACACCGACAGCGCCGCCGCGAGCTTCTTCGCGGCATCCGCCCGATCGCTGAACATGTCGCAGGTACTCGAACCCGGCCTGGGACCCCTACACGACCGGCACCGCGCGCAATTGGGTGACCGATGCACGCCCGCCGGTGGAACGCTCGGCCGACAGCACTGTGTTCGCGAGCAGCATCGAGATGGTCATCGGCCCGACGCCTCCGGGGACGGGCGTGATCATTCCCGCTACCAGGCGTGCGCTCTCGAAGTCGACGTCGCCGCACAGCTTGCCGTCGGGCATCCGAGTGATGCCGACGTCGATCACGACCCCGCCGGGTTTGATCATCTCGCCGGTGACGATCTTCGGCCGCCCGGTGGCGACGACCAGCACGTCGGCCCGCCTGGTGTGGAAGGCGAGGTCGCGCGTCTTCGACGTGCAGATCGTCACGGTGGCGTCGCGGGCGAGCAGCATCAGTGCCTGGGGCTTGCCGACGATATTGCTCCGGCCCACGACCACTGCCTCCGCACCCTGCAGCGGAACCTTGTGGTAGTCGAGCATCACCATCACGCCGTGCGGCGTGCAGGGCCAGAAACCGGGCAGACCGGTCGCGAGCGCGCCCGCGTTCTCGACGTGAAAGCCATCCACGTCCTTCGATGGTGCGATAGATTCGAGCACGCGTTCCGCATCGAAATGCTTCGGCAGCGGCAATTGCACGAGAATCCCGTGGATGCTCGGATCGCCGTTGAGCGCTTCCACCTTCGCGAGGACGTCCGCCTGGGACACGCTGTCCGGATACTCGATCAACTCCGAGTGCAGGCCCATCTCGCCGCAAGCCTTCACCTTGTTGCGTACGTACAGTTTAGAGGCGGCATTCTCGCCGACGATGATGACGGCGAGGCCGGGCGTGAAACCCCGTGACTTGAGAGCGTCGGCGCGGATTCGCCAGGACTCGCGCGTCACCCTGGAGATGGCCACGCCATCGATCAGCGTTGCAGTCATGCGGTAGCATCCGAGGTCGAAGGAAGGGCGCTCTTCTCGATCTCGGCGAGCGTCGCGAAGAACACCGGACCGTTGCCCATGTCCGCTTCGCGCTGGCTCACCAGGGCGTTGACGTTGAGCCCGTTGATCTGTTTCGAACCACGCAATTGCTTGGGCGCACCGATGACGCCGGGCAGCATGCCGGGCACGATCAGCGCATGACCGAAGACTTCGCCGCGATCGTTGTGCAGGCGGCACAGGTCGCCACTCTCGATGCCGCGGGCCGAGGCGTCCGAGGGCGAGAGTTCGAACGTCTGGCGCGACATCATCTCTTGCAGGCGCGGCACGTGCTGGAAGCTCGCCCCGATGAAATAGTGCGTCGCAGAGCTGATGACCTGCAACGGATAGCGCTCGCTCGCCCGCGCGTTTGCGATGCCTTCGATGGGCTCGACGTGCGCCGGCAGCGGATCGAGGCCGATCGCGGCCAGGGCATCGCAGCGAATCTCGATCTTTCCCGATGGCGTGGGCCAGTGGCCACTGTTGACGCCCGCCCGGCGCGGAGAATCGACGGCGGCGCGCATCCAGCCTTGTTGCATCAGCGCATCGAAGGTGATCCCCTCGAACAGCGGATTGAATTCCGGATCGATCAACTCGCGCAACATCGACTCGTCCGACTGCGCGAAACACGCCTCGGTGTACCCCATCTTAGCGGCGAGCTGGCGGAACAGTTCGCCATTGTCGAGACTCTCGCCCTGCTTCGGGATCGCCTGTTGCGACAGCGCGTACACGAAGTGCCCGTAGCCGCCCAGCAGGTCCATGCGCTCCAGTGTGGTGTCGGCCGGCAGCACGATATCCGCGTAATCGCAGGTGTCCGTGAAGAATGTCTCATGGACGACGGTGAAGAGGTCCTCGCGCATCAGGCCGCGACGCACCGACGACGTGTCGGGCGCGCAGTTGGCCGGTTCTGCATTCCAGACGAACAGTGCCTTGATCGGCGGCGCAAGCGTCGTGTCATTGAGCGCTTCACCGATGCGGATCATGTTGATCATGCGCGGCGTGCGACCCGCCAGCAGATCGGTCCGCTGCAGCTTGCGCATGTCGACGTTGCGCAGTTCCTTGCCGGTGCCGAGGCACACGCCGCCCTTCGCCAGCATCGCGCCCGTCAATGCCGGCAACAGCAGGATGGCGCGCACGATCATGCCGCCATTGTCCTGGCGCTGGACGCCGTAGTTCAGACGGATGAAGGATTTCCGGGTGCTGCCGTAGAGCCTGGCCAGGCGCTCGATGTCCGCGACCTGGAGCCCGGTGATGGCCGCCACGTGTTCCGGCGTGTATTCGGGCAGCCGGTCGCGCAGCAGTTCTTCCCATCCGATCGTGTGCTCGCGCAGGAAAGCTTCGTCGTGCAGTCCGTCGCGCACGATCACGTGCATCATCCCGAGCGCCAGGGCCCCGTCGGTACCCGGTTTGGGCTGCAGGTGCCAGTCGGCGAACGCGGTCGTGCGCGTCACCTTGGGGTCGATCGCGATGATCCTGGCGCCGCGCTCGCGAGCCTCGTTGATGAAGGGCATCGCATGCACGCCGGTGCTCACGAGATTCGTGGCCCACAGGATCACCACCTCCATGCCGGGGATGTCTTCGATGTTCGCGGCGTTGGCATTGCCGGTCGTGTACTGCCCGGCCACGCCCCCCACCGTGGAGCAGATGGTCCGGTCGAGACGAGCGGCGCCCATCTTGTTGAAGAAGCGCTCGCTCATTCCCATGAAGCCCAGGAGGCCGAGTGTCCCGGAGTACGAATAGGGCTGGACGGCCTCGGCGCCATGCTCTGCGATGACCTCGTTGAGCCGCGTCGCGACTTCGTCCAGCGCCTCGTCCCATGAGATGCGTTCGAATTTCGCGCCCGGCCCCTTCGGCCCGACCAGCCGCTGCGGATACAGCACGCGGCTGTCGTTGTAGACGAGGTCGAGATAGTTGTTGACCTTGTTGCACAGGTAGCCCTTGGTGATCGGATGACCGGGATCGCCTTCGACCTTGATCGCACGGCCCGACCTGACGTCGACAGTGACCCGCATGCCGCACGCGTCGGGGCAATCGTGCGGGCAGGCGGCATTGACGACCTTCGTCTCGAGCTGGGACTGGATGCGGGCTGCGGTTTCCATGGCGATTCCTCCGACGGCGGTGATGGCCCCGATTCTAGCCCCGGCGCTGCCGTTTACACTATTGAGCGTCCATGAGCCAAAGACGGATCGAACGCTCAATCTCTCCCCACCCCCGTCCCCGGAGGTTGATGGGAGACTCGTCCACGAAACGGTCTTTCGACCATTTCGTGAATTGCACTCAGATGGTCCAAGCCCGGATTCAACCGCCATGAAAGCCCTCGCACTCGCAACGATTGCCGCCCTCGCGGCCACCCTGACCGCTCCCGTCGACGCCCGGCTCACGCGACTCGAGATCCTGAAGCGCGAGATCGTGGCGGACGGCCAGGCTTTCGGTGCGGCCGGCCGGTACGAAAAGCTCACCGGCACCGCCTACTTCGAGGCCGATCCGGCCGACGAACGCAACGCGCGGGTGTTCGACATCCGCAACGCGTCGCTCAATGCGAAGGGCAGGGTCGAGTTCTCCGCGGACATGATGATCCTGAAGCCGGTCGATCTCGCCAAGGGTTCGCATACCCTGTTCTACGAGGTCAACAACCGCGGCCGCAAGATCGCCTTCGGCCGCCTGCACGACACGACGTCCAAGGCCAACATGAACGATCCGACGACGCCGGAGGACTTCGGCAACGGATTCCTGCTGAAACGTGGTTACGTCGTCGCCTGGATCGGTTGGGGCGCCGACAGCGCGCCGGGCGAGAACCGGCTCACGGTGAATTTCCCCATCACCCGCGATCTCGAAGGCAAACCGGTCACGCAACGCATCGTGACGGAATTCGGCGATCGCAACTTCAACGGCGCGGCACCCGGGACTTTGCCCTTGTCCGGCGGAACAGCGTTCAAGAGCTTCCCGGCCGTGGCCACGGACAAGGCAAAAGCCGAAGCGGAATTGTGGGTGGTCGGTTCCGATTCGCCGCGACCGAGCGCGCCGGAGATTCCGCGGGGTGAACGGATCGACGATGCCGGGTGGGCGTTCGCGAAGTGCCCCGACGGCTGGCCAGGCGAACCCAGCGTGACCGACATCTGCCTGAAGGACGGCTTCCGCAACGATCGCAACTACCACTTGCTCTATCGCGCCACCGGTTCACCCGTGATGGGACTGGGCTACCTCACCTCGCGCGACTTCGTGTCGTTCCTGCGGCATGAGCAGGCCGACGATGCCGGCACCCCGAACCCGGTTGCCGGGCTGACGACGACGCTGTGCCAGGGGATCTCCTCGAGCGGCATGTATCTGCGCGACTTCCTCTACCAGGGCTTCAACGAGGACGAGCAGGGCCGCCGCGTCTGCGACGGCGCACACGTGCACGTGGCCGGCGTGCAGAAGCTCTACCTCAACTATCGTTTCGCGCAGCCCAATCCGTTCACACAGCAGCATCGTGAACGCTACGTGCCCGACACGAACTTTCCGCATCAGTACGGCGTTCGCGGGAATCCCAAGACCCGCCTTCCCGACGGGATCCTCAAGCGTCCTTCGAGCGATCCGAAGCTGATCCACAGCGACACGTCGAACGAATACTGGCAATTCCGCGCCTCCCTCACCGGCACCACCGAAGGCGGTCGCATGGATCTCACCGAGAGCTCGCGCGTGCGGCGATATCTTCTGTCGAGCCTGCAGCACGGCAGTTTCAAGGGCGATGCGCCCCACTACGGGATCGGCAACCGGCAGTGCGAGCAGCTCTCGAACCCCGTGCATCCGGGCCCTCTGTTGCGTGCGCTCACCGTGGCGCTCGACGATTGGGTGCGCACAAGAACCATGCCGCCGCCGAACCGCGTCCCGCGCATCGCCGATGGCACGCTGGTCGCACCGGATGCGCTGGCATGGCCGAAGATCCCGAACGTGAAGTACGCAGCCCTCTTCAACGGATCGGCGGAGCGCGATTTCGGCACTCGCACCATGGGCAACGCAGGCATCGTCGACAAGCTGTTTCCCGACGTCGTCTATACCCACCGCGTGCTCGTGCCGCAGATCGATGCGCTCGGCCACGATATCGCCGGCATCCGGCATCCCTTCGTTGAAGCGCCCACCGCCACCGTGCTCGGCTGGAACACGCGCCGGCCGGAGTTCGGCGGCGACGATCTCTGCGACCTGTTGGGGTCGATGATCCCGCTGCCTAAGACGCGGGCAGAAGGCGATGCCGCCGGCGACCCACGTCCTTCCCTGCAGGAACTCTACGGCGATCGCGCGGGCTACGTGGCAAAGGTGGAGGCAGCGGCGCGCAATCTCGTAGCCGGACGGTTGATGCTGCCGGAAGATGTCGAGATGGTCGTGCGCGAGGCGCGCGAGAGCGAGGCGTGGAAATAGTCGGAACGCCCCGATGTAACGGACACACAGGCACTGAATCGCATCCGCTGCAATCCTGAAGGCTCATGGAGCCGGACCCAGCCGCAGATCCCCGTACCACGCAGTGACCGACTCTCCGGTGTTGTCGGTATCGGTCGCGATCGCGACGCCGGAGACGGCTGGCGGATCCTGGCCGAACGCGGCTCGAAAGTCTTGCTCGATGTTGCGTCGGATGGTGACCCACTGCCCGGCTTTCGCATTGCCGGACTCCACCACGATCACGCGCAGTCGGTCAGTGAAAGGGCTCCACCCGGCGGTACCGACAGGAGCCTTGGCGTCCCAGACGTAGCACAGGCCGGCGGCGGGCACTGCCTCGCCGTAAAGCGCCCGGGCGAGCTTGATCTTGAGGCGCGTAGTGAACGGCAATCGCGCGAGGTCGAAATCGAACAGCACGTAGACACGCGCGGCGAAGTCATCGCCCGCACGGGTTCCGAAGCTCGCCTTCGCCGGCACGCCGCTGACCTTCCAGCGCCACTCCAGCATCGGTGTTGCCGCCGGATCGGCGTGCAGCGCGTGGGAGAGTCCGGACATGGATGCCTGCGCTTCTGCTCTCAATACGGTCGTGCCGTTGTCCTGCACGAGCACGTAGCGGGTCTCGCGGGGAATCTTCGGCAATTTCGTCGGGCGCCACGGTGGAGCCACGGCCGCACCTGGCACACCCGCGGAAAAGGACGTGATGGTCTGCGGCGCAACGTCGATCGCGTTGGCTCCGGCAGCAACAAGCCCGAGCAGGAGCGCAGCTGCTTTCAACGGAAACGCGCAGCCGGTTCGCGTTTCGGATCGCGCAAGACCGGGCCCGACTGCGTCGCCAGATCGTCGAGAATCGGACATTCGGCCCGCTCGTCACCGTGGCAACTGTGCACGAGCACTTCGAGAGTGCGCTTCATCGCCAGCATCTCGACAATGCGCCGGTCGAGGTCGCCCACGTGCTCGAGCGCGATGCGTTTGACGTTGGCACTCGCACGCCGGCGGTTCTGCCACAGGTCGAGCAGCAGCCTGATCTCGGGAATCCCGAAGCCGAGATCCCGAGCGCGCCGGACGAAGCGCAACGTGTGCACCTCGTTCGGACCGTACTGGCGATAGCCGGAACGCGTCCGCGCAACCTTGGGCAACAGGCCCAGGGACTCGTAGTGCCGCAGCATCTTCGCGGAAACGCCCGATGACGCCGCAGCCTCACCGATATTGAACGGGACCTCGGACAGACCATTGTCATCGTTCATGCGCGTGCTCCCGCGGCAGGCCGCCACCGGCGCAGCAAAAGCGCATTCGATACCACGCTCACGCTGCTGAAAGCCATGGCGGCGCCGGCGATGACGGGATCGAGCATCCCGAAGGCTGCAAGCGGAATGCCGACGATGTTGTAGACGAAGGCCCAGAACAGGTTCTGCCGGATCTTCGCGTAAGTCCGCCGCGAGATCGAGATCGCATCGCCCACCAGGCGCGGATCGTCCCGCATCAGCGTGACCCCCGCCGCGTGCATCGCGGCATCGGTGCCACCGGACATTGCGATGCCTACATCCGCAGCCGCGAGCGCCGGCGCGTCGTTGATGCCGTCACCGACCATCGCGACACGGGAACCGTCGGCGCGCAACGCCGTGACCACGGCGGCCTTGTCTTCCGGCAGCACCTCGGCGCGCACGTCGTCGATTCCGAGCTTCGAAGCGATCGCGCGGGCACTGCCGGCATTGTCGCCGGTGACCATGATGGTGCGGATGCCCTGCGCTCGCAGCGTCGAGATTGCCTCGCGGGCGAACGGCTTCGGTGAGTCGCCAAAGGCCAGCAGTCCGAGCAGCTGTGGTGTCGTACCGAGCTCCGCGAGCCAGGAGACGCTACGGCCTTCGGATTGGAGTTGCGCCGCCTGCGTCGCCAGCAGGGCGATGTCGACGCCTAGTTCCTGCATGAGGCGAGCGCTGCCGAGGCGCAGGTCGCGATCTCCGAGAATGCCGGCGACACCGCGACCCGGCAACGAGCGGACACCTTGCACCGCGAGCAGAGCGCCGCCGTTGTTGTGCTCGCTCGCTCTCCGTGCGAATGCAGCGCCTGTCTCACCCTCACCCTCGATCCCTCTCCCGGCGGGAGAGGGAAGCAGCCCCCCTTCTCCCTCCGGGAGAAGGATCGGGGATGAGGGAGGCGAACCCCCCTCCGGGAGAAGGGTCGGGGATGAGGGAGGTAAAGTTCCCGCCGGGAGAGGGATCGAGGGTGAGGAAAGCGAGCATACGGAGGCTCTATTCTGGAACGCCACGAGCGTCGCGCGCGCCAGCGGATGCTCGCTACCCGCTTGCAGCGATGCCGCGAGCCTCAGACATTCCTCCGAGGATTCGCCGACGCCTTCGATCCTGACCAGCTCCGGTCGGCCGCGGGTGAGCGTGCCGGTCTTGTCGAACGCCACGACGCGCACCGCGTGGGCAATCTCGAGCGCTTCGGCATCCTTGATGAGAATGCCGTTCTGCGCCGCGACGCCGGTACCGACCATGATCGCCGCCGGGGTCGCCAGCCCGAGCGCGCAGGGACAGGCGATCACCAGCACCGCCACGGCGTTCAGGATCGCGGTCTCCCAATCGCCGGTGGCGAAGCCCCACGACAGCAGTGTCACCAACGCAATCGCGATCACCGCAGGTACGAACACGGCGCTGACGCGATCCACCAGCCGCTGGATCGGCGCCTTCTTCGCCTGTGCCGATTCCACCAGGCGGACGATGCGTGCGAGCGTGGATTCCATCCCCACGGCGGTGGTGCGGATCACGAGCCGTCCAGCGGCATTGACCGAGCCGCCGGTGACCTTGCCGCCGACGTCCTTGGCCACGGGAAGACTCTCGCCGGTGATGAGCGATTCATCGACTTCGCTCGCGCCTTCGAGCACCACGCCGTCCACCGGCATGCGTTCACCGGGTCGCACCACGACGACGTCACCCGCAACGACCGCATCGACCGGGACGTCGGTCTCGGTGCCGTCCTTCAGCAGCCGCGCGCGTTCGGGACGCAGGGCGTTCAAGGCGCGGATCGCCTCGGTGGCGCGACGTTTCGAGCGCGCTTCGAGCCACTTGCCGAGCAGCACGAGGGTGATGACGACGGCCGAGGCTTCGAAGTAAAGATTCGGCATGCCGTTGGCTGGATGCGCCAGCAGTTCATAGACGCTCAAGCCGTAGGCGGAGGTCGTGCCGAGCGCCACCAGCAGATCCATGTTGCCGGTGCCGGCCTTGAGCGCGCTCCAGCCGGCTCGATAGAAACGCGCGCCGAGCCAGAACTGCACCGGCGTGGCGAGTACCCATTGCAACCCGCCGTCGAGCATCCAGTGCGCACCGAACAGGGCCCCGAACATCGGCACGACAAGTGGCAGCGACAGCGCAGCAGCCACTGCGACCGGCCACCATGGCGGGCCGGGGCGGGGTGCGGCGGGAGCCCCGGCGAGGTCGGGAAGACGCGTGCCATAGCCCGCCGCACGCACGGCAGCATCGAGTTCCGCGCGAGTGACCGCGCCTCGCAACACGCTCACCGATGCCGCTTCGGTCGCGAGATTTACGGTGGCCGATTCGACACCGGGCACCCGCGCCAGCGCCTTCTCGACCCGGGCGACGCAGGAAGCGCAGGTCATGCCTTCGATCGCAAGATCGATGCTCTCGTGACCGACGCCGTAGCCGGCCCGCTCGACGGCGGCAACCAGTCGCGCCGTATCGACGAGCGTATCGGCGTGCACGGTCGCCGTTTCGGTGGCGAGATTGACCTCGACCTCGTGTACTCCCGGCACCGCAGCCAGGGCACGCTCGACGCGGCCAACGCACGAGGCGCACGTCATGCCTACGACGCCGAGCGACAACTCGCGTGAATTCTCTGAAGCAGGCGCAACGGCGGGATGAGCGGGGGCATTCATGGCTGATTTCTCCTGGACCAGTCTACGCCCGCCAGTCTCGGACTTGCCACGATGGGAAGGTCAAGGACAAGTTGCAGCAGAATCAAAACGACGCCGGGCCCCGCAGGGCCCGGCGTCGCGCAAGCGAGCGAACAGCGATCAGCCGAGGTTCACCATCACGTGCCGCACCACGGTGTAGTCCTCGAGACCGTACATGGACATGTCCTTGCCATAGCCGGACATCTTCATCCCGCCGTGCGGCATCTCGGTGGCGAGCATGAAGTGCGTGTTGATCCACGTCGCACCGTACTGCAGGCGCGCCGCGGTCTTCATCGCGCGCGAGACGTCCCTGGTCCAGACCGACGAAGCGAGGCCGTAGTCGGAATCGTTGGCCCAGGCGACAGCCTGATCGACGTCGCTGAACGGTGTGACTGAAACAACGGGGCCGAACACTTCCTTGCGCACGATCTCGTCGTCCTGCGTGGCGCCGGCGACAACCGTAGGCTCGTAATAGAAGCCGTTGCCTGCGCCCTTCCTGCCGCCGGTGACGACACTGACGTGCTTGAGCGTCTTGGCGCGATCGACGAATCCCGCGATGCGCTCGCGCTGCGTGGCGCTGATGACGGGTCCCAGTTCGGTCGCCTCGTCGTCGGTCGGTCCCATCTTCAGCGATCCCACGGCGCTACCGAGATCCGCCACGAGTTTGTCGTAGATCTTCTTGCCGGCGTAGACGCGGCAGGCAGCGGTACAGTCCTGGCCGGCGTTGTAGTAGCCGAAGACCTTGATGCCGTTCACCACGGCCTCGAGATCGGCATCGTCGAACACGATCACCGGCGCCTTGCCGCCGAGTTCGAGATGCGTGCGCTTGATCGTGTCGACGGCGGCGCGCAAGACGGCCTGGCCGGTGCCGATGCTGCCGGTCACGGACACCATCGCCACCTTCGGATGCGAGATGAGCGCCTGGCCCACGGCGGGACCGCGCCCGTGGACGACGTTCACGACGCCTTCGGGAAAGATCTCCGCGATCAGGCGGGCGAATGCTAGCGTGGTGAGCGGCGTCATCTCGGAAGGCTTGATCACCACGGTATTGCCGGCGGCGAGCGCGGGCCCGAGTTTCCACGCGGCCATCATCAACGGATAGTTCCAGGGCGTGATCTGGCCCACGACGCCGATCGGATCGCGGCGGACCATGCTCGTGTGGCCGGCCAGATATTCCTTGGTTGCCGAACCCGTGAGGCAGCGAGCGGCGCCGGCGAAGAAGCGATACACATCCGCGATCGCGGGCATCTCGTCGGCGAGAGCGCGCGCGTAGGGCTTGCCCGCGTTCTGCGATTCGAGTCTCGCGAGATTCACGGATTCCTCGTCGATCCTCGCCGCCAGCTTGAGCAGGAGGTTCGAACGCTCCGCCGGCGTGGTCTGCGACCACGAATCGAACGCCTTCCCTGCCGCCTTCACGGCGGCGTCCACCTGTCCGGCCGAAGCCTCGGCAACGCTTGCGAGCGTCATGCCCGTGGCCGGGTTCAGGACGGCGATGTCCTCGCCCTCCCCCTTGACGAATTTACCGCCGATCAGCAGTTCGGTGTTCATGGTTGGTCCTTTCACATCCGTCCGAGAGTTCATGAAACGGCGCAGCCGTTGCATGCAGAAACCTGGTCATTTGATGCTGCCCGCCACGTCGTGCGTGTCGCGCGTGAGATAGAAAGCCAGCACGATCGGGATGAAGGTGACGGCGATCACGAACACCGCCACCACATTGGTCACCGGTCGCTGCCGGGGCCGGATGAGCTCGGACAGCATCCAGATGGGCAAGGTGCTCTGTTGTCCGGCCGTGAAGGTGGTGACGATAACCTCGTCGAACGAGAGAGCGAACGCGAGCATCCCGCCTGCGAGCAGCGCCGTGGCGATGTTCGGCAGCACCACGTGGCGCACGGTCTGGAAGCCGTTGGCACCAAGGTCCATGGACGCTTCGATCAAGGCGTGGTTGGTGCGTCGGAAACGCGCGAGCACGTTGTTGTAGACCACGACGATGCAGAAGGTGGCGTGCCCGAGCACCAGGGTCCAGGTGGAGAAGGGAATCTCCGCGAGGCCGATCGCGGATCGCAGCGCGATGCCGGTGATGATGCCGGGCAGCGCAATGGGCAGGATCAGCAGCAGCGAGATCGCCTCACGGCCGAAGAAGCGCGAACGCCATACCGCCGCAGCGGCCAGGGTTCCGAGGAACAGCGCCAAGGATGTCGCGAGGGCGGCCACCTTGATCGACAACCAGAGCGCGCGGCGCACGTCCTCGCGCTCGAACGCGACCGCGAACCATTTCGTGGTGAAGCCGGGAATCGGAAAGACGAAGCTCCGCTCCTCGATGCTGAAAGCATAGAGAAGGATGATGAGCAGCGGAATGTGCAGGAACAGCATACCGCCGAGAGCGGCGCTCTTCAGACCCCAGCCCGCGCGCGGACCGCGCCGCCCTTCAGAGCGCATCGAAGGCTCCCAGACGCTTCGCGAGACTCAGGTAGATGCCCATGATCACGATCGGTACCACCGTGAAGGCGGCAGCCATGGGAATGTTGCCTGCGGTGCCTTGCAGCCGGTACACCGTCTCGCCGAGGAACGGCGTGGACTTCCCGATGATGCTGGGGATGATGTAGTCGCCCAGCGTGAGCGAGAAGGTGAAGATCGACCCCGCGACCACGCCGGGAAATGCCAGCGGCAGGATGACCTTGCGAAACGTCTGCCCCGGATTCGCGCCCAGATCGCCCGAGGCCTCGATGACCGAGCCGGGCACGCGCTCGAGCGCCGCCACCACGGGAAGGATCATGAACGGCAGCCAGATGTACG
>Ga0163144_10018725_pt1 | contig 13977 bp, 17 predicted proteins | sample OliLak19BULKMAT1_FD_123175 | JGI IMG/M metagenome (GOLD analysis project Ga0163144, IMG submission 123175) | Freshwater microbial mat bacterial communities from Lake Vanda, McMurdo Dry Valleys, Antarctica - Oligotrophic Lake LV.19.BULKMAT1 | ecosystem: Environmental > Aquatic > Freshwater >... | reverse complement strand
TGGCTTCACCTTAACCTCTGCCGGAGACGCTTTGGCGGCTTTTTTAGGCTTCTTCTCCTCGTTTTTTTCCTTCTTTTTCTTTTTTGACATGGCGATCAATTGGTTCGCGATTATTACCCTCCCGAAGCCCGCTCTTTGCAAAATAAATCTTCAAAAAATTTTGCGGAAATTTATGCTGGAGTCATGACTGCTTTTATTTTGCGTTGGTTCGTCACCACGGTTGCGGTTTTCGTGGCCGAAAGACTCATCCCCGGCATCACCTGCAGCGGCTGGGAAACCTTGCTGGGAGCCTCACTCCTGCTCGGCATCATCAACGCCTTCATTCGGCCAGTGCTGCTGCTGCTCAGCCTGCCCTTTATCATCGTCACGATGGGCATCTTCATCTTTGTGATCAACGCGCTCCTCCTCCTGCTCGTGTCCAAGATCATACCCGCCTTCACCGTGGACGGCTTTTGGAGCGCGTTCTTCGGCGCCATCATCATCAGCATTGTGAGTTGGGGCCTGAGTTTGTTTTTCCGCGGCAGCGACGGAAAAATTTATCCCATCACCCACCACACCTCCATCAAGAAGGCCAGGGCGCGGGTGATCGAATGACCTATTGCCTGAGCCTGCATTGTAGCGAAGGCCTCGTGTTTCTCTCCGATTCGCGCAGCACCGCCGGGGTGGACAACATCACCATCCATCCGAAAATGCGCGTTTATGAACGCCGCGGGGACCGCGTTTTGTGCCTCCTCAGCTCCGGCAACCTTTCCATCACCCAGTCCGTCAGCGCCCTCATTGAACGCGACCTCGAAAAATCCCACCTCGACCCCCATGTCCCCAGCCTGCTCAACCAGCCCAATCTCTACGACACCGTCCGCTACGTCGGCGAACGCATCCGCGAGGTGCGCGAACTGGACGCCGAGTCCTTCCATCGCGCCGACATGAATTTTAACATCAACCTCATCCTCGGCGGCCAGATCGTCGGCCAGCCGCCGCTGATTTATCAGATCTATCCCGTCGGCAACGCCATCCACGACAGCCGCGCCTCGCCCTTCCTCCAGATCGGCGAATTAAAATACGGCAAACCCATCCTCGACCGCGGCTTCACCTTTGACACACCCCTCAGCGAAGCCGTTAAGTTCGGCCTCCTCTCGCTCGATTCCACCGCCAAGAGCAACCTCTCCGTCGGCACGCCCTTCGAGCTTTTCTGCTACCGCACCGACTCACTCGAAGCCCGCCACCGTATGAAATTCGAGGAAAACGACCCCTACCTCACTACTGTGCGGGAACGCTGGCAGTCCGGCCTCATTCAACTTGTGCGCGACATCCCCACGCTTGATGCCTTGAAACAATGAGCCTCTTTCAGCCTGGTCCGCCCCTGCGCGTCAAAATCTGCGGCCTCACCAATGCCGCCGATGCCGTGACCGCCATCGCCAGCGGTGCCGATGCCCTTGGGTTCAATTTTTATTCCGAATCCAAACGCTTCCTCGACTTCGAGACCGCCCGCCCCTGGATCACCGCCCTGGCCGGCCGCACCCAACGCATCGCCGTCGTCGTGAACCCCTCCCCCGCTCAGCTCGCCACCCTGCGCGATTCCGGCTGTTTTGATGCCATCCAATTCCATGGCGACGAAACCCCTGCCTTCTGCGCCGCCGCCGGTTTCCCCCTCTGGATGCGCGCCGCCCGCGTGAAGGATGCCGCCTCGCTCGACGCTTCGCTCGCATACGACACCCCCCACCTCCTCCTCGACGCCTGGTCCGCCGACGCCTATGGCGGCACCGGCGAACGGCTCGACTGGGACATCGCCCGCGAATTTATCCTGGCGAACCCCGACCGGAAAATCATCCTCGCCGGCGGCCTCACCCCCAACAATGTCCGCGAAGCCGTCCGCATTGCCCGCCCCCACGGCGCGGATGTCGCCGGCGGCGTCGAACTCGAACCCCGCCGCAAAAACGAATACCTCATGCGCGAGTTCATCCACGTCGCACGCGCCGCGTAACAGCCGCCGTTTTTAAAAGTCCGCCTGCTCCTGAATGGGAGTTCCGCACATGCTTCCCGCTCTACGGGAAAGCGCAATTCTACGCCGCTATCCATCGCAATCGGGATGTGGCCGTTTCGGCAAAATGCCGTCTTCACTGTATCAACCAAGGTGTTCATGCCACTTCTCTACGAGAACCGTGCTGTTTTCCTCCGCAAGCTCCTACGCACGAGTCAGTCCTCGAACCTTTATCCCGTAGAATTCCCGCAACTCAAGCGCTCCTTCCACGTTGAAAATCGCCTCCCCATCTCCCTTGCGCACGTGGATATGGATCAGCCGGTCGTCGGTGCTGTAAATTTTTTTGTCGTATCCCTTTTGTAGCCAGTCCAAAAATCATAAGAGACTTTTTTGCGTCCCCTATCCTTCAGAATCGCCACGAGCTCATGGATTTGTTGTCGAGCGTGGCTGTCAATATCACTATGTCGTTTTAGGTAATTAATCAGCATATCCCTGATCTCCTGATTCTCTGCTTTATCGGGAACAAGAAGCGAAGTCGCTCGGTTCTTAACAAGCCACAACCACCAATCTCCGGCGGAATGCTCTGGAACCCCCGGAAGTAGTCCACCCATTTGCTCCTGATCGTTGAGTATCAACTCCAGAATCGATTTGGAGGACAACATAAAGCGGAATCGAATCGAACCGCCATCAAAAAGCATCGCGATACCTTGCAAGGAAGTTATCTCCTCCGCCTTGCCAGACCCTGGGATAGTTTCCGCGTGAGATAGAGGGGCTAAAGTAAGGATCCCGAGCCATGCGATTGAAAGAACCGGATTCATTTTATTTCCGAACGTCCCAAATGAAGAATCACCACTTGCTTCTGGTGCCCAGCTTGCGCAAGCAGGATGTGTGGCAGAAGTCCCGGCGGGATGGTGATTGGGGCCATCGGTCTGTTCGGATTCATATTGGTTTCCCTACTTCAACTCAGGAAACGCAGCTTCAAACGTGTCCTTCTGTTGTTTAATTAGCTGTTCTTGTCTCCGGGTATCACTTTTGCTTCCTTCGCGAAAGGCATGCAGCCGCACAAGCATCGTTCCATCAGATCCAGGAAATTCCTGATATGTTAATAATATCCCGCTCCTCGGTCTGGTCGGATCAAGATATATGACCCGCGACATTCTGAACTTTAAGGGATCGCCAACATTCGGGTCTTTTGAGTTCAGGAATATCGAATATTCCTTCAGTGAAGCAGGAACATATCCCGCTTCTGAACACCAAGCTTCCAGCTTCTTCGCAAAAAGATTTGGGTCAGCAGGCGGGTTAAAGGAAATCGCATACTGTGAAGAATCTGAAAAGGTGTACATAAACTCAAGAGGCTTGGAACAGCCAGTGAGGAAAACAAACGCAGAGAAAGTGAAAAGCGATAGTCGTTTGAAATGTCGCATATATTTACGCCGAACGTCCCCAGTCAAGAATCACCGCTTGAAGCGGAAAATGCATCAGCCGTGACGGCGCGTAGGCGTCTGCTAGGCGAATCTATTCGGCTTCTGCTTTTATTGTGATGAACCATTATCAGCGTTAAATGGAATGCCTTGGCCATACTTTCTCCTTAATCGCATCGCCATATACAATGAAAATCCAAGGGTTAGAGTAACCAGGGGAAGGGTCAGTCCGTGCATTTATGCAAATGCACATATGCACGGACTGACCCTTCCCCTCTTCTGCAATGAGCCAATTTTAGTTTTTTCTGCATAGATAAGTGCCGATAACTCCACCGTCAATGTGCTTGTTAATAACACTAAACCCTGCTCGGGATAAGAGCCCATCTATCACCCAATCGTAGGTAGAATACTCGTCCCGGAAATGGCCTTCTGCATCGTCGCGCAAAAAGGCTCCTCCGGCTTCCTTCTGCTGATTGATAAAAAGGGCGATGTTTTCAAGGGAACCAGACTCTTCAATAATGACATCGTGAATGTAAAACTGGCCGCCCGGCTTCAGCATACGGTAGATGCGCTTGAGTGAAATACCCTTCCAGAAATCGGGGAGATGATGGAATGCAAAGGTGGTCACTATGGCATCCGCCGAACTCTCCGGATGCTCATACGTCAGAAATCCAGCATTGTGAAACTCGATACCGGATACTCCTTCCTGATCAGCCTTGCTCTTTGCTCGCGCCAGCATGCTTCGTGAAACATCAATCGCATGGACTCGGGCCCCCCTTCTCGCCGCTTCGATGGCAAAAGTGCCAGTGCCTGAACCGAAATCAAGGATCGTAGCGCCTTGTTTGATGGCGAGTGTATCCAACACCCGGTTGCTTTCCGCCTTAATGTCACGGAAGTCCGCGTGGCTTGCATCGTAAATGTCCGCTTCGGACTCGCTGCCATAGTCGCGTCCGACTGGTTTGGATTCGTCGTATTGCCAAGAAGAGTGAGATTGCGTCATTGATGTATATTTTCTGCCCAACATCCGCGATCAGGTATCCTCGCTTATTGCTGGCGCATTTCTAAATAATCTTTTTTTCGGCGGAGCTTTTCAATCTTGTTGTTCAGGGGGTTTGCGATCACAGGAATCCGTATCGGTGGAATACTCTTGCTGTGGCGCGACGCGCGGCGGCCCTTGTTCACAGCGACTGCGCTCCCCAATAGATGAGGCCTGCGCAGACAAACCAGAACATCCACTGACCAAGCAGCAAGAAATCCTTTGGACGACGCTTCAAGAAAAAAAGCTGCAGAAGCCAAGCACTTCCCCATAGGAAATAAAATGCGGCAAGGCATAGAGCAATGACCTGTTTCGAGCCGAGAATGTCAGTGAACGCCAAAACGAAGAGCAGCACCGACAAGGCAAGCAAGTCAATTGTGACCAATTGGAAAGCGCAGATGGACTGAACCCAGTTGCGCTCAACAACCGCACATTCATCCACATTTTTTCTCTGCGTCAGTTTAGCAGGAGCCGTGCTTAAAGCCTCGCGAATACCGATCAAGGCATGAGCGAAGAATGCTAGCAGCGTGATACCTCCCGCTAGGGCGATTTGGTAGTTCATGTTTTTTCGCGCAATTTCGAGTGATGCGTTGATTTACCCGAATAGAAAGGAGTGGTTATATGTCATAGAAAGCCATCCCTTGGTGTGGCGACAAGGACATCTCCCCGGCGCCACCGCAAAGCTTCCCGCAGGTGTGACTAACCACCGGTTCCGGCATTCCTTCCAAAATACCCCTGCACGTCGGGTTTGAGCCAATAGACCAGCAGCGGAATACAAATGGGCCAGAAGCAGCAACTGGTGAAGCCCACCGCGATCAGGACAATCCCATAGACCCACAGCCAGGGCCGCGGGTGGAAACAGAAGGGAAGGAGGCTGGCCGCCAAAAGGGGAAGGCTCACCGCGATGCAAATTCCAGCAGTAATAAACTTTTCGGCCTCTTGCATCTCCAGACTGGCAGCGGGAAGGGCCAGCAACACTGCTCCCGCAGCCGCCACGACCAAATACACCGCAGCCAAAGTCCCGCAATAGATCTGATACCAAAAAACAGCCTTGGGCTTTGGATTCATGAAGACAGGCCAAGGATAGGTTTATTTTGCTTTCTGACAAGCGGCGAGGTGCCAAAATGCTCCTTGATTCTCCAAGGGAACACGCTCATAAAACAGTTTGCTCCTCATCATTATGAAAACCCATTCCCTTCCCCGTTTGCTCCTCGTTTCCCTCGGCTGCTTTCTCGTCCTTGCGACCACCACGTTTGCGGACACTTTCAGCGGCAAGGTTTCCGATCTCGACGCCGGCAACGGCCTCCTCACCGTCACCAGCAAGGTGGACCAGTCCACCAAGGTCTTCAAGGTCAGTTCGGATACCGTCATCATCGGCGCCGATGGCAAACCGAGCCAGTTGATGAACCTCATCGAGCGCACGCATGTCACCGTCGAAGCCGATCCCGGCCCCGGCAACGTCGCCACGAAGATCACTGTTCAGCCGGATTCCGCCGAGCAGGTGCCTTAAGAGTCCGTCGAATCAATCAGGATTTTGCCTCCCGCAAAGGGTGGAGACGAAAAGGCAAAACGGTGTTTCTCTAAAACCTTCCCACCCTTCCCATCCTTTGCGTGAGACTCTTCTTTGCCTGATTTGCAATTCTCGTATCCGTGAGCACGCACACGGTTGAGCGGGATTTCCGCCAGCGAGTGACAGCCGGAGAGCACCTTTGCAAGATCGAGTTCCTTGTGCAGCATGTTCAGCGCCGGTGCCACGTCCTTAGCGCGGCAATCAGGCGGCCTGGGTGGAAACACTTGCCGCCTGAAGCTGGTCGAGGGCGGCGTTGGCGGAGTTGGGCCGGTCGGCAGGATCTTTTTCCATCAAAGCCATCACCCACCCGGCAATAGCGGGGGGAATATCCGGGCGGACTTCCTGTAGGGGAACGAGCGAGTGGGTCAGGTGCGCGTTGACCACCGCCTCGACGGACTCGCCCACAAACGGGTAGGAGCCCGCGAGAATAAAGTAGAGCACGCAGCCGAGGGAATAGATGTCCGTATGTGTGCCCAATTTTTCCTCGTCGAACTGCTCCGGTGCCATCGTGTAAATACTGCCCAGCAGCTCGCGGGGCTGGTCATCGGCGGTGCGCGCCTGGGTGGCCTGGGCCAGCCGGGCGAGTCCGAAGTCGAGCACCTTGACGTTCCAGCCCTTCGTGCCCGCGCAGACCATGATATTGCTCGGTTTGATGTCCAGATGCAGCAGGTCAATAGCGTGCGCGGCGGCGATGCCTCGCAGGCTTTGTTGAGCCACCGCCATAAAATCCGAAAAGTTCATCGGCGCATAATCGCCGAGTTCCTGCAACGTGCGGCCGGGCACGTATTCCATCACCACCAGCACATCGTCGAGAAATTCAAAGATGTCGAAAACGGCGACGACATTGGGATGGAGGAGGGAAGCCAGCACGCGGGCTTCGCGGATCGCGGCGGCGGCGATTTCCGCCGTGGCCTCGGGGTTTTGATAGAGACGCTTGATGGCAACCTTCCGGTCCAGTTGGGTGTCGGTGGCCAGGAGTACTTCGCCCAAACCGCCGCGGCCCAGCAAGCCGCACAATTCGTAGCGCCGGGCGGAATCAAAAATAACAGCCATGTCTGTGAAGGGAGGACGGTGCCATTGCGGGGCTGTTCACGCGGCGGCCCCTCCGGCAACGGGCGGAAGAAGGCGGGAAAGGTTTTGGTGCTCCGCCGGGGTTTCCAAATGAATATGGAGCGACATCCGGTCGAGGGCATCAAGGGCATTCATGGCTTGGCCGATGCTTCGCGCCAGCGCCGACCGGCATGGGATGTGCGGCTTGACCGGCTGCGCCGCGTCCAGCGCATCGGAATCAAGCCAGAGTTGATGCGTGTCGAGATGGATGGTGTGAAACCGGGAGGTCAGCATGTGCTTGAAATGGCAGTGCTCCGTGCGGTTCAGCGAAAGAATTTTCGCCGCCGCCGCGTCGCCGCGAAGCTCGCCGAAGGAGGCATCCACAATGCGCCCGTCCTTCATGACAAGAATCGCCTCCCCCTCGTCGGTGTCCATGGCCACATGCCCGGTCTCCCCACGGGCGCAGAGAAACTGGATAAAGCGCGCCGGGGCCAGCCCCTTGAAGCTCCCATTGGGATAAAACCCCTCGCTGCGCGTGAGGGCGTTCACCAGTTGATAGACCGATCCCGCCTCCCCGGCTGTGCGCGGTTTCGAAAAACACAAATGCACGCCCGCCTCCATCAACGCAGCCTCCATTTTTTTGTTCAGCGCTGCGGAGACAAGCACCACGCGAATCTCCGGATACTTCCGCCGCAGCCTGCGAATGAAATGGAGTTCCCCCTCGCCCGCTTCCACACAATCGAGAACGACCACTTCACACGGTCCAATGTCGAGTTGATCCCAGACCATCACGGCCTGCGGCACGATCACCATGTTTTTTCTTTCGCAGCCCTCGGCGCGGCCGATCACGGCAAATTGCCGGGCCAGCAGGCGCAGATAGAACAAAAAGTCCCCCACGAATAACCAAGTCGGGTCAGTGGAAGTTTGGCTGGCCGCTTCGTTTGCCATGATAAAGATTTCCCCGTTTTTGCCCCATTCCAAGTGAGTTGATGACGATTAATTTTGGCTGGTTTGGGAAAACTTCAACTCTTTTTCGCAACTATTGCCCTGCAACCGGTCGCCGGATCATCAGTCGAATTCGACGGGGTTAGCCGGAGGAAGGCCGTCTTAACACGCGGAATTTTAAGGAACCGGGTATGCCAGTTAAATGGGACGCGGAATATATATTGCGGGGATCGCAGCTTTGCCGCGCCTGGGGGCCGCTTTCGATTCAAAGCGTGAAGGAATTTGAATCGCGGTCCGTGACAAAGCCGCTATGTTTTCGCGCGGCCATGAGCGACTTCGAATATCCCAAGCCCTACGATGTGATCGTCATCGGCGCCGGTCATGCCGGCATCGAGGCGGCCATGGCGGCATCCCGGCTGGGCTGTGCAACGCTCATGCTCACACAAAATGCGGACACCGTGGGTCAGATGTCGTGCAATCCCGCCATCGGCGGTCTGGCCAAGGGTCACATGGTGCGCGAGATTGATGCGCTGGGCGGCGTGATGGGTTTGAATACGGACGCCACCGGCATCCAATTCCGCATGCTGAATGCGGGGCGGGGTCCGAGCGTGCGGGCGCCGCGGGCGCAATGCGACAAGAAGGCATATCAATTCCGGGCCAAGGCGCTGCTGGAACGTCAGCCGCATCTCGATCTCAAGCAGGGCAACGTCACGCGGCTGGTGATGGACGGCGACGCCGTGGCCGGGGTGGAAACCAATCTCGGCCTGCGCTTTCGCGGGAAATCCGTCGTCGTCACGACGGGCACCTTCATGCGCGGGTTGCTGCATGTGGGTTTGAAAAACCAGGCCGGCGGACGCCTGGGCGACTCGGTTTCCACCTTCAGCGATTGCCTGCGCGAACTCGGCTTCGAAGTCGGACGTTTCAAGACCGGCACGCCCTGCCGCCTGCTGGCCAAGAGCATTGACTTTTCGCAATGTGAACGTCAGGACGGCGACGAACCCGCCCCGGTTTTCAGCTACCTAGCCGACACGATCCGACCCGGACCGGATGAAATTTTTACCCTCAATGGCTGGCGGGACGGAGCCTTTCAGGTGCGGCAGGTTCCCTGCTGGATCACGCACACCAACGAAAAAACCCACGCCATCATCCGCGCGAATCTCGACAAATCCCCGCTTTACACCGGGGTGATCGAGGGCGTCGGCCCGCGCTATTGTCCCAGCATCGAAGACAAGGTGGTCAAATTCGCGGACAAGCCCGCGCATCAGCTTTTCCTGGAACCCGAGGGCCGCCAGACCGATGAGATTTACGTCAACGGTGTTTCCACCAGCCTGCCTTTTGAGGTGCAATACCATTTCATTCGCAGTGTGAAGGGACTGGAAAACGCGGAAATCCTGCGCCCTGGTTACGCGGTCGAATACGATTACTGTCCGCCTACGCAACTGCACACCACGCTCGAGACCAAACGCGTCGGCGGGCTCTATTTTGCCGGTCAGATCAACGGCACCTCCGGCTACGAGGAGGCCGCCGCGCAGGGGCTCATGGCGGGCGCAAATGCCGCCCTCAAGGTGCGCGGCGAACCGGCCTTCACCCTGGCGCGGCACCAGGCCTACATCGGCGTGTTGCTCGACGACCTCGTCACCCGCGGCACGCCGGAACCCTACCGCATGTTCACCAGCCGCGCCGAATACCGGCTGCTTCTCCGGCAAGACAACGCCGACCTACGGCTCACCAGCGCGGGCATCGCGGCCGGGCTGGTCTGTCCGCTCCGCCGCGCGCGTTTCGAGGAAAAAACCCGCAGCATGGCCCGGCTCCGCGCACTGGCGCAGGCAACGCGTCTGGAAGGCGTGCCGCTGGAGCTCTGGTTGAAGCGTCCGGAAAACGTGCCGCGGAATTTGCCTGCCGACCTTTACACAAAATTTCCTGCCGCGCTCTGGAACGTGGCCGAGACGGATTTGAAATACGAGGGCTACATCCGCCGCGAGGAGGATCGCATCGCCAAAACCGTGCGCCACGAAAACAAGACCATCCCGTCCTGGGTGGACTACGCCGCCATCAGCGGCCTCCGGGTGGAGGCCACCCAGAAACTTTCCAAAATCCGCCCCGAAACCCTCGGCCAGGCCGCGCGCATCAGCGGCGTGACCCCGGCGGACGTTGCGCTCTTGAGCGTGTGGGTGATGCGCGGGGAAAAAGTGTAAAGCGGTTGTGCCAACCGCCCCTCACACATCAAAAAGCCCGGAGGCAATGTTAATCCCCAGCACCAACACCGCCGTGTTGAAGGCAAAGGCAATGAGACATAAACAGGGCCTTGAAAATTGCCCATTAAATCCACGCTCCCTTCGCTACGCCGCCAGCATCCCGTCCTCAATGCGCAGAAGCCGGTCACCGCGTTTGGCCAGCTTTTCATCATGTGTGACAACCATGAGGGTGCGCCGGGCCTCGCGGGCGACGCCGAGAAGGAGTTCGATGATGGTTTCGCCGGTGTGGGAGTCGAGGTTGCCGGTGGGTTCGTCGGCAAAAATTATCGTGGGATCGTTGATGAGCGAACGGGCGATGGCGACGCGCTGCTGCTCGCCGCCGCTGAGTTCGGAGGGCAGATGGTGGAAACGTTCCTTGAGGCCGACGCGGGCGAGCAGGCTTTCCGCAAGTTCGGGCCGCGGTTTTCCACCCATCATGGAGGGCAGGAGGACGTTTTCCAGGGCGGTGAGTTCGGGCAAAAGAAAATAGGATTGAAAAACAAACCCCATGCGGCGGTTGCGCAGGCCGGCCAGACCGTCGGACGGCATGGCGTAGATGTCGGTTCCCTCGAAGTCCACCGTGCCGGCCTCGGGACGTTCCAGTCCGGCCAGGGTGTAAAGCAAAGTGGTTTTTCCTGCGCCGGACGCTCCACAGAGAAAGACGCTTTCACCCCGGCAAACCTCCAGCGAGATGCCTCTCAGCACCTCGATGCGGGTGCGGCTGATCTGGAACGATCGCTTCAAATCGTGGGACCGCAGGTGGACTTCTCTCTGGGAATCGGATGAGGCGGGCATTTGGGAAGACTGTGACTTAGGGCATTTTCCGCCGCTTTGCACCGCCAACTTGACGAAAAAGTCGAAAATTTGAGATAGAACACCGGAACGATTTACCCGAAAAGAGACCTGTGAACTCCATGCGCATACGAAGCCAGCTGCAATCAGCCAGTCTGTTCGCGTTTTTCGCGGCCTGGTTTTCTGGTGTTCCGGTGTGGGCGCAGGACGCAACGATCGCCTATGCCAACCCTTCGCCGGCCCCGAGGGGTTTTGTTTTCGAGGGGATGGCAAATCCGCCTTTTGTGCAGGATGCACCGCCGGTGCCCGTGGTCGATCCCGCCGTCCAACTGGCGGAAGAACAGCATCGCGCGGAGGAGGATTTCGCGTTGCGGATGAAGTTTTTCAGCGCCATTGCCGAGAGTGACAAGGCGACGTTGGTGAGTATGCTCAACGCGGGAGTCGATCCCAACATGGAGTTGCCTTTTCCGGCCCCGGAGGATTTTCAAAAACGCTTCACGGAATCGCGGCTCCGGTTCTATGTCTCGAAAGAGCGGGGCGTGACCGGGCTCATGATGGCGGCTTCCCTGGGCAATCACGCTTTTGTGAAATTCCTGCTCATCGCCGGGGCCGAGTCGATGAAGATGACCAAAAGGTACAAAACCTGCGCCCTTTGGATGGCCTCGCAATATCAAAATATTGAGATCATGCGCAGCCTGATGGGTGTGACCGAGGATCATGCGTCGAACCGCTACCGCGTGACGATTAATCTTTCCCGCCAGAAGGCCATGCTCTGGCACGATGGGAAAATTGAGTTTGAGACGCCCATTTCCTCCGGACGAAAATCCCACCCCACTCCGAAGGGGCGGTTCGTGGTGACGAATAAATACCGGAAATGGACCTCGACGCTTTACCACGCAAAAATGCCATTCTTCATGCGGCTGTCCTGCAGCGATTTCGGCCTCCACGTGGGCGTGTTGCCGGGTTACGCCGCCTCGCACGGCTGCATCCGCCTGCCGGAAAAATCGGCGAAGAAACTCTTTGCTTCTGTCCCGGTGGGGACGGTGGTGGAGATTGAGTGAGGAGCCGCGCAGCGCCGTTTGAGCGTCTGGCCACACGACAACGGAATGCCGTGGCTACATGGCAGCGCGGTTGGTGTGGCGGATTTCCTCGGCGCTGATCGCGTAGACTGTGTCCTCACCGATATTCTTGGCCTGATCGCCGATGCGCTCAAGAAAACGGGAGATGAAGATGAGGTCCATGTAGGTCGGAATGGACTCGACGTTTTTGCTCATCAGGTCGGTCATTCTCTCCGCGTAGTTGCGGTTCATTTCGTCGAGTTCGCGGTCACGTTCCATGAGGGCGCGCGACAAGGCAACATCGCGGTCGGCAAAGGCGCGGACCGCGTCTTTCACCATGCCCTCGGCGCATTGAAAAATCGGGTGAAGCTGCGCGACCTCGGGGGCTTCGGGACGGGTGATGAGCTTGCGGCCCCGGCGCGCGATGTTCACGGCTTGATCGGCCACACGTTCGAGGTTCACGCTTAATTTCATCGTGGCAATGACGTTGCGCATGTCGGAGGCCATCGGGTGAAAGCGCAACATCACATTGATGCCCTCGCGGTCAACCTGGACTTCGAGAGTGTCAATCTCCTCGTCGTCCGCGATGACGGTGTTGCACCAGTCTTCATCGCGCTCAAAGAGCCCCTTGCGCGCGTTGGCGAGGTTCCGTTCGGTGAGGCTGGACATCATGAGGGCGTCGTTGCGCAGGGAATTGAGGGCGTCCTCGAAGGTGCTTAAAATATGGGTGGGCATGGCGGCGTTTAGTCAGAGAATCAACCGAACCGGCCGGTGATGTAATCCTCGGTTTGCTTTTCGGAGGGGTTGGAAAAAATCTTCTGCGTGACATCAAACTCGATGAGCTTGCCGAGATAGAAAAACGCCGTGCGGTCCGAGCAGCGCGTGGCCTGCTGCATGTTGTGGGTGACGATAACGATGGTGAACTCGCGTTTCAATTCGTGGATGAGATCCTCAACCTTGGCGGTGGCGATGGGATCGAGGGCGGAGCAGGGTTCGTCCATCAGCAGCACCTTGGGCCGGTTGGCGATGGCGCGGGCGATGCAAAGGCGCTGCATCTGGCCGCCGGAGAGGCTGAGCGCGCTGTCGTGCAGGCGGTCTTTGACTTCGTCCCAGAGAGCGGCGCCGCGCAGGCTGCGTTCGACGGTTTCGTCCAGAATGCTTTTGCTGTTCTGGCCGGCGATACGCAGGCTGTAGACGATGTTTTCGTAGATGGATTTCGGGAAGGGATTCGATTTCTGGAAAACCATCCCGATGCTCCGGCGCAAGGCGATGACCTCGATTTTCGGATCGAAGATACTGCGGCCCAAAAGGGTGATTTCGCCTTGGTGACGTATGCCGTCAATCAACTCGTTCATGCGGTTGAAATTCCGCAAGAGGGTGGATTTGCCGCAACCGGAAGGCCCGATGAACGCTGTGACCTGCTTCTCGGGAATATCCATCGTGATGTCGTAAAGGGCCTGTTTTTTTCCGTAGAAAAAATTGAACTCTTTGACCGCTAAAAAATCCGGGCGTCCGCCGGTGGGTGCGGTATAGCCCTGGGGCAGACCGGCGGTGGCGGCTTTGGGCTGATTGGCGCGGTGGTCTTCTTGCATGATGGTTGGAGTCATTGTGCGGGCGGCGGTCCGGCCTACTCTTTTTTGCTGAATGCCAGCTGGGCCGTGATATTAGCAACGGTCACTAAAAACACCAGCACGAGCGAGGCGGTCCAGGCCATCTGGACCTGATAGGGAAATGGCACGGTGGAAAAATTGTAGATCAAAACGGAGAGCGAGGCGGTGGGTTCGTTGAACGATTTCGCCCAGAATTGGCTGAAGAGTGCGGTGAAAATCAGCGGGGCGGTTTCCCCGGCGGCGCGGGCCACGGCGAGCATGATCCCGGTCATGATGGCCGAGA
>Ga0163144_10018724_pt1 | contig 13977 bp, 11 predicted proteins | sample OliLak19BULKMAT1_FD_123175 | JGI IMG/M metagenome (GOLD analysis project Ga0163144, IMG submission 123175) | Freshwater microbial mat bacterial communities from Lake Vanda, McMurdo Dry Valleys, Antarctica - Oligotrophic Lake LV.19.BULKMAT1 | ecosystem: Environmental > Aquatic > Freshwater >... | reverse complement strand
TTGTTGCGTCATAAAAGCCTCGAGGATAAGACCAGCGGACCGACGCATGAGAGGTCCATTTGGTGTCGGTCCAAACGATCCAACGTAGCGTTGAAGCGACCGTGATGTCAATTAGCTATCTGTGTCATGAGTTTTTGATATCGTTGGGGGACACTGAATTACACCAGCTCAGGGACCGAAACCGTCGGGCGGTCTTATAATTAGGGGCAATATGAAAAGCGTGGCCGACCCAGCAGGCACCCGGAAGCAGCGCTGGGAACGGGAAGTTGTCGAACCGACCCTGCGCAAGTCGCCCGAGCGCAAAGGCCCCTTCACGACCATTTCCGGCCGCCCGATCGAGCGTCTCTACACCGCCGAGGACCTTGCGGGCCTCGACGACACCAACCACCCGGGCGAGTTCCCCTACGTCCGCGGCATTCACCCCACCGGCTATCGCGGCAAGCTCTGGACCATGCGACAGTTCGCCGGGTTCGGAACGCCCGAAGAAACCAACCAGCGGTATCAGGATCTGATCGCGGCCGGCGGCACGGGGCTGAGCGTCGCGTTCGACTTGCCGACGCTGATGGGTCGCGATCCCGATCACGAACTTTGCCTCGGTGAGGTGGGGAAGTGCGGCGTCAGCATCATGTCGCTGGCCGACATGGAGCGCCTGTTCGAGGGCATCTCGCTCGCCGAGATCACGACTTCGATGACGATCAACTCGCCGGCGCCGATGATCTTCGCGATGTATCTCGTCGTCGCCGAGCAGCAGGGCGCTGACTGGAAGACGATCTCCGGAACGATTCAGAACGACATCCTCAAGGAATTCATCGCGCAGAAGGAATACATCTTCCCGCCGCGACCCTCGATGCGGCTGATCACCGACATCTTCGCGTTCTGCGCCAAAGAAGTCCCGAAGTGGAACACCATTTCGGTCAGCGGGTATCACATCCGCGAGGCGGGCTCGACGTCGCTGCAGGAACTGGCGTTCACGCTGCGCGATGGCCTGGAGTACGTGCAATACGGCGTCGACGCGGGTCTCGACGTGGACGATTTCGTGCCGCGCATGTCGTTCTTCTTCAACTCGCACAGCGACTTCTTTGAAGAGATTGCCAAGTATCGCGCCGCGCGCAAGCTGTGGGCCGAGGCCATGAAGAACCGCTTCGGTGCGAAGAACCCCCGCTCGTGGGCGCTCCGCTTCCACACCCAGACGGCGGGCGTCTCGCTGACCGCGCAGCAACCCTACAACAACGTCGTCCGCACGGCGCTGCAGGCGTTGGCCGCGGTGCTGGGCGGCACCAACTCGCTGCACACCAACTCGCTGGACGAAGCCCTGGCGCTGCCGACCAAAGAGACCGCGACCATCGCCTTGCGCACACAGCAGATCATCGCGCACGAAAGCGGCGTGACCAACGTGGTCGATCCACTCGGCGGGTCGTACTTCATCGAGAAGCTGACCCAGGACATGATCGACGGCACGCTGAAGTATTGGGACACGATTGACGGCATGGGCGGCATGGTCGAGGCGATCGAGCGCGGCTATCCCCAGAAGGAAGTCGCCGAAGCCTCGTATCAGTTCCAGCAGGCGGTCGAGCGCAAGGAAAAGGTGATCGTTGGCGTCAACGACTTCATCCAGGCCGACGAGAAGCCCATCGAGATTCTGTATATCGACGACACCGCGTCCGGCGTGCAATTGAAGCGCCTCGCCGAGCTGAAGCAGACGCGCGATAACGCCCGGGTGCAGCAGACGCTCGCGGCCTTGAAGGATGTGGCGAAGGGCCGCGGCAACACCATGGTGCCGCTGCTTGACTGCGTACGCGCCTATGCGACAGTCGGCGAGATGTGCGATGCGCTCCGCGAGGTCTGGGGCGAATACGAAGAAGTGCCGGTGATATGAGCCAAAAGATTCGGGTCGTTATTGCGAAGCCGGGGCTGGATGGCCACGACCGTGGCGCCAAGGTGATTGCGCGCGCCTTGCGTGACGCCGGCATGGAAGTGATCTACACCGGCTTGCGCCAGACGCCGGAGATGATTGTCTCGGCCGCCTTGCAGGAAGACGCCGACGTGATTGGCCTGTCGATCCTGTCGGGCGCGCACATGCACATCTGCCCGCGCATCATGGCGTTGCTGACAGAGAAGGGCCTGGACGATGTGCAGGTCGTCATTGGCGGCATTATTCCGGACGTGGACGTGCCGAAGCTGAATGCCATGGGCATTCGCGGCATCTTCATTCCAGGCACGCCGATGCAGCACATCATCGATTACATTGCCGCCAACGCGCGGGCCAGGGTGTGAGGTATTGATGGGCCACCGTTCCTCCGATACGAGACAGTAGCCGGCTTCATGCGCACCCTGCTGCTTGCCGACGACAGCGTCACGACCCAGCGCGTGATCGCGTTGACGTTTGCCGAGGAATCGTTTCGGGTCGTGACTGTCTCGGATGGGCAGCAGGCCCTGGACGCGATGGCGGCCATGCGGCCCGATATCGTCCTGGCCAGCACGACGCTGCCCCGGATCACCGGCTACGATCTGGCGCAGCAGATGCGAGGCATCCCGGCGCTGCGGGACGTGCCGGTGTTGCTGTTGTCGGGGGCGTTTGAATCTGCGGATGCGGCGCGTCTCAAGGCGAGCGGCGCCCGTGGACTTATTGAGAAACCGTTAGAGCCAACAGCCGTGATTAGTCGAGTGCGAGAATTGCTCGGTTTCAAGGACACCCGCCCGGCCGCGCCGGTGGGGCGCCTGGTGACGTCCGCCGAAGGGCCAGCCGACCGGAAGGGGCCGGCGCGTTCGTCGCCGCCGCCCGCCCCACGGGCGCCCGGGGTGTCGACGTGGGACGAACTCCGCAAGGAGACGGGCCTCGAGCCCGATGCGCACTCGGTCGAGGGGGGCGCTGCCGGATCTGGCCGCGAGGACTACCTCGATACCCTCGATGCGGCCTTCGACTCGCTCGATCAACACCTGGCCGGCCGCGAACACGACACGCCGGCGTCGCAGCGCAACCCGTCGCCGCCGCTCGGCCAAGCCTCCGGGGCAGCCGATCCGCGTTCGCCCGGCCGCCGTCCGTCGATGACGACCGAAGGTGGTGGGGCGAATTCGGTGTTTGAGGTCGACAACGACTGGTTTTCGGATGATCACAAGGCCCGTGACCGCGCCGCCACCGACGAGATGGTCGCTGACGCGCACGACGCCATGTCGCCGCGGACGCCGGCCGCGCCGGGCTCCTCGATTTTCGAAGTGGACGACGAGTGGTTCGCGGAAGACGCGCAGGCGCGCGCCGAGCGCGCGACGATTCAGCGAAACCTGGCTGCCGAGATGGGCATCCACGATGTCGATTTGCCGGTCGTCGAGCAGGGGCTGAATGTTCCGGCCTCGCCCGAGGGCCTCGACTTCGACTTTGGCCTCGACGAACTCGGGCCGCTGCCGTCACCGGCAGGGCCCGTTTCCGATTCGCCGCTCGCGCCGCCGGTGGTGGTGGCGCCGCCCGCGCTAATGCCGGTCGCCGTGGCACCCGTGGTCCCGCCTCCCGCGCCGGTCGTGCTGGCGCCCATGCCGCCCCCGGCACCGTTGCCGTCACGGCTGACCAATGCCTCATGGGCCGTTGCTCCAGCACCAGCGGCTCCCGCACCTGTGGCCGTGACGCCAATGGCACCAATGGCACCCCAGGTACCTAGTTCTGTGGCCGATGACTTCGCCGCCCTGTTGGCCTTCGAGACTGGCGACGCCCTTGAGCCGCCGCCGAGCGTTGCCGCCACGACGCCGTCCGCGCCAATCGTCGTCCAGGCGGTGGCGCCCGAGATCACCGAGGTGATGCTCGACCAGATTGCCCAACGCGTCGCCGACCGGCTCAATTCCAGTAATTTTGGCGCCGACCTGCGCGATGCGATGACCAGCGCCATTCGCGAGACGGTTCGAACCGTCGTCTCGGATACCTCCGAGCGCCTGGTGCGCGAAGAGATCGGCCGGGTCAAGGCCAAGGCCGAACGCGACACGCCATAAGTCCACCGGACGAAGGTTGCCCTTCCGCGAGATAATGGGGGGATATGTCTGTCCCGGAAAAGCCCGCACTGGAAGGCCTGGAAGAGGCGCTATCCGCACGCTGGGAGCGTGACGGCACTTACCGCTTCGACCGCACCAAGCCCCGCGACCAGATCTATTCCATCGACACGCCGCCGCCCACCGTCAGCGGGTCACTCCACGTCGGGCACGTCTTCTCGTACACCCACACCGACATCATCGCGCGCTTCCAGCGCATGCGCGGCAAGGAGGTGTTCTACCCCATGGGGTGGGATGACAACGGCCTGCCGACCGAGCGCCGGGTGCAGAACTACTTCGGCGTGCGCTGCGATCCGTCGCTGCCATACGACCCGTCATTTGTGCCGCCTGAGAAGCCGGACAAGCAGCCGATCTCGGTGTCGCGTCCCAACTTCATCGAGCTGTGCATCAAGCTGACCGTCGAAGACGAGAAAATCTTCGAAGACCTATGGCGTTATCTCGGCCTGTCGGTGGACTGGTCGATGACCTACGCGACCATTGCGCGGCCGGCGCAGCGCGTCTCGCAGATGATGTTCTTGCGCCTGCTCGCCAAGCAGCTCGCCTACCAGGTGGAGGCGCCCACGTTGTGGGATGTCGACTTCCGGACCGCGGTGGCGCAGGCCGAACTCGAAGACCGCGAGCAGCCCGGCGCGTACCACAAGATCCATTTCGCCAAAGTCGATGGCAGCGGTGTGGTCGCGATCGAAACGACGCGTCCCGAATTGATTCCAGCCTGCGTGGCGCTGGTCGCGCATCCCGACGATGCCCGCTATCAGCCGCTGTTTGGCAGCGCGGTCGTGACGCCGATCTTCGGCGTGAAGGTGCCGGTGCTGGCGCATCCGCTGGCCGACCCCGACAAGGGCAGCGGCATCGCGATGATCTGCACCTTCGGCGACACCACCGACGTGACGTGGTGGCGCGAGCTGAAGCTGCCGGTGCGCGCGATCGTGCAGCCCAATGGCACGCTCGGCCGCGTGACCTGGGGTGAGCCGGGCTGGGAAACCGCCGACGTGGCGCGCGCGCAGCAGGCCTACGATCACCTGACGGGGCTTTCGGCCAAGAAGGCGCAGGTCAAGATGGTCGAGTTGCTGCGCGAGAGCGGCGACCTGCAGGGCGACCCGAAGCCGATCACGCATAACGTGAAATTCTACGAGAAGGGTGATCGTCCGCTCGAGATCGTGACCAGCCGGCAGTGGTTCATCAAGACCATCGAGTACCGGGAGGCGTTCATCGCGCGCGGGCGGGCGATCGCGTGGCACCCGGCATACATGCAGGCGCGCTACGAGAACTGGGTCAACGGCCTGAACGGCGACTGGTGCGTGAGCCGCCAGCGCTTCTTCGGCGTGCCGTTCCCGGTGTGGTACCCGCTGCGCGCTGATGGCACGACCGACTACCATCGGCCGCTGGTGCCGGATGAGTCGCGGCTGCCGATCGATCCGTCGACCGACGTGCCCGATGGCTACACGGCTGATCAGCGCGGCAAACCTGGCGGCTTCGTGGCTGATCCCGACGTGATGGATACCTGGGCGACCTCATCGGTGTCGCCGCAACTGGTCAGCCAGTGGCAGACCGACGCCGAAGTCTTCGCGCGGACGTTTCCCATGGACCTGCGGCCGCAGGCGCACGACATCATTCGCACCTGGCTGTTCTCATCGGTGGTGCGCGCGCACTTCGAGAACGACTCGGTGCCATGGACCAACGCCGCCATCTCGGGATGGGTCCTCGATCCCGACCGCAAGAAGATGTCGAAGTCCAAGGGCAACGTGGTCACGCCGCTGGCCTTGCTGCAGGAGTACGGCTCCGACGGGGTGCGGTATTGGGCGGCCCGCGGCGGTCCTGGCGTCGACACGGCCTTCGATGTCGGCCAGATGAAGATTGGCCGCAAGCTGGCCATGAAGGTGATGAACGTCTCGAAGTTCGTGCTGGCGGGCGAGCAACCGGCCGGAGCCGTGACCGAGGCACTGGACCGCGGCATGCTGCAGAACCTCGCCAACCTGGTGGACGAGGCGACCGCGGAACTCGAGCACTACGAGTATGCGAAGGCACTGGCCAAGGTCGAGGCGTTCTTCTGGGACTTCTGCGATCACTACGTGGAGGCCGCCAAGTCGCGCCGCTACGGCGACTTCGGGCCCGACGCGGCCGCGTCGGCCTCCACGGCCATGCGCCTGGCGCTGTCGGTGCTGTTGCGCCTGTTGGCGCCGTACCTGTCGTTTGTCACCGAATCCGTGTGGTCGTGGTCGAACGAGGGCTCGGTCCACCGGGCGGCCTGGCCGGGCCGCGCCGAGCTCATTGCCGTCTCTGGCACTGACGTGGCGGCGCAGCAGTCGGTGTTCCATCTGACCGAAGCGCTCAACGCCATTCGCAAAGCGAAGACCGATCAGAAGGTGTCGGTGGGCACGCCAGTACAGGAAGTGATTTACTTCGCCGGCGATGACGTAGCGAAGAGCCTCGCGCTGGTGGCACGCGACCTGAAGGCGGCGTGCCGCGCGGACGGCCTGGTGCTCAAGACCGGTGAGCCCCGCGTCGAGATTACGCTCAAGCCGGCTGAAGCCCGATGATTGAACCGCTCAAGCCGGAGGCGTATCGCGAACTGGTGCGCAGCGCGCTCGCGGAAGATCGCGGGCGCGGTGATGTCACCAGCGCCGGCACCATCGCCACCGGGCAACGGGCCCGAGGCGTGATCGTCGCGAAGGCTGCCATGGTGATCGCCGGGTTGGAGGTCGCGGCCGAGGCGTTTCGCCACACCGATCCGTCGGCCGTCGTCGAGGTGCGCTGGTCCGATGGCGCCCACGTGGAGCCGGGTGAGACCGTGGCCACGGTGACCGGCAACGCGCGCGCGTTGCTCGCCGCCGAGCGCACCGCGCTGAACTTCCTGCAGCGGCTGTGCGGCATCGCCACGCTGACGGCGGCGTATGTCGATGCGGCGGGCGGGCGCATCACCATTCTCGACACGCGCAAGACCACGCCGGGCTTCCGGGCGCTCGAGAAATACGCGGTGCGGTGCGGCGGCGGCACCAATCATCGCCAGCGCCTCGATGACGGCATCCTGATCAAGGACAACCACAAGCGTCTTGCGGGCGGCGTGCGGGCGGCGGCCGAGAGCGCCATGCGCGACGCGAACGGCCTGCCGGTCGAGATTGAAGTCGAGACGCTCGAGGAACTCGACCAGGTGCTGCCGGTCGGCGTGCCGCGCATCCTGCTCGACAACTTCACGACCTACGACATCCGCGAAGCCGTGGCGCGCATTGCCGGCCGCGCCGAGATCGAAATCTCCGGGGGCGTCACGCTCGCGCGCATTCCGGAACTGGCCACCACCGGGGCGCACTACGTGTCAGTCGGCGCGCTCACCCATTCGGCGCCGTCTGCGGATCTCAGCTTCGAACTCGAGCCGGCGTGATGGTGCCGGACGACCTGGCCGCGGCGCTCGGCGCCCTGCGCGCTCGTCGTCCTGACCTGCGCCTCGACGTGCGCTGGCATGCGACGGTGCCTTCCACCATGGATGTGGCGTCGGCGCTGGCGTCGGCCGGAGCGGATGCCGGCGTCGTGGTGGGGAGCGATCAGCAGACGGCCGGCCGGGGCCGGCGGGGCCGGGTGTGGGAGTCGCCACCGGGCGCTGGTCTCTACTTCACGGTCATCGCGCGACCGCCGGTCTGCGCCAATGCCTCGCTTCCGTTGCTGACGCTGGCCGCGGGCGTGGCGGTTCGGCACGGCATTCACGCGGCGCTGGGCTTGGCACCCGACCTCAAGTGGCCCAATGACGTGATGGTGGGCCGACGGAAGCTGGCCGGCATCCTGGCCGAAGGATTGGCGGTGGGCACGGCGTCGCAGGCGGTGGCGATCGGGGTTGGCCTGAACCTGCAGCCCTCGTCTTATCCGCCTGAGGTGGCGGTTCGCGCTACGTCGCTCGAAGGAGAGCTGGGTCGAGCGGTCGAGCGAGGACCCGTGCTGGCCGAAGTGCTGGCGGCCCTCAGCGACTACCTGGCCATGCTCGAACGCACCCCCGGTGATATTCTGCAGGCGTGGCGCGCGGCCTCGCCGGGCGCCACCGGCACGCGAGTCGAGTGGGGCGGCCGGTCCGGCACGACCGCCGGGATTGATGATCACGGCGCGTTGCTCGTGCGGACGGCGTCGGGCCTCGAACGCGTGATCGCCGGCGAGTTAATCTGGCCCGCCTTCGCTCGCCCCTGATCAGGCGAGCTTCGGCGAGGTCTCGCCGTCGCGGCCTTCGGCCGCGACGGCGGACACCGTAGGCACCTGTTGTTATGCTCCTAGCAATCGACGTCGGCAACACCAACATCGTCATTGGCGTCTTCCAGGGACGCGAGCTGATTCACAGCTGGCGGCTGACGACGATTCGTGAGCGCACGGCTGATGAGCTGGGCATCCTGGTGACTGACCTCTGCGATCACCATGGCATCACGCGCCAGCAAATCTCCGGCATCGTGATCGCCTCGGTGGTGCCGCCGCTCACCGGCACCCTGTATGCCATGGCTGTGAAGTATTTCGAGCGCACGCCGCTGCTGTTTGAGCCGGCGGTGAATGGCGGCATGCCCATCCTCTACGACAACCCTGCCGAGGTCGGCGCCGACCGCGTGGTCAACGCGTTGGCCGCGATCGATCAGTGGGGCATCGGCACGCCGATCATCGTCGTGGACTTCGGCACCGCCACCACCTTCGATGCGATCTCCGCGAAGGGGGAATACCTTGGCGGCGTCATTTGCCCCGGACCGCAGATTTCCGCGGACGCGCTGTTTCAACGCGCGGCGCGCCTGCCGCGCATCGAGGTCAAAAAGCCGGCGAAGGTGATCGGCTCCAACACGGTGGCGTCGATGCAGTCGGGCCTGTTCTGGGGCTACGTTGACATGGTGGAAGGCCTGGTGCGGCGGATGAAGGCTGAACTCGGCGGCAAGGCCCTGGTGATCGCGACCGGTGGCCTGGCCGTGTTGGTCGCTCCTGAGTCGGCACTGATCGATCATGTCGACACCGAGCTGACGTTGCAGGGCTTGCGGCTGATCTGGGAACGCCGTGATAAAACGGCAAGTCCCACGCCCCAGGCCTGACGACCGTGACCGACGTCGACGCCTACTGCCGCGACCTCGAGGCCTACTTGTGTCGCAAGAATGACGGCCACCTGATTCGCATCACGGGGCCGGCGTTTGAACGCGTGGTCGCCTGGGCGCACCAGGGCATTCCTGTCAAGGTGGCCGAGGCTGGCATCGATCGTTATTTCGAGCGTTACTACCGGAAGGGACCGCGGCGCCGGCCGGTGCGCATCGATTTCTGCGAAGCTGACGTGTTTGACGCCTTCGACGATTGGCGCCGCGCCCTGGGCATTGCCGCCGTCGTGCCCGATGCGGCAGGTGGCTCCGATGTGGAAGAGTCCGTGCCGGGTGCCAGTCGACCGCGGCGATCGCTCGCCTCGCAGGTCGAGGCGGCCGTGTCGCGGCTGACGGTGCTGCGCGGCAGCGACCAGGCCGGCCCGGTGCTCGGCCAGGCGCTCGACACCGCGGTTCGCGCGTTGGATGCGTTACAGCCGGACGCCGCGCGCGCCCGCGGGGATGCGCGCGACGCGCTGTTACGGCGCGTCGCGGCCATCGACGCCGGCCTGGTGGCGGCCGCGGCCGCGGCGCTGGATGCGGCGGCGCGGGCGCATTTGGAACAGGAAGCGGACGCCGAATTGGCGCCCTTCCGCTCGCGCATGGCGGCAGACGCCTACGCGCAATCGCGGCGCGCCGCGCTCGACCGGCTCGTCCGTCTCCACTTTGGATTACCTGAGTTGTAACGGTTGTAACGGGGCCTGGCACCGTTACATCGGATTCGTGGCAGGAATTGCCACCGTCGCAGAACTTGCTTCGTTTTGGACGTAACCGTGCCAGGCCCGGACATATATGCACAGAGGCGATCGACTCACTCTTACTATCGAACGGCCGGCCGCGGGCGGCCGCATGATCGCTCGGCACGAAGGCGCGATCGTCTTTGTTGCGGGCGCTATTCCCGGCGAGGTCGTCGAGGCCGAAGTCGAGAAGGTGCAGCGCGGCACAGGCTGGGCCCTCACCCGGTCCGTGATCGAGCGGTCGCCAGACCGCGTGCCCGACGCGGCTGACGGCACGTCGCCATCCGACGGGGGCTGCGGCGGCAACGTGCTGGCTCACATCGCCTACGAGCGGCAGCGCTCGATCAAGGCGGCGATCATCGAAGACGCGTTCCGTCGCCTGGGCCGCATCACGCTTGATGCGCCAGTCGAGGTCGTGGCCTCGCCGATCGACGGATACCGGATGCGCGCGCGACTGCATGTGCGCAACGGCCGCATTGGCTTCTTCCGCGAAGGCACGCACTCACTCTGTGATGCCGCGCCGACGCGTCAACTGCGACCCGACACGCTGGCCGTGTTGCACGAGCTGGAGCAGGCGCTGAAGACGCTCGATCGCGACACCGTGGCCGAAATCGAGTGGTCCGAAAATGTCGCTGCCAGTGAACGCGCGGTCCACCTGGAACTGCGGCCCAACGCCGACCCATCGCCACTCGCGGGCGTGACCCGGCTCGCCGGGTTGACCGGCGTCACGTGCGCGCCGCCGGACGCCACGAAAACGATGGACCTGTGGGGAACGGCGATCGTGTCGGACGTGGTGTCTGGCGCGAAGCTGTCGCGCCACTCGCGCTCGTTCTTCCAGGGCAATCGCTTCCTGCTGCAGCCGCTGGTCGATCACGTGCTCGCCCAGGTCACCGAAGGCCCGGTGCTGGATCTGTATGCCGGCGTCGGGCTGTTCAGCCTGGCGGCCGCGCAGGCGGGCCACGGTCCCGTGGTCGCGGTCGAGGGCGACCATTTCTCGGCCGCCGACCTGCGGCGTAACGCCTCGGCGCGCGCGGACGTCAGTGTGCGAGGGGAGCCGGTCGAACGTTATCTGCCGGCGGCCGCTCCGGCCAACACCATCATCGTGGACCCGCCGCGAACCGGCCTGTCGAAAGAAGCCCTGGCCGGCGTCGTTGGCCTCCGCGCCGCGCGGCTGATCTATGTGTCGTGTGACATCGCGACGCTGGCGCGCGACGCGCGGCTGCTACTGGATGCGGGCTACCGGCTGGCGGGTGTGCGCGCGTTCGATCTGTTCCCGAACACGGCGCACGTCGAGACGGTTATCGCTTTCGCGCGTTAGCGGCCTGCACGAAGCCTTCGAACAGCGAGCGGAACTCGCCCGTGCGCCAGAAGTTCTCGGGGTGCCATTGCACGCCGATGCAGAACGCGGCGCCAGGTGTTTCCATCGCTTCAATGACCCCATCGGGCGAGGTGGCCGTGATCTCGAAGCCAGGGGCGGCGGTCGCCACCGACTGGTGGTGCCGGCTGTTGACGTGGCAGGTCTCGCCGTCTTCCATGTGATCGGCGAGCAGGGCCGACAACCGTGAGCCCTTTGCGACCCACACTTCATGGGCGACGTGGGCGCGCGGCTCGGGCACCGAGTGCTCGAGCGCGCCCGGGACCTGGCTGGGGATGTCCTGGATGAGCGTGCCCCCCATGGCGACGTTGAGCAACTGCATGCCCCTGCAGATCGCGAGGAACGGGATGTTGGCCGCGATGGCCGCGCGGGTCAGTGCCATCTCGAATTGGTCGCGATCCGCTTCGGCCGCCTGAAACGTGGCGTGCGGTGTGTCGCCGTAGAGCATGGGATCGACGTCACCGCCGCCGGTCAGCATGATGCCATCGACGCGCGCCAGGATGTGTTCCGGGGCTTCACCGCCGGCGGCCACCTCGATCGGCTCGCCCCCGGCACGGCGCACGGATTCCATGTAATCGGACATCCGGCGGTTCTGAGCGATCGCAATCAAGGCCATATTCCCCCAGCGTGCTACATTCGCGGCGGAACAGCAACGCCCATCAGATCGAGCATGCGGGTTAACTGCAGGCGGAAATACGCCACCGCCGCCGCCCGCCACCGCCGGACATCGTCCCGCTCCTCGTTGAGAATCTGGGCACGGTGATAGAACGCGTTGAACATCTGGGCCAGCCCGAAGCCATATTTTGCCAGCACGGCAAACTCGAGCGTGCGGACCACCTGCTCAACCACGTCGTCGAGACGTGATGCTTCGAGGACCAGGGCCCAGAGCTCGTGGTCGCCGTCGCTGCCGTTGATGAAGTCCGGCGGCATGGTCGGCAGCGGCGCCAGCATGGCGGCTTCGTCGAGGCCGAGCCGGTCCTGCAGCTTTTGGAAAATGTTATTGGCGCGGACGACGGCGTACTGCAAGTACGGGCCGCTCTCGCCTTCGAAGCTGAGCGCTTCGTCGATGTCGAACGCGATCACCTTCGTTCGGGAGTACTTGATCAGGAAGTAGCGCACCGCAGCAATGCCGATGTCTTCAGCAATGCGGCGCCGCTCAGCGTCCGACAGTTCGGGCTGGCGCCGCTCGACTTCCGACTGCGCCTTGGCGATGACGCGATCGATCAGGTCGTCGGCCTTCACGCCCAGGCCCTTGCGTCCGGAGACCTCAACGAACGGGCGCTTGGCGTCGTCCGAGTCCGGCGGCGGCGCAAAGCCCAGTTCCTTCGCCGTGGCGTGCGAGAGCGCCACCATCTCATACGAGAAGTGGGTGAGCCGATCCGCCTCGGCCTGGTGACCGATGGCCGACAGCGCCTGCTTCAGCAGCTTCTGCAGATACGCCTGCCGCACGTCGATCACGTTGTAGGTCGCCGCCGCGGCGCCGAATGCGGGATGGTCGGCGACCGCCAGCGACGTGTCGCTGGTGGTCGCCCACAGCGTCTCGCCGGTTATGCGCTTGGCAAACGGCCGGTAGTGGAAGTCGTGTCCGAGCAGTCCTGACTTCCAGAACTGGTAGGCCATGTCCTTGCCGACATAGGTCACCGTGCCATTGGATCGCACGATCACCTTCTCTCGCTCTTCCGCATCTTCCGCCGCATCGTCGGCTGGTGCCGCGGCGTCCGCCGCGGGCGCGTCCTCAATCTTCATGACCCAACAGCCGGCCAGGCGGCCCTCGCTCTGAAGAAAGACCGCGCCCGTCTGCTTGAGCACAGCGAAGGCGCGCGCCCAGAACTTGAGGCGCAGGATGTCGCCCTCCCAGGTCAGCAACTGGTAGTCGATGTTGAGCCGCGCCATGGTCTTGAGGTGGGCCCGGACGACGGTATCGGCGATGAAGGCCGCGAGGCTGGCCGTCGGTTCCACGCCGTGCTCAATGTCGTGCAGCGTGGCGGCGCGAATCTTCAGCCGCTCCTTGTCGCCGTCATACCATTCGGTGACACGGGTATAGAGATCCCAACAGTAGTAATCGAAGCGCGTCGTGGCCGCCAGATGTTGGGCGCCGGCCAGGTCAATCTGTTCGAACTCGCGAAACCCGACGACCACGTCGGCCACTTGGACGCCGGTGTCGTCGATGTAGTTCTGGACTTCGACGGGCGTCCCGCGGAAGCGCAGCGCGCGCACCAGCGTGTCACCGAGTGCCGAGTTGCGGAGGTGGCCGATGTGCGCCGCTTTGTTCGGGTTGATGGCCGTGTGCTCGACGATGGTCTTGTCGCTGCGCGGCGGGGCCGCCGGCAGTGTGCCGGCCACGCCGAGCCGCGCCAGCAGGAACGCCGGGCGATTCAGGAATACGTTCAGGTAGCCGTTGGGCGCGGCCTCGACCTTGGTGATACCGGGCAGGGGACCGAGGGCGTCGGCGATCTCCTGGGCAATCACGCGGGGGGCCTTGCGGAGCCGGCGGGCCAGGTCAAAGGCGACCGGCGTGCCGAGGTCACCCATGGTCCGGTTGGGCGGCATCTCGACCGGGACGTTCAGGTCGGGATCGCTGATCTGGTAGCGCTCGGCAAGCACCGCGCGGACACGCGCCTTGAGCTGTTCGTGCAGGGGAAGAATCATGATGCTGGTTCGTTGACTCGGTCGAAGCGAAGCGGTACGATCACGTTATCAGATCCCCACGCCTTCGTCATGGTTGACGCTGGAATCGGCCGCCTGCTGATCTCGAGTC
>Ga0163144_10018723_pt1 | contig 13977 bp, 9 predicted proteins | sample OliLak19BULKMAT1_FD_123175 | JGI IMG/M metagenome (GOLD analysis project Ga0163144, IMG submission 123175) | Freshwater microbial mat bacterial communities from Lake Vanda, McMurdo Dry Valleys, Antarctica - Oligotrophic Lake LV.19.BULKMAT1 | ecosystem: Environmental > Aquatic > Freshwater > Lake... | reverse complement strand
GCGGCGGCTTGTTCGCGCGCCCGGACGAGTTCACCGGTCTCATGCTGCCGGATCAAGGTGTCGAGTCGCGCCCGTTCCTCCGGACTGAGTTTGGCCAGCCCGGTGGACAAGAATTCCTCAGGCGTCAGTTGCCGGGAAAACGAAGCCTCGGCGGCACCTACGGTGTGAAGGCATCCGACGAGGAGAACCGCCGACCATTGCGGCATCCGGCAGAACGTGCCGAAACGTTTTTTAAATTTCATTCAAAAGAAAGCGATAAAACTGGTCCAACTCGCGGGAAACCCATCCCGAATGAGGGTGTTTCGCAAGCTTTCCCACCGCAGGAGAAACCAACCTGAATGGCAATTCCAGGGTAGGTTAACGAAATAAGCATTTTCGGGCTTTTCTCTGTCGGGGAGTGGCCTATTGCTTCTTCGCCCCCGAAACCCCGAGTCCGTCTTGCGGCGCGTTTGCGTGTCCAATTCGGCCTCGCAGTCCCTATCGTTCGTATGTCACCGCTTTTTACCACGAGAAATCTGTTTCTGAGTATCGCGCTTTTTGTGAGTATGCTCTGTGGAGCCCACGCTCAAGGGTTCGGTACCCTGACGGGACGTGTTTATAATCCCATCACCCAGGAATATGTCCGCGACGCCGAGGTGGCGATCGAGGGGACCAACCTCCGGACGACGACGGAACCCGGCGGTTTCTACACCCTGAACAATGTGCCCGCGGGCGAGGTCACGGTCACAATCCATTACACCGGTTATAACTCCGTCACCGAAAGGGTCACGGTGACCGCGGGTGAACGGGCGACCCGTGATGCCGAGCTGACGCCAGTCCAGCAGCAGGCGGGGGGCAGTGGGCCGAATGACACGGTGGTGCTGAGCGCTTTCGTGGTCTCCAGCGAACGCGAGGGTAATGCCAAGGCGATCATGAATCAGAAGCGGAGTATGAATGTGACCACGTCGGTTGCCTCGGACATTTTTGGTGACGTCACGGACGGCAACGTCGGCGAGTTCCTCAAATACCTCCCCGGGGTCGATCTTGACTACGTCGAGTCCGAAACCCGCGGACCCCGCCTCGGCGGGATGGATGCGCAGTACGTCGGGGTGTCCTTTGATGGCGTCAAGCTCGCCAGTGCCGACGCGAATCGCACGGGCAGTCTGGGCCGCGCGACCAGCTTTGAGGCGTTTTCCATCAGCAGCATCGAGTCGATCGAGATCAATCTGACGGCGAGCTCCGATTCGGACGCGGACTCACCGGCGGGCACGATCGACATGAAGACGCGCCGCGCGTTCGATCGCAAAGGCCGGCGGATTGCCTACAACTTCAGCCTGAACATGAACTCCGAGGAGTTCACGCTGAAGAAGACCTTCGGTCCCGCCGGCCGCGAAGAGTACAAGGCCCGCCCGAATTACAGCCTCGAGTACTCGGACGTTTTCTTCAACCAGCGCCTCGGCATTGTGGCCAGTTTCAGCCATGTGGATTCCTACACCGAGCAGTACCGGCACAATTTGACCTTCAATCGTTACGAATCCGCCGGTGACACGCGCCCGATGGTCATCACCCAGCTGAATTTCAAGGATGGTAACAAGAACATCGAGAAGGACACCTACACCCTGACCGCGGATTTCAAGGCCTTGCCGAATCTGGTGCTGTCCAACACGCTGATCTACAACTACGCGCTGGGTCAGTTTTTCAACCGCAACCTGACGTTCAACGCCTCCGCAAACAATACGACGGCGAACGCGAATTCCGGACGGCATCGTTCGCTCGGCGACCTGACGGAGGTGACGACCAACGGGCTGACCACCAATACTTCGCGCAATGGCGGGATCAGCAACGGGGATGCCAGCAAGAAGACCCACACCATCACCCTTGCGCCCCGGTTTGAATACAAGCGCGGATCGTGGACGGTGGACGGGGCCGCGACGTACTCCCGCTCTTTCAACAATTATGAGGCGATTGAGGAGGGTCATGCGCGGTCTGCCACGGTCAATACGATCACCAGCGACTGGATCGCTACGCGGCCCGACATTCAATCGCATGAATGGACGGTGCGGCAGACGTCGGGTGCCGACTGGTTCGACCTGGCCAATTACACCAACCCCCGGATCACCAACGAGGGCCGGTACGCCCGGACCGAGATTTACAGCGCGATGCTCAACGCCAAGTGGGTGATCCCCCTCTCGATTCCAGCGACGTTCAAGTTCGGCGCGAAATGGTCCGAGGAGAGCCGGAAGAACGGCAACGAAACGTCGTATAACACGTGGCAGTACGTCGGACCCGGCGGCGGGACGACGGGCAGTTGGGCGGCTTATCCGAATCAGAACGTTTTCTCGACCGGCACGACCAACATCATCACGACGAAGAACGCCGCCGGCCAGGTCGGAGTCATGCCGATGATTGATCCCAACGGGATCGCCGATCTCTTCCACTCCAATCCGGAGTACTTCGTCAACAATGCCACGGCGGACAATTATTACAATGCGTTCATCGCACCGCGCCGCGACATCCTGCAGACGGTGAGCGCGGGCTATGGGATGTTCGATCTCCGGCCGATGCGGAAACTCCAGATCCGTGCCGGTTACCGCTGGGAGGGCACCGAGAACGATGCGCGGGAGTTCGATCCGGTCTCCAAGGCCGAGATGCTTGCTGCGGGTTTTCCGGTCAACACGGCCGGACGGGCCACCTCGATCGCCGGTTACCAGTACCAGTACCTGACCAATGCCCGCGTCACCCGTTCGAAGTCCTATGACAATCTCTTCCCGATGATTTCGGTGAAGTACGACATCCTCGAGAATCTCCAATTTCACGCGAGCGCCAACAAGGCGATCTCCCGGCCGCCGATCGATTCATTGACGGGTGCCTGGCTGATCAATGACGACTCCTTCCTCATCACTTCGCCGAATCCGAACCTGCTTCCCGAATACTCAAATAACTATGTGGCCCGTCTGGCCTATTATTTTGAGCCCGCCGGCCAGCTGACGGTCACGGTGCGGCAGAACGACATCGAAAATCTTCGGGAAACCCGTCGCGGTACGGCGGAGGAATTCGGGGTGGCGGATGATCCGCTTTATTCGACCTACGAATTTCAAGCGCCCTTCAACCTTCCGGCGCCGGTGCGTTTCCGCGGTTTGGAGGTCGGTTACTCGCAGTCATTGTCGTTCCTGCCGGATCCCTTCCGCGGGACCACGCTCAACCTCGCTTATACGCACACCTACGCCAGCGAGCGTCGCGGTGGCCTCGCTCCCCACCGGTTTACCGCGAGTCTTGGCTACCGCTACAAACGGTTCTCCACGCGCGTGGGCATTGTCTGGCATGATGACACGCCATGGGACACGGTTTATGGCCGCTACAAGCGGCACACCACGAAGTACGACTTGGGCGGCGAGTACCGCCTGAACTCTCGGGTCTCCCTCTTCGTCCAAGGTCGTAATATCCTCAACGATTCGCAGCGCTGGTTTGAGAGCCCGTACGTCGAGGGCGAGGCCGGGGCTTTGCGCATTCTCGAAAATTACGGTGCCAATTGGAATTTCGGCGTGAAGGGGACTTTCTAACCCGGACCCGGCGCGCGGGGAACAGTCCGTTGTAGGCGGGCTCGCTGAGCCCGCGAGGACTTGCGTTTGTAGGTGGGCTCGCTGAGCCCGCAAGGACTTGCGTTTGTAGGTGGGCTCGTTGAGCCCGCGAGGGCTTGCATCGCAAGCCCCTCCGTCCTCCGGCGAAGCCAGCTCCACCCGGCTTCGCTTGAGTTCCCTGATCGTCGGTTCGTAATACCCGTCGTGCCGCGTCGATCGCCGCCTTCTCCTGTCCCTCCGCCTCCGGCTTCCCCGCCGTGTGGCTTCGGAATGTTCGTCGGTCTCGCGGCGGCACTGATCGTTGCTGTCGTCCTGGTCTATCTGCCGGCGCTCCATGCGGGATTCATCTGGAATGACAGCGATTATGTGACCCGCCCCGGTTTGCGTTCGGTGCACGGTCTTTGGCGCATCTGGTTCGAGGTGGGAGCCACCGAGCAGTATTACCCGCTGTTGCACAGTTCGTTTTGGCTGCAGCATCTGCTCTGGGGGGATGCCGCTTTCGGTTACCACCTCGCCAATGTCCTGCTGCACGGCGCCTCGGCCTGCCTGTTCGCGGCGTTGCTCACGCGCTGGCGAGTCCCGGGGGCCTGGTTCGCGGCGTTCCTCTTCGCCCTGCATCCGGTGTGCGTCGAGTCCGTGGCTTGGATTTCGGAACAGAAGAACACGCTCTCGCTTGTTTTCTATTTGGGCGCGGCGCTGGCTTACGATCGGTTCACGATCAACCGGAGTGGCCGCGCCTATGGGCTGGGCCTGCTGTTGTTCGTCCTGGCGCTGCTGAGCAAGACGACCACGGCGACCCTCGTACCCGCGTTTTGGGTAGTGGCCTGGTGGCGACACGGCGGATTGCAGTGGTCCCGGGATGTCCGCCCGCTGCTCCCCTGGTTCGCCCTTGGGGCGGTGGCGGGTCTTTTTTCCGCCTGGGTGGAAATGGAACATATCGGGGCCGTCGGCGAGGCGTTCTCGCTGACCGTGCTGGAGCGGATCATGCTCGCCGGACGGATTGTCTGGTTTTATCTGGCGAAGTTACTCTGGCCCGCCGACCTCGCCTTCATCTACCCGCGCTGGGACATGGCGGGATCCGGCCTTGTCGCAATCGTTCCGGCCCTCGTTGCGGCCTTGGTCCTGATCGCGCTCTGGCGTCTGCGGTCGAGCACACGCGCGCCGCTGGCCATCGCCCTCCTCTTTGGGGGCTCATTGTTCCCGGTTCTCGGTTTCTTCAATGTCTATGGGTTTCTCTATTCCTACGTCGCGGATCACTGGCAGTACCTGCCCTGTCTTGCCGTGATCGCGGGGCTCGCTTCCGGGCTGACGCTCGTCCTGGGGCGTCTGCCTCGTGGGATCCGGCTGGGAGTTCCGGTGATGATCGTGGCACTGCTCGGTGGCTTGAGCTGGCAGCGGACGGCGATGTACCGGGACCTGGAGACCTTCTATCGCTCATTGCTGCGCGACAATCCCGAGGCTTGGATGGCGCATAATAATCTCGGCACGTTCTTGCGTGAAAACGGACGGCTGGACGAGGCGGAGGTTCATTTCGCCGAGACCCTCCGTTTGCGTCCGCGCTCCGCCAAGGCGCACAACAATCTCGGCGTCCTCCACCAGGACCGCCGTCGCTTCGCACAAGCCCTGCCATTCTTCCGGGAGGCGGTCCGGCTCGCGCCGGAGAGTGCCATCTATCACGACAATCTCGCGACCGCGCTGCGGGAAACCGGCGAGGCTGCCGCGGCCTTGGCTCATCACCAGGAAGCGGTGCACCGTGATCCGGGCTGGGCCGTGGCGCAGAACAATCACGGTGTCACGCTCCGCGCGTTGGGCCGCTCGGGCGAGGCGCTGGAGGCGTTTCAGCGGGCTGTTCGTCTGGATCCGCAGTCAGGCCCCGGACACCTGAATCTCGCCCTGATGTATTCCCTGCTGGGCCGCGAGGCCGAGAGTCGGCACCACTATGAACAGGCGCGCCAGCTCAACCCCGCATTGCCGCCGCTTCGGCGGTGAGCCCGACACCAACAACCCCACGATCGGCTGTAACCCCCGCAGTCCGTTGTTGGCGGCCTCGCCGGCCCTTGCGACCGCCTCCGCGGCGCGCAAGGGGGTTGATTGCTGAGCGAGGGCAGGTAATTTTTCACTCGCGACGGTCGACTCCGCGCTTGCCAATGAAAATGCAGAGGAGTCAGGTTGTGCGACCGTCCCCGCAGTCTCCTCTTCGTCGTCACCTTGTCGTATGGCCGGTCGTCTCACCGCTCTCCTTCATCCCTCCCGCATCCGTCTGCAGGTGCAGGCTTCCAAACGCACGGTTGCGATCAACGAGGTTGCCCGCCTGCTCGAGGGACATCCCGAGGTGACGAACTTTCAGGGGTTCTACAACGAACTGCTGGCGAGGGAACGGCTCGACACGACGTGTTTGGGCAATGAGGTGGCTCTGCCCCACGCGCGCACGGAGCATGTGCGATCGATCGTCCTTGCGGTGGGCCGCAGTGAACCAGGGATTCTCTTCGAGAACAGCAACCAGATGGTTCGTCTGATGTTTGTTTTGGGAACGCCGAAATCGAATCCCGGAGATTATCTTCAGGTTGTCAGCGCCCTCTGCAAGCTCTTGAAGGAGCCCGCCAACCGTGAGGCGCTGCTGCAGTCATCGACACCGGAAGAGTTCATCGACTTGGTCCGGCGGTTTGAGGAACGCGCCATGGTGCCGACCGCGGTTTGAGGAAACGGCTGCGTCGCCGACGGCTCCTCGGCTCGTCAGTAGTGGGGAGGCCGTTCGTCGTCGGTGAGCGGGGTGTTCTCTCCCGAGGAGACCGGTTCAAGGCGCGATCGAACGTGGACCAACTCCCGGCGCAGGTGGGTCATTTCCTCGTGCAACTCGAGCATGGCCTTGTCTTGGGCGGTCACGTGGTGCTCGAGCCACGCGACCCGCTCTTCAAGGCGTTCAGCGCGTTCGTTTGACATGGGGAACTCGGGGCGACTCCGGCGTTTCGGAGGTACCCCGGAGTTTCTTCAGCTCCGGGGCGATCACGCGGTTGTAGCAATCCGGACAGACGGAATGGCTGAATTCCGAACCGGTGCGGGCGTTGATGTAGGTTTCGATCTGCTGCCAGTAGTTTTGATCGTCGCGCACCTTTTTGCAGTAGGAGCAGATGGGCAAAAATGCCTCCAGCTGCCGGACTTGGGTGGTGAAACGCAGGATGCGCTCGGCGACGCGCAGGCGCATCCAGAGTTCGGTCAAGTCGACGGGCTTGGTCAGAAAGTCGTCGACCCCGGCCTCGATCGACTCGCGTTGATTGTTGTCGTCCGCCGTGCGCGCCGTCAGGAGGATGAAGTAGGTGTAATCGGCGTTGAGCCGGGATCGGACTCGTCGGACCAGTTCCAAGCCGTCGATACCGGGCATCATCCAATCACTCACGACCACCCGGGGAGGGTCCGTTTCGTCGAGAATTTTGAAGGCGTCTTCACCATTGGCCACCTCAATCACCTCATGTCCCAACCGGATGAGGGCTTGGACGAGGATTTTTCGGGAGGAGGCGTCGTCCTCAACGGCGAGAATTCTCATGCGTTAAAGTCAAGGTTGAGGCGGATGCGGACGTCGAAGGCGAGCAAACTTGTTCCGAATGCATGGCTTCCCCGGGTGCTGTTCACTCCATCAGCGGTTGAGGAGGCGGTGAAGTGCATCCGGTTGGGTCACCGGGGGCTGACAGGATGATGCGTCGCAGACATACGCGGTCGCCTGATCGTTGATTGATTGCATTCCGGCCATCCACGGCGCGCGGTTCGCGAGCCATGTCTGGGTGGGTCCGCCCTCGAGCAGAATGACAGTGCGATGCCGGTCCGGACTCCCATCGATGACTCCGATCAGGGCTTGCAGGTCTGGCGATCCGCGGGTGCCGGTCAGCACCACGTGGTGGGGCGTGGCGAGCGCGCGCTCCACGGCGGTGAGCATGGCCGGCAGAGCTTGGGGATGCTGCGTCCATGGTGTCTGAAACGCGGCCAGTGTGCGCAGCGCCTGGGTTCGGCGGGCGTCGTCGTGCACCCAGCTCGCGAGCCGGAGCAAATTGTTCGCGGCAATCGAACTGGGGGCGGGCTCGGCACCGTCGTAGTCCTCCTTCAGACGCAGCACCAGATGCGGATCGTGGGCCGTGGCCGAATAGTATCCACCGTGCGCTTCGTCCCAGAAAAATTGATCCATCGTCTCCTGCAAGTGGTCGGCCCATTCAAGCCACTGGCCATCGAGGCTGGCGTCGTGCAGGTCGAGCAGACCTTCGATCAGATACGCGTAGTCCTCCGCGAACCCCTCGGTTTCTCCGCGCGAGGACCCAAACGTGCGGTAGAGCCTGCCGGACGTCGCGTCATAAAGTTCGCGCCGAATGAACCGCGCGGCTGCGACTGCAGCGTCGAAATAGCGCGTGTTTCCGCCTTCGGCGCTGCGTTCGAGCACGATATGGGCTTTGGCCAAGGCGGAGATCGTCAGGCCGTTCCACGCGGTGATGATCTTGTGGTCGAGGTGGGGCCGGGGACGCCGGGCGCGCGCGAGACGCAACTGTTCGAGGATCTGGATCAGCCGTTGGTTGGCCGCTTCCGGGTCGAGCTGGAAGGCCTGTGCGGTGGCGAGGATCGATTGCCGTTGGGCGAGGATGTTCTTTCCGGTGAATTCGTGCTGCGGATCCAGTTCTGGCGGGACATTGCCTGTCTCCTTGACTCCAAAATGCGCTGCGACCAGGGCCGCGTCGCCGGGATCAAGCGCTTCGTTGAGTTGCTCGGCTGTCCACACGTAGAAGGCACCCTCGGCGTGCTCCGGTTGACCGGCCGCGATCAAACTGTCGGCATCCTCCGCGGAATAGAAAGCGCCTTCCGGATGCCGCAGGTCGCGGAGCACGTAATCAAGGATATCGCGGGCGAGCCAACCGTAGCGTTCATCCCCGGTGGACTGTTTCGCCTCGACGTAATTCACCGCGATTTGCGCCTGGTCGTAGAGCATCTTCTCGAAGTGCGGGATGAACCAGCGTTCATCGACGGAGTAACGGTGAAACCCGCCGCCGACGTGATCGTGAATGCCGCCGCGGGCCATCGCTCGCAGCGTCTGCGTCGCCATCTTCAGGGATTCCCGGCCGGCGTCGGAATCGTGCCCTTGGATTTCGGCGCAGCGGAAGAGAAACGAGAGCACGGAGGCCCGGGGAAATTTCGGGGCGCTGCCGAATCCACCGTCGTCGGCGTCGAAGTTTTCGTAGAAGTACTGGTAGCCTCGCTCGAAGGCGGCTTGGGCAGCCTCGAGCAGATCCGGAGTTTCGCCCGCGGTGGCCGGGGACTGGCGTTGGGCGGCGTGTTCGCGCAGCGCAGCGATCACGCGGGCCCCTTCGGCGGTCATCTTCTCCCGCTGTTCCGGATCGCGCCAGCCGCCCCCGATCGCGCGGAGCACGGTGGCAAAGCCCGGACGCCCGGCCCGGTCGGTCGGAGGAAAGTAGGTGCCACCGTAGAACGGCTTCAGATCAGGTGAAAGCCACGCGCTCAGCGGCCAGCCACCGTGCCCGGTCATGGCCTGGACGTAGGTCATGTACACCCGGTCCACATCCGGCCGTTCCTCGCGGTCGATTTTGATCGGGACGAAGAATTCGTTCAGCAAGCCGGCAATCTCGGCATTCTCGAACGACTCGTGGGCCATCACATGGCACCAGTGGCAGGTCGAATACCCGATGCTGAGAAAGATCGGTTTGTTCTCCGCACGGGCTTGGACGAAGGCCGCCTCCCCCCACTCCTGCCAATCAACCGGATTGTCGGCGTGCTGCAGGAGGTAGGGGGACTGGGCGTGGGCCAGGCGATTGGGCATCGGTCACTGAGGCTCAGAAACCAGGAAAAGGAAAGCCGAGTTGTAGGTGGCCTCGCCGAGGCCGCGACGGGACCAATCGGTCCCGCCTCCGTCCTCCGGGTCTTCACCGCGATGTCAATCCCCGCGGTCCCGCGACGGGACCGCCCACAACCCCGATCGCGCCGGATCACCGGCCGAGCACCCAGCTGAAAATCAACGGGGCCACGATCGTCGCATCGCTCTCGACGATGTATTTGGGCGTCTTTGAACCCAGTTTGCCCCAGGTGATTTTTTCGTTTGGCACCGCTCCGGAGTAGCTGCCGTAGCTGGTCGTCGAGTCGCTGATTTGCGCGAAGTATCCCCACAAAGGCACGCCGGTGCGCTGGAGATCCTGATGCAGCATCGGCACAACGCAGATCGGGAAATCGCCGGCGATGCCGCCGCCGATCTGGAAGAAACCGATCGAGCCTTCGCCATTGCGCAGGCGCTTGGACGACTTTGTGTACCATTCCGCCAACCACGTCATGTACTCGATTCCGGTGCGCACGGTGTGCACGTTCTTGACGTCACCGCTGATCACGTGACCGGCGTACATGTTGCCCAGCGTCGCGTCCTCCCAGCCCGGAACGATGATCGGCAGGTTCTTCTCGCAGGCGGCGAGCAGCCAGGAATTTTTCGGGTCGATCTGGTAGCTCTTCTTCAACTTTCCCGAGCGGAGCACCTTGTACATGAACTCATGCGGGAAGAAACGTTCACCGGCCTTGTCCGCCGCGATCCATTCCTCCAATACGACCGCCTCGATGCGGCGCATGGCCTCGTGCTCCGGGATGCAGGTGTCGGTCACGCGGTTCATGTGGCGGTCGAGCAGGGCCTCCTCATCGGCGGTGGTCAGGTGGCGGTAATGGGGCACGCGCTCGTAGTAGTTGTGGGCCACGAGGTTGAAGACATCCTCCTCGAGGTTCGCGCCGGTGCTGACGATCGCGTGGACCTTGTCCTGACGGATCATCTCGGCGAGCGAGATGCCAAGCTCGGCGGTTGACATGGCACCGGCCAGGGTGACCAGCATCTTGCCGCCCGCCTTGAGATGCGCCTCGTATCCCTTGGCGGCGTCGAGCAGGGCCGCGGAATTGAAATGGCGGTAGTTCTGCGCGATAAACTGGGAGATCGGCCCCTTCTTTTCGGCAAGGGCGGCGTTGACGTCTTCCGGACGTTTTTTGGTGGTGCGTTTGGCGGTCATGAAAGAACCAGAGTGAAAACGCCGACGGGTTTCGCGACAAAAAAGCTACGCTTCCGTTCGGGGGATGGTGGAGGCCGAATGGGGTTTGCGCGCGGACCCCGTTTGTGCCCACGCTGGCCGCTTTTCCGGTTCGTCCATGGTCGGCGCCTTCCTCACCACCGTTTTTTTCTCGCTCTCCGCGATTTTCGCCAAACGCAGTCTGGATGCGGTGGGTTCGACCCGGGCGAACCTCGGCCGGCTCCTGTTCGCCGGGTTTGCGCTGGGTCTCTATGCCCACAGCCTCGGTGGGGGAGTGGGCGGAGCGGGACGGGATTGGCTGCTCTGGAGCGGGGTGGTGGGGATGGGCTTGGGCGACCTCGCTTTGTTTGCCGCGCTGCCGCTGCTGGGCTCCCGGTTGACCGTCCTGATGGCCCAGTGCCTGGCCGCGCCGCTGGCCGCCTTGGCCGAGTATCTCTGGCTGGGCACGCACTTGACCGGTTTGCAGATGGCGTGGGGCGGGCTGATCCTTGTCGGGGTGGGCTTTGCCTTGATGCCCTCGCGCAGCAACCCGCCCAAGGTGCGGATTCGGCCGATCGGCTTTCTCTGGGGCCTCGGTGCGGCGACCGGGCAGGGATTGGGCGCGGTGCTGAGCCGCAAGGCGAATCTGGTGGCCACCGAGGCAGGACAGTCCGTCGATGGGATCACGGGCGCCTACCAGCGGATTTTGGGCGGTCTGTTCATCACCCTCGTTTATTTTGCGGTGCGTGAGCTGATCGCGCGGACCCGGTCCCGCGCCCGGTCGTCGGCGACGCGCGTGCTCACGCCGTCGCCGAAGGCTCCGGCCCGGACCCTCCGGGGTTACCTCTGGATCCCGGCGAACGCGTTGTGCGGAGCGGTGATCGGCGTCAGTTGTTACCAATGGGCGTTGTTTACCACGCCGAGTGGCATCGTCCTGCCGATCGTGGCGACCACCCCGCTGGTGATTGTGCCGTTGGCGTATTGGATTGAAGGTGAACGTCCTACCCGCCGTTCCTTGGTCGGGGGCGTGGTCGCGGTGGTGGGGGCGGTCGCCTTGACCCTGGTACGTTGAACCTTGGCCGAAAAACGGGCTGGGCGTTTGGCCCGGCATCCGTTTTGCTCGCGAGTTCCCATGCTCACGATCGCCGATGTCGCCAAGTCCTATGGTACCCGAGAACTCTTCTCGGAAGTCTCCCTTTTTGTTGCGCGCACCGATCGTTTTGGCCTCGTCGGGCCCAATGGAGCGGGCAAGACAACCTTGTTCAACCTGATCCTCGGTGAGGAGGCGCCCGATGAAGGCACGATCACCTGGGAACGCGGGGCGGACTTCGGATTTTTGTCGCAGGAAAGTGCTCCGGTCGGGGATGAGACGATCCTCCACATCGCGACCAGCGGCAAGAAGCTCGAGCCCGAGACCGATGACGACTACGACATCGATTACACGCTCGAGCCGCGCGCGAAGAAGATCCTTGCCGGACTCGGATTCCGCGAGGCCGATCACCTCAAGCTCGCGAAATCGTTTTCCGGCGGCTGGGTCATGCGCGCCCATCTCGCGCGCCTGCTCGTCAGCGAGCCGGCGCTCCTGCTCCTCGACGAGCCGACCAACCATCTCGATCTCGAGGCGTTGTTGTGGTTTCAGGAATACCTCACGCGTTACCCGGGCGGCCTCGTGGTCATCTCCCACGATCGCGCCTTCCTCAACGCGCTCTGCAACGGCATCCTCGAATTGCGGAGCGGCACGCTCCACCGCTACACCGGCAATTACGACGACTACCTGAAGGAAAAGGAGGATCGCAAGGCGCAGCAGGCCTCCGCCTTCAAGAACCAGCAGCGCGAGATCGCCCACTTGCAGAAATTCGTCGACCGCTTCGGTGCCAAAGCCTCGATGGCGTCGCGCGCCAAGTCCAAGGAGAAGCAGATCGAGCGTCTCAAGGACGTCGCGGTCGAGGAGCCGATGGAGGAGTTGAAGCGGATCAATTTCAGGTTCCCCCAGCCCCCGCGTTCGGGCCTGAAGGTGGTGGATTTGAAGCATGTCCAGCAGGCCTACGGAGACCACGTGGTTTACCGGGATCTCAACTTCTCGGCGGAACGCGGACACCGGATCGTCCTCGTCGGGCCCAATGGCTCGGGCAAATCCACCCTGCTGAAGATTCTCGCCGATGTGGTGCCGACTCAGGGTGGCGTGCGCGAGATCGGGAGCAACGTGGTCACGGGTTACTTCGCCCAAAACCGGTTGGACAACCTTCGGGCGGATGCGACCGTTTTCGAAAATGTGATGGAGCTGCGCACGATCGAAAATCAACTGACCGAGCAGCAGGTCCGCGCCATCCTGGGAGCCTTCCTTTTCCGCAAGGATGATGTTCACAAGAAGGTGTCAGTCCTCTCCGGAGGCGAAAAGTCGCGGCTCGCGCTCGCCCGACTGCTGGTCAAGCCACCGAATCTGCTGCTGATGGATGAGCCCACGACCCACTTGGACATCCAGTCGATCGACGCCCTCGTTGCCGCACTCAAGGGATACGAAGGGACTTTCATCTTCATCAGCCACGACGTTTACTTCATTCGTGCGCTCGCCGAGACCGTGCTGCATGTCCATTCAGGGCGGTTGACGCCGTATTTCGGCAACTACGACTACTACCTCGACAAGTCCAAGGCGTCGAACGAACGCGCCGCGCTCACCGCCGGTTTCGCCGACGCCCGCCCAAAACAGGCAGCACCGGTGGCGGCGGCCCGCGCCGCCGCCAAACCGGTGGACAAGGGCGAGATCAAGCGTCTCCGCACCGAAGTGGGACACTTGGAAGAGGCGGTGGCGGTGCTGGAGTCCAAGCAGGCCGAATTGACCGCCGAACTCGAGGCGCCCGAAACCTATACCACTCCCGGCAAAGCCCAGCACCTCAACCGGGAACTCAGCTCGATCGTCAACCAGATCGCCACCGCCACGACCGCGTGGGAAGTGGCGGCGGCCCGACTCGCGAAGATGGAGGACGGAAGCTGACGCCTGAACCTCCGGTGTAGGTGGCCTCGCCGAGGCCGCGACGGGACTGCATGGTCCCGCCTCCGCCTTCCACCCAGATTCCAACCACCGCGCAACCGGCACCGCTTCCGTACCCCAGCGAAAACTACGACGAACCTCAAAACTATCGCTTAGACCCAGATGGACCGTAGGTTAGCCTGGGTTATGTGGTTCCTCGCTACTTTCGGTGGGTAAAAGAGGCGGCGATGCAAGGACCACGAGGGTCATTACGCGTGGAAAGGAGTCCCAGCGAGTTCCCCGTGCGCACCCCTGCGCAGGCTCGCACCCCAAAAGACTCCCGCAGTTGAACCGGGCTCCGACCGGGATTGGTCCGCAAGCTCCATTTGGGGCAGCGATGCGAGGTCTGGGGGTGGAGGCGCCTTGTTGG
>Ga0163144_10018722_pt1 | contig 13977 bp, 12 predicted proteins | sample OliLak19BULKMAT1_FD_123175 | JGI IMG/M metagenome (GOLD analysis project Ga0163144, IMG submission 123175) | Freshwater microbial mat bacterial communities from Lake Vanda, McMurdo Dry Valleys, Antarctica - Oligotrophic Lake LV.19.BULKMAT1 | ecosystem: Environmental > Aquatic > Freshwater >... | reverse complement strand
GGACCGCGGCCTCCAGATTGCCTTCCTGGGCGAGGGCGGCCGACGGTGCAAGAAAGAGGGCGGCGAGAAAAACTGTTCGCATAGAGATGTCCTCGGTCCGGTCACGCAAGGTAGAAGATTCTAGACCCGACCATTGCAATCCCGCGCTCCATTGATGAAGCGTATCCCTGCGGCCCGTAAAAATCAAGAGTGTTTTTCAGTAACGCTTACAGACTTTCAACCTCTGACAAGGATGGGACGGGGCCACCCTATGGACCATGGAGCAACGCATGCGCCCCGCGCGCGACGCGCTCAAGCAGCCGAGGTGCTCTCGAGCGCTTGAAAATAATTGCTCTGGCAGCAGCGAGAAGGTCTGCTCCGAAAGCAGGCGATACTCCGGATAAACCCGTTTGACCCAGCCCAAGCCCCAGTGATCGTATTTAACGAAGCTGTAGAAAAATTGGTTTTTGGGCCGGCGGATGGTTCAACGCGTAGATTTTCGGCGCCGCGTCGCCGTTCTTAAGTCTAACTCCGGCTCCGAGGCTTTACAATGCCCCTTCGCCTACAAAACGCGGTATCTGGACCGGGAGGTGCGATGCCATTATTCATTCATGCACGAGAATCTGATGGACATGAACCATCAATTCCTGCACCGGCGCCTCATGGGCGGCATCCGACCGACCTTGCTGGGCTTGAAACGAGGCGAGGACTGGATCGAAGCGGCCTATACCTTCGACCGGATCAGCGGAAGGCCGTCTCTCGGCGAGACATTCATGACCGACGGCCTCGGGGGCACGACCCAGCAGCGCGAGCGCGACATCATGACGATTCGAACCCAGTATCCGTATCAGACCCTGTAGTTTACCAGCGCCGAACTTCAACTCCTGCCGACTAGGTGTAGGGCACGCCGGAGCCCTCGGCGGAGCCGAGGTCGAGCCCGCGCTCGCTCGTGTACCAGGACCAGGTCACCGAGACGAGCGCCTTGATGATGCCGGCGGCCGGCACGGCGAAGACGAGGCCGAGGAAGCCGAAGGTGGCGCCCCCCACGATCAGCGCGAACAGGTTGGTCATCGCGTGCATGTGCAGGGAGTGCTTCGCGATGATCGGCTGGATCAAAGTCTCTTCCACGAGCCGGATGCCGATGAACAGGGCGGCCACCTTCGCCGCGGCCCAGAGCGTGCCGAACTGATAGACGGCCATGGCACCCCCGACGACGATGCCCATCGCGAGGCCGAAGTACGGCACGACCGAGCTGATGCCGGAGATCGCCGCGATGATCAGCGCGTTGTCGACGCCGAGCGCTATGAGGCCCAGGAAGGAAACCATGAAGATGACGGCCACAACGATGATGAGCCCGCGCACATAGTTCCCGAGCGCCGTGTCGATCTCGCTGAGCAGGTGGATCGCCTGCTCGACGAAGCGGCTCGGACACAGCTGGATGCCGCCCTCGACGCCGTCGGGCGCGTCGAGCAGGAAGAAGAAGCCGATGAACGGCACGAGCAGGGCGTGGGCGAGGAACGGGACGAGTGCCAGGATGTGGGAAGGGAGGTCATGCACGACATGAAGGGCGCCGCCGATGGCCGACTGCAGGGCGTGCTCGGCGATCTGCGGAGGCAGGGGAAGCCTCTTCGTCAGCTGAGCCTGCTGGGCGAAGGCCATCTTCTGCAGCTGACCGAGGTAGGCCGGCGCGCGCGTCTGCAACAGTTCCGTTTCTGAAAGGATCAGAGACTTGAGGCCCGCGTACGCCATCACGCCGAGGGCCGCGGCAAGGAAGTAGCCGCCGACTACGAGCTGGACGCGGCGCAGGCCACGCGCCTCGAAGTAGCTCACGATGGGATTGAGCACATAGGCGAAGGCGGCGGCGAGCAGGAACGGCGTGAGGGCGTGATGCAGGCGGAAGAACGCGTAGCCTGCGGCGCCGGCGACGAGGACCACCCCGGTGAGGGGGAACGGGCGGCGGTCCTTAGTCATTCTTCGCGAAAACGGGCTTGAGGTCCGCGTTGACGCGGCGCAGGCGTGAGGAAAGCAGGCGGGCGAGGTGGCTCATGATGCTCACGCCGATGCGCGGTTCGGCCGCGAGCAGAGCGTCGAGCTTGCTCTTGTAGAGCAGGTGCAGATGGGTCTTCTCCGTCGCCGACGCGGTCGCGGTGCGCGGCAGCGACTCGAGCAAGGCCATCTCCCCGAAGAAGTCGCCAGGCTTCAGCTGGAACTTCGCCCGCGAGCCGTCTCCCGAAGCGGGCAGGACCAGCTCGACGGATCCCGTCTCGAGCACGAACAGCGCGCGGCCGATGTCGCCGGCCATGAACACGACCTCCCCGGGCCGGTAGGTTCGCGAGTGGAGGGACTGGACGAGGTAGCCGAGCTCCCGGTCTCGCAGGTCCTTGAAGATGTCCAGCGAGCGCAGAAACTGCTTCTTGCGGGCGAACTGCGGGTCGATGAACCAGCGCTTGACGGCCTTCAGCGGGTTCATGTCAGCGTCGGAGCAAGGACATGCCGGCGGAGATGATCGTGCTCAAGGTCCCGCCCCAGCCGGAGCGGAAGGTCTCGCCGACGGAAAGGACCTCCTGGTCCACGCGGTAGGCGGCGACTTCCACGGCGGCGGCGGCGTCCTTGACGCGAAGCATCACGACGATGAAGACGGCGATCATGGCGGCGAGCTCGAGCACGATCAAGGCGAGGCAGACGGCGATAAAGGTGTCCATGGAGGGCATACTACCAAAATTTGTAGGATGGACCATGCCCGAAGCACGCACTGACTGGTCGGAGACCATCAACCTGCCGAAAACCGACTTTCCGATGAGGGGCGACCTCGCCAAGCGCGAGCCCGAGCTCCTCAAGGTCTGGGAAGAGGCCGGCCTCTATCAGAAGCTCCAGCAGCGGCAGAAAGGCCGACCGGCGTTCGTCCTCCACGACGGGCCGCCCTACGCGAACGGCAGCATTCACATCGGCCATGCGCTCAATAAAGTTCTGAAGGATATGACGGTCAAGGCGCGCGCGCTGATGGGCCACCACGCGCCTTATGTTCCCGGCTGGGATTGCCACGGGCTTCCAATTGAGACCGCGCTCCTTAAAGAGATGAAGATGAGCAAGCGCGGCGTCACCGATATCTCGAGGTTCCGCAAGGACGCCGCCGCCTTCGCCGAGCGCTTCATCGCCCTGCAACGCGAGGACTTCAAGCGCCTCGGGCTCTTCGGCGACTGGGAGCGCCCGTACAAGACCTTGGCCAAGGAGTACGAGGCCAAGATTCTGCGCGCCTTCCGCCTGCTCGTCAAGCAGGGCCATGTTTACCGCGGCCTGAAGCCCGTGCTGTGGTGCCCGACCTGCGAGACAGCACTCGCCGACGCGGAGACCGAGTACAAGGACAAGACCTCGCCGTCGGTTTATGTTGCGTTTCGCATCGCCCCATTTCTGGCCGCTTTGAACGTCGACGGCGTCGATGAGCGCGATCGTCTATCTAAGGACGACAAGCAGCTTCTCGAAAAGGCGGAGCTCGTGATCTGGACGACGACGCCCTGGACATTGCCGGCGAACCGCGCGGTCGCCTTCAATCCCGGGATGAAATACACCTTGGTTTCAGCCGAGATCAACGGTGCCAAACGAGATTTGCTTCTGGGCCATGATCGCTTGGAGGCCGTCAAAGCGCTCGTCGGGGCGACGAGCTGGAAAGAGATCAAAACCTGGGTCGGCGATGATTTCGATTCACCTCCCGGAAACGGCGGGCTGGCGTACAAGCTTCCGTTCCCGCCCTCGATCTCGGACACCCTTGGCCGCGCGGTCATCGCCAAGTATGTCACGGCCGAGGACGGCACGGGCATCGTTCACACCGCTCCCGGCCACGGCGAGGACGACTTTGCTACCGGCCTGCGCTATCAGCTGGAAGTGCTCAACCCCGTCGACCACTCGGGCGTGTTCACCGACAAGGCGCCGAGATTCCAGGGCAAACACATTTTCAAAGAAGGCAACCCCGAGATCATCGCGGCTCTCGCCGAAGCGGGGACGCTTCTCGCGAAAAAGGACATCTCTCATTCCTACCCGCATTGCTGGCGCTGCAAGAACCCGGTCATCTTTCGCACCACCGAGCAGTGGTTTTTGAAGCTGTCCGAGGACCTTCGCTCCCGTCTCCTCGCGGAGATCGACAAGGTCCAGTGGGTTCCGTCCGAGGGCCGCAACCGGATCGCCGCGATGGTGACCAACCGCCCCGACTGGTGCCTGTCGCGCCAGCGCGTCTGGGGCACGCCCATCACCGTCCTGTACTCGGCGGCGAGCGGCAAGGCCGTGCTCGACGACGCCGTCCTTGAGGCCATCGAGAAGAAGGCCGCCGCTGACGGCACGGATTTCTGGTTCGAGCGCTGGGGCGAGACCCTCAAGCCCGCCGACTGGCCTTTTTTGCCGGCCCATCCTGATCTGTTAGAGGGCTTTCGCCGCGAGTCCGACATTCTCGATGTTTGGCTCGACTCCGGCGTGTCCTGGCTGGCCGTGCTGGGCGAGGACGCCGTCGCCGATCTGTACCTCGAGGGCTCCGACCAGCACCGCGGCTGGTTCCAGAGCTCGCTCGTCATGTCCACGGCGCTTCGGGGCAAGGCGCCGTACAAAGCGGTGCTGACCCACGGCTTCGTGCTTGACGAGAAGGGCCGCGCGATGCACAAGTCGACGGGCAATGTGGTCGCGCCGCAGGAAGTCATCGGCAAGTACGGCGCCGACCTGCTCCGCCTCTGGGTCGCGCTGTGTGATTACAACGACGATGTGCGCATCTCCGACAACCTGCTCAAGGGTCCCGAGGACTCCTATCGGCGCGTGCGCAACACCTTTAAGTATCTTCTCGGCGCGCTGGACGGGTTCGACGATACGAAAAAAATTGCCTACGGCGATTTACCCGAGATGGAGCGCTACCTCCTGCACCGCCTGGCCGCCGTCCAAAAGGAGACGCTCGAGGACTACCGAGCCTACCGCTATCGCGACGCGGCACGACGCCTCGTGGACTTCTGCGCGTTCGACCTTTCCTCGTTCTACCTTGACGGCGTCAAGGACCGCCTGTACACCTTCAAGATAGGCTCCCCGGAGCGGCTCGTCGCGCAGACGGTGATGGCCGAGACCCTCGCGCGTCTCTGCTCCTTGCTCTCCCCGATCCTGTCGTTCACCTCCGAGGAGGCTTGGCGCTTCTGGCCCGCGCGCCCGTCCGACAGCGTCTTCCTGTGGGACCTTCCCGCGCCGCCCGACGCCTGGACCGATGAAACGCTTGCCGCGCGCTGGGGCAAAGCCCGCGAGCTGCGCGAGCGCGTCAACAAGAAAATCGAGGAGGCCCGCACGGCCAAGCTGATCGGCAAGTCTCTCGACGCCAAGGTGGCACTTCCCGCGTCCGCCGCCGAGTTCAAGGGCCTGAATCTTGAGGAGCTGTTCATCGTGTCGCAGGTCGAATGGGCCGGAGACGACATCGCGGTCGCCAAGGCCGACGGTGCCAAATGCCCGCGCTGCTGGCGCTGGCAGACCGACCTCGGCTCGAATGCCTCCTTCCCGGAGCTATGCGGACGCTGCGCGCGGCAGCTGTAGTCGCGCTGCTCGTGCTCGACCGCGCCACCAAGGTGTGGGCGGCGGGCTCGCTCAAGGCCGTCGGCACGATCCCGCTGATCCCGTTCTTCGACCTTACCTATGTCGAGAACACGGGTGCGGCGTTCGGCATGGGCCGCGGCGCCAACAAGCTCCTGACCGCCACCTCCATCGGCCTGGTGATCGGCCTGCAGGTTCTTAGTCGGCGCTGGCCCAAGAATGATCCGTGGCTGCAGTGGGGGACCGCTCTTGTCACCGCGGGCGCGGTGGGCAACCTCTACGACCGCGTCGCCTTCGGCTTTGTGGTGGATTTCCTGCACCTGCACCACTGGCCGGTGTTCAATGTGGCGGACTCATGCATCACCGTCGGGGCCCTGATGCTGGCGTGGGGAATGAAGGACGAGCCGACGCCGGTCGCGACTAGGCCCTGACCGCGAAGCGCGACAGGCCGTAGCCGAGCAGCCCGCCGGCGAGCAACCCGATCCCGAGGCCCGCGAGGCCGCCCTTCACGCCGTTCTTGGGGGGGCTCTCGTCGAGCCCTTCGTTCGGCTTGGGCGGCGATCTCTGGACGGATTGCGCGACCGTCGTCTCGAGCTTAACGCGCGCGTCGGCCTTGATTTGCTCCTCACGGGCGATGTCGGCGGCGGTGCGCGGGTCGGCTTGCGTGCCGGGGCGCACCAAGGTTGCTTCGGAATGCGCGCGGGCGCCGTCGAAAGCGGCTGAGTCGACGGCTCGGGCCTCCTGGAGCGCGGCTCCCGCCTCGGTGCTAGAGGGGGCGAGCAGGACGGCGGCTAAGAGCACGAGGGGGAGGCGTATCATCACGCCTATAGGATAGCCGTCTAGAGAGAGGGCCGGTAAGGGGCTTTGGTCCCTTACCGGCCCTAGGTCTAAAGACCTGGGAGGCTAGGCGCCTTCCTGCTTCTTGGAGGCCTTGTCGGCCTTCACGGCGTCGTACTTCGCCATGCCGTAGAACAGCGCACCGCCGATGAGCGGCCCGATGATCAGGCCGAGGGGCCCGAACAGAGAGCCCAGCACGAGGCCGATCAAAGCGCCCTTCGCGAAGGTCTGGATCTGGCCGCGCATGAACCATGAGTTCGCGACGGTGTCCGGGACTTCCTTGGCCACGGCGTCGGGGCCGAGGCTTTGGTTGATGCCGCTGTTGCCGCCGCCGCCTGTGCCGCCGTTGGCGGGAGACTTGCTGGCGAGGTAGATCGCGCAGGGACCCTTGGCCCAATCGGGCACGCCGCCGCCGGGAGCGCTCGTGGAGTTGCCGCCGGACTGGTTGCCCGCGGCGCTGCGATCGAGGCCTGCCATGGCGTCGGCGGAATTGTCGACTTCGGGCGTCGCAGTGTCGGAGGCCGCCGCGGCCGAGCCGGCGACCTTCGGATCGCAAAAGATGTCCTTGTGCCAATCCGGGAGCTTGTCGAACTCAGCCACGCTCGTGGGCGCCTTGTAGGCCGGGCTCTTGCCGCGCTGCTCTTTTTCGATGAGGCGGCGAAGCCGGTCGCTCTCGAGGGACAGCGCCCTATCTGCGCCGGGCTCCTTTTTCCTCACATTGTCGAGCAGCTTATCGTAGGCCTGCTTTTCCTTGGGCGTCAGCAGTTTGATCTCGTCGGCCGTGAGCGGGGGCACGAGGGCCGTCTGGTCGTCGCCGGGAGGCTTGACGACGGGGCCGGACGGGACTGTGCCCACGACCTGGCGCGCGGCCATGGTGACGAGGTGCAAAGCGATGGGATCGTAGGCGTCGGCGCTGTACTTCGCGGTCTCGAGCGTGCTGGCGCCCGGGTTGCCGTCGATTCCCTTGCGGTCGTTCATGTAAGTCTGGTAGGCCACCTTGTTGGAGGAGGACTTGAGGATCGCGAACTCTTCCTTAGACAGCTGGATATCGGTGCGCGGGCCTTCCGGCCCGACGATCTCGCTGTTCGGGCCGCCCCAGACCTCGGGCGGCAAAGACTTGTTGATGCTGTCGATGGTCGCGTCCTTGGCTTCGGCCGCGGCCTTGTACTTCGAGACCCAATCATCCTTCGGCTTCAGGTTGTCGGCGATGGTGACGCGGAAGCGGTCGACCAAAGCCTTGAGGGCGGTCGCGCGCTCGTTGCCGGCGGCGGGGAGGACCTCATCACTCATCGCGCTGGCGAGATCCGCGGCCTGGCGCCGGGTCAGCCAGTTCTTCTCGTTTGCGGTGATCTCGATGGAGGTGGCGGCCGGTGCGGTCGTGGGCGGGGTGGTGCCGTCGGTGGGCTTCGGCTTCTCGCATTTGCTGCTCACGGTCGGGAGCTTGGTCCAGCCCGCGCCGGGGGACTTATGCGCCACCTTGACATCACCGGTCTTGGGGTCGCACCAACTGTAGTTCGTGGGGGTGGTCGGCGGGGTGGTCGGCCGGCGAATGGGAGGAGCGGGCGTGACGGAGCCGTCCGGCTTGATCACATCGTCCGCCATCTTCTTGGGCGTGGCGACGGCGATCTTGCCGCCGGTCTCTGAATAGTACTGCGTGTTGATGTCGGTGGTCGCGGGGTACTTGATGCCCCCCTGGACGACGAACAGCTTGCCGTCCTTGTTGTCGAGCGTGAAATTGGAGAGCTGCGAGGTGTAGTTCTGGCGGTGGGCCTTGACGGTGCGCGTGACCTGGGTGTACTCGGTGCCCCACAGGCGCCGCGGGTCGTACTTGTCCAGAGGCTTCAGCTCGATGTAGGTGGACTGGATCTGGACCCGCTGGCCGCTCTCGATCAGGAGATAAAGCTTGGAGGTTCCTTTGTTCTTCTCGGGGTTGCACTCAGTCCAGCGGCAGCGCAACTCGCGGTGGTCCTTGCCGCCGACCGTGAAATAGACGCTGGGCCAGGCTCGGAAGCCTTCGTCGACCGTCGGCCAGGTGGGGAGGGGGGCGGCGTTAGCGCCTGACGCGACCAGGAGCGCGGGCAAAGCGAAGGCGAGCAACGCGAGGCGCGGGGTTTTCATGGGGTCCTCAGTTATATGCCTATTATGGAACGCTTGTGTGAATATAAGCCCAAAACCGTCAAAGCGCAAGGCCTTTTAGCCCCCTTGTGGCCTAGGTCTAAAGACCTACTTCCGGTCCATTAAGCCGACGAGCTCGACATGGCTGGTCTGCGGAAAGAGGTCGACGGGCTGCACGCGGCGCAGGACATAGCCCGAATGGGAGAGGAAGCCGGCGTCGCGCGCGAAGGTGGCGGGATCGCAGGACACATAGACCAGGCGCCTGATCTTCTTGTCGGTCAGGAAGCGGCGCACCGGCTGGGACAGGCCCACGCGCGGAGGGTCGACGACGACGCAGGTGTCGGCCGGCAGCTCGCTGGCGAGCTTGGGAAGCACGGCCTCGGCGCGGCCGGCCTTGAAGCGGGCGTTGCGCACGCGGTTGCGCTCGGCGTTGCGGTAGGCGTCGCTGATGGCGTCCTTGTTCTCCTCCACGCCCATGACGCGCGGGAAGGCGTCGGCGATCCACAAAGTGAGGGTGCCGACGCCGCAGTATAGGTCGAGCCCCATCGGAAATTTCTTTCCGCCTTCCTTGACGGCGTCCTTGGCGGCGTTGTAGAGGACTTCGGCGGCCGGGGTGTTGACCTGTAGGAAGGCGCCCGGGGAGGCGGAGAAATGAAAGCGGCCCAAGGTCTCCTCAAGCTCGCGCTGGCCCCACAGGCGGCGCCAGACGGGGCCGAGCACGACCGAGGTGCGCTCGGGCTGGATGTTCTGGTGGATGCCGACGATCTCGGGGAAGTTGGCGCGCAGCTCGGCGGCGAACACCTCGCGGTCGGAGAACTCCTGGTGCGTGGTGACGAGGGCGACGAGGGCCTGGCCTTCGGCGTTGGTGCGGATGTACAAGTGGCGCAGCCAGCCGCGGCCGGTTTTGCCGTCGTAGTAGGTCCAGCCGCGCTCGATGGCCATCGCCTTGACCTTGAGCGCGATGCGCACGGACATGTCCGGCTGGATGGGGCACTCTTTCATGTCCACGATCTCGCGCGAGCCGGCGGAGAAGAAGCCCATTCGCGGGCCGTGGGGGCCGGCCATGAAGGGAATTTGGACCTTGTTCCGGTAGCCGAAGGGCTTGGGCGCGCGCAAGGTCGGGAGCACCAGGTTGGCGGCGTCGGCGAACTTGCCGATGCGGCTCACGCAGTCCACGACGATCTCGCGCTTGTGCTTGAGCTGGCTCTCGTAGGCGAGGTGCTGCCAGTCGCAGCCGCCGCAGGACGGGCCGGGGCGCGACGGGGCGCCGTGGTGCTGGCAGGGCGGGTCGATGCGCTCGGGGCCGGAGGACAGGACCTTGGTGATGCGCGCGCGTGCGAAGTTTGACTTTGCGTCGAACACCGTCACCTCGAGGCGGTCGCCTGGGGCTGCGCCGGGGACGAATACGACGCGGTTGGAGCCCTCGGCCTTGGCCAGGCCGTCTCCGGCAGGCGCCATGCGGTCCACCTTGACGGTCAGGACTTCGCCGATCGACGGGGAGGCGGTTTTCTGTTCCACGAGGCTATGATACCAAATGGGGCTCCCCTTGCGCGGAGCGCCCGTCCACGCTACTTTGGGTGTGGAACGATCGCAACGACGGTTATTTTCCCAGCGCCGGGATCGTAATGCCAGAAGATCCGATAAGCGCCGGGGGTGTTGTTCTCGGCATACGACTCCCATATATCACACCCGCCGGGCCCGCGCATGGACTCGTACTTATGCGAATTAAGACCACGATGGCGAGGATTCGCCTCAAGAAAGTCGAGAGCTTTGTCGACCGCCCGGAACTGTTTGGATTTGGCCGCTTCAAGCCGATCGTATTGTCCGCAAGCAGTTGGAGTGTAGAGGAGGGTGAAGCCGTTCACAGCTATGATCGGGCTTTGCGATTTTTCTTGATGAGTTCACCTTGATTGGACTCCCTCAGACCCTTCCTGACCGAGGCCAAGGCGTCCTTGTTTCCGAACAGCCACGCCTCACAGGCGGGGATCGTCACTATGGGATCGAGCAATACCTGCCCCGCATTGTTCTCGTAGACGCGATACATCTTTCCCGCCGACTTAACCTTCTTGAGGGTCACTCGATATTTCCCGTCGGACTTAACCTCCGCCACTTCGGAAAACTCGTTGTCCCTAACGATCTTTGTAAGGGTCATATAGATAGGTTAGCCCTGCGCCCAGTATTTGTCAAGGACTTGTTTCCCATATTCCCATTTTCCCACAATAGAGAAACAGCGCTAGGGGACAGCTTGTCGGCGGCGCATCATCCAGAAATTGCGCCAATTTTATAGTATCTCCGCATGAAGACCACCTCCAAGTCCGCCGCCCTCTGGGATGAACGCTCCCGTCTCGTCTCCAGCGGCAGTGCCGCCTACAGCTCGCTCGTGCTCGAACGCGGCCTTGGCGCCAAGGTCTGGGACGCGGACGGGAAGGAGTATTTGGATTTCGCCGGCGGCATCGGCGCGCTCAATGTCGGGCACTGCCATCCGAAGGTCGTCGCGGCTTTGCGCGAGCAGGCGGGCAAGCTCCTGCACACGAGCTTCCATGTCGCCGCGTACGAAAATTATCTGTCCGTCTGCCGCGAGCTGATCGCGGTGGCGCCCTGGAAGGGCCCGAAGAAGGCCGTCCTCTTCAACAGCGGTTCCGAGGCCATCGAGAACGCGGTCAAGTTCGCGCGCGGCTTCACGAAGCGCCGCACCGTTATCGCCTTTGACAACGCCTTTCACGGCCGCACCTTGCTGTGCTTGGCGCTCGACGGCAAGCACAAGCCCCTGCGCCAGGGACTGGGTGCCATGCCGCCGGACATTCATCACGCGCGCTACCCGTACGCCTACCGCCCGCCGGTCGGCGTCTCGCCGGAGCAGCTGACCGCGCATTGCCTCGAATCGCTTGAGAATCTGTTCCGCGTCACCGCCGCCGCCGAGGACTGCGCGGCGATCGTCGTCGAGCCCGTGCAGGGCGAGGGCGGCTTCATCGTGCCTACGCCGGGCTTCCTGAAGGGCCTGCGCGCGCTGTGCGACCAGCACGGCATCGTGCTGATCGTCGACGAGGTGCAGGCCGGCTTCGGCCGCACGGGCGAGATGTTCGCCATCGAGCACGACGGTATCGCGCCCGACCTGATGGTCGTCGCAAAGTCGCTGTGCGGCGGCATGCCGCTGTCCGGCGTCGTCGGCCGGACCGACATCATGGACTCGGTGGCGACCGGTGCCATCGGCGGCACCTACGGCGGCAACCCGATGTCCTGCGCCGCGGCGCTCGCCGTGTTCGAGATATTCCGCGAGGAGAAGCTCGTCGCCGCCGCTCGCAGGATCGGCGAGACGGTGAAGAAGCGCTTCGACGGTTTTCGTGATAAGTACGACATCGTGGGCGACTCGCGCGGCTTGGGCGCTATGCGCGCCATCGAGCTCGTGTCCGACAAGAAGACGAAGGCGCCGCTGCCCGCCGCGAGCGTAAAGCAAATATTGCATGCCTGCGAGGACCGTGGGCTCATCGCGATCAAGGCGGGAGTGCACGACAATGTGATCCGGACCTTGATGCCGCTCACGATCTCCGACGCCGACCTGAGCAAGGGGCTCGACATACTCGACCAGTCGCTGGCCGAGTTCAAGGTGTCCTAAAGTAGCGAAGCCTCCGGTATCAGGGCGTCGATATGTGGACGCCCGGGTTTTTTGCCGGCAACCGCTTCAGGAAACAGTCGACTCTTCGGGAAGAGTTGGAAACCCCTCGCTTAACTGATCCCGGGATCAGTTCAAAAAAAAGTGACCCCATATGGGCGCCGATCGTTCCGGGCAATGCCTAAATTGTAGAATGGTCCTGTGATCCGCTCCGCGCGACTGTTCCTCTCCGCATTTATTATCGCCGCGTGCGTCCCCTATCCCGGCGAGCTGCCCGACGACGGCCGCGGCCGCTCCTACTCCGGACTGATCGAGGGCGTCTATCCCGGTCTCGACGCGGGCGCGCAGGAGAACTCGAGCCTGCACTTCAAGGTGAAGGCTTACGGCCAGGACGCCGTGCTGGGCGTCTCCGCCCAGGCCGAGGCCGCCTACACTCGCATCATGACCGACACCGGCCTGAACTCCTTCATGCCGCGCGGGCTGTACCAGATCGTCGTGTATGGCACGCAGGACGAGTACCGCAAGAAGACGGGCCAGCCGGAGTGGTCCGGCGGCGTGGCCGTCGGCAACGCGATCTACACCTTCTTCTCGCCGCGGCTCGACGCGGTGCTGTCGCACGAGGTGACGCACCTGATCTGGCATGAGTACATGGGCCACCAGAACCCGGACTACCGCTGGATCAACGAGGGCCTCGCGGTGCTCCAGGAGAACAAGGCGCTGGGCACGCGCGGGCAGAGCGACCTGTTCTCGGCGCTGCGCGGCGCGATGCGCTCGCAGACGATCCCGATGGACCAGATGATCAAGCTCGTACCCGCGACGGAACGCGCCTACGATGTCAGCCTCTGGTACGCGCAGGCGGAGAGCATGACGCGGTTCATGATCGAGCGCGGCGGGCGCATCGGCTACTCTCAGTTCCTCGCGGCCCTGCGCTACGACAAGAAGCTCGATCAGGCCGTGGCGGAGGGCTTTCCGGGTTCCTGGCGCACGCTCGAGGAGCTCGAGCGCGACTGGAAGCGGAGCCTGCAGTGAGTGCTGCGCCCGCCGCGGGCAAGCGCCGCGTCGTCCTGCCGGTGCGCGGCATGCACTGCGCGTCCTGCGTGTCCAAGGTCGAGGGCGCGCTGAATAAATTGCAGGGCGTGAGCGCGGTGTCGGTGGACCTGCCCTCGCGCACCGTCTCCGTGGAGTTCACGCCGATCCCGGGCAAGCTCGAGGTGCGCAGCCTGCGCCGCGCCATCGAGAAGGCGGGCTACGATGTGCTGGGCGAGAGCGAGTCGCGCACGCAGGCGGAGTCCATGAGCCTGCTGTCACAGCAGGCCGAGCAGCGTTCTTTGATGCTGCGCCTGCAGGTCGCCTTCGTGTTCTCCGTGCCGCTCATGCTCGCGCATACGCTGAATCTCTCCGCTTATAGCGCGCTGTTTCTCGCGGTGCCCGTGCAGGTGTGGGGCGGCTGGCATTTTCACCAGGGGCTGTCGCGCGCTTTGCTGCGCCGCCGCGCGGACATGGACGCTTTGGTGTCCGTGTCCACCTGGGCCGCTTTCCTATATAGCGCCTATGTGGTGCTGTTTCCGGAGACCTTGCCGCCTGCGGCGCGCGTCACGCAATGGGACGCGGTCAGCGGGCTGATCGTGTTCGTGACCTTCGGGCGCTGGCTCGAGTCGCGCACGCGCGGCAAGACCAACGAGGCCGTGGCCAAGCTCATGCGCCTGGCGCCCAAGACGGCGCGCGTCGTGCGTGGAGAGGAGGAGCTGGTCGTGCCGCTGGCCGAGGTGGCGGTGGGGGAGACCGTGCGCGTTCGGCCTGGCGAGCAGATTGGCACCGACGGTGAGGTCACGACGGGCGCGTCTACGATAGATGAATCCATGCTCACGGGCGAGAGCCTGCCCGTCGAGAAG
>Ga0163144_10018720_pt1 | contig 13977 bp, 12 predicted proteins | sample OliLak19BULKMAT1_FD_123175 | JGI IMG/M metagenome (GOLD analysis project Ga0163144, IMG submission 123175) | Freshwater microbial mat bacterial communities from Lake Vanda, McMurdo Dry Valleys, Antarctica - Oligotrophic Lake LV.19.BULKMAT1 | ecosystem: Environmental > Aquatic > Freshwater >... | reverse complement strand
GATCGCGGATCGATGCTTGGGCCTACCAGGAAGCAACGCAAGGGCAACGCCGTCGTCCCGGATGGAAACGTGCCAAAGGAGCGCGCCGTCGAGCGTCAGAATGAGGAGGCGCCTGCCTGTCGAGTCAAACTGTATGGCTTTCGCGGCATAGGGGAAGTCGAGGGGCTTGCCCGTCAGGCGGAAGAATTTATCGTCCGTTCCCGCAGCGTCGTAGATACGCAGCTCGCCCGGGAATTGGCCCGGTTCGATGACGCCCCCTTTGACGTCGCCCTCATTCGGTAAAACTCCGCCCACGCAAAACAAAAACCGTCCGGACGGATCGAAGGCAACCTTCCTCACCGGATATTGGTGATCCAGTCGCCGCAGCAGTTTGCCCGAAACGCTATCCCATACTTTGACGCTGCGATCCGCGCTCCCCGTGACCGCGAAACGTCCGTCCGGACTGAACGCCACCGTGAGCGCCCCATCGTCGTGCCCCAAGAGATGTTCCTTAGGCGTGATCTCGTGGGCCCAAGCGGCAAGCATCCGTCGGACGGACTTCGTGAAGTCGAGCGGCTCTCCGAGTTTCTCCTCCACCGCGGTCGAAACCTCCAAGCTCCGCAACATCCAATGCAGGCCGCGTGTCTCGTCCCCTTGCTCTGCGAGCAACAATCCGCGGTCCAGCAGCGTCTCACCCAAGACGCGTTCAGTCTGTAGCAGCTCTTTGGCGCGTTCGGAAGCGGCGGCCTTTTCCACTTGCGCTTCGAGTTCCGCGCGTCGCCACGCGGAAGTGATCCAGCCGAACGCGAGGGTAAGGATGAGCACACTCGCGATGCCCAGCGTTGTCTGGGCGGGATGCCGCCGCACCCATTTGCCGACGCGCGACTTTACGCTCGGCTGGCGCGCAAGCACCGGCTCCCCGGCGAGGAAGCGCCCCAGATCCGCGGCCAATTCCGCCGCGCTGGCATATCGCTTCGCGTGGTCTTTCTCCAGGCATTTGAGGCACACCGTCTCCAGATCCACCGGAATCTTGCGGACCACCTTGCGCGGCCGCGTCGGCTCCTCCTGCGTCACTTTCATCAACGTTTCCGCCGGGCTCGCGTCCGGAAACAGCAACGTGCCCGTGAGCAATTCATACAGGATCGCCCCCAGACTGTAGACGTCCGTCGCCGGCCCCACGAGCTCATTGCGTCCCGCGGCCTGTTCGGGCGCCATGTACGCCGGCGTCCCCAGGATGTCTCCCGTGCGCGTCAGGAAGTGATCCTGGTTGAGTTGCTTCGCGAGTCCGAAATCCGTGATCTTGGCCGTGACGCCGTCGAGGGTCAAAGCCTGCCCGATGCCGCCGCCCTCCAGAGACGGCGGGGCCGGGCCGCCATCCTCGCGCGCGAAGAGGATGTTCTCCGGCTTGAGATCGCGATGAATCACGCCTTTCTGATGCGCGTAGGCCATCGCCTGGGCCAACTTCTGCATGAGCAACGCGCAGGTTCGCGGCGGCTGTGGCCGGCCGAGATAACGCGTAAGACTCCCCCCGTCGAGATACTCCATCGAGAAGAAAGGCAGCCCGTCCTGAAAGCCAATCTCAAAGATGCTGAGCAGGTGCGGATGTTGCAATTGGCCGATCGCTATCGCCTCTCTGCGAAAGCGCCCAATGTCGGAGTCGGTCGCGAACGCGCCGGAAAGGATCATCTTGAGAGCGACGGGCCGCTGCAAGCTCTTCTGAAACGCCTTGTACACGACGCCCATGCCGCCGCGCCCCAACTCCTGAAGGAGCTCATAGCCCTCGACGCGCGGCAGATACCCCAATGCGGGGGTATTGAAGTCACTGCCGCCTGGAACGACGCGCGTTTCCGGCACCGGCGCCGGTGGAGGCGGCGGAAGCACAGGCGGAGGAGGAGGCGATCCCTTCATGCCGGGCAGCGCCATTGTCTTTGCTTCGGACTGGGGCACATTCTCGCTCATGATCCCCTCGGACGCGATGGGCCTGTCCCCGAGGCTTCCCGACCACGACGCGGGAAGTCGCTTCAGTTTATCATCCCCGCCTCACCGCGCGCACTACTTTTCTTTCTCAGCGAACCGCGCGGCGTCGGCCCATTGCCTACACGCGCTTAACTCGCCATCGCCTTCCCAGAACCTATCATGTTCCTATACGCCGCTCGGCCGTCTTCGCCGGCGCCCCGCTCATCGGAAGTCGCTCCGTCTTCTCACAGGAACGCCTCATGTCCATCCAGTGGCAACCTTTCGTCGACCTCGTCCACGCCAACCAGCGCTTCCTCCTCACCACCCACGTCCGCCCCGACCCCGACGGCCTCGGCTCCGTCCTCGGCCTCGCCGAAACCCTAAAAGCCATGGGCAAGGAAGTCGGCGCCGTCATCTCCAGCGTCTACCCCCCGCGCTACGACTTCCTCGACCCCGCCAAACAAGTTGAGCGCTTCCTACCCCCCGGCGACGCCTTCCGCTCCTACGACGTCCTCATTGTCCTGGACACCGGCACCTGGAACCAACTCGGCGACTTCGGCCCCTTCCTTCGTTCCGCCCCTGGCCAGAAGGTCGTTATCGACCACCACCTCTCGCAGGACGACTTGGGCGCCCTCCGCCTCGTCGACACCAACGCCGAGGCCACCGGCCGACTCGTCTACGAAGCCATCCAGGCCCTCGGCCAACCGCTCACCGCCTCCGTCGCCCAACAACTGTTCGCCGCCCTCGCCACCGACACCGGCTGGTTCCGCCACCCCAACACCACCCCCAAAACCTTCGCCCTCGCCGAAGCCCTCACCCACGCCGGCGCCAGCCCCACCTACCTCTACGACCAGATCTACGACCAGAACCGCCTACCCCGCATGCACCTCATGGGCATGGTCCTCGGCCGGCTCAAGGTCGTCGAGGACGGCCTCGTCGCCTACACCGAACTCCGCCGCGAAGACTACCAACTCACCGGCGCCATCCCCTCCGACTCCGAAGACATGGTCAACTTCACCCGCGGCATCATCGGCGTGGAAGTCGGCCTCTTCTTCATGGAACAACCCGAGGGCGGCGTCAAAGTCAGCTTCCGCTCCAAAGACCGCGTCAACGTCTCCCAAGTCGCCGAATCCTTCTCCGGCGGCGGCCACCGCCTCGCCTCCGGCGCCATCCTCCACACCACCATGGAAGACGCCCAACGCCAAGTCCTCGCCGCCATCAGCGCCGCGCTCAAAGGCTAGTCGCCCCTCAAAGATCCGCGCACAACGTATGCGGCCGAGCGCTCGGTCGGACGCCCACCCCGACCCCTACGACAGCCGCGCCGACCACTACGACACGCCCCCTGTCGTAGTGGTCCAGCCACAACCCCCACCCCATCCAACCCTTGCGTCTCGCCCCGACCACTACGACCGAAACCACACTCTCGCACCCCCACCGTTTACCCCGTTTGACGCTTCCGCATGCAGATCAACCGTGCTTGACACAAAGGATTTACGGTGGCGATGTCGTGATTTGAGGGCCTTCGATCGGCTATCCAGGTTGCAAAGAGCAAACCGCAGAGGAACTCGGACCGTCGTCAACACATCGCCTCGCCGACAGGCCGACGACGATAAATGCGGACGAAGCTGACCGATTTAAGACGTGCCCGTCCCGTTTTGCATCCAATCAACCGGAATTTCTGCCACTTCAAAATTCCCTGTCAGCGTTCACTTCCTTTCCGTCATCTTCTACTTGTACCCCAAAAATTCATGGGAAGCGTGCCCTTCGCGGCTTTTCGGTAGGGCCGCGCTTCCCCCGCAATTCTCCAGAATCCGGGCGAGTTGGCCCGTTTTGTTAGTGATCACCAATTGTCAAATTCGTAACGGAGACTGTCCAATGTCGTTTTTCACATCGAAATGGTTTTTTGGCAAGAGTAATGATCAGCCTAGCCCTCAAACCCGACGCAGCCGTACGAAGAATGCCCGCCTGGGGATCGAGTTGCTCGAAACACGCGAGATGATGGCTGCGGGGCTTTGGGCGGCACTCACCGACGGGGTATTGTCGATTGTCGGGACAGATGACTCGGATGTCATCCAGGTTCATCAGACCGACGGTCGAGTGTCCGTGAGCGGGCTGCATGACTCGTACGAGGCAACGCAAATCCGGCTTATCCAGGTAAATGGCGGTGCCGGCAATGATTTCATCGACCTGAACAGCGGTGCGATCGCGGGACAGCAGCCCATTGCCATTCCCTCTATTCTTCGCGGCGGACCAGGAGACGATTGCATTGTTGGCGGCGCCGGTAATGATCGGCTCTATGGCGATTTGGGCAATGACGTCCTAAAGGGCGGAGACGGCGGAGATTGGATCGAGGGCGGCGCTGGAGACGATATGCTGGATGGCGGCGCGGGCGAGGATTTCGGCGTGGACGATCAAGGACAGAATTCACTTGTTTCCCCCTCCGACTTTTCCCATCTTCACATCGAAAGCGCCGCGGACGGCACTCTTTATCGACTGGGCTCCGACGGCCAGCTGAAAAAGCACACGTCCAGCGCGGGCTGGGCGATGACGAGCGAGAACATAATCAAGTTCGCCCTCGCTTCAGATGGCTCCTGCTATTCGCTGGGTCGAGACGGTTGGATAAACATCAATGGTGCTAAGGCGTGGGGAGGGTACAAAGATTTCTGGTTTGACGCCAACTATACGCTGTACATGGTCGGGACGACGGGACACTTCGAGAGGAAACCGGCCGGTGCGTCGTGGCAAACGAACATAACCTTCCCCACAACCAGTTGCGCACTATGCGCGACTACTGCGACAAGAACGACACCTTCCACCCCCCCATGCCCCACAGAAACATAGCGCCGACGAAGAGTAACATGCCGAAAAAGCGAAAACCCACCACCGACGCCGTCGAAATCCTCCATCGCCGTTTCTACCAAGGCAGGCCCGACCGCTTAGCCCAACTGGAAGAAGCACGCGCCAACGATGATGTTGCCCGCAAGATCCACGCCTTGCGAACCGTAGCGGGACTCACTCAACGCGACCTCGCCAAACGCGTCGGCGCCACCGCCTCCGTCATCTGCCGCCTGGAGGACGCCGACTACGACGGCCATTCCCTCGCCATGCTCCGCCGCATCGCCGCCGCTTGCGAAAAACGCGTCGAGATTCGCTTTCTCCCCGCAACCAAAAAAGCCGCCGCCGTATGAACCCGCCGCCCGTCCCGGCAGGGACGCCACGATAGTAGCCCAGCGTTTCAACGCTGGGCGTGCCTTAATCACTTCACGCCATTTTGGCTGGGTCGGGCGCCATTCATCGGCGTAAATTCCGCAGCCTTCCGCGAAATATACCGACAAGATCGCATACCGAAAACGTCTTGCAGTACCATCGCCGGGTTCGTATTCTCGATCAAAGGTAAGTCTGGCTCGCTAGGATGGTTGTTGCCGTTCGCGATCGTTGTTGTCCAACCCATGGCGATTGGATCCAATGAAACGCGGCGACAAAAAGAGGACGCAAACCGTTGACTTCTCCGGATGGTGACCGCTCATGCCGCTTGGAATCGATCCGAAAGTCGACTTCGCGTTCAAGCTGCTGCTCGGCAGCCCCGATCATCCGCGGATTACGATCCACTTTTTGAACGCGGTGTTGCGGCCTTTGCCGCCCATCACCACGGTCAAGATCATGAATTCAATTCAGGACCGGGACCGTTCGGACGCGAAGTTGCTGGAGTTGCCCAAGTACGTGGCGCCGAGTGATAATGCATTGCTTGGCTTGTCGAAGCTGGACCAATGGTTTTGTTTTTTGAAAATGGCGGCGGATCGGAATGTGCGTGAACTCGCCCAATTGTTGGGCGACGATGTCTTTGAAGAAGCCGCAGGAGTGTTGGAAATGATTTCTCAATCGCCGGAAGATCGCCTGTTTTACGAAGCGCGCCTGAGGTATCTTCAAAACGAGGAGGCCCGTCTGGTCGCCGCCCTTGAGGACGCCCGCAAGGAAGCCCGCAAGGAAGGCCGAGAGGAAGGTCGCGCGGAAGGTATCGAGCAAGGAATGGAGAAAGGTATCCTGCAAGGTAATGGAGAAAGGTATGGAGAAAGGCGCGGTTCGAGGCGCGCTTGTGGGCAAGGTTCAACTGCTGCAAGAACTCCTTGGTGATTCGGTGGCCGAGACGTCCGAGCTTCTTCGCCGCACGCCCGACGAACTTTCCGCGCAAATATCCGAATTACAAGAGCGTCTTCGTTCACGCGGCGACTGATGGTGTCTTGGACAAGGGCGTGTCGCCTCCCGCACCCTTCCGCGATTGATTCCGGGATGCTGGTGAGGTTCGGTCGCGGCGCCCGCGCGCAACCCCGTTCCACTGCCATTCGCTTCGACGAGTCGCGAAGTCGTTGCGAGCGCCGCACGCCCTTGGAGTACCAAGAGCGTGCCACGAGCGGACTCCCACTGAAAAAAGGCCGCTTCATTGGCTCGCGCGAAGCATCGCGGCCGCGGAATCTCGTCCAAAGCGCTTTTGCTTGCGGCGCACCAGAGGATAGCCGATGCGGGCCGAGAAGTGGTTTGGTCTGGAGAAGGCGAGGATGTCGTACCAGACGGCGTTTTCCGCGGGATCCCATTGCAGGAGGAAGCGCTCCTCGCCGCTTTCGACGTGGCCGGGCAGGGTGCCGTAGGCGAACCCGAATCGGGAGGTTGGTCCGGCTTCGTCGATGACATAGACGATGCGGCAGGCGTTGAGCCACCACAAGCCAATGCCGCGTCCCATCACCGCGACGACTTTGCCGACTTTGATTTCCGTATCGCTGGGCCAGGCTTGGACCCAGCCCAGATTGAATTGTTCCCATCGTTGCAAGGCCGCCTTCGCCGCGGCGAAAACACGCTCGCCCTCGCCCAGGCGGATGCGAGTGCGATCCACCACGAAATCCGCCGGGGGCGTTGTCGCGGTCGCGCCGACGGCTTCGTAGGTGAAGGGCATGTCCGTCTGTCCGGCCAAGAACACACGCAGCGTTTCGACCGCCGGCTTCCGAAACGACACCATGCCCATCCCCTTGAATGTATTGCGGACCGCGACTCGCAAACCGGCAAAACGCTCCCCTATAATACTAACCGCGAGGCCATCCGCTTCCCAACCGGCAATCCAAAGGAAACACATGCCGTCCGTCGAGTCGGAACGCATTGACACGCCGAATGCACCGATTGTCCTGTTGACAGGCGCGTCGGGGTATGTCGGCGGCTGGCTGATGCCGCTTTTGGAACGGCAGGATGTGCGTTTGCGTTGTCTGGCCCGGACGCCGGAAAAGCTGCGGCCTCTCGCGAAGGAAGCGACGGAAATCGCGCAAGGCGACGTACTCGATGTGTCTACGCTCGACGCGGCGCTCCAGGGTGTCCAGACCGCGTACTACCTCGTCCATCTGATGTCGGGGTCGAAGGATTTCGAGAAGGAAGATCGCCAGGCGGCAGGCAACTTTGCCGAGGCCGCCAAACGCAACGGCGTGCGTCGGATCATATACCTGGGGGGACTGGGCGACGATGCCGATCCGAAACTTTCGCCGCACTTGCGCAGTCGTCACGAGGTCGGCGAAATCTTGCGCGCTTCCGGCGTCGAGACCATCGAATTTCGCGCATCCCTGGTGATCGGCACGGGCAGCCTCTCTTTCGATCTCGTCAAATCGCTGACGGATCGGCTGCCGGTCATGCTGTGCCCGCGCTGGTTGAAAACGCCCACGCAACCGATCGCCGTCGATGATGTGCTGGCTTACCTGCTGGCCGCCAAGGATTTGCCTGCGGGCGATAGCCGCATCTTCGAGATCGGCTGCAAGAACACAACGACCTACGGCGGCATGATTCGCGAATACGCGCGACAAAAGGGCCTCAGGCGCTGGCTGATTTCCGTGCCGGTGCTCACACCCTACCTGTCAAGCCTGTGGCTCGCTCTGGTGACGCCTACCGCGTTCGAGGTCGGTCGGCATCTGATCGAAGGGCTCAAGAATCCAACGGTCGTCCGAGACGCGAGGGCCTTGGAAGTATTTGACATTGAGCCGATGGACGTGAAAGATGCGATTCGCAAGGCCATCGCGCCCCCGGCCGATTGACCATTCGTGGAAAGGAAACGACCAATGCCGCTCTTTGGCGCACACATGTCGATTGCGGGTGGGTTTCACAAGGCGCCTATGGCGGCGGCGGCGCTGGATATGGAGTCCGTCCAACTCTTCACGCACAGCCCGTCGCAATGGGCGGTCAAGCCTGTGTCGCCCCCGGAATCCGCGGCGCCAGACGCGATGAAGTGGAGCGCTCCGTCGATCCCCGCGGACGCGGCAACGCTTTTTCAAAGCGCGCTCAAGGACGCCAAACTCAAGTTGCCCCTGGCCCACGATAGCTATCTCATCAATCTCGCCTCGCCCGATGTGACGCTCTATCGCAAATCGATCGACGCCTTCACCGAGGAATTGCGGCGGGCCGAGACGCTCGGTTTGTCGTACCTCGTGATGCACCCCGGCGCTCCGACGGATCAGGATGAGGCGGCGGGTCTTGAGCGCGTCGCGGCCGCATTCGACGCGGTTCACGCGCGTTGCCCCAAACTCCAGACGATGGTTTTGTTGGAAACGACGGCCGGTCAGGGTTGCACGCTGGGCCATCGCTTCGAGCATCTCGCCTGGATTCTCGACCATGTGAAAGACCCGGACCGGCTCGGCGTCTGCCTGGACACCTGCCACGTCTTCGCGGCGGGCTATCCGCTTTTTCCCATCGCGGACTATCGCAAGACGTTTCGCGAATTCGACAAGGTCGTCGGCGTCGCGCAACTCAAGGCGTTTCACGTCAACGACAGCTTGAAGCCGCAAGGAAGCCGCGTGGATCGCCATGCCCACATCGGCAAAGGCCACATCGGGTTGGAGGCGTTCCACTTTTTGGTCAATGACCGACGTTTTCGCAAACATCCCATGATCCTGGAAACGCCCAAGGAGAAGGTGGACGGCGAAGAGATGGATGCCGTCAACTTGCGAACGCTGCGTGAGATGGTTGAATGAGATTGTGCGGAGCCTGCGGACGAGTTTGCCGCCGTTTGCCGCTCGCTGATGCGGCCCTCCACATGCTCCGATTCGTCGGCGAGGAGGATTTCCTCAGCGACCTGTACGATCGTTTTCGCGGTCGATCTTACGAGCGCGAAATCTCGTTCTCTTCCCTCGTCCATCTGCTGGCCGACTCGCTGGTCGTTCACGGCCAATCCGCGCATCGGACTTTTCGTCACGCCCAAAATGTCGGCGTACTCAAAACCTCCATCCGGGCCGCCTACGACAAGCTTGCGAAGACGCCCATTTCCGTCAGCACGGCCTTGCTTTTGGAAGGCACGCTTCGACTTCGTTCCTTGCTTCCCGATGCGTTTGTGGAAGACGTTCTCAAAAGCCTCGCTCGCTTCGCCCCCGTCGCGTTCGACGGCAAGAAAATCAAGAAGGTCGCCAAACGGCTGAAGCCCGTTCGCTCGGTACGCGGCCAGATCCTGGGCGGCAAGTTGCTGGTGGCCGAGGATGTGCGGACGGGCATGGCCGTTGCCATGGAAGCGGATCCCGATGGCGAGACGGCTGATCTCAAATTGGTTCCAGGACTGTTGAACAAGACTCGCGCCGTCTTGCCCGGACCGCGTCTGTGGATCGGCGATCGGATTTTCTGCAATCTGATTCACTTGCCGATGTTGGCCCAGGGCGAAGACGGTTTCGTCGTGCGGCACCATGCATCCGTCCATTTTCACCTGGATAATCAGCATTTAGCTCGCACGGGCGTGAATTCGCGTGGGCAGAAGTATCGCGAGGAATGGGGTTGGCTGGGCGGCCCGAAGGATCCCAGGCGCTTCAGCGTCCGGCGGATCACGATCGAACGGCCCGGCGAAGAAGACGTGTCGGTGGTGACCAGCCTTCTGGACGGCGAGACCGATCTGGCTGCCGACATCCTGGACATGTACTTGCGACGCTGGGGAATCGAGCGGCTGTTTCAAAAGGTGACGGAAGTTTTTCATTTGGGTGCGCTGGTCAGCGCGCGAGAAAATGGGCCGGTGTTCCAAGCGTCGTTGTGTTTTTTGATGTACAACCTGACGGTGGCGATCCGGGCGTATGTGGCTCGCGGGGCGAAGCTGCGAACGGACGACGTGTCGATGGAGAAGTTGTTCGTGGACCTGACGCGTCAACTGACGGGGATGCTCGAAGTGATTGGCACGGAGGCGATCGTCGAGCAGTATAGCGATGTGGCCTGGACGGCGGACGGTTTGCGAAAACACCTGGATCGCGTTCTGGGGAACATGTGGCGGGACTGGTGGAAGAAGTCGCCGTCGCGCAAGAAGAGCGAGCCAACACCGACGGAATACTTGAAGGGCGGTCATAGCTCGGTCTTCAAAATCGCCCGCGGCCTGCACAAAACCACCCCGGAACCCGAGCGGAAACCAGACGGCTAAAGACCTTCAAAGCAGTAGGCTGGAAGCCTGTCCTACGGGGGCAATAGCATGGCGATGGCGAAAGAGTGTTTTTTGCCGGGGTCGGAGGAGGTGATCGCGGCGGAAACGGCGATCTCGACCGTGAGCGACGTGTTGCGGTATCGCGGTTTTGCCGCTCAGGAACTCACGGAAAGAGCGACCTTCGAGGAGGTTGCGTATCTTCTTCTCCATGGGGAGTTGCCGACCAAGGAGGAGTTGACCGGCTTCCAACAGCGCGTGCGGGCGGCGATGACGTTGCCGATTGCGGTCGTCGACATGCTGCGGACGGCGCCGGCGTCGGCGCTTCCGATGGACACGCTGCGCACCGCCGTCAGCTTGCTCGCGAGCTTCGATCCGGATGTCCAAGACAACAGCAAGGCGGCAAATTTGCGGAAGGCGGAACGGTTGCTCGGACAAATTCCGATGGCGATCGCGGCATCCTATCGTTTGCGAAAGGGGCAGCCGTCGATCGCGCCGCGCTCGGACCTGGGGCATGCGGCCAACTTTCTGTATCTTCTGCACGGCGAAGTGCCCAACGCCGAAGACGCGAATGCCTTTGACGTTTCGCTTATTCTCTACGCGGACCATGAGTTTAACGCATCGACGTTTACGGCTCGCGTGATTTGCTCGACGGAATCGGACTTGCACTCGGGCGTGGTGGGGGCGATTGGGGCGCTCAAAGGCCGGTTGCACGGCGGGGCCAACGAAAAGGTGATGGACGTGCTCCGGGCGGCGGGGGGGCCGGACACGGCGGAGACCTGGGTTCGCGAGGCACTGGCACGCAAGGAAAAGATCATGGGATTCGGGCATCGGGTGCACAAGACCGGCGATGTGCGTGCGGGTTTCCTGAAAGCGCATGCCCGCCGCGCCGCCGAGCGATCCGGCGACTTGCAATGGGAGGAGACGGCGGAAGTGATCGAACGGGTGCTGGCGAAAGAGAAGAACCTCTTTCCCAACGTCGATTGGCCGACGGCGCGACTCTATCACGCGCTGAGATTGGACGAATCTTTGTATACGCCGTTTTTCGCGGCCGCGCGGATCGCGGGGTGGTGTGCCCACATCATGGAGCAACTGGAACACAACCGCATACTTCGGCCGCGGGGGAAGTACATTGGGCCGATGGAACGCGCCATGCCGTAGAAACGCGTGCGAATCAGAACAGCGCTTCGACGGCGAGTAGAATGCCCAGGCCCGAGAAAGCCATCACGATGCGGCAGCCGTTGAAACGAAACAGCACGTCGCGCACGGACAGGTTGCCGTATTCCTTGACCATCCAGAAGCCGGTGTCGGCAGGCTGGGTCATGAACGTGACGCCGATGGCGACCGCCAAAACCAGGAGCGTCTCGCGTCCGGCGTATTCGGGCGTCAGATCGACGAGCAAGGCGGATGCGGTGAGAATCGACGCGGTCGCCGATCCCAGCGCGATGCGCATGACGACGGCGACGCAAAACGCCTTCGCCAGGGACGACACGGGAATGTACGCCAGCGCGTCGGCGATGACTCTGCCGGCCCCGGTGGCCTGAATCATCTCCTTGAATCCGCCGGCCGCTCCGAAGAGAAACACCATCGCCCCGACATCCCGCAGCGCGCTCTCGGCCAAGATTGCGAGTTGGCGAGGCGTCATCCCGCGGCGACGGCCCAGAAACCAAAAGCTCAGCAGCGTGGGAATGAGCAACGCCATCGTCGGCCGGGATAGAAACTCCAGCCAGGTCAGCGGCGAGTGATTCAGCCACAATAGCGGGGTCGGCACTTCTTCCGCCGCAAACGGCGCATCACTGAGCCAAGCAGGCATGTCGCCAAGGTCGGCCAGCAATTTAGCACCGAACCCGATCAGGCTGAGCCAAAGAGGCAGCGAAACGATCAAGACGCACAACGCGAACCGAGGCGGCGGAATGGCATCGGCCGTCTCCGCCTGAGCGGGGGCGGCCAACTGTTCCGGGACGGTCACATAATGGCGCCTGGCCCAAAATAGCCCGGGCCCAAACCAGCCGATCAGCGCCAGAGGCAAAGCGAGCAGACTGCCAAAGAGGATCGTTTGCACCATCGTCGCGCTGGTGTCCGGCCCGCCCAGATTGTTCACTGCGCCGATGATGCCCGGATGCGGCGGCACCAGCGAGTGCGTCAGTCCCAGGCTGATGATGAGCGGCAACAGAAAGTAAATGAGCGACAGCCCCGTTTGCCGTTGCAGCCTCCAGATGATCGGGATCAGAAGCAAGAAGCCGACGTTGAAGAGCACCGGGATGCCGATGAGAAAGCCGGCCAACAGAATCGCCAGCGGGGCGCGGCGGATGCCGAACTTATCGACCAGCGTTTGGGCGATGACCAGCGCCGCCCCGGAGGACTCGAGCATGCGCCCCAGCATGGCGCCCAGCGCGAGCAGCACCGCGACGTCGCGCAAGATGTCGCCCACGCCCTTGCCGAACGCGTCCACTACGCGCGGCGGCGGCAACCCGGCCGCCAGTCCCAGCGCCAAACTCGACAACGTCAGGGCGAGAAACGCATGCCATTCCCGGCGGATGATCAACCATAACAGCAGACCAAGCGCCAACAGGATGCACAGGGCGGGCCAGGCGGTTTGCATGAATGGGGAATGTAGAAGTTGGAAGTAAGTAGTAAGAATGCAGAAGTCAGGCATCACGCTGGTCTTGGGCTCTTGCCAGGAGCACATCGAAGGCGGCGACGTAGGCCGCGTGTACTTTGGCCAAATGCTCGCGGATGGAGTCGATCTCCTCGGGGTTGACGCGAAGCAGTTCGATGATGTCGGCCTCGTCTCGGGCGCGGCCGGCGGCCAGTTTCAATTCCATGAGAAACTGGAGCGGAACATAGCGAAGGATTCCGGCGGCGCCGCCCATGCGCGCAGGATGCGGTATCGTCGTCGGGGCGGGCTGGGTCAGCGTTCCCGGCCTGCCACCTTCGGGAAGCAAAACGACTTGGATATTGGTATCGCAATGTTCCAGCTTGGGCCAAGCGCCTTCCTTGGTTGACAACACGTCGAAGCCGGAATAAGCGGCGACGCGCAGAAATTCGTCGATCAGCGCGGCGGGCAAGACCACATCCAAATCCTGAGTCACCCGTCCCAGATATCCGTGCCGCCAAACCGCCCACCCGCCTGCAAGCACGCCTTCGCCCTGGATCGCGGCCAACACCCGGTCGACGGCTTTGACAACTCGGCCATAGCGTCCCGGAAGATCTTGCGGCTCAAACATGGCGTCCCGTCGCCCACTCCTTCATATAGCGAATTCGGTTGGGCACGATGCGGTAGACGATCAGTTGCGGGTTGTCGATGCTGCCCAGGTATTGACGCAGAAGGGGATTGGCGTCCCAGATTTCCTGAAGCAGCGGCCGGTCGGTCAGGACTTCCGCGACGCCGGTGATGCGGACCTGGTCGTGGTGTTCGTCGAGGTAGCACAATTCGACTTTGGGATTGGCCTGGATCTCGACCGTCTTGTGGTGTAACCGTTCACCATCAATCTACCAAACTCGGCGCCTGCCTGCCTTCCCGATAGGCCGAAACCGCTTCGCGAAGGTATTCCAGCACGTTGCGGTCGCGCAAGCGGCAGGTTTGAACGGCCGTCAGAATCCGTTCCACGTAGCGGCAGCCCGTCGCGCTGTTG
>Ga0163144_10018718_pt1 | contig 13978 bp, 13 predicted proteins | sample OliLak19BULKMAT1_FD_123175 | JGI IMG/M metagenome (GOLD analysis project Ga0163144, IMG submission 123175) | Freshwater microbial mat bacterial communities from Lake Vanda, McMurdo Dry Valleys, Antarctica - Oligotrophic Lake LV.19.BULKMAT1 | ecosystem: Environmental > Aquatic > Freshwater >... | reverse complement strand
GGAGCACGGGATCACCGCTAGCATGAGCCGCGTGGCCGACTGCTATGACAACGCGCTGAAGGAGAGTTTTTGGGCGACGCTGAAGAAGGAGCTCGTTCACGACATGGAGTTCGCGACGTTCAACGAGGCCCGCGCGGCGATCTTCGAATGGATCGAAGTGTTCTATCAGCGGGAGCGATCACACAGTGCCCTCGGCTATCTCAGCCCCGAAGCGTTCGAGGCGGCCGCGAGGCGAAACCAATAGGATGCTCGTGTCCACCGAGCATGGGCAAGTCCAGGTTTCCTTCCACGCCATGCCGAGCAGAATCGACGGCGACCGCCCACCTGTCACCCATGTGCCCGAACAGAAGTGTCACCTATCTGGCCGGAACGTAGCGACGACTCAGCAGAGCCACGAGTCAAAGTCGTTCGAAGGGTTGACGGATACGGCAGAATTTGCTCGCCCCCGTAAGCTCGACGGAGTTGCGGGCGACAGAGGTGCGGGCAGCCTCGCATCCGCCGGTGGTTCTACAAAAGCCGAATCCAAGCGGTCATCCCGACTAACGGCAATCAGCCGCGCGAACGGTCTTCGCGCCGCAAGTAACTTAGGTACATCACGGTCGAACGCCGCATCGGCTGGCTCCAGTGTTGCCGAACGATCGCCATGCACGAGAAGCATGCCATCAACTTCAACGCGAAGGTCGCGCCCGCCATGATCTAGCGATGTCTTCGGATTCTCGATCCGCGAGACGGAACTTAGGTAACATACGGTCCCCGGCTGGTTTTCAAGGACTACGCAAAGGGAGGCTTTGGGGATGGGAGCGATCCTTCACTACTCGGCGACGCGAACCGTCTCAAAGGCCCCGTGGTTTGGCGACGATAGTGTTCGGCGTGACGACGCCCGTCCAGGTGGAGCCGACACATGAATCTGATGGCGCACGAACCGGCTGATCGAGTAACACAGCCCGATGAGAGTGGTCGTCGATACAACGACGACCTGCTAATCCATGAGGTCGCCAGGCAGCGAGCACAGCGGGAGCATGCGGGCGTGTTCCATGCCCTAGACAACCAAGCCCTGCGGGCGGACTTCGTGGCCGCCGATGCCGTTGCGAACGCGCAGAAAAAACGCTCGCAAGCGGCGGGCGTGTGGGCAGTAGTCGGGGCTTTGACTGCGCTGGCCGGGGCCGCGAGCGAACCATTGTGGCACGGAGCACCCGACGCTTGGCGAGTGGGCGCGGGAGCGGCACTTGCACTATTGGGACTCGGTGCCTTCGCGATCGCGGGGTGCGGACTGCTTTACGGAAGGCAGAAAGAGGCCTGGTTGACGCTCCGTCTTAAGACCGAGCGAATGCGTCAGTTCCACTTTCAAGCAATCGTTTTCTTTCTCCCGGAAGTCGTTTCATCGATGAAGACGGAGCAAGACCGTAAAAACTACCGAGTAAAGCTTGATGGTCGTTATGCCTCGTTCGTTGATGACCTCAAGAAAGAGCGATTCGGAAACGTCGCGGCCGTGGTCGACCATACGCGAGCTCCGGCGGTGTGGGTGGTCGGACGGGATCACCCTCCCCCTCCCCCTGGCCCCTCGCCACAGCTTGAGCAGGTGTTACAAGCGTATGATGTCTTCCGCTTTGCAGAGCAGGAGGGATACGCGGAGCGCATGCTCCGCAAGAGCAACGCCCCCACAGCCGGTGCGACGAACAACTCCCGCAAATCTCCGCGCTCTGCCGGAGCTTGGTATCCGGGTATGAGCCTGCCGCTTCGGGCAAAGGCGCATCTCCTCAGGGTCTGTCTGTGGTCAGCACTCATGGCGCTGGTCGCACTGCACGCCGTGGTCGTTGCCGGTGCGTTCACCGATGCCCATTACCTGCACGGCGCGTGGTTGCATGTCTCCGTGGTCGTCACCGCGCTGGTCGCGATTGCCGCGAAGACGCTCACCGACGGTCTGGCCGTGACGCGAGACATTGAACGGTACGAGGAATACTACGCGGTGGTTACAGACCTGCGACGGCGTTTCCTCACGAGCTCGGGAGTCGACGAGCGACTGAATCTCATGGTCGAAATGGAACGCGAGGCGTACGAGGAGATGCGCGCGTTCCTTCGCAGCCACACCGAAGCCACGTTCGTGATGTAGATCTCGGAATTGAGGAAGGCGGGCGCCGACCGACGGCTCCCGATACCAAAACACGCATGAGCATTGTAGACCCGCAGATGGAAATGACGCGCCTCGCGGAGCACCGGACCATTCGCATCGTCTTGTTCTCTTCGGGCGAATCGGCGGCGAGAGCGTACGCCGATGTGGTCTGTCGTCCGGGCGCCATAAAGCTGGGGAACGGAGACACTATCGAGTGGGATGCCTGGACGAGCAAGCCCGTGCAGAACAAGATCTTGCTCACGGAACTCCGTTGCAGGCTGCAGAGCTGCGACTTGGCCGTATGTCTTTGGACTCCGGATATGGAAGCCAAGCGTGACGGTCAAGGGGTCGTGCGCACCGCAACGTCGAACGTCATGATCGAAGCTGGGTTGTCGTTCGCGGAGCTGGGGGAAGGCCGAACCATGGTCGTGGCCACGGCTGATCAGATCTTTCCAACGAATCTGGGCGGATATCAGCAGATCGTTCACGACCTAAATGACACGTCCGACACCAACATCGCCGCGCTATTGCCGAAATTGGCTACGGAGATCCGGGAGCAAGCCAAGCCGCTCCAAGTGCGAGCGATTTGCCTGTCACTTCGTCTTCCTCCCCGTCAAATCGCCGCACGAGATGGTGCATTCGAGAGCTTTCGGAGACTTCGAGAAACCTTCGTAGGTGCAGACCGGCCTGCGCGAATACAGCCCTGTCATGGAGGTGCCGTCGCCATCTGGGAAAACGACCTGCGGACAAGAACGATTCTGCGGATGGCGTCGAGGTTCGCTGATGAGGGAGCCAGCGTCGGAGTAGCCACGGGAGATCTGCTGCGATGGGGAAGCCAATACTACGGAAATGCGCTGCAGCGATCCTCGAGTTTCATGCTTGCAGCTTCACCGCACGGGCTGGTCTGCGACCACGCGTATGGCCTCGAGCCGGGAGATGACGGAATACCCGTCGCCCAGCTCGTCGAGCGCAGTATGTTCGTCGCCGGCATCAGCACGAGCAAGAGAACCAACTGCTACTGCTCGTCATCGGTGCTGGACTGGCGGTGTCTCTCCTGGCCGGGGCTGGAGCATCCGGGGAAAACCACGCTGAATCGGCCCGGTGTGACCTTCTTGACGCACCAAGGGCTTCCGGGTCACATTGAGAACATGAAGCTCCACCCCGGAGAGAGCGTCGACTACACCGGAGATGTCTTCGAGCTCATCATCGATGACTTCGACACGCTCGTTTTATACCACGAGCACGAACTGCTCGACGGCGACTTGCCGCCACGGTTGCCGCCCGACTTCCACGGAGCCAACCCGACCTCACCCTACTCGACGTGGTCTCAGGTGCTGAAGGAGATGGTGTGCGCCGCGCTGCTTCGCACTCCAAAGTTCCTGTTCGTGCCGATCAGGTGCGGACTGAACGCCATTGCGGTTCGCACCGATGCTGACGACGCTCTGCGAGAGGGGTTGGACAAATGCACGACATACGAAAGCGTGATGGAGTTCCTTATCGACAACAAGCGAAAGGTCAAGGTCGGTGTGTTTGACAACCAAGGCGCCACCATTCCGTTGTTGTTGCGCGCCAGCTTCCCCAAACTAAAAGATATCTACCGAAAGGTAACCGCGCAAGAGTTGAGGACCTCGGTGGATAGGTTGTTCAGGACGTCGTGTGTGTTGCTGCCCGGGATGCTGCCGTCCCAAGCTGCCTCCTCCCCGGCAGAAGTGATCTTGGGCGGAGGCGCATGGCTGAATGATCCCGCGGACCCAAAGTGGACGATCCACTATCCGCAGAACGACGGGGCGTTCCTGTGGCTGGAAGGAGCCGCCGCGAATCGGAAGCTTGACCCCGAGTCTCTAGGACAACTCATGGGTTTTCTAAAGCGAGAAGCGCTCGGTCACGACTTTCAAACCAACCTTCGGTGGGCGCGGCCGTACGCTTCGTGCCCAGTTACCCCCAAAGCAATCGAGGAGCGCATCGGTGATGAGAGTGACGAGGTATCGCGCATTTTTCGTCGCACGGAGAACGGCATGGGGTTTGAGCTTCGATCGAACATCACTGTACGGGGCGATCGAGGCAGCACGCCCGACGTACGGAACGCCTGGCGTGCGTCTTGGGAGCGCATTACGGCAAGGAAGATGTCATGAGCACCGGCGATCGATTCGCGGAGAAGACCACGCTGCACCTGCGGCAGCTTGCCACGACGAGCCGGGCGATCGACAAGATCTACCGTTACGACCACGCTGTCGAGAGTCACCCGGTCAATCTCTCCCGCGACATTCTGCTGGAAAAGAAGTACTCTCCGGTGAAAGGGCTCGTTCACAAGTTTGAGACACGGGTCTTGGTCCTGCTTTCCTACACATGCGCCGCAAACTGCCGGTACTGCGAGCGGCAGGATCGCGTGGGTGTCGGGCTCGACAATCAGGGCCGTCTCGGCGACGAGGATATCGACAAGATCGTTTCGTACGTCGCAGCCCATCCGGAGGTCAACGAGGTCGTTCTGAGCGGCGGCGACCCGCTCACACACCCGCGCGGACTTGAACTGATCTGCTCGAAGCTTTCGCAGGTCGCGAATGTAAAGATCATCCGGATTCACACGCGAGTGCCGGTTCAACTGCCGGACATGGTTAACCTTGCGCTGTTCGGAGCCATTTGCGAGCAATTCTCGACGGTGTATTGTGCTGTCCACGTCGATCACCCAGATGAGCTGGTGCCGGACGCGGAACGACTCTTGGTCGCCATGCGGCGTACGGGCCTCATTCTTCTAGCACAGAGCGTGTTTCTACGAGGAGTGAACGATGATGTCCAGACGCTCCGTCGGCTGTTCACGCGAATGTCCGAGCTAGGCATCAGGCCGTACTATATCTACCACTGCCAAGCTATTCCCACGACGATGCACTTCGTGATGAACGTCGAAGACGAGGTGTCGATCATGAGCGAACTGCGGCGGGTGCTGAGCGGGGTGGCCTATCCCCAGCACGTGATCGATATCCAACATGCTCGTGGGAAAGTGATCGTTCCCACGGATCACTGGCGAGTGAATATGTCGCATGTGAAAGACTACGATGGCCGATGGTTGTCCGTGTTGGACCACGTCATGACACCGCTGGAAGACTAGCACAAAGGGGGCAAGCAATCATGGCCGATACCGCTCGAATCCGTGTAGTGATGTTCGCGTTGTTGGTGTGTGGAGGCATCGCGTTCGCGGCTTGGTGGGGGACGCACCGTGGGGCGACCTCGGCGGCGATCAGCGTGATCGGCGAGAACACCTCCACCATGGAGGCGATTAAGCAGCGCAAGGGGCCGTTTGAGCAGCGCAGTGGGACGGTCGTCAACTGTAGGATGGACACGTTCGAAGTGCTGCAAGAGAAGGCGAACCAGGATCTCAGTACGGGCACGGGGCTGTACGACATCATTCTGAACTACAATTTCTCTCTTGCCCCCTACGTCCGCAACAATTGGGTGCTTCCCATTTCGGAACTGAAGTCCTTGACGTCGGACGATCGACTTTGGCGGTTTGAGAACGATATATTCGCCAACGTGTGGCGCGAAACCGGATACTACTCGACGAGCAAGGACAGTCCCGCGGAGGCCGTGGGCTATCCCTTCGCGGGCAATACGATGCTGCTGGTGTACGACAAGAAGCTTTTCTCCGATCCCGCACAGATGGCCGCGTACAACCAGAAGTACGGTCGTCCGTTGGCGCCGCCCAAGACCTGGGGGGAGTTCAAGGATATCGCGACGTTCTTCACGCAGCCGGACAAGAAGTTGAGCGGAGTGGTCCTGCAGGGGGCAGCAGGAGGTTGGCTCTACTACGAGTGGTGCAACATCGCATACAGCATGGGCGGCGGCGTGCTTCGCAAGGAGCATGGGTGGCAAGGGGATGCGTCAACGCCGGTCGTTCTGGACAGTGCCGAGTCAATCGCGGCCACCAAGTTCTATGTGGAGCTCAAGCCGTACGCGGCCGGGGACTACTTGTCGACGGGACAGAATGAGCAGGTCAAGTTGATGAAGGATCGCCGCGGGGCGATGGCGATCATGTGGAGCGACGTACTATTCGAACTCGTAAAGTCGGACAGAGACGCGTTCGGCTTCTCGCCTATCCCCGGAACAAAGTCGATGATTGGCGGCGGGATTTTCTATGTGAATCGGGAGTCAAAGCAACCCGGTAAGTCGGCAGAGTTTATCGCCTATGTTTTGAACAAGGACGAACAGGTGAAGCTGATGCAGCTCGGGTTGTGTTCGCCGCTGCGCAGTGCATACGACTCACCGGAAGTGAAGGCGATTCCGTACGCAGAAGCGTTGCGAGCATCGCTCGAGCGCGGAGTATATATGGTTGAGGCCGGACCCGACGCCGACGTCATTCAGGAAGCCGTCACGCAGGCGGTTCAGCGCATCTGGACGGGACAAGGAACCGTGGAAGGAGAGCTCAAAGGCGCGACGCAGAATCTACGCAACAAGCGAAAGGAGATCTTTGAAGCGGCCGGGCAGCCGTAGTCGTGCGACACGCAGGGAGGCAAATGGCTGCACAAAGCGAATGGCGATCGGTTCAGTTCACCTCCTGCTTCGTGGTGGTCGTCGCGTGCGCATCGCTCGCCATCTACGGCGCGCCCATGATGCTGGCGGTGTTCGACGGAAATGCATGGGGCGCAATCACGGATCGAGGAACCGATAGTTGGGTGATTCCGTTGGCGCGGTCGGTCGTTTTCGCCACAGTTAGCGCCGGCTTTGCGGTGTTGCTGGGGTTTGGACTCGCGGTTTGCATGCTGGGTCATGACGGATCGTCGCGGGGGCATTGGACAGCCCTGCTACTGGTGCCGCTACTCGTCGGAAACACCACGGTTGCCTTTGTCGTCAAGATACTGCTGATGGACTCCGATGCGGTCACAACTCTCATCGCAAATCGATCGGGGATCGCTACGTGGGGTCTGATGCTCGGCATTCAGCTGTGGCAGTACACGCCCGCGTGTGCGTACATGTTCTTCGTCCGGCTGCGGTGGCCGGACCGCCGCCGTGAGGAGTTCGCACACGTTGCCGGTCTAACCGGCGGCGAACGGCTTCGTGATGTGCGGTGGCCGAGTTGTAGGAATCTGGCCGGACTTCTCGCTCTGTTCGCGTTCGGCGAAGGGCTCTACGAGCACACCAAGAGCGCGATCGTGCTGCGTGCTTCTGCCGGAACGGCTACCGAGCTCATCAGCCACCGGCTGCAACGCTACTACGAGGCTTGGAGATTGAGCGATCCGGTGGCCGCGACGAAGATGACCATGGCGGTGTCCGCGATGACGACCATCGCGGCCGTGCTGCTCGCATTATTGTTCGCGTGGGCACTCTGCAGAGGTGGCGATCTAGCGGTGAGAGGTGTGGCTCGCATACGAATCCCGACAGCGGCGCCGGCGTTCCTGTCCCAATCCGCCCGAGTAGTTCTCGTGGTCCTAGTGGTTTCTCCGTTTCTGTATCTCTTGACATATCTTCGCATCGGGGGTCTCGTGGCGCCGACTGCCGTGGGGCGGTCAGCTGGGCTTTCTGCTCTCGCTCTGGCGCTGGCCGCTACGGCCGTGGTGGCATTCGCATGCTCAGCAAGGATCCTCTGGCCCCGGGCGCTCCAGAAGTTTGATGCGCGGTCGCTTCCGTTCTTCGGGGGGCTGTATGTGCTGCACTTGGTCCCGGCTGTTGCGGTGGCGTTTTGCGCTTACTACTGGATCGCCGCCGCGGATATCGGCTCGCGAACCAATGGTGCAGTCGTGTTGTTGTGGCTGACGGCCCAAGTGATCATTGCGTTCCCGTTGCTCGGGTCGTTTGTCCAGTTAGCGAACTGTCGCGTCCGTCACGAGGAGTTGGCGTACCAACGGGCGACGGGTGCGACTTGGACGGAAACTCTGTCAACGAGCTTCCTTCGCAGGCTTCGAGGTGAATACGTCCTGATAGGGTTGTTCGGATTCGCGGTCATCTGGAACGAGTCGGTGCTCAATGCCACGATGTCCACCCTTTCGGACAGCATCGCCTCCCTGGCCGTGGAGATCTCGCAGCGAGTGAGCGGACGCTCCGGGGCCTACGCAGAAGCGGCGTGGTTTATTCTCTTCGGCATGACTCCAACCGTTTGCTGGACGGTGCTATGGATAGCGTACATGCGGCGTGCCGAGAACATGGAGATCTCCGCGCGATGACGAGCATCATTCTCGACGACGTGTCCTTTGCATATCCACGGGGGAGAACGCTCCTGAAGAGCGTGTCGGGCTCGGTTCGCGGATCGGCGGGGAGAACGGTCGTCGTGATGGGGTCCAGCGGTTCAGGAAAATCAACGTTGCTGAAAATGCTCGCGGGCCTTCTTGCACCGACTGGCGGCCGCGTCGCGTGGCAGCCAGAGAACGCCGTGCGAGCCTACTTGCCGCAAGAGGGAGTCCTGTTCGAGCACCTCTCCAGGCACGACAACGCCCGCTACTTTACTCGAATCGCGAAGCTTCGCGGACGGTTCAGCGAGCGGGCGTACGAGCGCGCCGTGGACAAGCTGCGGATGCGAGCAATTCTCGACCAGGAACGCGGCGTGGATCTGATGAGCGGCGGGGAGAAGCAGCGACTGGCGATCGTGCGAGCCCTGTCGATCGAGCCCCACGGCCTGCTGCTCGACGAACCTTGCAACGGGCTTGACAACTCCGTGAAGTACGACTTCTTGACCGAACTGCGGACGCTAACCGACGATCTGGGACTTTTGGTGGTATATGTAACCCACCACGCAGATGAAGCAAGGGTAGTGGCCGATGACATCCTGTACTTGGAGCCTGGCACGGGGACGCTTCCCCCGGCAGCGTTCCTCCTCCCGCTCTCACGTTGTTTGAATGAGCCGCCCACTCTGCAGGCGGCCAGACTAATGCACGCCCCTCGGCTCGCAGTCCTCCCCGGAATTTATGAGGATGGCGTCTTTCGCTTGCCCCCGCACGGGAGCGTCTCCGTTCAGTATGCACGACCGCTTCCGTTCAGGGGCAGATGCTTTGCCGCAATTCCCGCCGGCTCGGTCCGTCTCGGAAGCCACGGTGTCGTTGAGACGCAGGGGGTGGGCCGGACCGACGAGCCACATACCGTCCGGTTTGTATCTGTAGAAGGGGCTTCGACGGTGTATCTTCCGGGCTCTCCGCGGTCGGCCAGAGCGACGTTCTGCGGCGAAGCCTTCTTGTTCGACGGCGACGGTAGACAGGGAACAAGGATTGTCCTCGGTGGAGACGCGGCAATCGACCGCGTCACTCCGCTAGAGGCCTTTACATGAAACTCGCCTTGCCGACCTGTTCCAACCTTCCGGCGTGGGAAGTCGACGATCACGCCTTACACGACGCGTTACGCCAAAGCGGGCACGACGTGCGCAGACCCGTGTGGGACGATCCGGCGGTAGAATGGGCTGAATTCGATGCTTGCGTTGTGCGCACGACGTGGGACTACCCGGAGAAACGGTCCACGTTCGTCGCTTGGGCCGACCGCATTGCTCGGCAGACAAAGCTTTTCAATTCTGCCACGGTTATCCGATGGGGAACGCACAAGCGGTACTTGCGGGACCTTAGAGTCCTCGGGATGCCGGTTGCACCAACCGTCTGGCTCTCACCGGGTCAGGCCGTCGATGTCGTGACCGAGTTGCGCTCGCGACATTGGACACAGGCGATTCTCAAACCGGCAATCGGTGCAACTTCCCGGGAAACCTTGCGGTTTGACATCAGCAGAGATGGAATCGTAGCGGCTCAGACGCACCTGCAGCGCATGCTTCGGGCGGAGGAGATGCTGCTCCAACCATATTACCGGAGTGTCGAACGCGCCGGTGAGGTCTCTGTGGTTATGTTCGACGGTAAAATAAGCCATGCCGTTCGCAAGATTCCCGTTCCCGGTGACTTTCGCGTTCAGGACGACTTCGGTGCAACGGACGAACCCGCAGAGGGGACAGCGGAGGAACGCGCACTGGCCGCGCGATGCGTGGAACTCGCGCAATGCCACCTCGATGCGCCTCTCTTGTACGCGCGTGTTGACTTTCTGCGGGACGATGAAGGCGGTCTGCGGATCAACGAACTCGAAGTCGTTGACCCGTCTTTGTTCTTCCGGCATGGTCCTCGTGCGGCCACGATGTTCGCCGAAGCGATCCGTTCCCGGCTCGGAACGTAACCGCGGCCATGGGGAATCGTGGCCTACGATCTACCGTAAGCGTCGGAGAATCGCTATAAAGCTGCGGCGGATCGCGCAGCAGATCTTTCGACCAGCCGCTTGCACCGGCCCGGCTCCGCGGCATCATCGGCCGCATGAGCATCCGTGTACGTTCCTTTCACACCGACGACGAGCGGCGCGACATCGTCAGCCGGTTCCTCCAGAGCGGAGCGACATCAGGACAGTTCGCGCCCGCCGCCGGCGTCAGCGCATACACGCTCCGCAGCTGGCGCCGCCGCTTCGCGCCCGACCCGCTCCGGTCCTCGCGTTCCGTGAGGGCCCCGGTACGGCCCGCCTTCGTCGAGGCGTTCGACTGCTCCGCACGCGATGTGATCGCCGCCGGGACTCACCCGATGGAGATCGCGCTGCCGCGCGGCATCACGCTGCGGCTGGGCCGCGGGGCCGACCCGGCCGAGATCCGCCGCATCGTCGACGCGCTCGTTGCGTGACACGCCATGCTGTCTCTCCCCGCATCCGTCCGCATCATGATCGCCGTCGAGCCGTGCGACATGCGCAAGGGATTCGACTCGCTCGCCGCGATCGTGCGCGACTGCTTCGGCGACGACCCGCTCTCCGGTCATCTCTTCGTCTTCCGCTCGCGCCGCGGCGACCGCATGAAGATCCTGTGGTGGGACCGCGACGGATACGCGATCTGGATGAAGCGTCTCGAGAAGGGCACGTTCCGCATGCCCGCCGCAGACGGCGCGAAGGCCGGCGCACGCATGGAGCTGCCGCGCCGCGAGCTCATGATGATGCTTGAAGGAATCGATCTCAGATATGTAAGAAAATCACGACGTTTCACTTGCGCCCCCGCATAGCGCGTGTACGTTTCCGGCGACGTGACGCACGGATCCGCGACATCGATTCCCGACGACCCCGCGGCGCTGCGAAGGGCGCTCATGCGCATGATCGACGAGCGCGACAGCGCAGTGCGGGAGCGCGACGAGACCGCGAAGGCGCATGAGGCCCTCATCGGCCGCGTCACCTCGCTCGAGCACAAGTGCATCGTCCTCGAGCATGACAACAGAAAGCTTCTCCTCCGCATCTACGGGAAGAAGTCCGAGCGCCTCTGCGACGCCGACCTCGTCCTCTTTCACGGCTTCATGCAGGAGGAGCTCGCCAGAAGCGGCGATCCCGTCCCGGATGCCGACGACAGTGCGGAGGGCGACGGCGCCGCGGCGGGGAAGAAGAAGCGGAAGCGCACCGGCCGGCCCTCCGGCGAGGACGCGATCCCCGGGCATCTCGCGGCGTCCGCCGAGCTGAAGATGCACGAGCTGACGGTCGATCAGCGCGGCTGCAGCTCGTGCGGCGCCCAGATGCAGGCCTGCGGCGAGACGACGCGCATGACGCTCGAGTACGTCCCCGCGAAGATCACCGCCGTGCGCCACATGCGCGTCGCCTACTCCTGCGGGCTGTGCACCACGTTCGCCGCCGCACCCGCCGCGCCGATCCCGGTGCAGAAGTCGATCGCGTCGTGCGGCCTCCTCGCCGCGGTGATCGTGGGCAAGTACTGCGATCACCTTCCGCTCTACCGCCTCGAGGGGATCCTGAAGCGGAGCGGTGTCGAGCTGACGCGCCAGACGACCTGCGGATGGATGTATCCGGCGTCGCAGCTGCTGGCGCCGCTGGTGTCGCTCGCGAGACGCATGATCCTGGCTGCGCCGGTCATCCTCACCGACGACACGCCGGTGAAGCTCCTTGATCCGGGACTCGGGAAGACGCGGGAGGCGCGGTTCTGGAGCTATCTCGCGGACGTGAAAGGCGCCGGCGGAGTTCCCGAGCGCCTCGCTGTCTACCAGTTCACGCGCAACCGGAATCACGAGCATCCGATCGGCTTCCTCAGGAACTTTCACGGCACGCTGGTGAGCGATGCATTCGCCGGATACGTGGCGATGGGAAAGGGATCGCCTGCGCAGCTGAGGAACGCCGGCTGCTGGGCGCATGCGCGGCGGAGGTTCAGGGACGCGCTGAAGCTTGACGAGCGGCTCTGCGGCGAGGCGCTCGCACGCATCGGCGCGATGTACCAGGCGGAGCGCGGCGTGAGTGAGCGGATCGCCCGCGAGACGGCGGAGGCCGCCGCGGCGGACGATGCATGGTCGATGGAGCGCACGGCGGAGCGCCGTGCGGCGCTGCGGGGCGAGCTCGTCGCGCCGCTCGTGTCGGACGTGCTGTCGATGCTCGATTCGGTGCGGAGGAAGCATCTCCCCAAGAGCGAGGTGAGTGCTGCGGTCGAGTACGTGATGAAGCGGCGCGAGTGGTTCACGCGGTTTCTCGAGGACGGCAATGTGCCGATCGACAACAACGCGTGTGAGCGGAGTCTCCGCGGGATCGCGGTCGGACGGCGCAACTGGCTGTTTGTCGGGAGCCAGGGAGGCGGCGACGCGGCGTCGGTGTTCTTCAGCGTGCTGTGCAGCGCGTCGCTGGCGGAGGTCGAGCCGTGGGCGTACCTCAGAGATGTGCTCGAGCGGCTGGCGACGCTGCGGAACGCGCGCCGCCCGGCGCGCACGCCATGGGCGCCGACGGAAGCCGAGCTTGCGGAGCTGCTGCCGGCCGCGTGGCTGCGTGCGAATCCGGAGCACCGGCTGGCGGTGAACCGGACCGTGCGGAATGGCGGCTCGGTGCAGCCGATGCGAGCAGCATCATTTAGATGCGGTTCTCTGACGCTTACGATCTACCACCGTTCCACGAGGGCCGTTCGGTCGGTCGGAGGCCGGAGCCGGACGACGGAATCGGGTCTGTAGGGCGCGGTTCTGACCTGCTCCCCGAAATCTGATCCGCCCATCATGAGAGTCTCGACGAGCTGACCTGCTCCCCAAAATCTGATCCTCCCGTTATGAGAGTCCCGACAAGCCCCCGTCGGGCTTCGGAGGCTCTCGATGAAACGGACACGACATTCACCTGAACAGAGCATCGGCAAGCTGACCGAGGGTGTCCGCTCCGCGAAAGCCATCTTCCATCTTGATTCCGCCGCCGCCACACTCGCGGCATGAATCCACGACAGGCCCGCTGGGCCGCTCTCATCGCCGACTTCGCGTCCTCGGGCCTCACGATAGACCGCTACTGCGAGCACCGCGACGTCGCCGTCTCCTCGTTCTATGCCTGGAAGCGCCGCCTCGGCGATTGCTCCTCGATCGATCGCCGCCGGCCGGCCTTCGTCGAAGCGGTCGTCGATGATCATCATCCGGCTTCAGCATCCGGCGATTCCGCGCCGGTCGTCGAGCTCCGCTGCGGCCGGCGCCTCACGGTCCCGCAGGGCTTCGACGAGACGACGCTCGGGCGGCTTGTCGTTCTGCTCGAGCGCCTCGACATCGCCGGCACGCGCGAGGTGCGCGCATGATCACGCTGCCTTCACTCCGCGACCTTGACCATCCGCATGAGACGAAAGTCACGCCGCGCATCTGGCTCGCCGTCGAGCCCGCCGACATGCGCTGCGGCTTCGACCGGCTCGCCGAGCTTGCCGCGTCCGTCATCGGACAGGATGCGCGCTCGGGTCATCTCTTCCTCTTCCGCTCGCGCGGAGGCGACAGGCTCAAGGTCCTCTACTGGGACCGCGACGGATTCGCGCTCTGGTACAAGCGCCTCGAGGAAGGCACGTTCCGCCTTCCGCGCGCAGAGGCGGGCGCAGCGTCGGTCGAGCTGCGCGCGAGCGAGCTTGCGATGCTCCTTGACGGCATCGATCTCCGCAGCGTGAGGCGCCTCAAAAGATTT
>Ga0163144_10018717_pt1 | contig 13978 bp, 13 predicted proteins | sample OliLak19BULKMAT1_FD_123175 | JGI IMG/M metagenome (GOLD analysis project Ga0163144, IMG submission 123175) | Freshwater microbial mat bacterial communities from Lake Vanda, McMurdo Dry Valleys, Antarctica - Oligotrophic Lake LV.19.BULKMAT1 | ecosystem: Environmental > Aquatic > Freshwater >... | reverse complement strand
CATCACTGCGCAAGAGAGAGAGAGGCAAAAATCGAACCATAATCAAAATATCCTTCAAAACGGGGGATGAACCGAATGAGCCGGACACGGGATGGTTTGTTTCTTGCTACCGCGATTAGCAAACTGCAAGTCACGAGTGATGACTCAAGTAGAGGACGTGAATAGACGGATTACAATAGACTCGGAGCGATTTTTTAGAAATCTTTTGTGTGCCAATTCGGGGTATTGCAAGAACTATTTCTTAGCCGCCATCGCAGGCTTGCGCATGCAGAAATGCGGCATTTATTTCGAGAGAATTAAAAAATATTTTTGACACATGCCTGATCGATTGAAACAGGAGGGAGAGTGTCGCCAGCGCGGCAGTCGCCTTGCCCTGGTGTGTAGTCGAGGCTAAAAACTTGGGTTGGTAAACTTAGTTGCACGACGCTCCGCGTCGTGATTCCTACGACGCGGAGCGTCGTACAACTAAGTGCGTACGCCAAAATTAAGACTGGATCATGCCCTATCCAGAGCCAACGTCCTCAGCCCGGCGCAATCCATTATCGGATTTGAAATAGTTTTCTGAGAGCAGATACCAAGGTTTCGCGTTGCTCGGTTTGTGCGACGTCTCGGATGGATTGCAGTGGTGAATGAAGCATCTTGTTGATCAACCGTTCAAATGCGGCGCCAATCTCTTGTTGCATTTCGGGCGTGGAGTTCGCCATCGCTTGTTTTCCCAGAAGCCGACTAAGTTCCGATTGCTTCATCTGCTCTGCTTGATCTCGCAAAGCGCGAATCGTTGCCCCCGACGAACGATGATTCCAGTCTCCAAGCAATCGGTCGGATTCCTCGCGTATAATCTTTTGCGCCTTTGGCAGTTGCTGCTCCCGAAACGTCCGGTTGCGATCGCAAACGGCTTGCAGGTCGTCGACAGAGTAAAGATAGACGCCGGGCATTCGACCAATTCCCGATTCGAAATCGCGGGGGACAGCGAGATCCAGGACCAACAGTGTCCCCTTGGTTCGATTCGACGCAATGGCCCGATATCGGCTTTCGGTCATGATCGGCTGTGCAGCTCCCGTAGTGCTCACAACCAGATCCGCGTCCGTCAAAAGAAAATCGAGCTTGTCCCACGGTTGTGTTTGAACTGAGAACTTTTCCGCAACCACTTGCGCTTTGTCCTCGGATCGATTGACGATGGTGATTCTCTTTGCACCAGCGCTCTTTAAGTACTGCAATGTTTCGACTCCCATCTCGCCGCTGCCGATGACAACAATTTGCTTGTCATCAAACCGCTCGAAAAACTCGGATGCGATTTCGCTGACCGCCACGCTGGGAACACTGATGCGCCTTCGATGGATTTCGGTTTCGTTAGTTACTCGTTTTGCGACTTGGTTTGCGTGCTGAAACGCTGCATGCATGGTCGGTCCCGTGAAACCACCTTGTGTGGCCCGCTCGTACGCGTCATGCACTTGCGACGCAATCTGTGTCTCTCCTAAAACAATGGAATCGATGCTGCTTGCCACGGAGAACAAATGGTCGATCGCTTGCTTGGAATCTAGTTTAAGGAAATGCTGCTCAAATTCTTGTGTCGGCTGATTGTGAAAGCCTGTCACAAATTCCATCAGCTCACGCGTCGTTGGTAAACTGCTTTCTTCTGAGCTACCAACATACAATTCGACCCGATTGCACGTATTGAGCAGAACACACTCGCAATCCGGAAACTTTTCCCGGAAGGCCACGAGCGCTTTTCCGCACTGATCTTCGGTAAACGAAAGTCGTTCACGAATAGCGAGCGGCATGGAGTGATGGCTGCAGCCAATCATTCTGAACTTCACCGGTCACCCCCGATGACCAGCGATGACAGCGGCACGTTTCCCGTCACATCCTTCACTTCTCGTCGTCCATGCGGAGCACTGACAACTAGGTAGAGTGCGATTCCCACGATAACGAACGATAGAATATTCATCCAAGCGGTGAAGTGACCGCGGCCGCGTTTGGCGAAGTACCATTGAATCCCAGACGCCAGCGCTAGCCAAAAAAACAAACCGCCCGAGAAAACAATGCCTCGATCGGACCAATTGACTTGACCATCCTGAGCCAAGTTCATTATAACGCCTGAGACGACACCGAAGCCGATTGAGCCAGCACTGCACAGCAGGCAGGCACTGCCGGTGCTTTGCAAATACTCAAGCGAAGGCAAACGCAGCATGCTCTTCATCGCTCGCTTGGTCTTAAGTCGCGATTCCTGAACCAAATACATGATCGCCATCGCGAAGCCCAACGATACAAACATGGTCCCAAGGGTCATGGCAACGCCATGGACGATTCTCCATAGACCTGCCGAGGAAGCTTGATTGAGCGGTACGCTCGGTATCAAAATCGAGGCTCCAACAAGAATCAAGAGCAATGGCAAGACGAACAAGCCGATCCAACTCTCCCGACGACGAAAGAGGAGTACTGCGTAGGCGACAGCCAATCCCCAGGATGTGAGAATACCCCAGTCATGCCAGGAGGATACCAGACGCCAAGATTGATCCGAAGCCGCCGACAGAAAGACTCTATCCAACAGATAAAGCGAGTGTGTCAACAATGCAATTCCAGTGGTCGCAAAGAGCAGCAACATCAACCAGAACTTGCCCCTCGTAGACAGTCCAACCCATCTGCCGAGCTCGAGGCAGAGTGCCAACGCGTACGCGACCAGGAAACAAGTTGCGTTTGGCATCGACGGAAATCAAGCCTCTTCAGAAAATCTTGAAAACAAAAAGCCTCGTCGGGGCAACGAGGCTTATATCGTACTTAGTTGCGAGTCGAACCGGACAGCCGAGGATCAATCCTCTTCATCCTCGTCTTCTTCCTCGTCGTCGTCATCATCATCGTCATCCCAATCGTCATCGTCATCCCAATCGTCGTCGTCTTCCTCCTCATCGTCTTCCTCGTCATCTTCGTCGTCATCATCGCCGACTTCTTCCCATTCGCCTTCTACGTCATCTTCCTTCTTCTTGGACTTCTTTTCTTTAACGCCGACGCCGTCGTCTTCTCCATCTTCCTCGTCTAAATCCTCTTCGTCATCGTCTTCTAGGATTTCGTCGCCTCCCAAATCTTCATCTTCATCCTCATCGTCTTCTTCATCATCATCATCGTCGTCGAAGTCATCATCGTCCTCGTCTTCATCGACCATGACGATACGTGAGTTGGTTGGCTCAATCGATTGCCAATTCCAATTCAGTAATTCTGATTTCATCGATCCAGGCAAATCGGTAGCCGCTAGCGTCATCTTCACAATGGACTCCTTACTTTTTTGAGCAGACGAATTTTAGGGACGGGTGATTTAAACAATTCACTGTGTAATGGTAGCAATCGAATTTTCGTTGACCACACCCGTTACGGTTTGGAAAAGGAAATTGACAAATTTCGGATTTTCATCCGAGCATGATTACCCAATCTTACAAGACGGTCAATGGCGGTCAACTTTCACTGAATGGGGGGGGCGAAACCCTCTACATCCAGCTTTAAGTCGCTATCTTGCGCTGGCGTGTGATTGCTGGCAAGTCTGGATGCAGTTTCGGCTTCCGCAGCCCGAATCTTTTGTGCTCTTGGAAGCGAATCCAAAGATTGCAGTCCAAAAAGATGCAAAAATCGTTTTGACGTTCCGTAAAGGTACGGGCGTCCCAAATCTTCATGGCGTCCACAGATTCGGACAAGGTCACGTTGCATGAGCTGACGCAGAACTTCGTCGCAACTGACACCTCGAATTGCCTCCATTTCTGCGCGCACGAGAGGCTGCCGATACGCAATAATTGCTAGTGTTTCCAGCATTCCTTGACTTAGAAGCACTTCGCCGGGCACATGTTCCAAACGTCTTAGCCAGGAAGCAAATTGAGGCCGGGTTAATAGCTGCATTCCCCCAGCGATTTCTTCGATTCGGAATGCGTGCCCTTGTGAATCGAACTGTTCGTTCAGTTTGCGGGCTAGGGTCCTGGCTTCGGTCGGATCCGCTAAACCGGCCATAGCAGCAAGTTTCCGAGCTGAAAGCGGTTCTTTCGAGATTAAAAGGATTGCTTCCAGAATGCGGCACTTTACCCCAGGCGAATTCCAGTCGAGCGGCTCATTAAGCTTCTTTTCTGAACCACCATGATTCTGCGGCTTTTGGCTCCGATTCTTTCCGGGATTTTCTGAGGAAGTGCTACCAAAACTGTTAAGGAATCGGCGTTGTCGGCTCCAAGCATTTGGGAAAGAGACAGGATTCGCTATCCAGGCGACCTTGGGTTTCTGGCCATGACTCGCCAGCGTTCTTAAATTTCGAAGCATGGCTGGGGTTCCTTCCGCGAAAGATGCTTTTGATCAGAATAGGGCGCTGCTCGCCAAATTCGCATGGAGAGGATTATACTGCTTTCGCAAAAATAAAAATGATTCTTGATTCTCCAACTGTTCGCCGCGAGCCGAACAGGAATCGTTGCGGCGGCACAAATCAAAATGGCAGAAATAAACCCAAAAAAAGTTCCGGTGCGTGGAATCCTGATCGGAACCATTGTTTTGATCCTATGTATTCTGTTCGGCATCCCATTTTTCTTCGCCAACATGTCGATTAGTGGGCAGGAATTCTGCCCGCAGCTGTTTCAAAAAAGGGACTTTAGCTATTGGAGATTGCCCGGCACGAAAATCCGAATTGGCAGGACGACGCTTTTTCCGGCTGTTAGCCCTTGTAGCAAATTCATTTTACAGACACTCGCTTCCGGAGCCACGACGGATTGGCACGTAGCCACGCTGCGTTACGGAACACTCACTCGAGAACTTGGTTCAAAAATCTTGATTGACTACTTAGAGGCCAAGGATGCCGACGGGGCGAATGCCTGGGATGCATGGTCGTTTAAGAATCCGCAGCAAGCCGCAGTTCTCTGGCCAATCGTTCAGCAGGTCGCTATTCACGAAATGTACCATTGCGTTCCGGAATTGCTTCGGAGTGCCAAAAGTGAAATCGACGTGAATGAATTCGACAAGAGTTTGCGGATGGTTTGTCTTGTGGCTGCTCAAACCAAACTGAAGGCACTCCGAGAATCAAAAGATTCCGACCGCGAAAAAATACTTAGTCGTTGGGTACTCGAGTTGACCGATGACTATCAAGAGGATGTTGAGTTTGCAAAGATACGCTTGAAATTTGCGGATTAAGGCGAGCTATCCGACTGTCAATTGCCTCTCTTTCATTGCCAAATTCATTTCGCTCCAGCGTATCGGGATTTCTGACACGGCTCGGGTTTCAAGAAGCTCGTTGCGATTTTTTTGAAACCAAGCGGTGACGAGTCCGATCGTTTCTTCGTAACGCAAAAAACCTGCGCCAGCCGACTGGTTGGTTTGATGCCAACGCGACAGATCCAATCGCGAAGATCGCCAGTGCGATGCGTTTTTCGGGGCGGCGATCGCATGCTCGATGCCACCTTTTCGAATCAAGTACCAGATGTCCCTCCCGTCGCAACCTCGGACGGAATAGATAAACGAATATTGTTCGCGTGCACGTTTGAAGCTCGCCAACCGATTCGACAGCCACTTCAGAATCTTTAGGTCATCGCGCATTCGAGCTGCATGTTCAAAGTGCTGGCTAGCAGCGGCGCGATGCATTTGTTGTTCCACTTCTGAGAGCACATCGATCGAAGTCCCGTTGAGAAACTGGGTTGCCTTAGAAACTTGCTCCGAATATTTGTGCCTGCTACAAGATCGCAGGCAAGGCGCGAGGCATGTTCCAATTTCCTGTCGAACACAACCTGCCCGAAGTTCCAAATCAAACAATTGCAACTGGTCGGAATACAACATGGGTGTTTTCTGGTTGCAATCTCGGAGCAAATAAAGTCGGTTTAGCGACTCGACTGCACGATGCAAATTTCCCATTCCATGAAACGGACCATGACAACTGGTCGCGTCCGAGTCGAAGTGTTTGCTCAGATAGAATCGTTCCGCGGGAGGGTTTCCGATGCAGACGAACGCTTGTTGTTGGCGTTTTGGCATACCGACCACATTGAGCCTCGGCTGCCAACGTCGGATCAGCATTTGCTCCCGGAGCAACGCGCCAAAATCGCTGGGCTGTTTTTCCCAAACGATTGTCTCAGCGGCTTGGATGATTCTACCGGCTTTTTCGTCCGTGTTGTTGGGCATGAAATAGCTGAGCAAGCGATTTCGAAGCGATTTCGATTTCCCAACGTATATCAGCTTGCCGGTGGCGTCCAGCATTCCATAGACTCCAGGCAATTTCGGTGCGTTGCGAGAAACCAGCGAACGCAATTCCTCTGTTTTAGTCGATTCGATTCGACTTAGAGCAGTGCGAGGAAAGGGCATAAGTGGGTCTTCGCCAAAGTCCACAAATGTTTCGTGCCAGTTTGCGTCCATGCTTACCTCCGGAAAACCGAAAAACGTCCTCCCGGCATTATGTCGGTTTCACGGGACTTCGCCTATACCAGGACGCAGGAATACAGCTTGCGGACAGCGACAGCTTCAGTTCTGCACTGCCCTCTACAGTTTTTGGCCTCGCCACGTTACAACATTGGGTTCAAAAAAACAAAACCAGCATTCCGATAGAACAATTAAGCCGAGCTCTGCCAAATGAAGATAATTTGTAACCGTGAGAAATTGCTAACCGCATTTCAAATCGCTGCTGGAATCGCACCGACACGCAGCCCGAAAGAGGTTCTCAACAACATCAAGATCGACGCAATGGAGGGCCGCGTTGTACTGATGGCAACCGACCTTGAGGCTGGCATTCGGCTTGAGGTGGAAGATGTCCAAGTGCTAGCTCCAGGGCGAGCGCTCCTCAACGTGCAGCGTGTTGGCAACATTCTGCGAGAGGCGAGCGACGAACTCTTAACGATCGAATCTACCGAAAACTCGCTTGACTTTATCGGCAGTCATTCCGAATTCCATTTACCACGCGCCAACCCAGACGAGTTCCCAAGTGTCGTTGAATTTGCCGAGGACAGCTATTTTGAACTACCGGCCCGCCTGTTCAAGGAATTGGTGAAGCGTACGATTTTTGCAACAGATAATGAGAGCACCCGGTACCAACTGGGCGGCGTTTTGTTTGAAATGGACGGGACGCAGATTACGACAGTTGCTACGGACGGTCGCAGAATGGCTTGTATGCATGGTGTGGGTACCTCGATTGGCGGTTTCAAAAATTCAGGAATGTCCACCATTGTGCCAACGAAAACACTGATCCTGATGGATCGCTCGATCAGCGAAAAAGATGATATGGTGCATGTGGCAGCGAGGAGCAACGATATCCTCATTCGAACAAATCGATGCACCATCTACTCGCGACTTGTTGACGGCCGGTATCCCAATTGGCGTCAGGTGATTCCAAGCCGCGAGGGCAAGACTCGCATTGAGGGAATGGTGGGACCTTTCTTAACTGCGATTCGCCAAGCGTCAATCGTGGCAGACCCGGAAAGTCGCGGGGTCGAGTTTGTGTTTGGAAATGGAACACTTGTCGTAGCTGCCCGCACCGCGGACATTGGGCAATCCAGAATTGAAATGCCGATTGCCTACACGGGCGAAGAAGTCAAAATCACGATGGACTATCGGTTTGTACTGGATTTCTTCAAAGCACTCGACTTGGAAAAGAACTTCGCCATCGAGGTTCGCAGCAATGCTGAGCCCGCCTTGTTTTCGACCGACGACGGGTACACCTATGTCGTGATGCCAATGGCTCGCACTTAGTAACGGCCACGCGAAACGTTTGCCGAAGCACTGTTTGTTGGCGAAGCTGCGGGGCCTGTCGGAGCTGAAAGCGTTGGGTTCAACTGAGTCGACGCTGGTCCGCGATATTCAATGAGGAAGAGCGCGTCCGTTCGTTGGCCCGATGGTGCGGGCAGAAGTCGGTTAAGCCCGAACAGAGTCGGCGGATTACCGCTCAACAGCGTGTTGTTGACTTGACCCACCGGGGCTGCGACCACTCCACACGAGAGCAACAGAACTTGATCTGACGGCCATCGGAATCGCTCATGCAATCGCCACGAGACGACTTGAGGAACGTCGATTTGGACCGACTGCGGTTGGCTCATTGGAATTTGCAAATCGATTGCGACATTGTTAAGTCGTTCGACTTGATCGATTTCGCATTTTAGCATGAGGTCTACGGTACGGCCATCTAAGCTCATCAGTGGGCTGACCTGCAGTTTGTATCCCTCTTGGATTTCGTCCGAAACGGGAGTGTAAGGTGGCCAAGCGGAGGTCTTATTGGATTGGTACTCTCGAAGATAGTTACGGGATCGCAGTTGTTCCAAGGTTTGAGATTGGCCGTTGACCATGGAGATGTCGGCGGATTGCACTTCTCGTACATCGATACGTGTTCGCAATTGCGCCATAAAGATAGCCGCGTTCTCCTTCGGCATTAGCCAAGCTTGAACGCCTGGCGTTTCGACCGGCACGGAGCGCATCAGTCCGGTCAATTTGGTTCGCCAGTTTGGATTGCCAACAGTGATTAGGCGAAGACCATAAACCTGTGGCTCGGTCAAACCGTTGACGAACTTTTCGTAAACTTGAGCGACTTTTTTTTGCATGTCCGCGTTGTGGTAGACGCGCAGAGTCGACCTGTCCGCGTTGAGAATTCCCATCGGTTCATTGAACCATACGTCCGTGCCCGTCTCTCGGATGATCCAGTCAATAATGACTTGTTGGGGACGTTCGACGTTTTTCAGATTTTGGGTATAAGGGCGAATGTCGTATTCGACCCAAAGCTGACCGTTTGCAGTTGGCAGCTCCATTCGGCCAATCGGTTTGGGTGCGTTGTTTCGGGCGTTATTCGCATCTTTTGCGGCCATGCTTTCGATAGAAGGAACGGACGGAGTTGGGCTGCCGTTTGTCCCAGGTACCGCCTCGGCGCCGACCGGAACTGGACCGGATGGTGTGGATTGAGCAACCAGCGTCGCCGAAAAAAGCGAGTGCGAAAAGACAAGCGACAGGAGTAGCAGTAGGACTTTTAGGTTCATGGCTCAATGCATTCCGAACAGTAATTCCATTTTGGTGCAAGCGTCGTTCGGTAATACGAAAAGGCCAGGGAAAAGCCAAGCCCAATGTCGTTTCTACCGTTTCGACTTGGAAGCACATGCATTTTCTGCGATACTCTTCACCAAGCGGAATTACCACCCAATTAGGGGATTTTTCCGCCTTTTGGGGCTCATGGGAGTCCAAATCAAAGGCCGCGCGGATTAGCCGGGCCTACAGACAATTTTTGCGTGCGTCGATGGTTGGATTAACCAACCCGTAGCACGCGTGTTTTATTTGGGAGATTGGCTGAATGTATAAGAATTTGAACGCGACAGTGTTGGGTGTTTCTGGCCGTCAGAGCGAACTGATCGAATTGGCAATGACCTACGGATTCCGTGGTTTGGACATCGATATTGTCGATTTGGTAAAGCGAACGCAACGCAGCGAATTTGAAAAAGCCGCTCGCTATTTGCTAAGTGCAAAGATGCTGGTGAGTGGTTTTGAAACACCGATCGATTTGGATAGCGACGACGCGACCTTTGAAAAGACCCTCGCACAGTTGCCTGCGACGATCGAAATTGCTGGCAAAGTCAACGCGCGAGCGGGCTTCCTGCGGTTGCCAGCTGCCACCGATCGACTACCTTTCCACGAGTATTTTGACGTGCTTCGCAAGCGAGTCGATCAAATCGCGGAGATTTTTGCGGCCAACAAAGTAATGCTCGGCCTCTATTTTTCGACTGCAATCGAAAACCGAGAAAACCGCCAGTTCAAGTTCATCCAAGACGTCGACGGCTTTTTAGCCTTTTTCCATGCCTGTACAAACGAAAGTGTTGGCTTGGTTATCGATTCTTTCAATTGGGTTGTCGGCGGCGGCACGTTCGAGCAACTGGCGACCATACCAGGAAATCGGATCGCTGTTTTGCGTTTGGCCGATGCGGAAGCCTTGCCGACCATCGAGGACGCAAGTCTCAAGATGCGTCAGTTGGCTGGTACGAGCGGAGTCATCGATAATGTTCGAATCGTCTCGGTATTGAGCAAAGCAGGCTTCGAGGGCCCTATCACTGCGTTTGGCCATGCAAGTAATTTCGGTGGCATGACTCGCGATTCGATCGTGGCCAAGAGCCAGGATTCGCTCGACAACGTTTTGGCAGGTGCAGGCTTGCCCACGTTTACGCGTCGACCGGATATGATAGTCGAATCGACTTCACCACTCGTGTTGGAAGACATCGGATTGGAAGCGTAGCCAGCCAATCCGTTTTTCACACCGAAATGACATGACCTAGAGATTGCAATGACTAGATTGACACTTCGTGTTGTTCAAGGAGCGGATCGGGGCCGTACTTATGCGGACCTCAAGACCCCAATCACCATTGGGCGTGAAGAGGGAAACTCGATCCAGCTCAACGACGAACGAATCAGTCGCTTTCATTGCAAGATCCAGGAGGACAACGATCACTTGGTGCTAACCGATTTGGAAAGCACCAATGGAACACGTGTCAACGGCCAAGACTGTCAGCTTCGTATTCTGCGTTTCGGCGACATCATTTCTGTCGGTCGAAGCCTGTTGCTCTTTGGTACGCATGATCAAATTACCGCGCGCGTCCAAGATAGTTTGACGGCTGTCGAGGAATCTCGGATGATCAAGAAGACCGATAGCGGCGATTTTGATTTGGATCCTGCGCTCGCGGAATCGGTCCGCGCTTTGCGAGACTTAAACCAGCCTCCTCAATTGCCTGAACGACTGAGCCCGAGTCAAGCGGCACAGCTAGCTGAACTTTTCGAATACTTCCATGCTCGAATCGGAGAGGTGGTGGACGTTGTCAAGATTAATGACAAACGCGGTTCGATCAACGTCGATCTCGCCACCTGGCAACTGATGCTTCAGTTATACAGTCGGCTTTCAGAACTCATCCGGGGGATAGCGGATCCCGATTTCAAGATTCTAGACTAACGTCTCTTTCAACTAGACGAGTATCATGGCTTCCTTCTTAAATTTCACCAAGATGCATGGTGCTGGCAACGATTATGTCTATTTCAGCGGTTTCGATCAGACGTTGCCAAGCGACCTAGCACGATTGGCAGTGCAAGTGTCTGATCGTCGATTTGGAATTGGCGGTGATGGACTCATTGCGATTTTGCCCAGCGAAATTGCGGACGCGCGTATGCGAATGTTCAACGCGGATGGCAGCGAGTCCGAAATGTGCGGCAATGGCATTCGCTGTGTCGCAAAATACGTTTATGACCACGGCATTACCAAGAAAGAGTCTCTGACCATCGAGACCGGCGCCGGAGTGCTTTCGCTGGTTCTGACAATCCAGGGCGGCTTGGTCTCACAGGTGACAGTTGATATGGGGCCTCCAAAGTTAGAGGCCGCTCAAATCCCAACAACACTCGGTGCAAGTCCAAAGTCACAAGTCATCAATTGTCCCATTGAGTTTCGTGGTCATACCCTGTTTGCAACTTGCGTTTCGATGGGAAATCCCCATTGTGTGATTTTCGTTCCTGAAGCGACCGATGAACTGGTTTTAGGAATTGGTCCATTGATCGAACGCGATGATCGTTTTCCTAAAAAGACCAATGTTGAATTCGTGGAGGTAATGTCACCCGGTGAAGTGCGACAGCGAACCTGGGAGCGAGGTTCCGGCGAAACATGGGCTTGCGGCACGGGAGCGAGCGCTGTCTGTGTGGCTGGTGTACTGACTGGCAAGACCGATCGACAGATTCTCAACACGCTGCTTGGCGGTCAATTGCGTTTGCGTTGGGATGCGGAAAGCAATCACGTGTTTATGACGGGCCCCGCCGTAGAAGTCTTTGCCGGCACATGGCAGATTCGCACGTAATGCGATTTCCAAAGTTCGACCTCCAGCACATGACGATGCGTTGGGGCGGGACGCTGCTGGCCTTTTCCATTCGAGCTTGGATGAGGACCCTCGATTCCAGGATCGCTTGCTATGAGCCGGCCATGGACCCAGCCGTTGCTGGCTTTGCGGGGCCAGCCATTTACGTTGTTTGGCATGAATACCTCGCGCTTCCTCCCTGCAACCGACGGGGCTGCGATGTTACCATGCTGTTGAGCCAGCATCGCGATGCACATTGGTTAACCGAGGTCATAAGCCAGTTTGGTTTCAAAACAGTGCGAGGTTCGACTTCACGCGGTGGCGTACAAGCGATCTTGCAAATCCGTCGCAACAATCGGGGCACCAGTTTGGTAATCACACCGGATGGTCCACGTGGTCCTCGACGCGAGCTTTCCAGTGGCTGTGTTTTTCTGGCTGGTCTATTGGGTATTCCGATCGTTCCCTTGGGATGCGGATTCGATCGGCCATGGCGAAATATGCGTGCTTGGGATAAATTCGCAATACCGCGTCCAAGTTCACGCGCACGAATTGTTCTGGGGCCAGCCATTCGCGTTCCACGCAAGCTTAGTAAAGAAGAAATCGAGGGGTATCGGGTCCATATCGAATCGATGTTGGTCGCGGTTACGGACGAAGCGGAATCTTGGGCGACCGATGGATCAGTTCGGGTCGGTGAGCGTGCGTTCTTTCCAGTGCCGATGGGGGCGATTCAATTGTGACCGGTTTTTTATGGAGCGACGACGCAGACGCCTTCTTCGGCGAGACGCCCAAAGCGGATGATGGCAAACCAGGGCCGCCGTCGAAATCCAATTCGGCCGGCAATTCTCTTCCTAAGAATGAAGCAAAAGGGATGGCGAAACCGAAGCCAGGAACCAGTTCGGATGCGCCTCTAACCGTCGCGCAGCTCAATCAATGGATCAAGAATGCGATTGAGCAAACGGTGCCAACGTTTTGGCTCGCAGGCGAAATAGGAAACCTCAATCAGTCTGCTTCTGGTCACGTGTATCTAACCATCAAGGACTCTGCGAGCCAAATCTCGGCAGTGATTTGGCGATCCACATTCGAACGCATCGGCATCGATCTTCGCGAGGGGATGGCCGTACTGGTTCAAGGCCGCATCGAGGTTTATGGACCACGCGGCACATACCAGCTGATCATCAATCGCATGGAACAGCAGGGGCTTGGTGCCTTGCAAGCGGCATTCCGTCGGCTTCATGCCAAGCTGGAAAAAGAAGGGCTCTTTGCCGCCGAACGCAAGAAACCGCTTCCGACGTTCCCAATCCGAATCGGCTTTGTCACCAGCCCAAGCGGTGCCGCCATTCATGACTTCACTCAAGTCCTAAAAAGACGTTGGCCCGGCGCGAGTGTGCTCATTATTCCATCGCGGGTCCAAGGAGACGGTGCCGCAGCCGAGATAGCCGAAGCGATCCGTGTTGCAGCTCTAGTTCGACCGGCCCTAGATGTTTTGGTAGTCGGTCGAGGCGGCGGTTCCCTTGAGGACCTGTGGTGTTTCAATGAAGAAGTAGTCGTTCGGGCCATCGCGGCTTGCCCGTTGCCAACGGTATCGGCGGTCGGTCATGAAGTCGATGTGACGCTTTGCGATTTGGCTGCCGATGTCCGAGCTCTTACTCCATCGGAAGCGGCGGAAAGGATCGTGCCGAGTCGTGAAGAAGTTTTCGACACGCTAGCCGGCGTCCAGCGACGACTCGATACATTGTTGGTTCATCGGCTTAGCCAAGCGGAGATGAGACTGCAATCGATGGCTAGCCGTCCCATCTTGCAATCGCCGGAGCGTTTGCTCGAGACTCCAACACAACGGTTGGATGATCTGCACGAGTCCTTGGACACCATGATCGACGGAGTCATGCAATCGCGAACCGAACAGCTGGAACGCGTTTCTCAAGTCCTCGACGCAATCAGCCCACTGAAGACGTTAGCTCGAGGTTACTCGGTGACACTAGATGCAGTTAGCGACAAAGTGATCTTGAGCATCGAACATGTGAAGCCAGGCCAGCTCATTCGAACGAAACTATGCGATGGCGAGTTTGTCAGCAAGGTCCCCGAAACGGAGTGAGGGGAGAGTAGAGCGATTGTCCTCAATCGCTTATCGCGCTCTGATCTCGCATAGAAGAAACCCACCGATCTAGTCCCCCAGTCAATCTAGCCAGCTT
>Ga0163144_10018714_pt1 | contig 13979 bp, 12 predicted proteins | sample OliLak19BULKMAT1_FD_123175 | JGI IMG/M metagenome (GOLD analysis project Ga0163144, IMG submission 123175) | Freshwater microbial mat bacterial communities from Lake Vanda, McMurdo Dry Valleys, Antarctica - Oligotrophic Lake LV.19.BULKMAT1 | ecosystem: Environmental > Aquatic > Freshwater >... | reverse complement strand
CACTACCGGCGGCAATAGCCCTTCAAACCGCTCGCCGCACCCGGGAAGCTCGGCCGACACGCGCGGGGAACCGGCATGAACCTCGGCCCCGACATGGTGCGCAACCAGCCGGATAATCCGCTCGCCATCGGCAGCGGACATCTCCTGTCCCGTATCGGCGATCCCGGCACCCAGCCGGTCGATCCAGAGCCGGCCGTCGGGATTGAGCATGACCTCGATGACGGCGGGGTCTTCGAGCCAGGCGGCGATCTCAGGCCCGAGCGCTGTTCGCAGCATCCGCGCGCCGCGCGATGATGCTTCGGTCCGGATGGGGATGACGCTCATGAATTGCCTCAAATCTGCAAGGCAACCGACCATCGGCTACGCTTGCGAGGCAGAGCAAAGAGGCATCAGATTGGGGGAAAGCAACAGCTTGCTGCGGTCAGCGTAGGCTGGCGAAGCGCAAGAAGCGATGGGTTAGGTGACTTCAGTCAATCGCCGTATCCAGATCCAGAGTTATCGCCGCGCGGTTTGACAGGTAGAGAGTCGCAACTTGGCCGATGTCGGAAGTTTGGACCGTTGAGAGTAAAGCGGCACGAATGCGAAAACGGACATTTCGCTCTTTCCATTTTGGTAGTCTGTCGTTTGCTGATTGCCGGTACGTGGCAACCCGATCAACCGGGTCTGGGACTTAGCTGCCGCTCCCAAACGGCATGTCGAATGACTGGTTTTGGCAGAAGCCGGCACTAACCTGCTCGGGCCGTGAATGGCGGCTATCCTGAGTTCGTTTCCTGAAACTCGACATTCAGGAAGCGACCCCATACCTGATGTTGCCATGAAACATGATTTTTTATCCCACAAAGTGGGCCATCTCGCGTCGTTTTCGATTTCTGCGAACTGGACCAAATTTAGAAAAAGCTGAGGCAGGCATGTTGTAGCGTGGCGCGGTATCTGGGGTTGCAGTCGCAAGTTTTGAACGACCATCACCCTGTCACGATACTGGTGCCCATTTTCCATAGCCGCTTAGCGGTTGCGACATCATCCGCGCTGGCTTGAGCCAAACGATGCGCGATGAAATCGACACCATCAATCAACCAAAGGGCAAGACCAGGCTGGGTAAGGCGATAGATGCGATTCTTTCCGTTGACTTGTATTTCGACTAGGCCAGCACCGCGCAAAACCGCCAAATGCTGTGACAGACGTGTTGGCGGGATGTTCAGGTCAGCTGCCATATCACTGACCGTTTGGCTCCCAACTTGCAGCTTGAGGACCACGCGGATGCGATCAGGATGCGAAAGCTGGCGCAGAACATCGGCCAGTTCCTTGGCGACGATTTTCTGGGTGGGCATGTCTTTAGTTCCCAACGTAGAAATGATCTGTCCAATCAGATCGGGGCAACGACATGAAGTCTGGAAGGCTTGGATGCGTTTGCAGGCGTCCCGATTCCGCCGAATGCGCGCCATTCAGGGATAGCGCGCGTGCTGATCGCGGCGCCCGCGCAGATCAATCTGATATATTCTGCATCGCTGATTTTGGTCACATAGGGTGCAATCGAGTGCTCGCCTTGCGTGATCACGCCGCGTAGCGAAAGCTGGGCAGCCCCTTCGTGTAAGCGACGAGCAGCGTTCGTCAAACCCGCATTGAAGGCTGCAAGAGCGAGTGATTGCACCAGCAATGGGGCATTAAGCAACAAGCGGAATGAGCCATTATTCAATGCTTCCGCCCCAATGGCCGCAAGATTGCGCCCGTGCACGAGCATTGGCCACGGGCCCTGAGTTTCGTTGGCCTGAGCCATCAACGCAAAGACGATGCTGCGCAGGTCAGGCATGGCGATGATTGCATCCCAACGCCCAGCACTGCGCACAAGGTCAGCCAAAGCATCTTCGATGGCCACAATGTCGACCGTGATCCCTTCGCGGGTCAGCGAACGGTCAGCGAGCAGCAATTGCTTGATCACGCTATTGCGGCTGCGGGCATGAACGATGATGGCCAATTTTTTTCGCCCTTCGAACCTGGCCGCGCCGATCATCGTCTTGATCAGCGAGAGCTGCGGTAGTGGCGTTCCGCAACCGTCGTCATGCCGACAGGCAGCAGGGTGCGGCGACATAAGCAAAACGTCTAGTCCGGCACGCGTGCCAGTTTTGCCCACTGCATGATCGAGCAGGTAACTCCCGATCCAGTCGCCGGCTGGCAATCCGTGTCCCAAGCTATTCTGGAATAATACCGGAGAGCAGCTCTGCCACGGAGCGAATACCGGGGCAGCCTGCAACGGTGCATCGCCTTTGGCCCAGTTGACGACCTCTTTAAGGCCCTTTGCTCCGCGTTGCGGGACATGTTCGATACGGATCCCAAGCCAGTCGCACAAGCCGGTGATCGCTTGCTGCCAGTCCTCTGGCACTGGCTCATTGGGCTGCGCAAGATTCAAGGTCGTGCCTAAAACTCTGAATGCCGTCCGGGACGCGGGGGGCGTCTTGATGCCGACAATGGGCGCAGACAGGTTTGTGCCCTTAAGCATGAGATTGACCTCCGTGTTTCGTTTCCCGCATAGTTTTAGGACGGTTGCCGACTTGTGAAAAATTCAATATCTAAACGTAAATGATCTGTTTTGTAGAACCAATTCGGGGACACCCAAAGCATGCAGCTCAATTTCAAACATTTGCGCTATTTTCATGCCGTTGCGCACGAAGGCAATCTCACCAATGCCGCGCGCAGGCTCCATGTTTCGCAGTCGGCTCTGTCCACGCAAATCCGGCTGCTTGAGGAAAGTATCGGCCATGAGTTGTTTGAACGCCGCGGCAGGCGGCTTGAACTCACCGAGACAGGCCGGGTGACACTCAATTACGCAGACAGCCTGTTCGAAACCGCTGATGAGTTGATGGCTACTCTGGCGGGCGGAAGTAACAACGCCCGGCGCCACCTGCGCGTGGGGGCTCTTTCAACCCTGTCACGCAATTTCCAGATCCGCTTTCTTGGACCGATGGTAGGGCGCGATGATGTGCACCTGGTAATCCGTTCGGGTCCGTTGAACATTCTGGTCAAGGCGCTTGAAGCCCACGAACTAGATGTCCTGCTAACCAACCGGCTACCATTTCGCGACAGCGCTACAAACTGGGTTGCACACCTTGTGGACGAGTTGCCGGTTTCGCTTGTGGGGCCCAGTCCAATCGATTTGTCACGGTTGCCGCTAAGAGACCTGCTGGCCACCTCCCGGCTTGTCCTGCCGGCTAAAGACAGCGGCGTGCGCGCTGATTTTGATTTGCTTATTGACCGTCTCGGTGTGCTGCCAAATGTTGTGGCCGAAGCGGACGATATGGCGATGTTACGCCTGTTGCTAAAGGCTGGAACCGGCGTCGGCTTAGTGCCAGCGATTGTTGTGCGCGACGAGCTGGCAGAAGGCGTTTTGCATGAAATCATGACCATCCCCGGCCTAACCGAGAGCTTTTATGCGATGACCCAGTCGCGCCGTTATCCGCACCCTCTGGTTGATCAACTGGTCAAGATCGCCGCTATTGCCTAATTCGTAAAAAGCGAACGTAAATGATATTTCAATGAATTTAATCTGTCCGATGCTGCCTGCTATCTGACCGCCGTGCCCCGCTCATGTTGGGCAAAGGAGACGGAAAGACTATGGATCTGCCACTGATCATTCTGTGCGTGGGAGCAGCCCTGATTGGGCTTGGATTGGCCTCGTTGCTGGCTGGCGACAGGCACGCCAGACGGATTGGTATAGCACTTGAGTTTGCGATGCTCGCGATGTTGGCCGCCGGTGCGATCGCCATTCCTGAGCTCGTCACAGCTGGCCCAGTTCACCGGACGTTGCTGGTGTGGCATGGCTTGGGCATCACAATTCGCCTCGACGCTGTGAGCCTGCCGCTGATGATGCTGGTCGCTTTTGTGGGCTGGGTGGTGCTGCGCTATTCCCGGACCTATCTAGCCGAAGAGCCGCGCCGTGGGTATTTTCAGGCTTGGCTCACGTTCGCTCTGGTGAGCGTCGTCATGTTCGCTTGCGGGGGCAATCTGCTGCATCTGTTCATCGCGTGGGTCGCCACGAGCCTGTGTCTCAACAAATTACTGCTGTTTTACCCCGCGCGCGCTGCTGCACGCCGAGCAGCGCGCAAAGAGTTCGTAACGGCACGAATGTCCGACATCGCCTTCGCGGCCGCTGCGACGACCCTGTTCCTGATCTATAGGACCGGCGATATCTCCGTCATTCTATTAGCAGCACGGTCGGGTGATCCTGCACCTTATGCGCCCGCTGCCGCGCTGTTGCTTGCCTTGGCTGCTATCATCAAATCAGCGCAATTCCCGCTGCATGGCTGGCTTACCGAAGTCATGGAAGCGCCGACCCCTGTGTCCGCCTTGCTTCACGCCGGGATCATCAATGCGGGCGGGTTCCTGTTGATCCGGTTTGCCGATGTCATGCTGCTTTCGCCTGCGGTGCTTGCAGCGCTTGCGATTGTTGGTGGCTTCACGGCGCTTTTCGGCGGGCTGGTTATGCTGACTCAGCCCGCCGTGAAGACGTCGCTCGCGTGGTCAACCGTCGCACAAATGGGCTTCATGATCATGCAATGCGGGCTAGCGTTATTTCCTCTCGCGCTGCTGCATATCGCTGCCCATTCTTTGTATAAGGCGCACAGCTTTCTGGCATCGGGCGGTGCGGTCGAGCGCATCGCGGCGACGCGGCGGCCTGGCCCGGTTGCTGTGCCGAATGCAAAGGCCGTGACCGCTGCATTCCTCGCTGCACTGGCGATCTATGTCGCCCTGAGCGCGTTTTTTGGCATCGGCACCAAGTCTCCGCAATCCTATGCCGTGGGCGCGATCCTGATCTTTGGCGTGGCCTATCTGCTGGCACAGGGGCTGGCTGGAGCTGCACCAGCAGTGTTGATGCGGCGGATGGTGATTTATGCGCTGACGGCATCGGTTGGCTATTTCAGCCTTCACGCGCTGGCCAATCACCTGCTGCAGGGAACCCTACCCGCCGCGCCGACACCGGGGCCGCTGGAATGGGTGCTCATCGCGCTGGCTGTCATCAGCTTTGGCGTGGTGGCCATCGCTCAGGCGATGTTCCCGTTGTGGGCCTATCACCCGGCTGCTGCAGGTCTTCGGGTTCATCTGTCCAACGGGCTTTATGCCAACGCGCTGTTCGATCGCATGCTTGGCGGTTGGTTGCTGCGCCGGTCGTCCTGACCGAGTTTCCAGGAGTTTTCGCAATGCATTTTCCTTCTGCACATCAGCCGCTCGCGGCATCCGAGATCGTCGCTTTGGCAGACGCAGCGGCGCGCGCCATTCCTCCTGCCTGGCCGCTTTCCTCAAGCGTCGCGGTCAATCCTTACCTTGGTCAGGCAGGCCTTGATCTTGCCCATGCCGGCGCGCTGTTGGAGCGGGTTGGATGCGGCGCCATTACGATGCCTCGCAGCTGGTATTATGAGCGGATTGAAAGCGGCTCGGTGAACGACGATGATCTGTTGGCGGCTTTGACAGCCAGCACCTTGTCCGGCCGACCGGGCTCAATCGACGATCTGAAACGGGCCGCTCAGCGCCCGCAGTTTCGGCGCGAACCGCTTCCCACCATTGCCGATCTAGCTGCGCAAGTTTCCGGCATTGATTGGCCGGCGATCATAGCCGAACGGTTCGGCGCATGGGTCGGAGCCTGGAGCGATCAGGGGCAGGCGCTGTGGGCCGCGCCACTGGGCCGAAACGCCTATCGCGCGTGGCAGTCGGTCGCCGTCCGCGACCTGACCCCGGAAATCGCCGGTCTCAAGGGCTTCACGGCTTTCGTCGCCGACGCGCCAGACAGCGCCAGCGAGTCGATGGCCGAAAGTGCTGCGCGGCTTATGCTTACTCCGCAGTCGGCGCTGACCTATTTCCACGCCTTGCTGATCACACAGGGGGGATGGGCGCAATTGGGCCGTTACCGCCTATGGCAGGCTGAGCTTGGTGGAGAAACCGACACGACCGTCACCGATTTCCTGTGTATCCGCCTGATGTGGGAGGATGCGCTATTTGCGCGTTTTCGCGATCAGATCGAGGCCGCCTGGCACGAGGTTATCGCAGCTCACGCGCAGCCGCTTGAGCCCGACAATGATCAATGCTGCGACACCATTTTGCAAGAGGCCGTCGAGCGGTCGGCGCAACGCAAGTTAGGCCGCACGCTAAACCAAGCTAGCACACGCCGGGATGTTGCCGCCCCGGTGCTGCAAGCCGCCTTTTGCATTGATGTGCGTTCCGAAGTGTTCCGCCGCGCGCTGGAAACCCTCGATCCGCAGATCCGCACACTGGGGTTCGCCGGGTTTTTCGGCATTGCGACCTCGCACCGGCAATTCGCCTCGGACGTACCGGAGCACCGCTTGCCAGTGCTGCTCAATGCCGGGCTGTCGAGCAGCGCTGGCGGCCCCGCTGATGCCACGCACGAGCTCGCTATGCGCGCAGTGTTGCGGGCCAAGCGCGCTTGGGGGCGGTTCAAACTGGCTGCAGTATCCTCGTTCGCCTTTGTCGAGGCAGCGGGCCCGGTGTATTTTGCCAAATTGGTGCGAGATTCATTGGGAAGGGGGCTCATGCCCTTGCCGCATGATCCGACGCCGAAGATCGATTCGTTCATGGGGCTGGACGAGCGGATCGCGGCCGCCGCAACGGTCCTGCGAGCGATGTCTCTCACCAGCGATTTTGCCCCGCTTGTGCTTCTGGTTGGGCACGGTGCCAATGTCGTCAACAATCCCCACGCCAGCGCTCTGCATTGCGGGGCCTGCGGCGGTTATTCCGGCGAAGTAAACGCACGGCTGCTGGCCGCTTTGCTGAACGATCAAGAAGTCAGGAGCGGGCTCGAGCGCATCGAGGGTATCACGGTGCCAGGTGGAACCTTGTTCCTGGGTGCGCTGCACGATACGACCTGCGATGACGTGCTTGTTTACGAGTCCGATCACCCATCGCCCGGCCATGCCGCCGAGTTAGCGCGCGCGCGCGATTGGCTGGCACGAGCGGGCGCCTTGGCGCGCGGGGAGCGGGCCTTGCGTCTGCCGCGTGCGACCGGCGCAGCCGACCTTGCTCGGCGGAGCCGCGACTGGGCAGAAATTCGTCCGGAATGGGCGTTGGCCGGGTGTAGTGCTTTTATTGCCGCACCGCGCGAACGAACCAGCGGTGCGAGGCTTGATGGCCGGGCGTTCCTGCATGATTACGACTGGCAAAATGATGATGGCTTTGGCGTGCTCGAACTGATCATGACTGCGCCGGTGGTCGTGGCCAGCTGGATCAGCCTGCAATACTTTGGATCAGCCATAGCACCCGACGTTTTTGGCGGGGGCAACAAGCTGATCCACAACGTGATTGGCGGGATCGGCGTTGTCGAGGGGAATGGAGGGACGTTGCGCACCGGCCTGCCTTGGCAGTCAGTTGATGATGGCAATACGCTGATGCATGAACCGCTGCGGTTGACCGTCTGCATTGAGGCTCCGGTTGCGGCAATTACTGATATTCTCAGCCACCATGCCGCTGTTCGTGCACTGTTCGACAACCGCTGGCTCCACCTGCTCGCTTTGGACGACACCGGCACGATCGCTTGGCGCTACCGAGGCAATCTGCGCTGGGAGCAAGTTGACCCTGAAGGCAGAACTGCGATCGCGCGCGAACTTGCGGTTTAATCCGGGGTATTCAGACCGCGCTTTCAGCCCGCTTTTGGTTCCGGAATATGCCAGCGCTCCCTCATTCCAACCGACAAAACCTAACCTCTAGATGGGGCCGAAGTAGTGAAGGCAACGAACCAAGGCCGATCGGTAGTTCTGCGGAAGCTCTTTAGGCGACCATTGTGGTCGCTGGAGAATGATCAAGGAGATGCCAGAAATCGAATCTACTGCCACCAAGCGCCAGGTCTGGAACGCGGGGAGATACCACCTGACGTTCGGCCTGTTCGCTGGTTTGAGTCAGCTGTTATTGTCCGCGAGAACGGGAGCTGGAAAATCGACTTCTTCCGTTCGCAGCGAGCGTCCGAGAATTAAGAGAAATATCAGATGCCGACCGCTCAGGAGTCGTTAGCCGAATGGCAGGAATTCGGCGCGACTGGGGAAAATTTGCCTTCAAGGTCCCGACCCCAAAGGTGGCATTCGCGGTTGGATACCTTGACGGCATTTTCGTGAGTATTCAGGAAACTCAGATATGATCGATAGCTGCATTTTTGTGCCGTTCGATGCGTTGACCTCTTCGGGCTGCCGCTTAATTATCGCTGCCTAGAACGTCATGAACAGATTGACGTTGGCGGTGTGGTCAGAGCGGTCGGCGCCATCGCGAAAGACGTTCTGATTAAGATACCCTGGCACCACTTCTATGCCCTTGGAAAGCGGGATCGACACACCGACAAAGTTGCGCCAGACAGATAGCCCACCGCGCTGCACACTGGTTTGATTGAGATCGACGAACGGCTCTGTGTAAGCCACCAACTTGTTGTTTTTGCTGATCGGTACGCGCAGCTGGACAAAATTGCGCAGGCGCCAAGCGGTATTGTCGCGCTCTTCAAAGGTGCGTTGTTCCAATCGAGTGCGCGAGTCCAAGGTGACCCCGCCTTCGGTCGACAGCAGCCGGACGTTGAGCTCTTGGTAGAAACGATGCTCGTTTAACTTGGCCGGGCCGATCGGATCGGTTAGAATATAGGCATAGCCTGCGCCGATATTCACGAGCTTGTTCAGCCTGTATCCCACCAGCGAGCGCACCAGCAATTGCCCCAATCGGTCGGCATCGTTGGTGAAGCGTTCCTGCGCCTCGATTCTGAAGTAGACCTCATCAGTGACATTGATGGTGGCGAACTGGCCCAGCCAGATGTTGAAATCGTCCTCGGTTGCAGCGGCTGGCGAGGACAAAACCCCGGTTATGATTGCGAGCGGCAGAAGACGCAAAGTCATAAAAATCCGTTGAGTTGGTGCCGAAGCGCGGGCCTTGCCACCTATGTGGTAGGCCCACGCTCTGACAGAGGATTAAAAGGCGGAGATTAACCGCCGCTGTAGGGGACTGATGACTGGTGCACGACGATCTTCAGTCGGCCCTGCGGATCGCGGATGTAACCGAAGGTGTACTCCACCTTGGTTTCAGACCCGTCGGCTTGAGCAGTGAAATAATAATTGCCCATCGCCACGGCCATGCTGCAGGCATTATTGGTTATGCCAGCGTTTTCCCAGCGAACCTTGCTCCACGGCTTGATCGCAAAGCCTTTGTCTTCCGGATAGGAAAGGTTGCCGCCGACGAAATAAGACAATGCGGAATCGAACGAGTTGCGAAACTGTGCGACCGATGCAAGCGTCGGCTTGAAGAGCACGAGGCTAAGGTCATAGGCATAAAACTGATCGATGTGGTTGGCTGCAGCAGCGCTGTAATCACCGCCGTCGGTAAATGTTTTTCCGATCTTAACAATGCCTTCGCCCCACGCTTTTTGCGCGTCAATTACTTCCCTCTCGGTGATGCAGGCAACGTTTTGATCAACCGGCGCAGCGACAGAGGCGGCCGACTTGGGCTTTGCACTAGCATAGCCAGGGATGCACGCGGCGATCAGTGATGCAGCGGCGAGGACGAAGTGGCTTTTAGTCACGGGGATACTCCAATTAATTCATTGATGCTGCCATCAAATTGCCAAATCCCGACCGGAGCCGCGTCAGCCGATTGGCGGGCCGTGCGGCCTATGCCAAATGGCGTATGACAAAGCATCGGTGCGTGCTTAGTGTCGTGCCATGCCGGTCTCTGTCACTGCCTCCTCAACGCCCGAAAATGCTGCCGATTTGCGGGCGCTTTATCGCGCTGCTGAAGCGCGTTTGGCGCGGCTACGGGTCTTGGTCGATGCCGGACAAGCCCTCGCGACAGCAGCGCCCGAAGCGCTTGACGAGGTTGCGACCGGGCTAGCACGTGATGCTGCGCATCTTGCCGGATTTGCCCGTGGTCGCGTTGATAGGCATTGTAGTGCGGCCGAAGTGCCACCTGGTAGTCTCGTGCTTCCCTTGCGCGCACCGGGTAGCGGCGAAACGGAGTTTGGCGCGCTTGTGCTAGAGGATCGGCGCGGCGAATTTGCCAGCGAGGACCGCGAGGCCCTTGATGTGTTGTGCCAACTGATCGGTGCGAGTCTTTCGGCCCGGGCGCGCGAACAACGGCTGGCGCTGTTGCTCGGGGAATTGCTGCGCAGTCAGGAAACTGAACGCACCCGCATCGCGCATGAGCTGCATGACGGGGTTGCGCAATCGGCCGCTGCCCTGATGCGGCGGCTGGAGCTGGTTGCCGATGGTGACCCAGCCGATCTTAACAAGGCGCGCGATCAGGCCCATGCGCTGGTCGGCGAATTGCGACGGGTGATTGCAGGAATGCGGCCGCCAGTCCTCGATGACCTCGGCCTTGTCCCGGCACTGCATCAACTTGTTGCCGAAGCCGAGCAGCTCGGGCTGGCGGCGACGCTTGATATTGTGCTGTCTTCCGATGCGCGCCCTAACGCTGCGATCGAGACTGCGCTATTTCGCGTGGTGCAGGAGGCGCTCAACAATGCCCGCGTCCACGCTGGGCCGAATGCGCATATGGCGGTGCGACTTCAGCAGGTTGGCGGAACCTGGCAGCTGATCGTGCGCGACAATGGGTGCGGGTTCGATCTTGCCGCTCCGCGTGCGCCCGAGGTGCAGGGCGGGCTTGGTCTTGCCTTCATGCGTGAGCGCATTGAATTGCTGGGCGGGCGTTTGAGCATCACCAGCGCACCGGGCGCAGGCTGCACATTGTTGGCGGAGATCCCCGCGCCATGAACCATGCGCGCATCGTGATTGCCGATGATCACGCGCTCGCCCGCGAAGGGCTGCGCGCAATGCTCGAACGCAGCGGGCGGTTTGATGTCATCGGCGAAGCAGAAAGCGGCGAGGAGGCGCTAGCGCTCTGCGCGGCGCTTGCGCCCGATCTTGCGCTGCTCGACATACGCTACGGCTCCAAGGCGGGCAGTGATGGGATCGACGGGCTGGAAGCTGCGCGGCGACTTGCCGTTGATGCTCCCGCCGTCGCGGTCGTGATACTCACCATGCATGACAGCGCAGATTATCTACGCGCCGCGGTTGCCGCCAGCGCGCGCGGGTTCATCGCCAAAGATGCCTCGCGCGAGGAATTGTTGGCTGCGCTCGATCTGGTGGTGGGCGGCGGGGTCGCATACCCGGCCGCACTGATGCGCCGCGCATTGGCGCAGTCTGACCGCAAACCCATCTTTGCCGCTCTCGAACGGCTGACCCCGCGCGAACGTGAAGTGCTCGATGCATTGGCAAGCGGCCACACCAACAAGGAAATTGCAGTCTCTCTGCGCATCAGTCCGGGGACAGTCAAAACCCATGTCGAACGGCTGATCGGCAAGCTCGGCGTGCGTGACCGCACCCAGGCTGCGATTGTCGCGGTTGAACATCGCAGCGGGTTCGCGGCATGATCGGTGCCACAATTTCGGTGTGGTGGGCCAATCGCCCTCTCGCCACCAAGGGCCTTGTGGTGGTGGCATTGCCGTTGCTGATTTTTCTCGCCTCTGTTGCCGCGCTGTTTGCGATCAGCCGGACGGAGGCCCGCGCAGAACAGGAAGTGCGCCGCACTATTGCCATTCAGACCGATGTCAACGAAGTTCACGCGTTGCTGGCCGAAGCGTCGAGCGGGGTGCGCGGGTATTTGCTGACTGGCGAGCCGCGCTTTCTCGAGCCCTATGAGCGGGCCGAACAACTCGTGCCGCAGGTGACACGGCGTCTTCGCCAATCTATCCGTGACCCCGAAGCGGGCAACCGCTTGACCCGGATTGAATTGCTCGCTGGGCAGAAGCGCGAAGGATTGACGCAGCTGCTTGATGCGCGCCTGACCGGAGGCGCAGATCGGGTGGATGGCCCTGCGATTGCCGATGGACTTGCCGTCAACAAGCGCGTGCTGGACGCCCTGCGTGATGAGATTGAAGGGATGCAGGCGCGTGAGCGTGAATTGTTGGCCGCGCGGCAAGAGCGGTTGGACCTTGTCCGCCACAACGGGCTGATTGCGACTGGCTTTCTGACTCTGGCGGGCCTTGGTGGCAGCCTGTTTGCAGTATTCCTGTTTTCGAGCGGTATCGTGCGGCGGGTCCAGCGGCTAGAGCGCGCTGCCGTGCTGCTGGCTCAGGGCGAAGCGCTTCCAATGCCGGAGCCCGGGCGCGACGAAATCGGCCTGCTGGGGGAGCGCATGGGCGAGGCGAGCGAACTGCTCCGGGCCCGCGAACAAGCGCTGCGCGAGGGCGAGGAACGCTTCCGCCTGGTGATCGAAGGCGTGCGCGACTACGGTATTTTTGCGCTTAATCCCGAAGGCTGCGTAGTAAGCTGGAACACGGGCGCTGAGCGAATTAAGGGCTGGCGCAGCGAAGAAATCCTGGGCCAGCATTTCTCGGTCTTCTATCCCGGTAACGGCGGGCGCGAACGCTCGATGCGCAACCTTTCCGCTGCGATCCGCGATGGCCGGGCCGAGGATGAAGGCTGGCGAGTGCGTAAAGATGGTACGCGCTTTTGGGCCAACGTCGTGATCACCCCGCTGCTTGACGAAACGGGCGCGTTACGGGGCTTTTCCAAAGTAACGCGCGACATAACGGAGCGTCGCGGCGCACAGGAGGCACTGGAGATTGCCCGGCACGAGGCCGAAACTGCCAGCGCTGCAAAAAGCTTGTTCTTGTCGCGCATGAGCCATGAATTGCGCACTCCCCTGAATGCAATCCTCGGCTTTGCCCAACTGCTCGAACTTGATCGCCAGGCTGCAACGACGCAGGACATCGGCAGTATCGACCAGATTCTGCGCGCCGGACGACACCTACTTGCGCTAATCGACGAAGTGCTCGACATCGCGCGGATTGAGGCCGGTAAGCTGGGCTTGGAGATTGGGCCGACATCAGTGCCCGCGATCATCAATGAAGCAGTGGGGTTGTCTGTGCCGCAAGCGACATCGCGCAACGTGTCGATTACCTGCGATGCAAGCGGTGTGCCGCCAGTCGCCGCTGATCCGCGGCGTTTATTGCAGGTCCTGCTCAACTTGCTCAGCAATGCGGTCAAATATAATCGCATGGGCGGCTCAGTGGCGGTCAAATCGCAGCGGATCGGCGACCGGGTGCGGATCGAAGTGATCGACACCGGCGTGGGCATTGAAGCCGATCACGCCGGACAATTGTTCCAGCCCTTTACCCGGCTTGGCGCGGCAGCTGCGCGGTCAGAGGGAACTGGGCTTGGCCTGTCGTTGTCACGCGCGCTGGTCGAAGCGATGGACGGCAGCATTGGATACTCTCCTCGCATAGACGGCCGCGAGGGTGCTTGTTTCTGGATTGAGCTGCCGGTATCGGCGCTGCCGCTCGCGGCTGTTAGCAAGGACGCCGACCTGCCGCTGTTTAGCATCGCCCCGCAACGGGCTGTCACCATCCTTTTGATCGAGGATAATCTGGCCAATGCCCAGTTGATTGAGGCGGTGATCGGACGGCACCTGCCCGACGCGCGGCTTGTCAACGCGATGCAGGCGCGGATCGGACTCGACCTGGCATTTCAACTTCAGCCAGATCTGGTGCTGCTCGACCTCCACCTGCCCGACCGTGACGGTGATTGGGTGCTGGAGGAATTGCACCGCACTCTGCCCGATCTTCCGGTGATCCTGCTCACCGCTGATGCGATAGCAGCGCAATCGGATTGGCAGGCGCGCGGTGCCCGCACAGTGCTGACAAAGCCGATCAATGTTCGGCAGATAACCGAAGAGCTGGAGCGCGCGCTGGCGGCGCGGGTTGTGTCGTGACAGAGCGAATAATTACTCAAGCCCGCATCCTGGTTATCGATGATGAACCGGCCAATCTTGCCTTGGTTGCAGCCGTTCTGGCCCGCGAGGGCTATACCGAGGTTGAGACTTTGATCGACCCGCAGGCAGCAGCCGAGCGTTATCTGGCGTTCCAGCCAGACTTGGTGCTGCTGGACCTGATGATGCCCGGCATAGATGGCTATGCGCTGCTTGATCGGCTCGGACGGTTGGCGCGCAGCGATGATCTT
>Ga0163144_10018713_pt1 | contig 13979 bp, 9 predicted proteins | sample OliLak19BULKMAT1_FD_123175 | JGI IMG/M metagenome (GOLD analysis project Ga0163144, IMG submission 123175) | Freshwater microbial mat bacterial communities from Lake Vanda, McMurdo Dry Valleys, Antarctica - Oligotrophic Lake LV.19.BULKMAT1 | ecosystem: Environmental > Aquatic > Freshwater > Lake... | reverse complement strand
GGATTTTCTTATGGCGATTATCTGCGCAGCGGTGCTATTGCCCGTTATAGCCCCATTATGAAATCTGTAACGGAGTTTGCAAACAAAGGTGGTTATGTAATGGGAATCTGTAATGGATTTCAAATATTGTGCGAAGCCGGTTTGCTTCCGGGCGCCTTGTTGCGCAACGTGAATCGAAAGTTTATTTGCAGCAATCTTTTTCTAAAACCAGGGAATACCAGCTTGCCTGTGACCCAAAATATTTCTCCGAATGCGGTATTGAAAATTCCGATTGCACATGGCGAAGGCCGATATTATGCCGATGACAAAACCATGCAGGAAATTTTAAACAATGATCAGGTATTATTTTACTATTGCAACCAAAATGGAGAGGTGGTTGAGGATGCAAATCACAATGGTTCTGTAAACAACATTGCAGGAATAACTAATGCTGGTAAAAATGTATTCGGTATGATGCCTCACCCAGAAAGATGTGCTGATGATTCTCTATTCAATAAGGATGGCAGAGTTATTTTTGAGAGTATTATTAGTTCTGTAGAAGAACTTTCAGCTTCTTAGTTCATAAATCTAGCAAGCCAACTATTTCTGGCATTCCTTGTAAAATCATTTCTCATTAGGCCCAATTGGGTAATGGTAGTATCAAATATTTTTGAATTCTCTACTATGTCTCCAGCGACCATTTTTTCCTTCAATTCACTTAAGCGAAAAAAATTCATTTTATCATTATCTAAATAATAAACCGTAAGTCTGTCAAATAGATTCAAGCCAAAATCCTTTTCAACGGATTGCATAAAATGCACGGATTTGTCAATACTACAACCACTGGCTGTTGTTTGAGATTGGTCAACACACAACACTACAAAACGATTGTGTAATATGCAACCTGCTGCTTTAAGCGCAACGTCATGGGCTGTCCAACTCTTTGTGAAGGTTGCAATTTTATCATTTATTTTATCACATTCCGTTTCAGAAATCAATCTGTCAGAAGCATAAATCCAAATCTTTGATTCAGATGAGAATCCCTTAAACAATTCTTTTTCGGTAGGAATGGTAGCAATCATAACTTAAGTACAAAAATAAGCCTAATAATGTAATTGGAAGGTGAAATTGTATCCAGTCAATATTTTTAAAAATTCCATTTATTGGCAGAAACAAAGGGGAAAGAAGGAGCAGCCAAATCCACTTTTTTAGTACTGAAAAGTCTATAATGGGTATCAAAAAAATTAAAAGAATACAATCGTAAATGAGATGGTAGCTAAACATGAAATTCCATGAAATGAGGAGGGCTAAGAATTGATATTGGAGGATTTGCTTTTTTAAGTAAAGCAAAACGAACATTCCAAAACCGAGGAACATAATACTTAGGTTAAACAAAGAAATGAATTTTAAATCAACACCTAAAAAATAGTTGAACAAAATACCAAGTTCTGTTAAGTTAGTATTTACTGCTGTAAGCGTATTTCCAGCATAATTTATTTGCATTTGATGTGACATATTAGCAAGCATTTCAGGAATGAACAAACTGCCTGACATGGCATAAAAGCTAAGGACTCCAAGCATAGGAATGATGGTAGAATAGAAAAGAAGTTTCCATTTTTTATTGGCCAAAAAAAGGATTAGAAAAGGCAAGCAAAGGGTTATTTTCACCAGTGCAAGACCCAATAAAAATCCGGAAAGAGAATCCTTTTCCTTTAAGTAAAAATACCAGGAGGTTATAAGAGCCGCCAAACTCATAAGCAGTGGCTGGCCTAAAGCCACAGCAACCAAGGATGATTTGAATGCCAAAAGAACAAGAAGAAACAATCCAAAACCCAATTTTCCGAAGGATAGCACTTTATGGCCAAAGTAAGCTATTGTTACTATAAATAGCCAACTTAATATCTGAATGACCACTCTGGAAATAGACCAATCCAAAATATAATAAGGAATTAAGATTGGAATGGAGAAAAAAGGATAAATCATGCCGCAATCAGGGAAACCTGGTGGTTTTGTAGTTTCAAGCTGATTTTTGATAGCAATGGAATTCCATTCTGCTTTTAAAAGGCTGTCATTGTATGGATTTTTACCCTGTAACCAAAGCTTGCCTGAAAGATGAATGTTTCGTGCATCATAAGGAAAATCGGGATGCGAATATAACTTTTGGGTTTTGTAAAAGTTAAGAATAACAAGGCAAAGTAAAACACCAATTAACCCGCTGCGAATTAAAATGGGCTTCATAGTGAGAAACTAAAGATCTTTGGCCTGAGCCACTAATTCTGCAATATCAAGTACATGAACATCATCTTCACGGTTGGCATGTTTCACGCCGTCGCTCAGCATGGTCATGCAAAAAGGACAATTGGCAGCAATAATTCCGGCACCTGTTGCCAAGGCTTCTTCACTGCGTTCAACATTTACCTCCTTGTTACCATGTTCAGCTTCTTTAAACATCTGTGCTCCACCCGCTCCGCAACACAAACCATTTTTTTTGCAGCGTTTCATTTCTACAAGTTCAGAATCTAGGGCTTCAAGGATCCTGCGCGGTGCTATGTATTCATCATTGGCACGACCGAGATAACAAGAATCGTGATAGGTGATTTTTTTTCCTTTGAAGGCGCCCCCTTCAAATTTTAATTTCCCGTTGTCAATTAGCTCTTGTATCAATTGGGTATGGTGAACAACTTCATAATTTCCACCTAGTTGTGGGTATTCATTTTTGATAGTATTGAAACAATGTGGGCAAGCAGTTACGATTTTCTTAATTTCATATGCATTCATCACTGCAATATTATTGGCAGCCTGCATTTGAAACAGAAACTCATTACCGGCGCGCTTGGCAGGATCGCCAGTGCAGCTTTCTTCAGGCCCAAGGATGGCGAAATCAATTTGACAATGTTGTAAAATTTTGGCAAACGCTTTTGTAATTTTTTGGGCTCGTTCGTCGAAACTTCCGGCACAGCCTACCCAGAAAAGAATTTCCGGACTTTTGCCTTCTGCCATATATTCTGCTACAGTTTTTATTGCTTGCATTGGTTCAATTGAAAGGTACAATATTAAATAAATTGTGAAACAAGTTTAGTAAAGATTAAAAGATTGAGTAATTTTAATTATAGAGAGTATATCAGGAACTGCTTAAAATTATGTTTTATACAAATTTTACTTAGATAAACAGATATTGTATTTATACTTCTTGATTTTTTACTACATCTTCATTCACCTTCCTGTTGCGTTCACTCACCTACTTTCTTCCAATGCCCGCCTAATACCCCTTGATGGGTAACTTATTACCTCTTTAAATTTGTGCCATCAAATAAAAAAAATATGACAACCAAAGACACAAATTTCAACGAAACAAACAAAACGGATTTTAAAGAACCATTTTATCAAAAACAAACCCGTGGAGGCCGCATGTTGGCGGGACTGATTGTGGTGATAGCCGGTGCCGCACTCCTTCTAAAAAATTCAGGCATCTTAATGCCAAGCTGGCTATTTTCATGGCAAATGTTTCTTATTGTACTTGGCCTCTTTATAGGCGCAAAAAATTCATTCAAGACAGGTGGGTGGTGGATAGTTAGTCTTGTTGGTGTGGTATTTCTTTTTGAAGGAATGATTTTCAACATTTCAATTCGTCATTTGTTTTGGCCAGTAATTATTATAGGCATTGGACTTATGATGATTTTTAAACCAAAAAGAAAATGGCATAGACATCACAAAAATGCTTGGCACCAAAAATGGGAGGAGAAATATTCCAAATACCAAGATATATCTGATGAGAACGATAATATTGATTCAACTATTATCTTTGGAAACACTAAAAAAAAAATATTGTCTAAAAATTTCAAAGGGGGAGATATCACCTGTATTTTTGGAGGGGTCGAAATAAATCTTATGCAAGCTGATATCAATGGCAGGGTGATGTTAGAGATAACCCAGATTTTTGGTGGAACTAAATTGCTTGTTCCGGCACATTGGGAGGTAGTACAAACAGAAATGGTGTCTATCTTCGGGGGTATTGAGGATAAACGCCCACAGTCGCTTGACAAATATTTTGATGGTGTAAAAACCCTTGTAATCGTTGGAACGAGTATATTTGGCGGTATTGATATTAAAAGTTATTAAACAAATAAACCCTTAAAAAATATGAATTGGTATATTGTAAAGTTAGTTTTTAAAATATCAAACATCAGCAAAGCAAGTCAGTTTGATGAACAATTGCGACTCATAGAAGCAGCTTGTGAGGAAGAAGCCAGTTCAAAAGCAATGTTAATTGGTGAAGGAGAAGATACAAGTTTCGTAAGCAGCGATGGATCAATTGTTCAATGGAAATTCATTGCTTTATCATATTTATTTTTAATTCAAAATTTGGAAAATGGGATTGAACTTTGCGCTCAAACCTTAGAAGTTGACGATGAAGAAAACTACTTGAATGCGTTAGAACTGAAGCAAAATAAAATATTCACCAACGCAACAAAGGTTGTCTTAACATGACACTGATTTCAGCCAATTTTAAGAACCTAAGGTTACTATTTGCCATGCTGCTATTAGGCTGGATTGGATTGTATGCTGTTATAATGAATCGTCTGGGGTTTTCTTGGACGATTTCTATTTATGACAGCTTGGTTAGTAATATTTTATTAGCGATGAGCTGTCTATCCTTGGGAAACATCATCAAGTATTATCAACCCTCTAAAAGAACTGCTTGGAAATTGATAATATGGTGTTTGTTTGCAGCCATTATCTGGAGCTCTGTTTCCGAAAGAATATTATATCTTTTGTTTACTGACGAACTTAAATATTTGCGAATCTTATCACAAGCATACCCCATCAGGTTTGCTATTGGATTTTTAACCATTGGTTGCGTTGTTTTAATAGTATGGGTTTGGGAATTTATCGTTTTTAAAAATGAAGATGCAATGCGACAGGCATCCGCAATAGCTTTGGCAAAAGAAGCCGAATTGTCTGGCATTACTCAGCAACTTCAGCCTCACTTTCTGTTTAATAGTTTAAATTCAATCAATGCTTTGATTGGAAGTAGGTCCGAAGACGCTAGAAAAATGATTCAGCAATTGAGCGATTTTTTGCGAGGTACGTTAAAGAAGGATGATAGGCAATTTGTTAATTTGGAAGATGAATTGAAGCACCTGCAGCTTTATTTGGATATAGAAAAAGTTCGATTTGGGCACCGACTCTCCCATGTTTTTAACATAGATGAAGAAGCATTAGCCTTTGGTTTACCTCCACTTATTTTGCAACCAATTATAGAAAACGCTATTAAATTTGGACTCTACGATACGGTTGAGCATGTGGAGATAAAGATGAATGCAAGTGTCGAAAACAATTATCTCATTATCACAGTTCAAAATCCTTTTGACCCGAAAACATCTTCAGCATCTGGAGGTACAGGCTTTGGATTAAAATCAGTGAAACGAAGACTATATCTCATATATGCCCGAATTGATCTTTTGCAAACCAACGTCACCGAGAACCTTTTTACAGCTGTATTAACAATTCCTAAAATCCAAAAATAGTATATATGATAAAAGCACTTATTATAGATGACGAACCCCTTGCCAGAATGCTGATTGCTGAATATTTAGCAAAACACAACAATATACATGTAGTGCAAGAGTGCAATGATGGTTTTGAAGGATTAAAGGCCATTCAAAATCATGAGCCTGATTTGGTTTTCCTAGATATACAAATGCCAAAAATTACAGGTTTTGAGATGCTTGAACTGCTTGATAATCCACCATCCATTATCTTTACAACCGCATTCGATGAATATGCTATTAAAGCCTTTGAAGCCAATGCCATAGACTATTTGCTTAAGCCATTTTCTAAGGAACGCTTTGATAAAGCCATTGAAAAATGGATGGTTCTTTTTGAAAAAAACTCTCTGCAGAAGCCTTCATCCGGTTTCGAAAAAACATTTTCAAATCTCAATGAAATGAATAATAGGGTAGTAGTTAAAACCAATGTTGGAATTAAAATTATCCCAATAACTGAAATTACTTATTTGGAAGCCTACGATGATTATGTAAAAATTTTTACCAAAGATGCCAATTACATCAAAAAGAACACCCTGAGCCATTATGAACAATCCTTGTCTCCTAATGATTTTGTGAGGGTACATAGATCGTATATCGTTTCGATAACACAAATCACCCGCATCGAAAATCCTGAAAAAGATACCCATGTTGCACTGCTTAAAAACGGAATTAAAATCCCATTAAGCAGAGCGGGCTATTCTAAACTTAAGTTGGTTTTAGGAATTTAAACAGAGTTTTACCAAATGCTGGATTTAACACAAATAATGAATTCTTAAGGAGCATCAATTTTACAAGGGTATTGGAACAATAAGTCGAAGAAATTATTTCAAAAGTGAAACCTTAAATGTATTCTTAAATTATTTTTTGGTCTCAACTAAATCTATACCTTAAATTGCAGGAATTTTATTGCCACAATAGTAAACCAATAAGGAATCGATTTAAATGAAAACTAATTCAAAAACTAAAAGCGAAAGCAGTATAAAAAGTTCTGACAAATCACCAATTCAAGTGGTTTTTAGTGATAAACTTTTGTTGACTATTTCATTTTTTGAAGGCGCATCCGTTATGATTATTGAATTATTAGGCGCAAAAATAATAGCACCTTTTTTTGGTACTTCCTTATATGTTTGGGCTTCTGTTCTTGGTGTAACCTTAATAGCTTTGGCACTCGGATATTTTTTAGGAGGTATTCTTTCTACAAAAGAAAACAAGGCAAGAAATATGTTTATTATTGTTGCAATCGGTTCTATATTAACCTTTCTGGCACCAATTACAGGACCAATTCTTATGCAGGCTACCTCATCATATGGTGTTAGATTAGGTTCATTTTTGTCAGTTACCGGTTACTTGTTACCTCCACTTACTTGCATGGGGATGGTTTCACCACTCATTACGCAATTAATAAATTTAAAAAGAGAAGATGCTGGAAAATCAGCAGGTACCGTATTTTCTATTTCTACGCTAGGCGGAATATTAGCCACATTTTTAGCCGGTTTTTATTTAATACCTGAATTGGGTATTCGACTCACCGCCTATTCTACCAGCATGGTCTTAGCAATTATTGCTCTTTACGGATTGCTAACGAGACGACAGATTGTGATTCCAGTTATTTTAATTGTATTTATGTTTATTGGTTTTCCTAAGAAGGCAATTAAGACCTCTTCGCAAGATTTAAAAATACTTTATCAGTCGAGCGGTATTTTAGGTGAGTGGACCGTTTTTGACAAGGTTGAGCAACAGGAAAATGGCGCTCTGCCAACTTTTCGTAGACTACTTCTAAATGGTATTGAGCAAACCTTTACACAAGTTGGTTATGAACCTTATGCTACTTGGAGCTATCCACACAAAATTGCTGCATTAGCAGGTATTAAACCTGCCGGTTCCAAGGCTTTGCTTCTTGGAATGGGCGGGGGAAGTATTTCTTCCAATCTTCTTAATTTAGGTTTTGATCTTGATATCGTTGATTTGGATCAAAGAGTTAAGTATATCTCAGAAACATATTTTAAATATGATGCCACTAAAAGCAATCTCATTTTTGATGATGCACGTCATTATATTAATCAAAGTAAAGAGAAATATGATGTTGTAATTTTTGACTTGCTCAATGGAGAAGTCCAACCTTCACATGTTTTTACAAGAGAAGGTTTTATGGCTTTGAAAAAAATATTGAATGATGATGCGCTTCTTATTATTAATTTTCAGGGAAGGTTTGGTATGAAGGAACCAGCCTTATCATTAGGGCCACGTTCCATATTCAAAACGCTTGAAGCCTGCAACTATAAAATGCTTTTTTGTGAAAAAGTGTCTGAAGGCAGGTCTATGGATGGGGATATATTGTTTTATGGAACGAATGGTAATTTGGATTGTAAAAAATTGTTGCAGGAGCCCCTAAGATATTCAAAAATTGATTCTCTTGAGGAATTTACCTATGCTGACTATTCTCCTACTTTTAAATTTAGTCTTAACGATGCCTTTGTATTAGTTGACAATAAACCAAAACTTGAACTAATGAATGTTACCACCATTTTAGATTGGAGAACCAACCAAATGGGAGTTCAAGAAGATTTGTTCTTAAAAAAAGGATTGCCCCTTTTTCATTAACCAACCTTTTTACGGCATATAATAAATTTTATAGTGATTGGATTGCTTTGAGTATTGAATCTTTTTAAAAGTCTTATTCAATAGCCAAAGCAATCCTTTCATCCAATAAATCCTAATCCAACTTATATAGCTTGAGTGCTTTAACTTTATCGGCGTATTCAGCTTTAACAATATATATTCCAGTTGCAAAACCGTTCATATTTAATGGAATTTCAGCCTTTTTATCAAAATCTGATATTTCATAAGTATAGAGTAAACTGCCAGTGATATTGAATATCTTGATACGTAATGCTCCTGAATCATTGGTGTTTAATCTCAAAGTACTCGTGTTATTTGTTGGATTGGGAAACAAGGAAATCTCATCAATTACTTCATTAGGTGTATTCTGTTTTATCCCTGAAAATTTTCCCAACCCAAACAGGTTTGTACAAGAACTGCATACGGATGCAGAGCTGATATCTGTGAAAGAATGGTATTGATTTGCCGCAAGAAATTTACCAGTTATTTTTACCCTTGTAGTTGAGGCGCCAAATGACTCAATTTTGCCATTAGAGTAAATAGCACCATTTAATACGGTGCCTTTATTAATTCGGACATCTTTAGCACAATAAAATATGATAGATTTATTAAGCGCATTGATTGTATTTGATTCGTCAATTAACATATTTTCACAAACAACTATTTTGGGACACTGTGAAAATATGAAGGTTACCTTGGTTCCGGTTGTGATTGTATTTGCATATATTGTTTTGGCGCTAAAAGTAACTTTAGCCCCGCTTCCAACAACAATATTTTTGTAAATTGAATCCTTTAAGGTGATGGTAGCATTAGATTTCACAGTTACATTACTTCCATAATTTGCGCAGTAAGGATTAGAAACAAAAATTGGTAAACTGAAATCTACTGGAGAATTTGAATATGCTGTTGCTATAGTGCCACCAGTGATAGAACTCACAGTTTTGGCTTCAGCAAAGGTTCCTGAAGCAGTTATCGAGCTATTAGTATTGGCTTCAACAAGTCCAGTTGAGCCTAAAGAACCAACTCCTCCAGCTATAATTACAGAACTGTTGCTTAGTTTTGATTCGCCCGAAACCAATATGGCGTATGACGATAATAAATCTGTTCCATCAAAAGTATAATTAATACTTTTTGTGTCTTTGCAGCCATTGGAATTTGTAACGGTTAAGCTGTAAGTTCCGCTTGAAATAACGGATAGGTTTGGAGTGGTAGCCGAATTACTCCATAAATAGGTTACGGTTTCAGAGGAAGTTGATTTAAGAATGGCAACTGTTCCATTGCAAAAGGAGGATTGTTTTGATTGAGAAATCGAAACACTTGGAATCGTTCCCGCAATGACCACAGTTGCGTTCGCCGTTTTAATATTGCCATTTACATCTGTAATGGTTAATGTTACCAGATTGCTTCCGATTTTGCTGCAAGTAAAGGTTGATGGACTAGCACTCATTGAAGCGATTCCACAATTATCATAACTACCATTGTTTATATCAGATGCAACAAGTGTAATAATACCACCGGAGAGCGTTTTGTTTATGTTTTTTGTAATGACGATAGGGGAAATCGTGTCTCTTATTAGCACTGTAGCTGTTTTAGAACTTTTATTGTTGGTTAAATCTGAAACCGTAAGGGTTACAGTTTTATTTCCAATATCATTGCAAGAAAAATCCGATTTGTCTAGGCTCATAGAATTAATTCCACAATTATCGCTTGAACCATTGTTAATACTTGCTGGATTGAGTGTCGCCTGACCTGAGGCATTTAGAAAAAGCGTTATGTTTTTTGTAATAGCGACAGGAGAAATCGTGTCTCTTATTAGCACTGCAGCTGTTTTAGAACTTGTATTGTTACTTGAATCTGAAACAGTAAGGGTTACAGTTTTATTTCCAATATCATTGCAAGAAAAATCTGATTTGTCTAGGCTCATAGAATTAATTCCACAATTATCGCTTGAACCATTGTTAATACTGGCTGGATTGAGCGTTGCCTGACCTGAGGCATTTAGAAAAATGGTTATATTTTTTGTAATGACAACAGGAGAAATCGTGTCTCTTATTAGCACAGTGGCTGTTTTAGAACTTGTATTGTTACTTAAATCTGAAACAGTAAGGGTTACAGTTTTATTTCCAATATCATTGCAAGAAAAATCCGATTTGTCTAGGCTCATAGAATTGACTCCACAATTATCGCTGGAACCATTGTTAATACTGGCTGGATTGAGTGTTGCCTGACCTGAAGCATTAAGATAAAGTGTTATATTTTTTGTAATGGTTTTTGGAGGCAGTAAGTCCTTTATCTTCACTATGGCTGAGTTTGTACCCGTACTGTCGTTTATGTCAGTTATGGTTAAATGAACGGTATTGTCACCCAAGTTTGAGCAATTGAAGGATGATTTATCAAGACTATAGGATGCAATTTCATACATCCCATGTGAACCTGAATCAATATCGGAACTTGAGATTGAGCAATTGCCTGTTGAGTCTAAAAATTTGGTAATATTTTTTGTAATAACTACTGGGTTTGTATTTTCGGTAATTCCAGTAATTTTTGCACTAATTCCCTGACTCATATTAAAGTATGACCCACTTGGTGTAGTAGTTAACAAAACTGCTTTAACCAAATAGTAATTAGTATCGAGGTCAGGAGAATTATCAATATAAGTAGTATCGGTGATAAGACTCGAATTGATAGGACTTGTGTTTCGGAGTGGATTTTGAGATTGGTAAATATAGTATCCGAGAACTCCGGAATCTTTAGAAGGACTCCAAGTAAGCTTTACACGGCTGTTATTTGAAATGGCTGAAATGCTAATGTTTGTCGGAGGCGCTATTATTTGAACACGAAGCGTTGGGTCACCCATAAGTCCGATAGGAACAGTATTTGTGTGCCAATTATCATCGTATTCTCCTTTGTTATTTTGAGTAATCATAGCGCAATAGCCAATAGGTTCTCCCATTGCCATTGGGTGATTTTCCCAATAGGGACGGCCACTCCAGGCGTTAGTTAATCCATTTTCAGAAGACGCCAAAGGCGCACGAAGTAAATTATTTGTGCTGTTCCAGTCTCCAAAATAGCTTCCAAATAGCATATTAAAGACTGCCCCTTTGGTTACTACAAATGAATCTGTTGTGCCAATACCGTTACAGGAGGTGTAGGTTCCCGCACCAACACCATAACCGAACATGATGTTTTGATTGCGACAGGTATTAAGATAATCTTCTTCTATAATATTTTTTGAACCAAAAATCATAGCAAAATTACGCCAACCGGTGCTTGCATAGCCGCCCTGTGAGGCATCAATGTTTTCATCAATAACACCTTTTGCAACGGTTTTGGTAATTTTATACCTGAAATCATGTGCTTTTTTAAGGTATTGCTTGGTGAGGGCAGCTTCGTTTTTGGAGAATTTTGGCATATTAGAAAGGTCAACCCTACCAGTGAAATACTTTATGGCGGCTGGAAAAGTATTGTTATCCCATTTACTGTCACCAGGCAAATTTTTGTTTTCCGATCTTGCAATACCATTTGTATTGGTAATCGCATCTGCCCAATTGTCGAAATCAATGGAATAATAGGCATCAGTTGGCCAGCATCCTGCGTGGTCAGAATGTCCATCTGGTGCAAAATTGCCAGAATATGGAACAGGCACATGACCCAAAATAAGGAGTGATTTTAGTCCCCCGCTTCGAGCGTCAACCGCCTTCACTATTCTTTTCACCTTCTGAATGGAATCTGTTTTGTTCACAACCTCAACATATATATTCCATCCATCAGCTGCAATATCATTATAATATGACTTTAATTCAGCGGGTATTGAGTCCAACAGCATTTTTTCAACAAGGATTAGAATATTTCCTCTATTATGTACTAAGGGAACTTCAATTCCACTTAAAATGTAAGTATAACCGTTTGAGAGGTTCGACTTAAGTTTAAGGAGTTTATATTCATACATTTGGCCAACTGCAACAGCGGTATCGGTCCATGTTGTATCATTGCCACTCAGTATTACTTTGGAGGCAGGATCCCAATTGGCATCTGATTTGGCTTTCCGATAAATATTATAATTAGCAACTTCAGGCGTGTAAGGCCAATTAATTGTAATAGAAGGATTCGATTTGTTGGTTTCAACCCAAGCCTGAACAGTAAAATCCTTTGATACTTGTCCAATTGAATGGATACTAAGAAGCAATAAGAGCAAAATTGAGGTAAATGTTTTCATACTATTTTTTAATTTTAAATTCTATGGAGTTTATTTAATGTTGAGGGGTTTGTTTATTTTAATTGCTATTTGTAGGCTACCATATTTTTGACCACACAATCTTAAGTAAAATAATTCCATTTAACAAAATAAAGTTAAAAAAAAATTAAATGTTCTGAAAACTAATATAATGTTATAATGATATTTATTTACACTGATGAGTTCTTGACAATTAAATAGTAAATGAACTACTGAATTCAAGCATTTATAAGTCTATCGAAGCTAAGAATTTTATCCTTTGCAGTCATTACATAATTGTTTATTTGTGCTATAAGATTCACACATTTTTTAAAAATTTGAATAGGCTGATTTCCGCTTATAAAAAGTGAAAAGCGCTAATGTGAAGAGTTATTTGCATTAGACTCCTTTTTTAAAAAAGATTAGAAGTTGATAAAATTTATTCAAAAAAACCCATTCAGAATAAAACTGAATGGGTTACGATATAAAAACAAATCTGAATACTTTCTATCTATAAGTGACCTATTGGGTCGGCAGTTCCATCAGGATCATTGGTAACATACCCTGAAGTTGCTGGCGAGCCATTTGTTACAAGGAGAACACCTGCCAAATGTGGGCAAGCCATGGAAGTGCCGCTCAATGTATTATAGGCACCACCCAACCAACAAGAAAATATATTAACACCTGGTTCACAATAGTCAATGGGTGGGTTTGCATAATTTGAAAAAGAGGCCCAATTGTCGTTTGCGTCCATAGCGCTGGCGGTAAAAATTCCATTTCCATTTAACCTTGCAGGGGAGATATTATTGGCATCTGCGGCACTGTTGCCAGCTGCAATGGCAAATAAAATTCCTTTTCTTGCTGCTTTTGCTACAGCAGAGTCAATACTTGCAGAAGAGGAGGCACCAAGACTAATGTTAGCCACATCGCCTGAAGCTGCTGCACTTGCCACGTAGTCTATTCCAGCTACAATAGCCGAAATTGTTCCTGAACCATATTTGTCAATAACTTTTACTGCAACCAGTGTAACTCCTGCAGCTACGCCAACCGAACCGATGGTGTTATTTTTAGCACCAATAATTCCGGCCACATGCGAACCATGGCCATTGTCATCTTTTGCAGTCCTAACTTTAGTCACAAATGATTTACTTAGCGTAGTGTTTACGACCAAATCAGGATGGGTAAAGTCTATTCCAGTGTCAATAATCCAACCTTTTCTTGTACCTGCACTTCCAGGCCCGCCAACACGGGTAATCCCTGCTGGTGTTATTTGAGCAGGCTGGGTGGTTCCACCGCCTGTATTTTTCCCATAAGTATCAACGTCACCTTCCTCTTCTTTTGATAGTATTACAATTCTATCCTGTTCAATAAATTCAATGCGTGAATCTAACTTTAGTTTTGCAAAATCTTGATCAGTTAGACTGCCGGCAAATCCAGAAATTGCGGAATTATAAACCTGATCCATTTGAACCTTTTCAATATGATTATCTCTTAATATATCTGCCGCCACATTTTCAACAAGAAGGTTACATTGTTCGTAAGTCATAGATTTTTTAAATAAAGCAGATGGGACTGTGCCGCTTTTAAAAACTACAATGTACTTTCCCGGAATGATTTGT
>Ga0163144_10018710_pt1 | contig 13982 bp, 16 predicted proteins | sample OliLak19BULKMAT1_FD_123175 | JGI IMG/M metagenome (GOLD analysis project Ga0163144, IMG submission 123175) | Freshwater microbial mat bacterial communities from Lake Vanda, McMurdo Dry Valleys, Antarctica - Oligotrophic Lake LV.19.BULKMAT1 | ecosystem: Environmental > Aquatic > Freshwater >... | reverse complement strand
TTAAAGACGGTGTTTTTTGATTTTGTCCTTATCCTCGCCTTGGAGTGTATTTTCGAGGATTTGATAATAGACTTTTTTGGCATTTTTTTCGGAGATTAGGGAGTCATCAGATCGGAGGGTGAATACTAGATTATAAGGGGTGGAAATATCTCTGGTATGGGATGTCCACCCGTAAACGGTAAAGGTGTTCATACCTGTAATCAGTTCCGAGGGCTGGCTGGTTACTTCGGAGACCTGCGAGTGTTTGGAGCCTTCACCCACTTCTTTAAGGGTTTTTTTGACCCTCTGTGAATCCCCTTGGAGCGTAAATGAAACAGAGCCGTCGGGATTATTATTGACCGTGCCGGCTAGATTATAACGGATGGCTGCCTTAAATATATGGGCCCTGAACCCGACCTTTTGGACGTCCCCTGTGGCTGTGCCGGTGACTGCGGAGAGTTTAATTTCACGGGCATTGAGGAGAGGGGACAGAGGGAGAAATAAACAAAAGATCAAGAGGATTACAGGTCTCATCATGGGCGCGAATTAGAACACCGGAGAGTGCTTCTTTCAAGCTGGAAAATTTCTGGTTTGTGAAAATGGCGCAAATTGCTTTAATGCGGGAATGGACGGGGCTGAAAATAAAACTATTATTTGTCATGGCTGTGACATTCTTAACCATATCCCCCCGTGGAATGGCCCTGGAAGGGTTAGTTGTGCCCGTTGTGGAGAGACTCTTCTGATGTGGAAGCCTGAGACGGTTAACCGGACATTATCATTTGCCGTCGCGGGATTATGCCTTGCCCTTTTATCGAATGCCTATCCGGTGCTCACATTTAATTTCAAGGGGAATTCAGCCTCGAATTTCCTGACGACCGGGCCTTTGCAGCTTATGAATGGGATTTATTGGCCGTTGGCTTTGATCATCCTTTGGACGAGCCTCTTTGCTCCGGCTTTTAAAATGATCGGTCTGACTTATGTATTGATCCCGGTGAAATTCGGCTGGCGTTTTCCCGGTGTGACACGGGTTTTTAAATATACACTCACCTCCGGAAAATGGTGTTTGATTGAGGTTTATGCAGCGGGAATCCTCGTGGCCATTACAAAGCTCGACGAGATGGGTTCTACGGAAATGGATATGGGTGCCTATATCCTTTTTGGCCTTTTTCTTTGCTCGATCCTAGCGACAAAATGCCTGGATCGGGAGTTTATCTGGGAGAAACTTGTGAAACTCCAGAAAGCAAAGCCATGACTACCGGGACCGAGCTAGGAATCGTTAAATGCATGGTTTGTGAGGCGGATAACCGTTGGCCGACGAATTTCCGGAAGGGAGACGTTTGTCGTTGTTACCGGTGTGGGGAGAAAATACACCACCGCAAACCCAATTCACTCCACCGGACGTGGGCTTTTGTGATAGCGGGATTAATCCTTTATTTACCGGCAAACCTTTTTCCCGTGATGACCTTGACCCTTACGGGGGATGTCCAGCCATTAACCGTCTGGGGCGGGGTGATGGAGCTTTACGATTCCGGAATGGCCCCCGTCGCCGGTCTCGTTTTTTGTGCGAGCATCGTGATTCCACTCATGAAATTAGTCACATTGCTCTATCTCTTGATCATGCGTTCATCCACCCGTTACTCCCGCAAGGACCGGGCTTATTTGTATAGGGCGGTAGAGATTGTCGGGGTCTGGTCGATGGTGGATATCTTTTTGCTCTCGATTTTGGTGGCTCTAGGTCAGCTTGGCGTTTTGGCGACCGTCATTCCTGACGTGGGAGCTGTGGCTTTTGCATCGGTTGTGATACTTACCCTTTTTGCTGCTGATTTCTTTGATCCAAGGTTGATTTGGGACAAGGAAACCGCTTAATTCAGGATCAGCATGAGCGAAGATATCCCTCCAAAACAAACACAAACCCCCGGCGTGGAAACTTTTATCGAGGTTCCCTCGGCTGTTATTGAGGGGAAACGCCACTTTTCTGTCGTATGGATTATTCCTGTGATTGCCATTTTTGCGGCTGCTTGGCTCGTTTACCAGACTCTCTCTAAACGGGGGCCATTGATCGAGATTACCTTTACAGATGCGGGGGGGATCGAAGCAGGGAAAACAATGGCAAAGTACCACGGGGTAGAGATCGGGACGGTGAAGTCATTGGAGCTATCCAAAGACCTGTCTTTTGTGAATGTCAAACTCCAGCTCTTTAAACATGCTGAAAACTTAGCCAAAGAGGGGAGTAGTTTCTGGGTCGTGCGCCCGCACATTAGCTTAGGAAAGGTCAGTGGTCTTGATACCCTTGTTTCAGGGGTGTATATCGGGGTGGTTCCGGGAGAAGGGGCGGAAACGACAAGCTTCAAAGGCCTAGAACGTATTCCCATGATCCGGGCCGGCGAACCCGGACTAAACCTCTTTCTTAATGCCAAACATGCGGGTTCGATCAGTGTAGGTTCTCCCATTTATTACCGGAGGATTGTCGTGGGTTCAGTCCAGGATATCGAATTATCCGATGATATGGATCAGGCGATTATTGAGATTTATATTGAAGAAAAATATCAAAAGTTGATTACTCAAAAAACTTCATTTTATAGGACCGCCCGTTTGGAAGTCATCGCAGGCCCGGGGATGCTTAATGTTGATCTGGATTCCCTGGAGTCACTGATCCAAGGAGGTATCGGACTTGATCATTTTGATGATGGATCCCATGCCGCCCCTGCACATGATAATGACAAGTTCACTCTTTATAACACCCGTTACATTGCCGAGAATGCGGGGCTCTATGTGGATCTTTACTTTGAGAATTCATCTGGGGTGAATCCCGGGCGTACAATTATCAAACACCAGGGGTTGGTTGTTGGGGTTATTGAATCCTTGGATTTTGACGGTTCACTCAACCGCATTAAGGCACGAGCGACAATCAGGTCCGAAGCAGCGGATCTCCTCAAAGGTGGAGCGCGGTATTGGTTGGTGCGCCCCAAAGCGGGTTGGGAAGGGGTGACCGGGGCTGATACCCTTTTCAGCGGAGTATATCTTGAGGCCATGCCCGGAAGCGGGGAGGTAAAGGAATCCTTTAAAGTCACGGATTGGGCAGTGACTGACGGGATCACGACTGAGAATCCTGATGGACTGCTGGTGAAGCTTTTGTCTTCAAATTTAAAAGTCGTCGAAGGGGCTCCTGTTTATTATAAAAATGTCCCCGTGGGCCGTGTCGTGGGGATCGGACTGACAAAAGATGCCACCAAAGCTGAAGTTAAACTCCTGATCTATAAGGAATACAGCCATCTTGTCCGGGAAAATTCCGTCTTTTGGGATTACGGTGGGGTGAATGCGAACTTCGGATTCTTGGGCATGGGCGCGAGCTTGAGTATCTCCCCACTGGAAGCCCTTGTGGCTGGCGGGATATCTTTTGCCACGCCTGAGGACCCCACACTCGCACCCATGGCTAAACCTGGCCAAAAATTCATCGTAGCGGATAAACCCCAGCCGGAATGGCTGAAGTGGTCCCCGTCGATTCCTGCTAAATAAGATCGATCGAAGTGAGGCTCATGACTCTGCCTAAATGGGGGGATATCTATTTTTGGTGTCATACGACTAGCGTCTTTTCAGGTGGTGTCCTATTGATTCACTTGCGCAAATGGCTATTTTTGCGAGATTGGATGGATCTATGAATCGAAGTGAACATCCTTTTACGAATAAACTCGTCCATGAGACGAGTCCTTATCTTTTACAACATGCCCATAACCCGGTGAATTGGTTTGCTTGGGGACCTGAGGCACTTGAAAAGGCGAAGGCGGAAGATAAACCGATCCTGCTTTCGATCGGTTACTCCGCCTGCCACTGGTGCCATGTCATGGAGCATGAGTCTTTTGAAAACGAGCAAATTGCTGCGGTGATGAATAAGCTTTTTGTGAATATCAAAGTGGATCGGGAGGAACGCCCCGACCTTGACCACATCTATATGCAAGCCGTCCAGCACATGACCGGACAAGGAGGCTGGCCATTAAACGCTTTCCTGACACCGCAAGGGATCCCTTTTTACGGGGGGACATATTTCCCCCCAGAGAGCCGTTACGGGCGTCCGGGATTTGGCGACGTGCTTGAATCTGTCGCCGCTGCTTATCGTGATAAAAAGGGGGATTTGGTTAATCAAGGCAAAGGGCTTATTGAAGAGATGGGCCAGTTTTTGAAAGCGGAACCCTCTCAACAGGTATTTACCCGCCCGGTCCTCGATCATATCGCCCAGCAAATCGTCAAACAAATCGATCCGTACCATGGAGGCTTCGGGAATGCCCCGAAATTCCCTCAAGCCATGACGTTAATGTACCTCTGCCGGTATATCCACCGGACGGGTGATGAGACCGCCCGGCATCACCTCGGATTGTCATTGGACAAGATGGCCATGGGCGGGATGTACGACCAAGTCGGCGGGGGGTTCTGCCGTTACTCCACCGATGCAGAGTGGCTCGTGCCCCATTTCGAGAAGATGCTTTATGATAATGCGCTCTTGAGCCGTTTATACCTTGAGGCTTGGATGCTCACCGGAAACGGGTCCTACCGCGCAATTTGTGTGGATATCCTCGACTATGTGCTCAGGGAGATGACTTCACCCGAAGGAGCCTTTTACTCGACACAGGACGCCGATAGTGAGGGGGTAGAGGGGAAGTTTTTTGTGTGGAGCAAAGAAGAATTCGATAAGGTGATCGGGCCGGATGATGCCCCTTTGGCTTCTGAATATTTTGACATCACGGATCATGGTAACTGGGAACACTCAAATATCCCGAACCTACACAAATTGCCTGCGCAATTTGCTGCGGACAAAGGCCTCGATCCGGTGCGATTTGCGGCAAAGGTGCTGCAATGGCGTAGTAAACTTTTTACTGTCCGGGAAAAACGGGTGAAACCCGGACGTGATGAGAAAATCCTCACGGCATGGAATGGCATGATGATGGCGAGTTTCGCCATGGCCGGGCGTTTGCTCGGGGAAAATAAATTTACTGCGGCTGCGAAGGCCAATGCGGAATTCCTCTTAAAACATTCGCGGCACGGGAATAACCGGCTCCATCGTAACTTTAAAGACGGACGGGCCACATTGAACGGATATCTCGAAGATTACGCTCTGGTCATGGACGGTCTGGTGGAGCTCTATCAGGCGACATTTGAGGAAGAATGGATCGTGGAGGCCGTGAAATTTGCGCGGGTGACCGATGAGCAATTTGCTGACAAGGAAAAGGGGGGGTATTTCTTCACTTCAGAGGATCATGAAACATTGATCCAGAGGCCAAAGGAACTCGACGACAATGCCACTCCTTGTGGGAATAGTGTGGTAGCGGTGGTTTATCAAAAGCTTGCGCTCCTTGCGGGTGATCCCCATTTGGGTTTTTCAGCCGACCGTTCACTCAAGCTTGTCCGGGAGTTGGTTTCCCGTTCACCCACATTTTTTGGTAATTGGCTTTGTGCCGCCGAGTTTTTCGCATCAAAACCACGTGAGATCGCCCTTGTCGGGACAAAGGAAGGCATCGCTGGATTTGAAGATGTGCTGAAGGGGAAATTCGCCCCGTTTGCCGTGGTCGCCGCAAAGACATCGGCGGATAAGAGCCGTTTACCATTGCTGGGTGATAAGGAGTTTTTCGAAGGTAAAGCGGTGGCTTATGTGTGTGAACAATTTGCCTGTCTGGAGCCTTTGGTGAGTAAGGAAAAGTTTGCAGAATCTCTGACGCAGGTTTAAATTATTGATAATCACACTTGTCAAGAAAGGTGGTAATGTTTTCACTGACTAAACAAGAGCAATTACTCATCGCTGTCATCATATCAGCCGGGATTCTCGGAGGATTAGTGATGATTTGGCGGAATTCACGGCACGGAACTGAACACCTAGACCAGCAAACTATCTCGGAAACCGCAAAGTATGAAGAAAATTAGTTTCAGTGAAGCATTAGAGATTATCCTTACCGAGGATACGCGGTACAGTGAGGAAGCTTATGAATTTGTCCGAGAGGCACTGGATTTCACCTTAAAGACCCATAAAAAAGATAACAAGGATCCTAACCGTCATGTGACGGGGCCTGAGCTCCTCGACGGTATCAGGTCTTACGCCTTGGATGAGTTTGGGCCTATGTCGCGGACCGTGCTGAGTTTTTGGGGGATCCTTAAGTGTGATGATTTCGGGCACATTGTTTTTAATATGGTAGAGAAGGGGATTTTAGGGAAAACTGACACCGATAAAGTCCAGGATTTCTACGGGGGCTATGATTTTACCGATGCTTTCGACACACCTTTCAGGCCAAAGTCAAAGGCAGCTCCCAAGACAAAACGAAACAAATCGCCCGCCCCCGGTGTTCACTCCGATTAACCGGAGGGTTTTGAAAAATCATGACAAAGTATTTTTGGAAGGTTCTTACTTTATTTCTTATCGTCATCATCGCGGTGGTGATATTTTATTATTTTAACAAAACTTCACCAGAGGGATCGCAGCGTATGTCGTCAAATGAATCTAAGTCGTCTGAAATAAATGTGCCGCCGTTAGGAGCCCGTTTGATTGTCTTGGAGAATGGACTCTCCGTCATCATCAAGGAAGACAAGAATGCCCCTGTAGTATCCGCCCAGATGTGGGTGAATGCCGGGAGTATTACCGAAGGTAAATGGCTCGGGGCCGGGATGTCACACATTCTTGAACACATGCTTTTTAAGGGGACGACTAAGCGCTCGAATTCCCAAATCGCCCAGGAAGTCCAGGATCAGGGGTGCCAGATAAATGCCTATACTTCATTTGACAGGACGGTCTTTTATATCAGCGGCCCGGCTGCGGCATGGGTGACGATGACCGATGTGCTTTTTGATGCGATGGAAAACTCTACCCTGCCCCCGGACGAATATACCAAGGAGCAAGAGGTGATCCGTCGTGAGTTCGCGATGGGATACGATAACCCTGACCGGATGGCCATGGTCCTGATGTTTGAACAGGCCTATACCCGGCATCCTTATAAGTTTCCCGTGATCGGGCATATTGACGTGTATAACCAGCTGACACGGAATGATGTCATGGAGTATTACAAAAAAATGTATATCCCCCAAAATATCACCTTTGTCATTGTGGGGGATGTGGACAGCCGTGAGGTCGAGGAAAAGGTCCGGGAGCTAGCCTCCAGCTGGAAGCGGGGGCCGCTGCCGCCGCTACCCATCGAGGCTGAGCCAGTGCAGCTGAGTATGCGCGAAGTCAACCAAGAGACGAATGTCCAGCTGACTCGTTTGAGTATGGTTTATCATATCCCTGATCTCACAAATCCTGATGTGCCGGCGCTGGATGTCCTATCCTTGATTCTCGGGCAAGGGCGTAGTTCACGATTATACCAGGAGATCCGTGAGAAAAAAGAGCTGGTTAAATCCATCAGTGCTTTTGCTTACACACCGGGGCATCCCGGCCTTTTCGGGGTGGCAATGGTTTGTGAACCCGACAAGCGGGCGGCTGCTCAGACTGCTGTCCTATCCATGATTGATGATTTAAAGGTCCACCCTGTGACCGACGAAGAGCTCGCCAAAGCAAAAAAGGCTTTTGTCAGTGGGGCTTTGGGCGGGAGGCGTACTGTCGAGGGTATAGCGGCGGAACTCGGCAGTAATTACTTTTCGACAAAGGATTTGGATTTTACGACGGGTTATTTGGAAGACGTCCAGAAAGTCACGGCTCAGGACATCGTCCGGGTCGCAAAAACTTATCTGAATAAAAATAATCTGACAGTTACCTCCCTTAATCCCATCGGGTCATTGGCCAAAAAGGCGGTTGTTTCAGATACGTCAGAGCGTTCTAAGGTGGAAACATTCACCTTGTCCAACGGGATTAAACTTTTAGTGTGCCGTGATACCAGGGTGCCTTTTGTGACATTCCGTGCGGTTACCCTCGGAGGGTTACTCTCAGAGACTCCCGGAAATAACGGGATAGGCAAGTTGCTCGGGAAAATGATCCTGAAAGGCACTCAAAAAAGGTCAGCAGAGCAAATTGCACGGGAAATCGAGAGTGTGGGCGGCGATATCGGGGCTGATAGCGGGAATAACTCCTTTTCTTTGAGTATGGAGGTTTTAAAACCCGATTTCGATCTCGGCCTGGATATTTTTGCTGATGTTTTGATGCATCCCGCATTTCCTGAGGATGCGCTTAAACGCGAAAAGTCCGCGCAACTTGCGGAGATTAAAGCCGAGCAGGAACAACCGATGGTCATCGCGCGCAATTTGCTCAATCAAAATATCTTTGGGACACATCCTTACGGGATGAAAGCTAATGGCAGCGAGGCGACCGTGTCCGTCATCGACCGGAAAAAACTCCAGGACTTTTATCAATCCATCGTTTTTTCCCAAGGCCTCGTCATAGCAGTCTTTGGTGATATCGATCCGGCGGTCGTGAAATCAAAGATGGAAATCGCCCTCAAGGGCATGCCAAACGGGAAGGGGACTGTGAGGAATATACCTCCTTCCGCCCCTATTGATAAGCTGCGTGATGTCAGTAAAAAGGTCGATAAAGCTCAGGCCATCGTTCTTTTCGGGTTTAACGGGACAGATGTCAAATCCCCGGATCGTTATGCCCTCGAAGTCATCGAAGAGGCAAGCTCTGACCTAGCTTCCCGGTTCTTTATCCGGATCCGTGAGAAAATGGGGTTAGCCTATTTTGTCGGGGCGCGTCAATTCCTCGGGCTCGAGCCCGGCAGCTTTGTTTTTTATGTCGGCACAGATCCTAAAAAAGTCGATGCTGTCAAAAAAGAGATGCTTGCGGAGATTAAGAATCTGGCTCTAAAAGGGCTCACCCCCGAGGAGTTCAAGCGCGCAAAAGCCAAACTCATCGGAGCCCAGCAATTGGGTAATCAGAGCGCGTCCACACTCGCTTATAAAACGGCCTTGAATGAACTGTACGGGCTAGGCACTGATTTTGAGGGGAAATACGCGGATAAGATCAATTCATTGACCCTCGAAGAAGTGAATGCCGTGGCTGCAAAATATCTGAATACCGATCATTTTGTAAATGTCGTGGTGTCTCCTTAGGTCATTTTTTATAAAAAAAAAGGTGATTGCTCCTATTCCTCCGGCGGGGATGGGTAATTACTCTTGTCGGGGTTATCACTTTCAGGAATGCTCGTAACCATGATAAAACGCCGGACGGTCATGTTGATGGGATGCACGAGTGATGCGGGGAAATCTTTTCTCACGACTGCTTTGTGCCGTATTTGAGTAACCAAGGCCTCTCGGTGGCACCGTTTAAAGCCCAAAACATGAGTAATCAGGCGGCGGGCACCCCTGATAGCCTCGAAATCGGGCGTGCCCAGTATCTCCAGGCCATAGCCGCCCGTGTGATTCCTCAGACGCGGATGAACCCGGTACTCCTGAAAGCCTACCTCTGACACTTCGAGCCTAGTCATCGTCATGGGGCGGGGAGCTTTTGCTCATTTGCTCGGGGCGTGGATGTGTTTAGCGGATGATGAAAAGAAATGAGTAAAAGGGTTTATCCTGAATAAATTCCGGGGCGACCAAAATCTCCTGGGTAACGCGATGGATAGGGCTACAGGACAAAACGGGCATCCCCACGGTAGCGATCGTGCCCATGATGGCACATGCTTTACCTAGAGAGGACACGCTGCATTTGTGTTCTGACAAGGACCATTCAAAGGTGAATCTCGCGCTCCTGAGTTACCCATACGTGAGTGATTTTGAGGAATTTGACCCGCTGATGCATGAGGATGGAGTGAATGTCGTGCCGATCCGGGATTACCAGAGTCTGGAGGGTTTTCACGCGATTATCCTGCCGGGGGAGTAAACACACGGCGGCAAGCCTCCGGCATCTCAGGGAGAGTGGTTTAGCGGCAGAGGTCCCTGGGGCGAGCCTCACGGGGAGTGGCCGTCTATGGGGTTTGTGGAGGCATGCAGATGCTGGGTAATATGATCCATGATCCGGATAAAGTGGAGGGAGGGGATTTTCCCGGTCTCGGGCTCTTAGACATTCATACCACATTTTTCCCTGAAAAAGTCACGCAGCAGACAGAAGTGCTCAAGAGGGGTCGAGGCTGAAGGGGCTATGAAATCCATCACGGACATACGGACGCAGGCGGCGCAGCGCGTGAATACCTCCCCGGAGGGCTTGGCTGGGTACAGGGGAATGTGATGGGTGTCTATCTCCACGAGATTTTTGAGAATACAGCATACCGCCAAGCATTCCTCCGTTCCTTAGGATGGGATCGCCAATCATTTGATTGGAATGCCCTTGTGGAAGGACATTTGGAGAAGGCGGCAGGATTGATCGTTTCCACAGGGTGGGATAAATATTTCGGACAAGATCATTAATCGGAATGGAATATCAGGAAAATAGGTCATTTACGCAGAAAACAATCTCTTTTTTTCGCCCAAGCAGGCATCTGATAAAAAACATTGCATAAAGATTTGTCCGGAATGAAAAAAGATTTTGACTTCATCCGCCCACTATGGCAGCTTTCACAACTCCGATTGACCGGGCCGGTAGCTCAGTTGGTAGAGCAGTGCCCTTTTAAGGCATTGGTCCTGGGTTCGAGTCCCAGCCTGCCCACCAGTCTTCTTTTTATTTTGAGAATTCTGAAGACACCTTGAAATCACCATTTGTACAACGACTTTTGTCTTACCTGACTTTTTCTTTCCTGAAAGTCTTGGGTATTTCGCTTCGTTGGAGGTTTACCGATCAGGATAAAATCCTCTCCCGCCAGCCAAAAGAACCCATTTTCTTCCTTTTTTGGCATAACCGTTTACTCCTGATTCCCTATTTTTTTTCCAAATACATGCCGGATCGTGAAGGCACTGCGATGGTCAGCCCGAGTAAGGACGGGGAATTTTTGTCCATGACCCTAAAACTTTTTAATATCAATGCAGCCCGGGGGTCGAGTTCGCGCAAAGGGGTGAAAGCCCTTTTTGAGATTTACGAAGCCATTCGTCTCGGCCACGACATTGCGATTACCCCGGATGGCCCGAGGGGGCCTTGTTACTCGATGCAGCCCGGTGGTGCAGCCGTTGCCCAGCAAACGGGAATCCTCGTGGTGCCCATCGGTTACCGCGCCCGGGCCTGTTGGAAACTCAAAACCTGGGACCGCTTTATTATTCCAAAACCCTTGAGTATCGTGGATGTCCAGCTAGGTAAATCATTCCGCATTCCACCCGGACTCCCCCCGGATGAAGCCATCCTCCTCATGCGCCAAGCCCTCGAATCCGTTACCGATGATCATTAATCATGGTTATGATTTTCTGGGGGTGGTGAGTCGTAAATAAGTAATCGCATGACGAGCCATGCAGGGAACCAGCGTGGCTAACCCTACAATACTTATTTTCTTCGTGGTGCAAATTCCTCCAGAGACAAGTGGGCCGAGCGCCCGACACAAAAGCCGAAAAAACTTTACGTTCCTCCGTGCGACTTTGCATGAAATTTTCCACGAGGACAAAAAAAACCTGAAACTCATAAAGGAGTTTCAGGTGATCCTGAGGGGAAAAAATATTTTACCGGGATGGTTTATTCCACTTCAGCGGTATAAGCACTGATTGATTTGATCGAGACTTTCCGTATGCCTGCCTCGGAGGGGAGTTCAGCTTGTTCCCCGACTTTTTTGTAAATGAGGGCCTGTCCGACGGTTGTTTGATAGCTGATGATCCCTTTGTCGGGGTTACTGTCCCATGCTCCCAAGACATTGTAAATCAGGGGTTCCCCAGATTGTGAATCCGAGACAGTGACGATCGTACCGATCGAGACTTGGCTGGTGTCGGCAGTGGCGAAATCCAGTCCTTGGGCCAGCTCAAGCATGAGCTCGAGCTCCCCACGCCTGCGGGCCAGAATGCGCTGCCTTTCCTTGGCGGCTTTGAATTCATGGTTTTCGCGTAAGTCACCGTAGCTTTTGGCGATTTCGATTTCCTTGATATTAGCGGGAACCTCGATATTGATGATTTTGTCGAGTTCGAGTTTACGGCGTTCCATACTTTTCCATGAAACGTAAAGGGTGGAGGGGGCTTTGGGTTGTGCGGCCTCGGCGGCGTTACTGGCATTAATAATCAAGCTCTGGACCTCAGGGAACATTTTAACGATGCGCCCGAGTAGAGAACGTTTGTTTAACTCCTCGAATGCCGGTGAAATCTGCAAATTACGCACGAAATCCTTCACTTCCTCCAAATCAGCGGATTCAAGGATGTCTTTGAGGAAGGTTTTATTATCCATCACCAAGTCATGGAGTTTTCCACCTGAACGTCCATCGCGCTGGAATTGCTCGCGTTCCAGTGTGGAGATCACAGCTTGGGCAAAACGGACATTAAACAAGTCATAGAGTTCATCATAGCGATCTTTGGCGAGCCAGAGGATGATGGGGGAGTTCATAGAGTGTTCGCGGACTAATTTGTCGAGCTGTTTATAGACATCCCCTGCCTTCTTTTCATCACGGAAAAGGGTGAATGTATCGGAAATCAAAGCTCCTTCGAGGCTATTGAATATTTTTAAGAGGCGGTTACCCCAATCATCCGGATGCGCGAGCTTGATGGAGTGCAGGAGGCGTTTAGCTCGGGCGGAGGGTAGGGCAGAGATCATTTTACCGAGGTCAGTGGCTTTGAGCAGGAGGAAGTCACTGGTGAGCCTTTCTTCACGTTCGATTCCCATGGCCTCTTTGATTTCCTCGCGGATAATGGAGAGCTCCACGCTGGAGAGCAAATTGTTTGCGACATTTCGCTCGATCGTCTGGTTGATCGTGTCCAAGATAATGAGGATCGAGTCCTTGGAGTCCTGGAATAGATCGATGTCTTTGAGGATTTTTTGGATGGCCGTCATCTGGGGTTTGAGACCGACGGCTTGGTTGAATTCTTCGAGTAATTCACTCTTGGTGTCGACAGGCACGTCACGCATGACGATTGGCTCATTTTTCCCACTCGGGATCGAAAAGAGCGGGTCTTTTTTGAGGTCGGCCTTTACCTTGGTCCAGACCTTTTTCCATTCAGCGGGTGTGTAGAATTCCTTAAAGAGAGGTTCGATCTGGCCCATAGACGCTGATTCATCGGGGAAACTCTTGAGGAGGAGGGTGAGGAATGCGGTGCTGTCATTTTGCGCAAGGGCTTTCAGGCCAGCCGGATCAGATGCTTGTTTGGCGAGGACATGGTTTTCGGGGAGTGAAATGAGCGAGTCCGCAGCATATTCGATTTTCATCGGGTGGGCCGGTTTCCCTTTGAAATCAATGAGGACCTGGCTGGTTACAAAGTCATAATCCTTAATATGGCCGAATCCCCAGCTTTTGTGTGTGACATAGGTGCCGGGTTGGATTTTTAGGAGTTTTTCAAATTGTGCTTTATTGACTTTTTTTGCATCAAGAAGTTTCTGTAACTGTTCGCTCATAGGCGTGTGATCATGACGAAGACCAAGAAAACTGGCAAGGGCAGATTTTTTTTGGTGCTTTTTGGAAAAGACAAGATTGAGTTGTTGACGGACTGGGCGGATTTTGTTTTATCTATTCTTCACTCCATTGGACGGATACCCAAGTGGCCAACGGGGGCAGACTGTAAATCTGCTGGCTTTTGCCTTCGAAGGTTCGAATCCTTCTCCGTCCACCATCTCTTTTTCTTCTGAACCCCCTGCAAAAATTAATCGAAACAGGGTTTTGTCTTAATGAAAAATCGACCCTAAAAACGCCGTCATAGCGTTGGTATAAGAAAAGCGGGCTATTTACACCACCAAGCGCACGAAAGGCACGAAGGACGCAAAGTTTTTCTAAATTTCCGTGTGCAGGGCGACCGGCTTGGTTGCCACGGGCCAGAGTTTCTCTGGTTACCTCCGGCATTTGGCAAGCAGGGCCGCTCGCCCTACACGTGAAAAAGGGATTCACCACAGCACTGCTTCCCCCTTCGTGGTGCAATTTGCTCGACAGCGCACGAGGGACAATCTTCCGATTGTCCGGGACGGGCATTCACGGCGGTCAGAACCATTCAGGCCCCGAAACGCCTTCGGGGCAATTTGCGCGTTGTCCATAAAACAGGAAAAGTCAGCGTGCAGG
>Ga0163144_10018709_pt1 | contig 13982 bp, 11 predicted proteins | sample OliLak19BULKMAT1_FD_123175 | JGI IMG/M metagenome (GOLD analysis project Ga0163144, IMG submission 123175) | Freshwater microbial mat bacterial communities from Lake Vanda, McMurdo Dry Valleys, Antarctica - Oligotrophic Lake LV.19.BULKMAT1 | ecosystem: Environmental > Aquatic > Freshwater >... | reverse complement strand
GAATTGCTTCAACGGGGCCGCGCTCCGGAGAGCGCGGAGATGCTCGAACTCGCGAAGTTGGAGCGCATCCACATCACCGCTTCAACGGGGCCGCGCTCCGGAGAGCGCGGAGATCTGAGATTCACTGCTGGCATGTGCCGCACGAGCTGATGCTTCAACGGGGCCGCGCTCCGGAGAGCGCGGAGATAACGCGCCCGGCCCCCAGTCGTCACCGATGGGATCTAGCTTCAACGGGGCCGCGCTCCGGAGAGCGCGGAGATTATATCCTCATCGTCGATACACTCGCCGTTGAGCCGCTTCAACGGGGCCGCGCTCCGGAGAGCGCGGAGATCTCTTTTTACCCCGCGAAAGAAGTCAAACCAGCTAGGCTTCAACGGGGCCGCGCTCCGGAGAGCGCGGAGATCGCACCTTGGTAACTGATTGGGGCGAAGGTGCGAAGGGATTGTTTTGCGAGCGGCATGGGAGGGTGGCCGGGCCTGTCAGGCTCGGGCGAGGCGAGTATGGACTAACTTGTTCAACATTAACGTGCGAGCGGGTCTCCTGTCAGGGCCGTCACCCTGCCGCTCGCGTGGACTGTCAAAGAACAAAAGGGTACCCGGGAATCTGTCAGTCAGGGAGGTCTACGCCACAAAACAGGGCGGGTCCACCCGAATGTAGTTCTGGCCGAGTGCGGTGATGACCCGTTCTCCCCGGCTTTCAGACGGGCCGAGGGCGATGAACAAAACCTGGTCATCATTTCGGTCGATCAGCGCCAAGAGTCGGCTCTCAAAGTCGATTTTCTCCGCTGCAGTCAGGTCGCACTCGAATACGGAAAGCTGGAGATGAAGGCCGTAATCCTTACAGGCCCTGAAGACCTTTCGCAGTCGCTTGGGATCGCAAATGTCGTAGGTGACGATGTAGTTGATCCGGTTCATGGACGCGGGAGGGACCGTTGCGCCGCAGGGACTATCGGGTTGTGAACGGGAGGTAGCGCTCGATCTCTCCGGTGAGGGTGCGGGCCAGTAGGCGGACCTGCAGTTCGATCGCCCGTCGATAGCTCACCTTGTAGTCGAACAGGGGATGCGTGACGGTGTCGCTCATGCGCTTCTCGTAGGCCATGAAGAAGCGCTTCCGGCCGCCGGGGGTGAGGTTGACCGCGTCACCCGCCTGAACAAAGTCTCCTTGGGAAAACATCCGGTTGTTGATCGCGGTGAGCACGGCTGAATCCGCGATGATCGGCCGGAACTCCTCCATCACATCGAGCGCCAAGGCGGGTCGGCCGAACCGGGGTTGGTGGTACAACCCCACATAGGGATCAAAACCCACCGCCAAGGCGGCAACCGTGCAATCGCGAGCGAGCAGGCTGTAGGCGAGCGACAACAGGGCATTGACAGGGTCGCGCGGTGGCCGGCGATTGCGGGTCTTGAAGTCGAACGTGAAGGCAGTCTGGGAATTGGCGGGCACGTCAGGCCGGTGATCCTCCAAACCGGGGATTTCGTCGGTCTCCGCGGAGGCCTTGATCATGCCGTTGAAATTGCGGAAGTACACCATTGCGGCGGCACCTTCGATGCCGAGCAAGGTGGCCCGGCTGGACGCCGAAAGGGCGGCTGAGGCGGCATGCTTCATCGCGCGCAGGTCAATGGCGGGCGGCTCGATGTGGTTGCGCATCAGCAGCGTCCGTTGGTTGCGGATCTTGCCATAGACGAAGAGCCGTGCCAGCGGCAGGGCCATGGCGGGGTCGGCGGCGCGCGCGAACTGGCGGATGCGGGTGAACACGTTGGTCAGCCCGTGTCCCCGGGTGAGCCCATAGAACCAGCCGCCCATGGAAAAGTATGATACCGGGACCTCCGCCTCGCAGAGCGTCTGGATCAAGGCGGTCGACACCTGCGCCGCACCAAAGACGGCCAGGTGGTGGAGATCTTTGATGCGCACCTCCGTCAGCGTTTCCCCCTTGTCCTTGACCACCACGGTTTCCCCTTTCCTGGACACCGAGACCCCCGGCGTATTGACGTACAGGACCTTTGTGTCGACATCGGGAGCAATGAGGCGGCGAACCTCACCTTCCGCGGCCAGCCTGGGCAGGCGCGGCTCGGGCAGGCGATCCCAGGCCGCCTCCTCGCTGGCGAGGTGTTGCACGAGGGAGGCGACCTTCTCCTCCTCGACCGGGGATCCGTCGCCCGAAAGTCCCGGGAGCCCGAGTTGGATGACCGCGTCCTGGGCTTCCAAGTCGGGTGTCGCCAACTGAAGAAATTGTGTCTCGTCGGGCAAGCACACGGGTGCAAGCGAACAGCGCGGGCATTTGGGCGAGTGGTCGAGCGGCGCGGGTATGGGACCGGACATGCAGATGCGGGCGGCCGATATCCCGCGGCGAATCCAGTCCTCGTCCTCAGCGGTGAGAACAAAGCGCACCCGCTGGCGTGTCTGGCGGTAGTACACGACCCCCTCGTCGCAGCGATAGCCGTTTTCCCGAAGCAGCAGGATTTGCAGCCCGAGCTGCATCCGGTCCGCGTCCCAAAGCCGCTGACCGTCGTCCTCCTCCCGCGGCGCGCCAGTCTTGTACTCGACGGGACAGACAGCCTTAGCCGTGGCCGGCAAACCATCCCCGGCCTCTGCCTCAAGCGCGACCTCGACGAGATCCAGCTTGGCGACGACTCCGAGCGATTCCGAGCCGAGCATGACCGAGCGAGCGTGGATCACCTCCGCTTCGGGCGGAGGGTTTTGAGATTCGGGATTTGAAATTTGAGAGGCCGATGCGGTGGACTGTGCGTCCGGGGGTGGGGGAGAACCGGCCTTTGAGGACTTCGGCAGGTTGCCCTTGCCGGCGTCCACGCGGGTATGTTCGGCGGCGCCCTTCTTGGTATCGGCGCTGTGGAGGAAAACGCCCTCGACGTGCTCGTAGTAGAACAGCCGTGGACAATACACGAACTCGTTCAACATCCGAGCGGGCAGGAGATCCTGGGTGGCGTCGGTGGGTTTGTTCATGACAGCATCGAGCCGCGAGTGGGTCGACTCGAGATGGGCTCAGGCTGGGCCATGGCGTTAGATGAATCGGGCGGGATCACAATTGTGCGAAACGGGCAAGTGAGGTGATCGGAGATGGAGAAAAGGAGTTCGGGGGCAGCTTGTGCGGTGTCGATAACGAGTGAGATCAGCAGGAATGGCCGCCGGACAGACCGTGATGTTGCTCCCAGACGGCGCGGTCGGCTTCGATGAGACGTTCGAGTTGCTCTGGTTTGGGCAGGGCTACGAGGTAGCGGGAGACGAAGAGCTGGTGATCGAGGCCGCCGGTGGCGTACTCGACCTTCGTCTGGTCCTTGTCGGTGCAAAGCAGCAAGCCGACGGGCGGCTGGTCTCCGGGCTGCACCATTTGCTCCTTCCAGTAGTTCAGGTAGAAATTCATCTGCCCGGCATCGCCGTGCTGGAAGGTGCGAACCTTTAGATCAATCAACAGGTGGCAGCGGAGGATGCGGTGGTAGAAGACGAGATCGAGGTAGTCGTGCTCATTGCCCGCCGTGATGCGCTTTTGACGGGCTTCGAAGCAGAAGCCCGCGCCGAGTTCGAGGAGGAAGGATTGGAGGTGGTCGAGAAGCGACTTCTCCAAGTCGGATTCGAGATAGTGCGGCTTTTCAGCGAGGCCGGTGAATTCGAGCACATAAGGGTCGCGGATCAGGTCTGCGATTGTCTGGGGAATACCGGCGGCCTGTTGGCGGCCGGCATCGATGACGGCTTGTTTGTCAGTGGAAAGCCCGGTGCGCTCGTAGAGCAGGGAACCGATCTGCCGTTGGAGCTGGCGTTTGGACCAGTTGCCATTGAGGCATTCGCTTTCGTAGAAGGCGCGTTTCCACGGATCGTCAATGGCGAGCAAGTCTATCAGGTGGGTCCAAGATAGGCATAGGAGCTTGGGGACGGGTAGTGCTCGGGGAACGCGATGGGGATGAACCGATTTGCTCACCGGTGGTGCGGAAATTGACAAACTACTGAGTGGCAGCAGGTCACCAGAAATGCTCACCGCTGGTGAACGAATTTCCGACCGGAGCTGGGGATAAAGCAGATAGAAGCGACGCATCCTTTGCAGGGAGGGCCGGCTGCAACCATCGATTTCCCGCTTTTTCAGGTCCGCAGCAACCCGTTCGAGCAAACGCTCCCCATACTTCGCCCGGTCCTCACCCGCCTGTTCGAATTCGACGAGATAAGCGCCGATGAGCCAGTTCCGTAGGATGAGGTGGCGGTTGACTGCTCCGGCGGCCCCGGCGAGCGCCTGGTCATGTGCGCCGGCGATGGCAGTGATGAGGGCGTCGTAGTTCATGGGGTCGGCTCCGGGGACTAGGGTCTGGCGTCTGGGGCGGACTCGGGGATGGGAGATCGGCGTGAGGAGAACAACGGGCCGGACTCAGTCCGCCGGAGCGAACAGCCCGAGACCGGAAAATCTTCCGCTGCCGATACAAAATGGGCCTTTGAGTCTTTTAGGGCGAGGCGTACCGTCGGGGCCGCTTTCGCGCCAGGCAACGCGGACATGCAAACGGCGGAAGTGGCGGCATTGGTCAGGGGCAGAATAGCGGGATGCGAGGTCTGCTCCTAGGATAAATCCGGTCTCTCGCCACTCCAACTCGGCGTCGGCAACGAGCGCTGCTGGCATACCGGAGTCGACGAACGCTTTTCGTAACAAGCGCTCTATCCGGGAGTCGAGCTTACGGACGATTTGCGCTTTTTCGGCGGCCGAGAGTGGCGTGGTGGTATCGCGGAGTCGGTGACGCAGTTTGCGCGGGTCGTCGTGACCGGGGAGCACGACGGGGGTCACCGTAGTCCACGATGCGGATGCTTTGAGATAACCGGTGATCGCTTGATCATCATCCGATTGCCGACGAAGAAATGCGGCGGACTTCTTTGTCTTTGCATCGACGAGTTCACGGCCTTCAAGTGCGCGAACGATGCGTCGGAATTCCGCAGCCTCAAGAGGCCCGCTTACTGTGACGAGTACGCGTCGGATTGAGCCAATGGTGTTCCCACGGTTTTCGCCACGCCACTCCATCGAGGGAAGAGGGATAAATACGAGACGTGATGCGTTTGCGGTGGGTTTTGTGTTCGCGGGGTCGCGCTTGTCGTGGCCGAGGATGAAGGCATCCACGGTGTTTCTGTCCCAGCCGAGCGCGGAAGCAAAGTCGGGCTGGCTGGCAGCGTGGCGCAGCATGCCGGCGAGGTGAAGGCGGCGCCATTGAGGGTCGAAGGCCGCGAACTTGGAATCGTCGGGCACTCGAAGCGCGAATACCGCGTAGGGTGGGTGGGCGAGATCGGTTTCTCGGCGGTAGGTGACGACGTTGAAAGCCGTAGGGGCGAGCGGCGGGACGGGGACAAAAATCTCCCCGCCTTCGTCCAGGTGGCGGATGCGGCCCAGAAATAAGGCGTGGCGGTTGTCGAGCGCGGCGAGCGTGCCGGCGACTGGAACGCGTAGCGATACCCCGCCGGAAGTTTTATCGGGGAGCCAGCGTTCGCTCGTCGGTTGGCTAAGGGTGTTTCCGCTCGTTTCTACCGCGGCGTCGATTACGACGAGGTCGATGCCCCAGCCGAGATGTGAGACGGCACGGGCAATGGAGACGAGGGTTTCGAGGTGTGCGGTGATATCGACGGCGGCATCGAGCGGCCAGATGTAGTGGACGGCGGCATCGCCGGATAGACGGAGCGGGCGGACTGGCTTTTCGGTGCGGAACTCAGCGATGCCTTCTCTAATGGCTTTGGGCAAGTCGCCGACATTGTCGGGGACGTAGAGTTTATAGCCGACGGTCGGCGTGGCCTTGGCGGCGAGGATATCAGGAGGCTGTATCAAGGACTCCAGCCAGTGTAGGGCAGCGGCATTTTCTTCCCCGACGCCATCACCGTTCAAACGAGCGGATGCATTGGTAAGCGATTGAAAGAGGCGCAACGGCGAGGGTGGCCACTCAGGTTCGCCGCCGTCGCTGCGCCCGTGGAAAGCGCCATCAAGGAAGCGGACGCTGATGCGGAGTTGTGCGGGCATGGCGGGTTAGGAAGCTGCTGTCTCAGGGGTGGCATCCGTATTTTTACCTTTTGAAGCCTTGGCGGATTTTTTCTTATCATCACCTTTCACGTCGCTGACGGCTTTTTCTTTATCGAACTTGACTGTCTTACTTTCGCCCACACCGAAGGCTCTTGCTGCTGCTTTTGCATACTCAAGGACGTCTTGGGCGGTGAACTTAGTGGACGCGTCGGTGCGTCGACCATCAATGGCGACTTCGTCAAATCTCCGGAGTAACGGCTCGCCATGATCATCCGTTGCACCAACGAGGATGGTGCCTTGTCGATAGTAACCAAGTGGGAGGCGTGTGAATGCGACGAGCGCAAGACCGAGGATGTAGCGACGAAGTTTGAGCGTGGCTTCCGGCGTGTCGGCCTTGAGTAGTTTCAAGGCAGAGAGCGCGAGCGTGGCGTCGCGTCGGATGCCGCCGTCGGCAATTACGCCACCGTGAGAACCAGTTGAGGGCACATGGACGAAACCGCGTGCAGCAAGTGGATTGGCGGAATCGCCTTCGGCCTTTTGCTTTTCTTCCGCCGAAAAAATTTCCAGTGCGGCGTAATCAGTTGCGGGCGTGTATTGTGCCGAGCGCGTGAGCCTACGGACGTTGTAGGCGCGGATGGTTGAGGCCAAGAGACGCGGCAATTTTGCCTGCGTGTCGCGCGAATCCCAGACGCCGAAAACAAGCGATGTAGGGGCGATCTTGGCGAGCGGCGTGGCGTTGCCTTTAAGGACCGATCTGAAGGCGTCCTGCAAAACATTTTTCAACTCAGTGCAACGAGCGATTGCATCGCCGGCGCGGTGTCCGACATCAAGTAGGTTTACGGATTTGTACTCGCCAGCGGTGATGATGATTTGAGGAACGAGCTCGGCGTAGTCGACTTCGGCGAAAATCGGTTCGATTCGATTGGCTTGGGAGCCAACACTGTCAACAAGGACGATGTTTTGTGCAGACGGGTTCTCGGTGCGGTTGGGGCCGTCGATGTTGTAGCCTGCGTTATCACCCTTTTTCTGGGGGGCATAGGTTGCCGGAAAAAAGACGGCGTCAGAGCCCTCAGCTGGGCTCAGGTGCTCGCGGATGACTAGGGCGGCGGGGCCTTCCAATACGAGGTATTGGTCGAATTTATCAAGGATGTTGGTGTTGCTCATGATGTTTCTAGGCTAGGCGTTTGAGTGCGTGATGGCGGGATTGAACGTGTTGTAATTTTGTTAAGAAATGCGGTTAGCTGGCGCGAAAGCGCGGTAGTCTTTTGCACGCGATGGGTTGGAAAAACGGAAGCAGTAGGTTGAGTCTGGCAGCATGCCAGTAACTGCCGAGGCAAGTAGCGGGATGTTGAGAGGCCCGTGCCAAATATGATAATCATACGCGCGCTCCTTACCGCGTTCGTTAAATGACAAAAGAGGTCGTGCTCGTTGAAGTCCCGCTAGGCATAGCAGCTCAACTGCAGGGGACGCGGTGCTGGTGATTTTCACGCTCCCCTTTTTCAGTTTATCTACCGAGAAACCCACGTCTTGGGCCTTGGCGTTTGTCGCGCGATTAGCATCGAAATAAAACGGTTCACCAACGTTCTCAGTGCTCGAATAGAATAAAACATCTTCTGGAGCAACAGATGCATGCTTGGTAAATTCTCTTTTCAATGTTTCGCGCATGTCATCAGCGATGTCGCGCACGCTCATTTGTCCGGCCCAAGGCTTGAGCTTGCCGATCAGGCTGCCTTCGTGACGCCACCAGTCGATGCGGATGTTGCGTTGCTTGGCATCGCTTCCAATGAGAGAAATCAAAAGCGGTGTAAGCGGTCTGTCTTCTGAATCGAGCGCGATGATTTCCGCGGTAACGATTTTGTTGAGGAGTTCCGCAAGCGAAGACGTAGAATTAGTGATGTGAAAAATTGAACCGTCTTTGGCGAACCAAGCGCAGGCCTCTGGATCAAGTGCGGCTGCAAACTCAAAGAGACCGCAGCAGGCGAAATAGTGGCCGGGGTTTGCGGGATTAAGGCGGAGTGAGATTTTCGCGCTCGGAGCGGGGGCTGTGTGTTTCTCTGACTTTACAGTGGCCGATTTATTAAATGACTGGGTCCAAGCCTCCGAATCGGGACTGTCTTGCGGTGCGATGGCCGCGCTGGCAGCGTAATCGGCGGCGCGGAGGAGGGATTCGAGCCAGGCGAGGCCCCAGCGTCCGAATCGGTGTTGCAGGCGGGCGAAACGGCGCGGGACCTCCGTAGCGATCAAAGCCGCCCTTTCGGGCGAAGTGGTGGGGCTATAATCGAGGATTTCGTCGGCGGGGAAATGCGGGCGAGCGCGGCCGTGGTGTGCGGCGACGAGGTGGAGGACGATGTCGCGTTCGAGTTCGGACAGCGACGTAAGTTCGGAGATAATTTTGGCATCGGTGTCCGTATCTGCAAGCGAGCCGAATTCGTGGCGGTAATGTTCAGCAAGGATCCGTGGGCGTATCTTGCCGCCAGATTTGGCAAAGATGGTTTCTGGCTTCGAGGGGTCGTAATCCAAGTTGCCGATGCCGCGCTGCCATTGGCGGCGGTTTTTGCCGAGGTCGTGGAACGTCGCGGCAAGGACGAGGCAGCGGCGCAGGTCAGGTTCGCCGTCGACAGATGCGGGAAGCAGCTTGGCGGCAATGGCACGGGCATGGCCTTCGACGGCACGGGTGTGGTCGGCGAGTGTCTCGGGCTGCGCGGTGTTTGCGGAAAAACGGCGTTCGGCACCGATGACATTTTTTGCTTCAAGCCAGAGCCAGTAACGAGACGTGCGAGCGGAACGGCCTTTAGTGCCATCAGTATCGTCTCCGGTGTCGTCCTCGTCGTCGGAAAGGTCCTCGGAGCCCAGCCCTGTGTCGATAACTCGGACTAGCCGATAGCCGACGGCGTTTTCGGGGGAGATGATTGGCGTGTCGCTCCACACGCGCTTGCGACCAGGTTTGAGGCCGAGAGCGAGAGGAGCCGCGGAAACATCCAATACCACGACGCTATCTGCGTCATCGTTGCCGTTGGAAAGAAAGCCTTGCGCGGAAAGACCGCCGAAGGACGGCGGCAGGATCAGGGTGCGGTCGGCGAGGCGGGCGACGAAGCGATCCTTGCGGCGATTGGCGGTATCTTTCTCAGCTTTATCGCCGCTGATGTTACCCGAGCTTTCGTCACCTTTTGATTCTTCTTCGTCGGTGTCATCCGCTTCCGGGTCATCATCAGTGAGCAGACTAGAGAGACTGAAAACCTCCACTTTACCCTCTTCGTGGACGATCCATGCATCGGGGATCTTATCCCTGTTTTTTTGGAGTTTTTCGGCGATTTTAAGAATGCGATCAAAGATGCGGCCGGTGGTGTCGCGGAGGAGTTCGTGCGGTTGGAGCGGGAAGTCTTCGAGGAGTTCTTCGGGTGAATAGCTTTCGAGCAGCGTGCTTTTGGCGAGGCGTTGAACCTCCTCGCGCCAAGCGACATGGGTTTCAGGCGGCTCCCATTCGGACTCCCCGTGCAGGTAGGGTGCGACAGGTGGGCGGGCCGCGATGGGCTCCCGGATGCTAGTCAACGCCCAGGCGTCGAACTGGACGGCGGTAGCGACGCGAATTTCCGGAAGCGGCGAGAAGGCGGCTGCGCGGGCGGTTGTTGGGAGGGTGTCGAGCGCGGCGGGACTGGCGTCGCCCAGGCCGTTGTTGAGTGCGGCGAGTTGGCGGAGCAGTTCGAGGGTCTTGAGCAGGGGGAGGATGATTTTGTTTTTATCCTCGTAAGCCTTCACCTTCTTCGCGGCGTCTTTAGGGGCGTTTCTGGCCTTGGCCAGGCCGTCGTCGTACTCGGTCTGCATGTCCTCGGCATGAACGACCGTGATTTTAGTGTCGCTACGGAGCCCGAAACGGTTCACGCGGCCAAAGCGTTGCGCCACGCTTTCGTAAGTGGAGAGGTCGCATACGAGATGGTCGGCGGAAATGTTAACGCCTACCTCTCCTGCGCTGGTGGCAACGAGATACACTGTGTCGGCGGAGGGAAACGCATTGGCAGAATGGTCTCCTTCCGGGAGGAAGCGCCGAAAGACGCGGGCGGCTGCGCTGTCGCCGGAGACAAGCTCATCCCGCTCTTTACCGCGCATAGTGCCGGTGAGGGTGGCGACTTTGAGTCCGCCTTCTTTGCCGAGCTTCCCGCCGAGTTCGGCAGCGATTTCTTCCGCCATCTTCACCGAGCGGACAAAGATTAGCACGGCGCGAGCCGGGTCTCTTTTCTCCAACGCAAGGCGGACGATCTCGGTTCGCACATCCTTGTCCGCTGCCACGCTGGCGAGCCGCAGTCGTTTGGTCGCATGATAGCGGAACAGAACGATATTTTTTTCGACGCCGTCTTCGATGCGGGAATTTTTGTCGTCGTCTGTGAGACCAAAGGGAGGTGTCGAGTCGCTGGAGCCGCGCGATGTCGCCGTGAGCGCGATGACGCGAAGTTTGCGCGGGTCGGCCGAGGCGTTTTGTGCATTGGAAATGCTTTCGAGCAACTTTTGAAAGGCGGGCTCGAGGTGCGCTTCGTCATGAACAAGGAGAGCATCCTGAGCGAGGAGCGCGGCGTGATGAGGGCGCAGTTTGAAGCCGACCGTGTAACGGCTGAAGAGCAGGCCGCTGCCAATCATATCCACGGTGCCGATGATGACGGCGGGACGGGCAGGATCAGCGGACCATTCGCGATTGTCGGCGAATTGGCCGCGGAGAGTGCTGATGGCGAGGGGGTTACTGTCGTCGGCTTCGCCGGAGGCGGTGATGGGAATGGCGCGCAGGCTTGCGAGGCGGTCACGCAATTCGCGAAGTTCGGGACTGGACTGCAATTGGGTGCGCCATTTCGTGGCCTCGGCGGTGGTTTGATCGACGACTGTGCGCCGGTTGACAACATAGACGAGGCGACGAGGCACGCGTTCGGAATGCTGTGCGAGGGCGATTAACCAGATGGCAACAATCGAGGTTTTGCCGAGGCCGGTGGGAATGCAGGCAGCGGACGGGACGCACCCTGCTGACAACTCGCCGTAGAGCGCCGATTGCCATGGAAAAGGTAGGGAGCCGGTTAGGGCCTTGAAGGCACGTGAGAAGTCGAGTGACGGCATAATTGAGAAATCAGGCGGTTTTGCCGAGGCCGGTGGGGATGTGGTTGAGCTGCGAGGCGCAGGGGCAGGCAGTTCGACTGGGCTCACCGCAGGCGAGGCGACGCTGGTAGTCGTAGGGGGAATTCCTCTTCGGATTTTGTTCCGAGGCGTTGGCTTGGCGGAAGAAGGTGTCGAATGCGGGTGGCATCGGATTAGGACAGTTGGTTCAGGCGTTGCTGCCAGAGTGTGATGAGCGGCTGGGGTTGATTGTCGTCGTAGGCCTGGAGCGCCGCCAGGTAGGTGGCGGTGTCTTGGGGTTGTGTCGGGACGAGATCGAGGGGCGGCAGGTTGAGCCGGCGCAGGATCTCCCAAAGCCAGAGGCGGATCAGTCGGCCGTTGAAATCCCGAAAGGGGTGGATGGTGAGGAACCGGCCTTCGGCGTAGGCCAGGTGCTCAGGGAGCAGGTCTGGATCCGATGGACGGGATGTCAGTCTCGCTTGCAGGTTGAGTCCGTAGTCGCGTATCAGCATGGGCACGAGGTGCGGTGCTGGCGGTTCGTGCTGGCCAACGCGGACGGCGATGGTGCGCCAGCGGCCGGCCCACTCGGGAACCAGGTCTCCGCAGAACTCTCCGTGGAGCTGAAGGAGCAGTTCATCGTCCAGCGCGTGCGCCGCGTGGGTGCCCGTTTCCAATCTTTGCTGCACACGGAGCACGCGCTCCGCGAGGAGGGGAGCTAATTCAGTGTAGCTGAGTACTCCCCGGCTGGTTTCGAGCCAGCGGGCGGCGGCGTGCGGGCGTGTAGTGTCGCGAGCCATTCGTAATCAACCGGCTCGCCTTCGAATGCCATGCTTTCCGCGACCTGTCGCGGAATCGCCGCCCAGCGCAGCGCCTGACGTTCCTTGGGAGGGAGCGCCTGCCAACGGGCGATGGCGTCGCGATGGCTCATATGCCGAAAGATGGCTCTGTCTTACGATTGAGGCAAATGTGAAAACAGGCAGAGCTGGTTGGGTCTCGCCTCTGTGAATTGCGGAGCCGGTCACGCCGGGCGGGGTGGTTGCGGTGTCGAAGGAGGCGTCGTCGGTCGCTAGCATGGAATTACGGGAGGCGGGTTGCGTTGTGGTGATGAGGCGCGCGGAGACGGGTGGCGATTGCAGCGATTGACGGACGGTGGATTCTAGCGTGGCGCACGAGTTGGCGGCGTCGAATGCGAGTCGTATCGGTGGTGTTGTAAAAACACGTCCCCACGGTGCCGACGGCGCGTCGCCCTTGTCGGAGGTAGCCCTTCGAGGGTCTTCGACCGGCAACGCGATCCCAGCGGCCTGTGAATTTGACGCCCATGACATTGTGCTGGATTGAGGGCGAAAGATCGCGGTTGATGACCATGGCGGTGAGGATTGACCACTACGATATCACGGGGGGTGGGACATCGGCTGTCCCGGTGGACAAGTTGTGAATAAGTTTTTTGGGTGTTGGGTGGTTAAGGCCAGGGGTCGGATCGGTCAACGGGAGGGGCGGAGTTGAACGACAAGGAGGGCGGAGGTCCGTGGCAGCGGGCGGTGCCGCGTGGGATGGTTTTTGGTTTCAACCTGCGGATTAATAACTCTCTGTGATCTCCTGTTAACTCCGAACGGATTGAAGAATTGATCAGGAGGACGTAGAGAGCACAGAGGGCGGAGGACAGAGATCAGGGCAACTGGGGTGCGGATGGGGAGGGACGGTGCCGGAGGGCGAGGGCGGTGGCCTCCTGGTGGATGGTTTCCCGGAGTTCCGCCGGGGCGAGGACTTCGACGTGGCGCCCGCAGGCGAGGATGCGGCGGGTCACATCGGTCAGGTGGTTCAGACGAAAGGTGGCCTCGACCCGTCCATCGGTCCGTTCGACCAGCCTTTGGGACGGGTGCCAGGGCCGTTCCCGGAGGTAGGGCCCGAGGTCGGCTTCGAAGAGGAGGCGCACCTCCTTTTCCTCGCCGCCGGTAAAGCGACCGAGGCTGCCGCGCAGGTAGGATTGCAGGTTGAAGCCGGCGGGAGGCGCAAAGGCGACCGCCGTTGCCGTGGCTTCTTGAATACGTCCGAGCAGGAAATTGCGCGGTGCCGCCCGGCCGGGGTCGAAGGCGATGAGGACCCAGCGGTGATCAAGGTGCGCCAGGTGGAGGGGATGGATCAGACGGGTCTCGGGCACGGCCCCCCGTTTCGGTTTCTGGTAGACGATCCGCAGGACGCGGCGACGCCGCGTGGCCTCGAGCACGGGGGCGAAATGACGAAGTTCATCGTCGATGGCGCCGTCTGCGGCGGAGTGAGACACGAGGTGGTGAATCTCGGATACCGGGAGAGAGACCGCCCCTCCCACAACACTCGCGATTTTGTTCAGGGCCGCGGTCAATGAACGTCCGAGCGGCGTTCCGTGCCAGGCGGCGAAGGTGCTGCCGGCCAGCGTCAGCGCCAGGGCTTCGCCTGCGTCGAGGCGCAACAGGGGCAGCAATTCACAAGGCCGTGCATACGTGTAGGTGTGTTCGGCCGCGTCCCACTCGATCGGCGCGCCCAACTGCTCGCGCATGAACTCGACGTCGCGTTTGACCGTGCGCTCCGAAACTTCGAGTTCTCGCGCGAGCGTGACGGCGGTGGCCGGGTGGCCATTGCCCAGGCGTTCATGAATAAACAGGACGCGACGCAGGGTGGACCGGCCGCAATCGGATGGATTCGAGCCGCCTCTTGCCGTGGCTGTTTTGACGAGGCGAGGGGAGCGTTTCCGCTGGAGCAGGGTGGCCATGGCAGATCGAACGAAGGCGACGGTGCGGCTAGGGCTGCGCTTGCCCTAAAAGAAAAGACGGGACTTTCTGCGCGCGATCATCTATGCAGATGGGATGTCGATCAACGCGCTCCCGATCAAGCAAAGATTAGCCGAACCCGCTAACGTCGACATGGT
>Ga0163144_10018708_pt1 | contig 13983 bp, 12 predicted proteins | sample OliLak19BULKMAT1_FD_123175 | JGI IMG/M metagenome (GOLD analysis project Ga0163144, IMG submission 123175) | Freshwater microbial mat bacterial communities from Lake Vanda, McMurdo Dry Valleys, Antarctica - Oligotrophic Lake LV.19.BULKMAT1 | ecosystem: Environmental > Aquatic > Freshwater >... | reverse complement strand
CGGTCCTGAGTGAAGCGGGAGCTGCGGCGAAGTCGAATTCACTTGCCCGTCGTCTGAGATCGTCACGAGCCGCTCACACGCCAGAAACACGTCCCGTCGCCCCGTAGCAATGACCACGGTGCAACGCTGACGAAGTTCTTGCAAACTATTGAGAATTCCGACGAGCATTTCATCAGGAAGTCCGTCGAGCGCGTGATCGATCAGCAGCAATCGGGGCTTGCCGGCAAGTGCGCGCGCTAAAGTCAGCCGCAGCGACTGGTCGGGTGACAGAAGTTGACTGTCAGTCTCCAACCGCAGACTTAATCCTTCAGGCGAAGAGAAAAGTTCGTCCGATAGTCCGACCGCGTTAAGCAAGGCGGCAACTTCAACCTCCCTAACGGTCGCTCGCCCCAGGTGAATGTTTTCTGCGATGGTCCCCTGAAAAATCTCTGGGCCGCTGACGACCGCCGCTTGATCAAGCAGCGACTCTCGACAGAGCCGGCGAGCATCCACGGCGTCGAGTTCGACGCGCCCAGTTAGCGGTTCCACCCGCCCGACGATGACTTCAAGCAGCCTTCGGCGGAGGGCTGCTGACCCGCCTGCCACTGCGACTTGCTCGCCAGGAGTGATGGCCAGGGAAACCTGCTTCAGCCGATCCCCGCTGGGCGTCGACGGTGATGTGACGTCATGCAGACGGACACTTATACCGTGATCTTTCTTCGGCGACTCGACGCCCTCTAAGCGTTGCATCGGCATGTCGAAGAGATGACCGAGCTTCTCCATCGACGCCATGACGTCGTAATACCCTTCGAGGAATTTGCCAATCTTTGCGAACGAACCGACGATCACCGTAACAATTAGCTCCGCGGCCACGAGTTGTCCTAGCGATAGTTCGCCTCGAATGACCAGCCAGCCGCCCAACCCCAGTAGCACGGTGCTGGCAATGACTTGCAGCGCCAGTGAGGCCACAATCTGCCGCATCAACACGCGAAAATGCGCCATGCGAGCAGATAAGTAACCAGCAACTCGACGATCGGTTTGTTCAACGGCGAAGGCCGCTGCGGATCGAGAACCAAAGGCGCCTGGGAATCTCGCTAGATCTTCGAGCCACGCCGCCGTCGCGAACTTTTGGCGAGATTCATTCACGCTAGTGTCAACCGCCCCCCGCCCGAGCACGAAGATGATCCCCAGGATGAACAGCAGCAGGAAGGCGTCGAACCCCAGTAAGATAGGGTGGTAGAAGGCGATGACGGCCATGCCGACAAGCGTTTGTAAGAGTAACGACGAGCCTTCCAAGAGCAGCTGGGTGGTCACTTTCTGAACGGTGACTACTTCGAAAAAACGGTTGGTAAGTTCCGGGCCATAGTGACGATTCCAAAACTCGCTTTTGACTCTCGGCAGCCGGTGCGCTAGGTCCCCGGCGATACGGACAAACAGGCGGCGTTGAATGATTTCGGCGATGTACGTTTGGACGGCCCGCATTGCCGCCGCGAAGGCCAGGAAGACGCCCAGGATCGTCGCGAGCACGATGACCGGCTGCACAAACTGTCCAAAAGCGACGGTATTGACGAGCGCCTCCACTGCGATCGGGGAGGAGAGGGCGAGAAGGCCAATCACGAGAGCGAAAATCAAGATTACGCCAATGTCGCTGCGGTCGGGCGATAGGAGCTTCAGCAGCCGAGAAAGCGGCGTCCTCCCATGTTCGTGTTCCAGCGGAGTTGACGAGCAGGGCAGTAGTGGCTGCATGGAAAGCCACTCTGGAGCAGCCACAGCGTGTTCACCGAGAAGTGACTCGAGTCGATGAATGGACATCCACTCAAATTCCGTCCCTAATGCCGAGTCGTACACCTTCACGCGCCGGCCGCGATGGTCGGTTAACAGGGTCCAGCCTAATGAGCCGTCGCTGTTTCTCCGCAGCAGTCCAAGCGGGGCCTGCGGCCTGACCAAACGAACCGCCTCCGCGGCGGCTAGCGGAATCAAATCGACTCTCATCTGAAAGCCAGGCGCCGCCGCCACGACCATGGCGTTGAGTTCCGGCAATCTGTCGTTGCCAGAGCAATCGCCACGCAACTCGCCCAAACGTCTACGCGCCGCAGCACGGTCGAACGGCAGGCTCATCTCGTGAGCCGCCAAATCGAGGAAGATCGTCAGTCGCTGTTGGTCGTTCTCCGCGCGCTCGTCATCAGTCGCTGCTGGAACGAGCGCCCCATTCAGCGGTTCCGGGTTTGATGCACTCGCGGAGTCTTCGGCAGGAGTCATAAACATTGGAATCTACACGGGCGTGCCATAACGGCAAAGTGTGCACAGTTATAACCGCTGGTTTGCAATCTTTAGGCGGCACGCAAGTGATCGCCCTACGCGGGACACGGCATTGCAAGCGGCTAGAACGGGGTCGGAGTGTCGAGTTTCTGCTTCGATTGGCCCCAGTAATGGCCAATCAATGATGACGCGACACGCGATGTCGAGCCCTAAGGGCGGGGTCGTTTCTTTCGAAATACGGATCTTGATGCGACGCAAGTTGTCGGAGAAGCGGGATAGTTCAAAATAGGCGTGCCGAGTAATCGCCGCCTCGGCTGTCGGAGGAAGCTGAATCCCGGCGGCAATGATATCAACTTTCACAGTTCACTCCATGCCAGCCACGCTCTGGCTCTTCGGGCGACCCATAACGCAATAGTACGGTATATTGGACCGTCGATAGGAGTAGATTTATCGCGCCAGTACGTAGAAAATAGCTACAGGAGCCGGCAGATGCAGTGGCTGAACTATCACCACCTTTACTACTTCTGATCGGTCGCCCATGAGGGATCCGTCACGGCAGCGGCCAACCAATTGCAATTGTCTCGACCAACGGTGACAGGTCAGCTGCGCAGTCTCGAAACGGCGCTTGGGAGTAAGCTTTTCCGTCAGACTGGTAGTCGCTTGACGCTCACTGAGTTCGGTTCCACAGTCCTCGCCTACGCGGACGATATCTTTGCAACCGGCCAAGAACATCAGCAGACTCTCCGCGTGACTTGCTGCATTTCGCTCAAGAGGACAACGCCATCTTCAGACCGATCCCAGTGAGGGTTTTGGGCAATTCGCATGCGTGCTCGATAATTCTATTGCTGATTGCTATTGCGGAAAGCGGCTCGCAAGCTCAAGCGGGCGCAGCATTGAGCGTTTCTTTTGCTGATGCGATTGCATCCGTTGGAGAATATTGTCCAGGGTTTGCAATGCCTTCACAATATGCTCCCCTTTGTTCAGCATCACGCACTCTGCGCGCTGGCTACTCGCGGCATCGGAGACTTCGGCACGGGACGCCAATCCGTCCTTTGCAACGCTCTCCAGGACCTGGGTGGCCCAAATCACCGGCACATGAGCAGCCTCGCAAATCCATAGAATCTGTTCCTGAACCTCAGCCAGTCGCTCGAAACCGCACTCAATGGCTAGGTCGCCGCGAGCGATCATCACACCGTCACACGGCGTGCGCATGGATGCCACTAATAAGGACGGAAGTTGTTCGAATGCTCTACGAGTTTCAATCTTTAGGACGATACCAACGTGCTCTCCACCCATCGCATGGAGCCGCGACTCCAATTCATCGACGTCAGCAGCGTCCCGCACAAACGAGTATCCGACTATATCAGCATGAGCTGCGACAAACGGAAGGTCTCTAATGTCCTTCTCTGTCAAGGCGGGCAGTCGCAGAGCACTGTCGGGCAAGTTGATTCCCTTGTCTGCCCGCAGTTTCTCCCCGCACTCACGTGCCTGGGTGATCCGGACATTTACTTGCTGAGGCTCCACCAACTCGATAACGCCTCCAATTTTTCCGTCATTGAACCAGATGGTCTCTCCTGCCCGAACATCCGCAAAGATGGCCGGCAGCGTACAGCCGATTTGGGCAGGCGCAAGCACCTTGGCGTCGAGATCCAATTGCGCTGGCCTACCCGCGACCTGATCATGCGTCAGGTTTAGTGTGTCGCCTACCCTGAGAATCAATACCTGCTCGCGCGGCGGCAGCGGCCCCAATTTCGCTTCTAGGCATCCTTTGTAATCTCGCTGCTTTTTCTTGGACGCAATTAGCCGAAGTGTGGTCCCGGGGGTAACATAAGCCGTACGAACGGCCTCCACCCAATGGCAACGACCGACTGATTCAACAACGCGAAGTTTGCGACGTAATCCTCGCTGGTCGTTAAAAACGATTCGATCGCCGACGCTCAAGCGGTCTATCCAAGCACCCGGTACCGGCAAACAGGCGTCTGCCGGTACTGGGGCGGCGGAAGGCTGTTCTTCGGGAAACAACCAAATCTTCGCAGGAGCCGTTATCTGGCCAAGCAGATTTCGTTGAGGGCGCCACTTAATGACCTGAACACCTGCTTCAACGGGTCCCGTCCGCAACTTGGGGCCGGCGAGATCCATCAGTACGCGACATTTCCGGCCGAGGGATTGTTCGGCATCGCGTAGATGTTCGATCATGCGTTTCCACGCGGAAGCATCGTCGTGCGCACAGTTGATTCGCATGCAGTCCATGCCGTTTGCCAGCAATTGCTCGATTAGCCTGGGATCGTCGGCCGCTTCAGTAGGCATGGTCACCATGATGCGAGCATTTCGCTTCGCTGGCGGTGGTCCTAACAGCGCTTCGGTGTGCTGCTTCAGCAACATCCTGCCCTCTTCAAAACCGTTGATTGGAGCCGGTACTGTGCACTCAGGCACGGGTATCTGAGCTAGACGGTGCAAGACCTCCAGCACCTTGTTGACGCTGGTCAGTACGTGCGATTCAGTCCGTCCCAGCGACGAAAGCCCAAGTGCAGATAGACGTTCCTGGATGGGACGCATTTCACGACGCCGCAGAGCAAGGTAATGGAATAAGTTGCGCACGCTCTGTAGGTACGCTGGATGAATTTGCGTGGCTTTCTGCAGCCCCAGTCCCTCCAGATCGAGCATTTGCTCTCGTAACGCGCTAAGATCGTGGATCAGACTATCCAGTTAAGCAGTTTGATGGTTAATTGCGGCCAGCGGCAGGGAATGTTGTACCGACTGTTGCTGGTTAGACGGGTACGAAGCTTCGTACCCCTGTCCTTCGGGCAAGGTTGCCGTTGAACTCAGGTCTGTGCAGTAACCGTCCGCCGAACTCCCTGGGTTCGTTTCGACATTGAGAATGTCGTTCGTCACGCTTTTCCTTCTCATGTGCTTCATAGTTAATTTCTCGCTTCGCCTTGTTCGTTTTGCCTATCGTCAATTGCGTAGTTCCACGGCCGGCACGAAAGGAACCCTCACAGCAAGCGCACTGCACCACAGCGTCAGCTAACGGTCATCTCTGCCGGTCAACATCTGCTCCATGTCATCCGCCCATTGAGCAACCTCGTGAACACTCCTGCGAATGTCTTCCGCCTCACAAGTGGCCTGCAAATAGCTATTGAGCATCACAAAATGAGGCTCGCCATCAATGTCCTGTATCGCTAGTGCCCCATGCGGCATCGTGGCATTGAACTCCAATGCTCGGCGGAAATAGGTCTCGTCGATCGGCGCGCAAACACTATAGATACGTATCAGACTTGATTCGCCTAATTGTGCAGGGAAGAATTCGATGTGGACGCGTTGGCTTCGTCCCCCACCGAGTCGCATTGTGGCAATGACTCGGCCTTGACTGGAATTAAGATCCACGCACAGTTCGGCAAGCCCCTTGGCAACTAGCGCGGGAAAGTCTCGCATTCCACTGAATACTCGTTGCATTTCGCGCATGAGGTCAACGCTATCCTGGAAACGATCCTGGGGATTCTTGGCCAGGCAACGAGCGATTATCGCCGCCGCCTCTGCGGGAATGTCCTGGCGAAATGATCGGGGATCGGGAATCGGTTGATCGGCATGCGCTTGGGCTAGCCCCACAATCGCTTTGTGGACAAACGGAAACTGGCCGGTTAAGGCGCGGAAGTACGAAACGCCGACGGCATAAACATCGCTCTGCTGATTGGCCTGCTCGCCCTGAAAGAGTTCCGGCGCCATGAAGTGGGGAGTACCCGCCAGAGCGCCGTCTAATGTCACAGGTTGCCTGGAAAGTTGCTTAGCGAGCCCAAAGTCGGCAAGCTTCGCGGTTCCATCTGAACTTACCAAGATATTGGCGGGCTTAAAATCACGATGAGCCAGACCCTGCCGGTGCGCAGCAGTCAAGGCCGAACAGGACTGCAGTAGATAGCTGGTAGCATCGAGGAGCGGCAGGGAGGGTCGTTCGGAGATGAGCTGCTCCAGCGAGCAGCCGGGGACGTACTCCATCTCAATGAAGTGGTGTGATTCTAATTCACCTATGTTGTGGATTGCGACAATGTGAGGATGCACCAGGGATGCGGCTGCACGGGCTTCCGCGATGAAAGAATCCAGTGAATCGGCTTTGCGACCAAATAGTTCGGGGCACAGCACTTTGATCGCACAGAGCCGGTGCAGAGTGTTGTGTCGAGCAAGAAATACCCATGCCATTCCACCTTTTCCCAAGAGCGAGTCGATATCGTATAGTCCTATTCTTCGGCCAAGTAAACGTTCAGGAAAACCCTCGGCGCCAGGAAGAAGAGGGGCTGCGCTGTTGCCGATCGAAGAGAAATTTGTCAAATCCAAGGTCGGGGCAGAGTCCACCACCGATGTTAAACATCCACAAACTGGGCAAGCGTGGGTCGCAACTTCTGCGACGACGAGCCTCCTGCACCGCGCACAGAATCGTTCACGGTTTTTCAAGGCTGCCTCGCGAGTAGTAGGTTTAATATGTGAATTGACAACATGTGGAAACGGTCAATTCTTTGAAGGCCTAGAACGATCTATTCTTTATCATTAGTTCCGCAACGGATTTTGAACCTCCACCGTCTGGAAGTCCGCCTCCATCAGGTATGGAATGGGATCGGGACATAGTGAGCTTTCTCCACTTCTCATGCCCAACTCTGCGGCAGCTCAAGACCAGTTTGGACAATTCGACACACGACATCGGCACGCAGGACAGGCCGACGATTACTAGCCACTGGCTCCCCGTCGGATAGGACTCGATGCCAAATACCGGATGTAGAAAGGGGATCAGCACGATGCCGATTTGTAGCACGAACGAGACGCCGATCGCCGCCAGCAGCGTCGGGTTTGATGCGAGACCTAACTGCAGGATCGATACCCGCCAACTGCGGCACGACAGCGAATAGCCTAATTGCGCGAAGGCGAGAATGCAGAAGGCAACCACCCGCGCGTCGGCTAGTTTCGCGGCGTCTCCCTGGTAGACAATCCAAAAACCCGCCAAAGCAGACAGGGCGGATAGCCCGCCATGCGCTAGGAGAAGTAGACCTTGCCGCCATCCGATGAGTGCAGCGGACGCGGCGCGAGGTTGACGGTCCATGACGCCGCGTTCTGGCGGTTCCACTCCGAGCCCCAGCGCAGGCAACCCATCGGTGACAAGATTCAACCAAAGTAACTGCACGGCCAACAGTGGATTGGGCCAGCCCAACACGGCTGCGACAAACATAAAGATGATCTTGCCGACATTACCAGCCAAGAGGTAATGAATAAACTTTTGAATGTTGTCAAAAATGCCGCGACCTTCTTCAACCGCATTGACAATCGTGGCGAAATTGTCGTCCGCCAAGACCATCGTGGAGGCTTGTTTAGTCACGTCTGTCCCGGTGATACCCATCGCAATACCGATATCGGCGGCTTTCACAGCAGGCGCGTCGTTGACGCCGTCGCCGGTCATGGCCACGACGTTCCCTTGTGATCGGAGTAACTGGATGAGCCGCAGTTTGTGTTCCGCAGTAACGCGCGCAAACACCGCCACATTCGCAAGCTGCGTTAGAAGTCGCTCATCCGGCAATTGATCCAACTCACGCCCGCTTATCGCCCCTTGATCTCCGCGCGCGATGCCAAGCTCTCGCGCAATGGCCAACGCAGTGGCAGGATGGTCGCCTGTGATCATGATCGGGCGAATGCCTGCGGTGCGACAATGAGCGACGGCGACGCGCACCTCATCCCGCGGCGGGTCAATCATGCCGACGAAGCCGGCAAACACCAAGTCGCGTTCGAATTCCAAACCGTCAGCTAGTTCCACCTCTTCGCGAAACGCTAACGCCAAGACGCGCAACGCGCGGGCCGCCATTTCATCGGTAATCGCCAGCAATCGCGTACGATCAGCCGCCATCAACGGCGCCGTTTTTCCATTTTGCTGCACGCTGATGCATTTTTCTAGAACGACTTCTGGAGCACCCTTGAGGCAGATCAACCGAGAGCGACCGCGCGGAGCTACAACTACTGACATCGCCTTGCGGTCGGAATCGAATGGGATTTCATATAGCAGCTCTCCCCGACCGGAAGATTCCAGGCCCGCTTTCCGAGCCAAGACAACGAGGGCCGCCTCGGTCGGATCGCCAATCACTTGCCAGCGATTACTAGCATCGGAGGCAGGTACAACGCGGGCGTGATTGCACCACGCCGTTACCTCCAAGATTCGTAGCAGGTCAACTTGATTCACGGGAACGATTGGCTGTGCTGTTTGTAAGCAGATAAACTCACCGTGCGGAGCATAACCGGCTCCCGAAACAGCGTAGCCGGCAGCCGATGTATGGACCTCGCGGACGGTCATTTCATTGCGGGTGAGCGTTCCCGTCTTGTCCGAACAGATGACATTAACGGACCCCAACGTCTCCACGCTCGCCAGCTTGCGAATGATCGCATTGCGACGCACTAGGCGTTCCAGACCCACCGCCAGCGTGATCGTCACTGCCGCCGGAAGTCCTTCTGGAATGGCTGCCACCGCGAGGCTGACCGCCAGGTGTAGCGTCTCCAAGAACTGGCCGCCTCGCGCCAATTGCAGAGCAAAGATAATTCCCACCAACGCCAGACAAAGAAACACCAGCCCACGACCGAGTGCGGCCAGTCGCCGTTGCAGCGGAGTCGGTTCTGAGTTCTGTTTAGCAAGCAGTTGCGCGATCCGCCCGAGCTCGGTATCCATCCCCGTCGCTACCACCACCGCTCCAGCCTTCCCAGCGGCGATCACCGAGCCTTGAAAAAGCATGTTGCGACGGTCACCGAGTGGAGTGTCAGGAGCCAGGACGGCAGCAGGATCTTTGGCGATTGGCGTCGACTCGCCCGTCAATGCAGCTTCTAAGGACTGCAAACCGAATCCATCGACTAGGCGAGCGTCTGCTGGAACAAGATCACCCGCTTCCACTTCAATACGATCGCCGGGGACAAGGTCGCGCGCGGCCACACTACTAAACTTGCCATCGCGAAGCACTTTCGCAGTCGGCGCGGAATGCTTTTCCAGCGCGCTCAGAGCGCGCTCTGCCTTGCGTTGTTGAAAGACGCCGAGCGCCGCGTTAAGCACCACAATCGCAAAGATCGCTCCGGTATCGATCCATTCGCCAAGCATGGCCGCGATGACCGCAGCCGCCAACAGCAGACCCACCACGATCTCTTGGAGCTGTGCCAAGAACTGCCTCCAAAGAGGAACCGGCGGCGTTTCCGTTAGCGCATTCGCTCCATACTGAGCTTGCCGCTGTTGCACCTCGCTTTCCGTAAGCCCCAACTGAGCATCGCTACCCAGTACGGATAGAACCTCCACAGCTGAGCGACAGTGCGAGGTCTCGTAAGAGGTGGCAGGCGTAATAGGCGATGTTGACATTGGTGAGCTTGTCTCAAGGCAGATTTCGATGGACTTCAGAGGCCGTGCGCAGAACGCGACTATCCGAAGTCGAACAACTCGCTCCAAAAGGACTCGCGCTTCTTCGGATAGTTTTCCGTGTGTTTCGGTGGTGAGTCATGCGGCGGCGTTGGAGGATCTTCCCGCAACTTGTAACCGTCGTCGTCTTCATGACGTTCGCGGGAACTTTGTTCACGGTTTGCGTGCTCCAAAAGTTTGTCCAACTCGCCACGGTCAAGCCATACGCCGCGGCAGGTTGGGCAGTAATCGATCTCCACTCCTTTTCGTTCACTCATCCCAAGCTCGCATTCACATGCTGGGTATATCATAAGACGATCCTTATTTCAGAATCCAAAACAAACGGTCACAAAGTCGAGGAATTGGGCTTTCGTCAATCCGCAGGCGATCGACGTTCTACCACCTTTACTCTCTGCCATTCGCCGACCAAGCCAGGCACTCCTCGATCAACGCTTGGCCTTCGACGGAGATCTCCCTTGCCTCGCCCCTTATCTCACACAGCAGCTTTTTTTCCCGTTCACTCACCTTGCCGTCGGCAAGAATCAGCTTGCGCAGCCACGCCGCTCGTTCGCTATTGATCGTTCCATCGGCGAGCAAGTACTGCTTTGTCACTTTGAAGAAGAATTTCTCAAAGGCTGGGGCAATCTGATCAGTTCGCCGGTATAGATTAATAAGGAACTCCGCCTCTTCTCGATCGATCTTTCCATCTGCGGAAAGCAATTCTCGTAGGGACTCCACTTCGTGCCCCTCAATCTTGCCATTGGTCAAGATCCTCACACCGAGCGTGCGAAATTCATTCTTCATTGCGTTCTACCTTTCCAAACGAGATGAAAACTCAAGTAACGTGTAAATGGTTGTTCACGCCATCCATAGGACTCGGCATATCGCGTAGTATTCGATCCCCACGCCTTGTCGGTTAGAGATCAGCAGAGCCGTGTTGCGCTGTGGGCGTTTCATCTGGAGCTAAAGGAACAAAGGTGGATCGCTGCCGGTAACCTCAAGAATCACAGCTATGTCCTCTGTTCGCTGGTACGGGGGTTCGTCCCGTCGAAGGCTATTCGCTCCTTGCCGAACCGTTCTCGCTCTAGGTGGCATAAGACCGCGAGTTCGACACGATCGGCGACGCGGTCGACCAAAGCATGAATATCGCTGTCATGATCTTCGATGACAGCTACCTCACTCGCTTTAAGCCGCGCGATAGCCCGACACTGCATGGCGATCCCTCCGCGATCACAGTTGACGTCCGCGAAGTAAACTGCGAACTGCGTCAACTGAGTGAACCGCTCTACCGCCGAACGCATACGTATTTCAACGTGCTTGCGAATCTCGGCGGAGAGCTCGATTCCTTGTTGATGGATGCTGAATCTCATTTTCTTGCCTCCGGTTGGATAACAATGGGGCCGCCGCTTTGATTAAGATACGTCGGCGATTACTCATCGAATCATCAGAAGTTGCCCGTTGACCTATCGTAAATGCCGATACAATGCGGGAATGGACCAGTTGAACTATTACTTTCTGCATACGTTCTGGACTGTCGCCAAAGAGGGAAGCCTCGTCGCGGCGGCGGAGAAGCTGCTCCTCGCTCAGCCAACTGTAAGCGGCCAAATCAGGGAACTGGAAAAGGCCCTAGGGCAAAAGTTATTCGACCGCGTCGGGCGGGGAGTCGCGTTGACCGAGACCGGACGTCACGTGGTGCGCTACGCCGAGGAGATTTTTGCCCTCGGCCGTGAGCTGATGGATGACGTGGCGGGACTGCCGACGGCGCGGCCTCTACGACTTCTCGTCGGCGTCGCGGACGCCTTGCCGAAAGCGGTGGCTCACAAACTGCTCCGACCAGCGCTAGCGATAACGGATTTGCGTATGGTTTGCCGAGAGGGCAAGACCGATCAACTCATCGCGGAACTTGCAATTCAGCGCCTAGACGTCGTCTTGGCCGACACGCCGCTCAATCCGGCTGTGAAGGTCAAGGCGTTCAGCCATCTGTTGGGTGAAAGCGGAGTGTCCATCGTCGCCTCGGAGCCTCTCGCGAAGGTATACCGACGTGACTTCCCGCGCGCTCTCGATCGCGCACCCTTCTTGCTGCCGACGGAGAACACGACATTGCGCAGGTCGCTGGATCAATGGTTCGATGCTGAAGGCATTCGGCCTAACGTCAAGACTGAGTTTGAGGATAGCGCATTGCTCAAGTGCTTTGGACGCGATGGAACCGCTTTGTTCCCCATCGCGACAGCCGTGGAGGCGGATGTCTGCCAACAGTTCCACGTCCGCTTAGTCGGTCGCATTGAAGAAGTTCGCGAACGCTTTTATGCGATTTCCGTAGAGCGTCGCATCAAGCACCCGGCGGTGCTTGCGATCTCACAGCGAGCGCAATCGACGTTGAATAACAGTTAGATACGCCAACGTGCAGCCGGCTGCTACACCTGTTCCGAGCGAATTCTCCGGTAACTGCGCGGATAGAAGAACTTTGGTTTCTCAATTCGAATCGCCCTAAAGCGTTTCGTCGACAAATCTTGGGACGGCAATGTTTCAAAACTCGTATCGGAAATCAACGTGCCATCAAACGTAGTTTCTGGCACAGCACTACGCGGCCTCGCGGCCAAGTTGCACACCGGAGACGTTCTTGGAGGCTACCATCGCCTTAGCATGTAACTGCGTAAGCAGGGCGTGTCCTGGGACACTTCGCGGCTGCGGCCTCAACGCAAAGGATGTCCCGCATCGGTAGCTAATGCCTGAGACCACTGAGCTTGCTGACGAGCCTTGGCCACACGCTAGACATACGAAGCTTCAGGCAAATCTTAGGTATGAACCTAAGATCACCTGTTAAATGGCACGGCGGCAAGCACTACCTCGCTTCCCGCATCATCGAACTCTTCCCCGAGCATCGGGTCGACCTCGAACCCTTCGGCGGCGGAGCATCCGTTCTGCTCAACAAGGAGCCTGCGGAAGTCGAGATCGCAACCGTCGTGTTCTCCAGCTATTGGGCTACGCCTTCATTGCCCAGGCTCAACTGACGCCCTACTCTCAGACCGAATTCGACAGCTGTGCGAGCTATTCGCACCAAGCGACTGATTTGGAAAAGGCCGTTTGTGATTCTGTGAGGTGGCGGCAGTCGTTCGGCGGGCAAGGCAAGACCTGCAGTTGCACTACTAGTCGAGCTCGCGGCGACCAACCCTTTGGGAATATCGCCCACGTTCATGCCGACTCTGGCGTTCCGGCCGACAGCGACATCAACGCTACATGGGGGTTAGCGTACTTGATCGCCGACATCGGCATTTCGTTCAGCTTGAACAAGGCGTCATAGGGCGACAACTCCGCCTCGGTCAACCAAACTTTGGCGCAATTGATCAGATCGTTCATAGACCCTGTGACGGACCTATTGAGCGTCTTCGAGAAGAGGACGCTCGCGGCCGACGGCGCCACCAGCCGCAGGTAGAGGAACCCCAGCCCGTCATCCACCATCACGTCGCGAACGGATTCCAGACTACGTTGGATCAATCGACTGCCATCCGTTACCCCGCGACCATAGAAGATCGCCGAATAGAGCGAAGCGGTGTTCGTCACGATGACGTACTGGGTTCGATCGGCGGTGAACAGATGGCCCGACCAATCAGTGAGCGGGTTCTGGTCGAGCGGGAGGACTTTCGTCGGCGTCTCGCCGATCTTACTCGATAGTTTCTGGGAAAGTCGGATGACCATAGCTGAGAACCTCCGAGCTCTAACGTGCCGTCGCGATATTGTAGCGGCAGATTGGCTCGACGCCGTGGCTGAAAATAGTTGGCGACTAGAAGCGACAGGATGCGGCAACTTCTCCGCCGACGCTGTTGGCAGAAGCCCGACGACGCCAACTGCTCGCGACTCCAAGAGTGTGGAGGTAGCGTCTGATGCCTAACTACCTGGTGGCAGCTATTTGACTCCTCGTTCGGACCGGACGCTTCAGGCTATTTCGATGCCTGATCGCCTCGCTCCGCGTTGAGGCAAATCTTAGGTATGAACCTAAGATCGCCAGTTAAATGGCATGGCGGCAAGCACTACCTCGCTTCCCGCATCATCGAGCTCTTTCCCGAGCATCGCGTCTATCTCGAACCCTTTGGCGGCGGAGCATCCGTTCTGCTGAACAAACAGCCGGCTGAGATCGAGACCTATAATGACCTCGATGCACGCATTACGCGACTGTTTCGAGTACTCCGAGAGCAAGGGGACGCGTTCATCGCCGCCGCGGCATTAACGCCTTACTCTCAAGCAGAATTCGAGGACTGTTCCGACTACCCTGCCGAGGCGACCGAGCTGCAAAAGGCCCTTTGTGACTTTGTGAGGTGGCGGCAGTCGTTCGGCGGGCAAGGCAAGACCTG
>Ga0163144_10018706_pt1 | contig 13984 bp, 10 predicted proteins | sample OliLak19BULKMAT1_FD_123175 | JGI IMG/M metagenome (GOLD analysis project Ga0163144, IMG submission 123175) | Freshwater microbial mat bacterial communities from Lake Vanda, McMurdo Dry Valleys, Antarctica - Oligotrophic Lake LV.19.BULKMAT1 | ecosystem: Environmental > Aquatic > Freshwater >... | reverse complement strand
GACACCGAAGCTCAACTGCTGGAATACCACAACTACTTGCCAATCGACTATTTGATTCAGGATTTGGTGGATCAGCCCATGGAATTGGGTATTTTTTACGTGCGGCATCCGGCAGAAAAAACAGGTACTATAACAGGTATTATCCTCCGGGAATCGCTGGAAGTATGGGGAGATGGCTTGACGCCCCTCCGAGAACTTATTTTAAAACACCCACAGGCCAGCAAACGAGCAGATGTGATGTTCCACAAACATGCGGACCGGCTCGATTGGATTCCTGGCGATCGTGAACGTTTTGTGCTCACATACGCCATCAATCGAAGTCGCGGCGCGCGCTTGCGCAACCTGTCGCATGAAGCCGATGCAGAACTCACCGCTTTTTTCGATAAAATAAACCTCCACAGCGAAGATTTTTACTGGGGGCGCTATGATATCAAGTGTCGCTCCATCGAAGACTTAAAAAAAGGGAAGAACTTTGCCATTTTAGAATACAATGGAGCGGGAGCATCACCCAGCCATATTTACCACTGCGGCATGACCCTGTTCCAGGCACACCGGGAGATACTGCGACACATGAAATTGCTTTTTGTTGTAAGTAAATATAGCCACGACCACGGTGTACCGTATTGGCCGTTTTGGAAAGGATTTCACTACCTTCGGGAGGTGGGCAAGCATTTGGATAAGTTGGAGGAGTATGAGCTGGGGGCTAAGTGAGTTTTTACGGTGGACGGTAGACGATGGACGGTGGACGGTTTACCCGCCGACGCCTTGGTGTAGGAGGATTGGTAAAATGAAAATTGACGAATGAAAAATATATTCAGGGTCTTCTATTGGGGCCTGTTCATTAGTTTTGTTGGCTCTATGGTCATCGGCGCTATCGGTGTGTCGGCGATGCAGATCAGCATCACTGAAGGGATAAGGCCTGCCATCAACTTTTCATTGGGCACCATTGTGGCTGAGGTTCTGTATGTGCGTTTGTTGCTTGTCGCGATGAAATGGATTCGCCGTAACGAACACATTTTAAAATACCTGGAATGGGCCACCGTTGTGATAATCTTGCTGTTGGCTATCGGTAGTTTCAAGGCTGCAATGGGACACCACAACGCCCAAAACCCTTTGCTTTCTCAAACCATGCACCGTTTCCTTTTAGGCTTTGCCATGCGTTCTATCAGTCCGGCGGCCATTCCATTCTGGTTGGGCTGGAGCGCGGTATTGTATGCAAAAGGCATCATGAAGGCTGAAAAAGGCTATTACAATGGCTACCTTGCCGGCATTGGGATTGGTACTCTTTTGGCGCATTGCATTTTTATTTTCGGTGGAAAATACGCCGTAATCAAATTAAACGCCAGCCAGGATGTGATCAACTTTATCATTGGCTGCGTCTTCGCCGTAACTGCGGGGCTACAAATTTGGAAAATAATGACCAAAAAAAGGCGCGGTAAAAGTAAACCACGAAGGAGTGCCCAGTGATTCACCATAAAAAAACAATTGAGGATAAATGATTGGGATTGTAGGCGGAATTGGCCCCCTTGCCGGGGCGGATATGTACAAGCAAATTGTAGCAAACACCCGCGCAAAGGCCGATCAGGATCACTTGCCCGTTATGCTGGCCTCCCTGCCTGGGGAAATTGTGGATCGTATGCCCTTCTTATTGGAGGGCCATGGAAGCAATCCGGCCATCGGCATCGCCAAAGTGATTCAAATGCTGGAAAACGCTGGCGCTGACCTGATTGCCATTGCTTGCAATACGGCCCATTCGCCCGCTATTTTTGAACCCTTGCTCCAAATACTTCAAGCCCAGGGTTCTAACGCCGAAATCATCAACCTGATCGACATTACCATCCAAGAAATTATAGCATACAAAGTTAACAATCAATGTATTGGAGTGTTGACCACTACGGGTGCTTATAAGGTGGGCTTATTTCAAAACGCCCTCAGCTCCGCGGGCTTAACCCCCATCCTGCTGCCCTACGAACGGCACGAAGCCTTGATCCACAAAGCCATTTTTAGGATAAAGGTATCAGGAGACGTGGTAGAAGACCAGGTTGTAGAACAATTGAATACCGCCATCCAGGAGCTGGAAATGATGGGCGCCCAGTCCATTTTGCTCGGATGCACCGAAATCGGAATGATTGAAAAATCGCTCGATTTCAGGGGCATGGCTGTTTTTAACCCCAATACAATAATGGCCCGGGCGCTCATTTCGAAAATCAGCCCCGAAAAGCTGAAATAATTACACAACGGTAGACGGTGGACGGTGGACGGTGTGACGGTGGACGGTGTGGCGGTGGACGGTGGACGGTTTGCACAACATTCGATCTTTGGCTTGGCATTGATTTTCAGCACCTACGCTGATATTATCTGCATTGTTTTTGGATTTAAAGTGCTGAAAACAAATTCTAAACAATTGAATAGATGATGAGCAAACCGTCTACCGTCTACCGTCCACCGTCTACCGTTTTACGTTGTGCCGCTATTCCTGCAAACCACCCGGCGCAAAACGTACCCCCAGGTATCCTATCTGCCGCATCATCGGTGCCCACACTTGCGCGCCGTTGAAAAACGGACTGTCAGGTTCATTGGCCGCAATGATGGCATGGTGCTGCTGGTAGCCCGTAATGTTTTCACAACCGGCATACAGTTCCCATTTTTTGTTCAGTTTTCGTGTCACCTGCGCATTCCAAAGCGCGAATGTGGGCGTATTGGGCGGAAAATCGTGGGCGTACTCGTGGGGTAGGTAGGAGTTGTCGGGCAGGCGCTGGCTACCAATGATTTGAACGTAGGTGTTGAACAACCATTTTTTTGTCGGCGTAACATAGTCTATGGACACCAGGCCGCGCTGCCGTGCCACCAGAGGTTGGGCTTTCAGTTTGCCATCGGCAAATTCCGAGCGCACATCATTCCATTTGTAGGCAAATTTTATATCAAGCCCAGGCAAAATATTGTACTGAAAGTTCATCAACAAACTGGTGCTGAACGACTGCCCTGGATTGTTGTAAAAAGCCACAAAAAACGTAGAGTCTTGCCCCGTGATCAAAGGAGCTTGTTCCACATCCACCAGCACTTGTTTCACAAAATCTGTACGGTACAGATCAACGCTGAAACTGGCTTCCCGCTGCGCAATTTTGAAATTCTGCGTGAAATTTGCCCCGTAATTCCAGGCTTCTTCCACCCCGATATTCGGGTCAAATTTGAAGGTACGGTTGCTCGCCAACAAGCTGATATTCTCGGCCATCAGGTTGGGCGTGCGGAACCCGCGACCTGCCGACACGCGCACCACACTGTTCTGCGTGAAATTGTACTTGGCACTCATACGCGGCGTTACCAACCAACCAAAACGGCTGTTCCAATCTACCCGACCACTCAGAACCAACACAAAATCGGGGATGTCCATTTTGAGGTTTGGGCGACTATACGTGTACTCGCCCATGATGCCCACCACCGTTTCGCGGCGGCTCAAGTCACCTTCATTCACTTTCTCCTTTATATCGTCGTATTGAATGGATGGTGCCACTACAATTTTGTGGTCGGTGGTGCCGATGATATCTTGCACGAGTGTTTGCCAATACAGCGATTTTTGCTCTGAAACATACACATTTTGGCCAAAAATCGACTCCGTACGGTGCCAGGAAACACTTCCAATATTACCAAGTTCCAGGAAACGGTGGCCAAATAAGGCCTCTTTACCATATTTGCCCCAGGCTTCTACCCGGTCGTTTTGCTGGTCGATATTGAACAATTTCCCCGCAGCATTTTCCCGTATTTGCCCGCTCTGCCGACGGTCGGTCAGGGCTTGAATATTGAATTGGGCACATCCTTTCGAGCTGTCGTGGATCAGGCGATACATGGCGTTTAGTTGCTGGCGATTGGGCGAATCCTTGAAATTATCGCGGTTCATATCCCATTTATTGTCCACAAAACTTCCGTGGATGTACAGCCCATTGGAAGTGGTTTCACCTTTTTTATTGAGGTGCAGGTTTACTTCCCCGCGTCCCTCGGTGGAGGTGAAAAGGTTGACAAACACGGGGCTGTCGGACTGTGGCTTCACCAAATCAGCGTTTACCTGGCCGGTGATGCCGTTGTTGCCCGTTTTCACCGTGCTGGCGCCTTTGGCCAATACAATGCCCGTCAACCAAGTGCCAGGGATATATTCAAAGGCGAAAGGTGTGGCGATACCCGTCATGGTGGGGCGGTTTTCAACCAAAAACTGGCTGTAAATACCCCGCAAGCCCAACAGTTGAATTTCCTTTACACCCGTAAGCGCGTTGGGATAAGCCACATCAATGGCACCATTGGTTTGAAAACTTTCTGAAAGGTTGCAGCAAGGAGCTTTGCGCAATTCCTTGCTGGTGATACGCTCCACATTTCTGGTTTCAATGGTCGAAATATGGGTGTCGAAACCTTTGCCTTTTACGGTAACCTCTTGCAACTGAGCGACGCCTGTAACTTCAATCCAGAGGTTGTTTTCACCGGGCGATACCTGCACTTCAGCAGAAGTATACCCCACATAATTGACCACCAGCGTGGCTTCCATTGTACGTATTGGAATTTTGAATCGGCCATCAATATCGGTCACGACGCCCTTTTGGGTGTCTTTCCAAAATACCGAAGCGCCGATAAGCAACTCTTCTTTTTCATTGGTGACCATGCCGGAAAGCATGGTGGTTGGTTCCTGGGCGTGAAGGGTGGACAGGGTAAAAACAAGCCCTAGTATCAGGCTACATGTATATTTCATGGTAAAAAATTGTCGAGATGAACAGATCAAAGTGTGCTTATCCTTTAAATGAGTATAAGCCTTTGTCAATGGTAAATATCCGACAAGTCTAGCAACGGAATACCCCATAGCGCACACAGATCATGCGCCCGGGCAGTGGTGGTGGTTGCGCATAACATGGAAAGCCCGTTTTGGGGATGCGCAACAAAGCATTAGATACAAGGTAGGGAGAAATGGCAGGGGGAAGTTCGAAAAGGAGCAGTGGAAGCTTTTCAAAAAGCTTTTCCTGGACAGTGAACTCGGTTTTCAACTGAAAAACCTTGGTGGTCTTTTTCGTGCAACCATTTGAATCATTGTCTCCAGCGGGGTTTTCACAGCAAGATTTGTGTGATTTGTCCTCCGTTTTAGAGCAGCATGTTGTTGGATTACTTTCCTGCTTTTCCCGACAAGCATCGTCATCGGTAAAAAGGGAGATGGTCGTTTTACCGACACAATAACAGTAAATCTGTGTCCCACTCACGCCAACGGTGGCGATAAAGAGGGAGGCTATCCAAAGCCAAGCGACAGATATTGTTGTGCGAGAAATCATTTTTTTTGAATGCAGTGGCGCAAAGATACCTGCTACAAACACCTAACAGTTAGGCAAAAGGAATGGTTTGCATGATGTTTGCAAAAAAAGTCCCTGGTAGTCCTGCAAGTCAGTTTCGAAGGGTGAATGCTTCCTGGGCAAGTGTCGTTTTCTACAAAAAATGTATCGTCGGAATTGGTTGTCCACCGTTTTACTTGGGCTCTGGGCGAGCTTTGACAACTTCAAAAAAAAGTTGTCAAAGCTGTTCGTTGGCTTGGCCTAGCGGCGGAGTGAGAATTTGTCAACATTTTTTTTACGTTGACAAATTTGGGTGCATGTTCATATCCTTTGCTCAGATAAATGGTAATTCACCCGTCGAAACTGACTTGACGGCTCACTAGCCCTATCATGCGCACAAAAGTCAAAAGCATCTATGCAGCATGGTAGCCAGCGTTTTCTTTACAACTTATTGGCTGTTTTTTTGATTGGCGATTTACGAAGTGTCAATCCCAACCTGAAACCAGAAACCCTTGAAACCTGAAACCTTACAACATTAATCGTCAACCCGAAATTTAAACCCAACGCCGTGGATGTTCTCCACTTTGATACGTTCGTCCAGGCTCAGATACTTGCGCAACCGGGAGATAAATACATCAAGGCTGCGGCCCAGGAAGTAGTCGTCTTTGCCCCAGATGGTTTCGAGGATGTAAGAGCGCTTCACCACCTGGTTTTTGTTTTCGTTGAGCAACTTGAGCAAATCAGCTTCTTTCAGCGTAAGTGTTTCCGAATAGCCTTCTGCAGTGAGGCTCAAGTTTTTATAATCGAATGCGTAGCTGCCGATGGCGATGGGAATGCCCGGTTTCAGCATGGTGGTGTACTTGGTACGCCGCAGGAATATGTCAATTTTCAACAGCAATTCCTCAATGCTGAAGGGCTTGGTAATGTAGTCATCGGCACCGATGGTAAGTCCGTGAATCTTATCCTGCTTCATGCTTTTGGCCGTCAGGAAGATGATGGGCACTTGTTCATCGCGCTTCCTGATTTCCTGCGCCAGCGTAAAACCATCCACTTCCGGCAACATGACATCCAGAATGCAGAGGTCAAATTTTTGCCCGCTTTTGATGATATCAAGCGCTTTTTGCCCGTCTTCGGAATGTGTCACGACGTAGCCGCTCAACTCCAGGTTGTCGCGGGTGACAAAGCTGAGGCTCTCATCGTCCTCTACGTAAAAAATCGTTGCCTTCGGGTGGATCATAATATTTGTATGTGGTCTGTTTTGATTCGCAAACATAATAAAGTTTGATCGAAACCCGGTGATGCCAACTAAAGCGTTTAATTTTTAGAGAACATTCATCTTCTTTTCAGCCCTGACAAAGAATTGGCTACTTTTGCATTTATCTTGATTGCACCATGTGTCAGGATAAAACTGAATCATTTTTTCATTTTATAACCCAACACAAAATATGAGTGCCATCCGCGAAATATTGGCCCGTGAGATTCTCGATTCACGTGGCAATCCAACCGTAGAAGCAGAAGTATGGACCGAAACAGGGTTCATTGGCCGTGCCTCCGTACCCAGTGGTGCGAGCACAGGCATTCACGAAGCGGCAGAACTCCGTGATGAAGATGAAAGTCGATACCTGGGGAGGGGTGTACAGAAAGCCGTCAAAAACATTGAACTAATGCTCCGAGAGGAACTGATTGGCCAGGAAGTAACCGACCAGATCCGCATCGACAAAATGATGATTGAGCGTGATGGTACCCGCAATAAAAGTAAAGTTGGCGCCAATGCTATCCTCGCCGTGAGCCTTGCGGTTGCTCGTGCCGCTGCGGAAGAGCTGGGCCAGCCACTCTATCGTTACCTCGGCGGCGTAAACGCCCACGTGATGCCCATCCCGATGATGAACATCCTCAACGGGGGCGCGCACGCCGACAATGGTATTGATTTTCAGGAATTTATGATCATGCCGGTCGGTGCTGAAACCTTCAAAGATGGCCTGCGCATGGGTGTGGAAGTTTTTCACCACTTAAAAAAAGTACTGAAAAACAAAGGCTATGCCACCAATGTAGGCGATGAAGGGGGCTTTGCTCCTGGTATTAAAAACAACGAAGAAGCCATTCAAATGGTGATGACCGCCATCGAGGCAGCTGGTTACCGCCCGCTCGACGACATGGTTATTGCCCTCGATGCTGCCGCTTCCGAGTACTACGACGCTGAAAAAGGCGAATACGTGTTCAAAAAATCTACCGGCGACCGCTATAATTCTAAAGACATGGTCGCGTTCTGGAAAGATTGGTGCAACCGCTACCCTATCTACTCCATCGAAGACGGCTTTGCCGAAGATGACTGGGCGGGTTGGAAATTGCAAACCGAAACCCTCGGCCACCGCATCCAACTCGTTGGCGACGACTTGTTCGTAACCAATGTAGACCGCCTGCAGCGCGGCATCGACGAAAATATCGCCAACTCGATTTTGATAAAAGTGAACCAAATTGGTACGCTCACGGAAACGATCAATGCTGTGAACCTGGCTACACGCCACGCCTACACGTCGGTTATCAGCCACCGTTCCGGCGAAACGGAGGATACCACCATTGCCGACTTGGCAGTTGCACTTAATACTGGTCAGATCAAAACTGGTTCGGCCAGCCGCTCTGACAGGATTGCGAAGTACAACCAGTTGCTGCGGATTGAGGAGGAATTGGGTGATGCGGCGACGTATTTGGGGCGATCTATTTTTGGGTTGTAGTTTTTTATTATCTTATGAAAACAAGTCAACGCCAAGCTAGAATAAATTGGCAAAGCAGTTGCCCTTGTCTTTTTCTGTATTGAAACCCAAGCAGTTGTGTCATTCCGAGCGAAGCGAGGAACCTGAGGTATTGCAATGCCGATTATCAGGTTCCTCGCTTCGCTCGGAATGACACAACTGCTTGGGTTTCATAATAATTAAACGACAGTGCCAGCCAATATGAAGAAGCAAAATACTGCTAAAGAAAAAGAATTGTCACTTCAGCATGAGCTTTAAGAGGCCGCAGAATATATCAACCTGACCAAAAAAGGAAATTTTGCCCCAAAACCCCTGAAACAACTGTTGCCTGAATTACAGCATACTGACAATCCCTCCGTCTGAGCGACAGTTATTTCAATTCTTCTCCGGCTCCATATTCCGATTCTTCTCCATAGCCGCCGCATCCCAAATTATCCCAAAATACTGGGCATATTCCGCCAAGGAGCCAAGCCCTACCGAGCCCCGCTTTTCATCCACATGGTCTACATCTTCAATGGGAAAAAAATAATTCTCCCCAGTTATCTGGTCTGTGCGCACCTGACTGCCGTAAATCTGCTTTTTCCCGTGGCGCATCAGCACCCTGTCTTCCAGCAAGGCCAAACTTGAACCCTGGGCATTCCCGGCTTTTACAGCCTCCCGCATCATGGGAAGGTATTTTTCCTGCACCTCAATATCAGCGTGTTGGACGACCAGAAACAAAGCTGAATTGCCGGAAGCGCCCACTGCTTTCGTCCCAAGCCAACCATGGGTGTCCAATATTGCTGATACACGAGTAGTATTAACCGAATCTACCAGGCGCATCGTGCTCCAAAGCGCATCCACTTCCTTCGAATCTCGGCCAAATTGGGTTGTCACACTGTCAATCATTTGCCGGTACTTCTGATCCTCTACCTGAATTTTTTCCAATTCTTTGGCCAATTTGGGCATGCTCGGCTGGTTGGATTTCACCAATGCACAAAGCGCCGTCCAGCGGGGAAGTGGATACAAGGGGTTAAATGCCGTTTCAGTCGTCAGCGCTTCGAGGTTGTCATAGTTCAGATTCTCTGCAATTTTAAAAAGATTGAGAAAGGCAGAATCTGGAACCCCTGCCATAGACCAAGCGCGTGCAGCATTGTAGCGGTCAGAGCCGTATCCTTTCCAGCCAAGGGTCTTGAATGCCGCTGAATACTGCGCCGCTGATGCCGCATAATCGCCTTTTTGGTACAAAGTTTCAGCCTGGGTAATGTGGGCGTTGTATTCCGGTGGCTGGGCCAGGGCTGTAGCAACGAATAAGAGTGCCGAGAGAAAGGAGCAGAAGTTTTTCATGTTTTATAGTTTAGTAAAGTGATGTGCCTGTCATAAGGGCAACAAAAATGTCAAAATGCTGCTTCATTTCCTATTTTAATGTAAGTTTTAGATAGTATTTGGCTTTTGATGCGCTAAATTCTGCCGAAAAAATGGTGGCAGCCCTGCGCACCTTTTTGGCCTAGGACATGTCTGGGAAACTTACCTTTGCCCCATGATTCAACCCGCGCCCATTGGCATTTTTGATTCCGGCTACGGAGGGCTTACCGTATTTCGCGAAATACGGAAGCAACTGCCCCAATACGACTATATCTACCTCGGCGACAATGCCAGGGCACCCTACGGCCCGCGTGATTTTGATACGATATACCACTACACCTTGGAGTGTGTGCAGCATTTGTTCGACATGGGTTGTCAGTTGGTGGTATTGGCTTGCAATACGGCTTCAGCAAAGGCGCTGCGCACCATTCAGCAGCAGGATTTACCAAAAATAGACCCTAAGCGCCGGGTATTAGGCGTTATCCGGCCAACCACGGAGCTTGTGGGCAATTATTCCAAAACAGGGCATGTAGGCGTACTGGCAACTCTGGGAACCGTGAAATCTGAATCCTATGTCATCGAAATTGAAAAATTTTTTTCGGACTTGCAGGTATTTCAACAGGCGTGCCCGATGTGGGTGCCGCTGGTAGAAAACAACGAGCATGATGGCCCGGGTGCCGACTATTTTGTAGAGAAATACCTCCAGGCTTTGCTGGATCAATCTCCAAAAATTGATACAATTGTGTTGGGATGCACCCACTACCCCCTATTGGTCAACAAGATGCGAAAATTTTTGCCTGCTGAAATTCAGGTGATTTCACAAGGGGAGATTGTGGCGAAAAGCTTGGATGATTATTTACAGCGTCACCCCGAAATAGAGGTGGTTTGTAGCAAACATGGGCAGACAGCGTATTTTACAACGGAATCGACGGCGGCTTTTGATGAGAAAGCGGCTGTTTTTATGGGTGCGGGGGTTAGTTCGCGACACTTGGCCTTGTAGCCAGCGTGTAACTTCCCGGAAGTTTTAAACTTCCGGGAAGTTCAAGCGTTCTCCAACACCTCCGCCAACTGCCTGATTTCGATCTCCGTATTGTAGTAATGCGGCGACACCCGAAGTGCCCATTCCACCCCTTTTCTGGGAAAATCTATTTGAGCAGAACCCACATTCGATATGCGGCAGTTAATGTTGTGCTGGCTCAGTTTTTTTAAAATAGTCGTTGAATCCCAATGGTTTGCGTGAACCGTGACGATGCCACAAAGCTGCACTCCCTGGTCAAGTATCTGCACTCCTGGCAGCTGGCCCAATATCATTCTGGCGAGCGTGGCCATATTCTGCACCTGTCTTTCTATCCATTCCAAGCCTAGTTCCAGTGCATATTCTGTCGCAACTTTACTGCCCAAAATCAACGCTGGCGGCATCTCCCAATATTCAAAACGGCGAGCACTTGCCGCGGTTTGGTAACTATCTGGCCCCGTCCAATCGGCGCTGCGCATATCTGGTACCAGCATTTCAAGGCCGCTATTGAGAACCCGGTCGGAAGCAAAAAGGAAGCCTGCCCCACGTGGCCCACGCATGTATTTGCGCATGGTTGCGGAAAGAAAATCGCAGCCAATGGCGTTCACGTCAAGTGGCATCTGCCCCGCTGACTGGCATGCATCCACCAGATACAGCGTATCAGTATCCTTGCAAATGCGCCCGATGGCTTCCACTGGCTGCACCAGACCGCTGTTGGTCGGGACGTGCGTAACGGCAGCGAGTTGAGGCCGGTGCTTTTGTAGCAATCGTTCAAAGTCGTCCACATCCACGCCGCCACTTGCGGTGTCGCGGGCCCGAAGCAGCTGTACACCAAAACGTTTTTGGAGCGCCAGAAAAGCGATTTGGTTGGAGACATAATCGTTTTCAGTGGTCAGGATCGTGTCGCCAGCCTTCCATGAAATGGCGCTTAATACCCGCGCATAAGCATCGGTGGCACTCCCGGAGAAGGCAATGTTGTGAGGCTTAGCATGAAGCATTTGTGCCAAAACGCTGTAAAACCCATCCAATTCTGCCTGCATCAAGTCGGCAGCTTCGTAACCTCCGATATTGGCTTCCAGCTCCAGGTATTGCTGCATGGCATGCACAACGGGTGTGGGTGGAAGGCTGGCACCAGCGTTGTTCAGGTGGTTGCGTTTAGCACAGCCTGGGGTGTCGTTGCGAAGCTCTTGAAGCATAGTTTTTAATTTGATAATTTGATAATTAGGGAATTTGATAATTAGGGAATTTGACTAGATTCAGTTGTTTTTCAGCGCAGAAATTGGACATTTCCTCGAAGGACGAGGGGATTTTCCGATCAATGTCGAAAATATTAAATACATACAGCACCTGGCCCCTGATTTTATAGCTGCTTTTTTGGATGCCTTCTCCGATAATTTCCACTTGAATAGCCAGGTTGCGCCCAGCGAGCTTTTTAGCCTATTGGCACGTTAGCGCTACTTTAGAGCGCGGGTCATTGAAGGGCAGAAAAGCGTCAATTTCAAAATAAACGCCCTTCTCTCCGGGCGAAGTTTCCCCGATTTTGACAACACATGTCCAGCCCATATTGCGGCTGATTGGATAGCATCGGCACCTGGAATTGGTATGAGGGCAGTGCACTCCCTGATTGAAGCAAGTTTTCGCGTCATTTGTCACAATTTTTACCCTAGCCCAAAACTAGGGCTGGCGCACTAAGAACCCCTTTACAAATCAGTTCCATGCGCGCGCAAGGTAAATTGATTGGCCGATTTGGCCGTCCCTCCTGTTTTCTGTAACCTGTGTTGTTCGCGCGAGATATACGCTAGCGCGAGAGTGTGTCGCCTGATGTATCAGCTCGATAAAATAGAAAACACCCATTTTCGGCGTTCCAATAGGTCCGTAATCAATGCATGGTCCTGTTGTTGCAATTTCTTGGCCTTATAAACCTGCCGCTGCCGCTTGGCCACATCCATATATTGCTCCGCAAAAAAGCCCAGCATTACCAGTCCAGCCAATACAGCCCAACCCCAATAACCGGCACCCAAATAATGGACGGCCGCCCGAAAAGCCCCCCACAATGCAAGCGGGAAAGTAAACAAGCCTGCCATCATTTTTACATTGCTGTCGTAGCCGATGTAGAGTTTCATCTTTTTGGCCAAAAGCCCTGGCAGGAAACAGGGCAGCCACCAAAAGGCGTAACCCAGCAAGAAAAAAGGAAAGCCCAAGATCAGCAGCATTCCATTGCGGAAAGTTTGTGCTTGGGCGGATGGTGCTGTCCCTTTTGCCAACCCTTCGTCGGAAATGCCCGCCGATTCGAGCGCGGCAAAATATTCTGCGGAAGCCAATCGAAGTGCCTCATTGTCAATATTTTGCTCAATAAGATTTTTTCGAAAAACAAAATAGTCTTCAGCAGGCCCAGGAAGGTTATCCTTCAATAAAACTTCCAATTGTTCCATGAAAGCTTGCCCCTCAAGGTCGCGGGTATCCAGCACGAGCGCCCGCACCTGCCGTTGAATTTCACGGGTAAATCCATCTACAGCGGTCTCGTGATTTTCCGCATTGGCTGCTGCCCAAGCTTCCGCGGTAAAGGGTGCGCCGTAGTTTACAATCACTTCGCTGCGAAACAAGTTGGGCGCACTATAGCTCAAACCAACGGGCACAATTTTCACCCCTAGCATCCAATCGTTCCGGCTTTCTGTGCCTATAACAATGCGTGCCGCGCCTGTTTTGAATGGCCGCACCCAGCGTTCCATCCAGCTCACTCCTTCTGCCGCGATAAACAACAGACCCTTTTTCTCAATATGTAGAAAGGATTGTTCGAATGCAGCGTCGTTATTCCGTGCCTCACCTTCAGCAACGTCTTCACGGCGCTTCACCGGGATGCAGAAAAAATTACGGAGAATCCAGTTGCTGACAGGATGTTTGAAAAGGCTGTAATTGGCGAGGAAAAATGGCTCCTGGCGGATGTGTAAGCAGGAGTTAAGCACATCCATCAAGGTGCTGGGATGGTTGACAACGATAATGGCCGAGCCTTGAAAGCTGAGGTGCTCACGCCCTACAATGGTGCGGCGGCGGTAAAAAACTGAAACGCCGAACCACACAATGATCCGCAGGAGCAAGTAGATAAGCCGCTGAAAAATCATATTCGTTGTCAGTTGTTCGTTTGCTTTTGCTTTTGCTTGGGATTTCTATTGAAATTGGCCCTTTGTATTCCTCTTCATAATAGATCCATCCTTAGTGGAGGTTTAACTCACTTGCGTCAGTCGGAACGAACGCCAATCACAAACTACGAACAGATACCAAACGCTCGGAAACGAACAACGATCAACTAACAACGAAGTTAAGCGGCTTTGAGTTTGGCAAGTTTTGCCCCATCTACTTTTTCCTTAACGTATTCAGCATCAATGACCAATGTGCGTTTGTCCCCTTTTGCTTCATCAATGGCTGGGAGCTCAAACATGGCATCGGTGAGGATGGTTTCACACAAGGAACGCAAGCCGCGGGCACCGAGTTTGAAATCGAATGCTTTCTCGGCAATCAGTTGGATGGCTGAGGGTTCAATTTTGAGCTTGATACCTTCCATGGCGAATATCTTTTCGTAT
>Ga0163144_10018705_pt1 | contig 13985 bp, 10 predicted proteins | sample OliLak19BULKMAT1_FD_123175 | JGI IMG/M metagenome (GOLD analysis project Ga0163144, IMG submission 123175) | Freshwater microbial mat bacterial communities from Lake Vanda, McMurdo Dry Valleys, Antarctica - Oligotrophic Lake LV.19.BULKMAT1 | ecosystem: Environmental > Aquatic > Freshwater >... | reverse complement strand
GTATTCCAGCGCGTTCTCGACGGTCTCATCGGGCACCGGGATACCCGCGTTCCGGCACGCCAGCAGACCCATCAGGATCGAGCCGGTCACTGAGGTGTCGGCATCGGTCGATGTCGGAGAGTAACGCCAGCCACCCCAACGGTTGGCGCGCTGCGCGGTGACGCAAAGTTCGACCGCCCCGGTCAGGGTCTCAGCCAGAGAAGGTCGCGGCCCCTCACCCTCGGCACCATCCCACAGGCTCGACTCATCGACCACTCCGTAGGCCTCGGCGAGGGCGAGCATCGCGAAACCGTGATGATACATACTGTTGGGAATGAACCCTGTGGTCGTTTCCTGCCCGCTCATGATGGAGCGCAGAGCCCCACGAATCTGCTGCCGATAGCGCCCGAAGTTCGGGTCCTCGCCGCTGGCGAGAAAGGCCATCAGGCACAACCCGGTGATGCCGTGCTCGGTGCGACTGCGCCAGGAACCATCTTCGCTTTGCTCCTGGGCGAGGTAGGCGAGTCCGCGCTCGTAGATCGCATCGACCTCGGGCGGGATGGCGCCCCCGAGACGGATCGCAGAGTCCTGGGCACGCAGCCCAGGAGTCAGCGAGGCATTCCAAAGAAAACACCCCAACCCGATGGCTGAAACAACTCGACTGATACCGTTCAACTCGCACATGGATTAAAAAGCGTCGCCGCCAGCCGGAATGTCTTTTTCATTGAACCCTTCGGCTTTGTCTTTTCCATCGAACGCTTCGGCTTTGGCATCGGAGGGGTCTCCGGCTTCGTCCGCACCGTAAGCTTCCTCATCCTGCTTGGCCTGGCGACGAAGGGCGGCTTTGGCCTTGGCGCTCTTAAGACGGCGTTTTTGATCCCAGAAATGATCGAAATTCGAGGTTGCTTCACGCAGGCGGCTGAATTGCGACTCATTCAGAATTGCCCGGAGCGCTTCCTCATCCGCCGCGTTTGCCAGGGACATCAACATCCCTCTCTCAAAATAGTCGCCCCAATAACTTTGCACTTCGGTCAGGTAGTCGCCGGCGGCGTCCTCCACCAATTCTCCCATCTTGACCTTCTGATCGGGAGTGAGCCGGAGAAAGGTATCCAGGGCACTGAGAGACATCTTGGCGACCGCTTCCACCCGATCCACCTCGCGCTGTGCGAGCACTCCTCCGTAACGCTCGATCTGGGCGGGAGACAGCACCTCCGCGAGGGTCTCTTTCCACAAATCGAGGGACTCGCCCTCTTCCTCACTGCGATTTCCCCCGAAATTCACACTACCCATGCCCTCCAGCAGCTCCTTGGCTGCGTCGGGATCGGTCCCGTCGAGCCGGGTGCGGAAGTATCGTTCCGCCTGGGTGTGCCAATCCTTCATCGAACGCTCGGAGGCACCTTTGGCGGCGAGGTCGAGCCGCGCGCGCTGAGGGGCGTCAAGATCGCAAAGCCGGGCCACGTCGTCGATCACCACTGCCATGAAAGCGAGCCGCTCTTTGCGCTCTTCTTCGGCGAGCTTCAAGATGTGTTGGGAAATGTGGGCGCTGAGCGGCGCTTCATTCTCGGCTTTCACTTCGCCGCTCGCGGCCCCGTCGGTGATGTCCTTCATCCCCGGTGGCAGGATGCGGGCATCGATTTCATTTACCGGAAGTTCCCCGGCCTCAAATTCGAAAGGCTGCAACTGGGCCTCCACCCGGAGCAGTCCCAGCCATGACACAGCCAGAAGCACCAGGGTGGGCCCGACAATCCGTTTCCTCTGCGATACGTGACGATTCATGGTTGCTCCAAGTCATTAAAATAATGATCCAGCCCGCGACGGAATTCGTCTGGCAACTCACGGCCCGCTTTCCCGGTCGCCTGATTGACTTCGCGTTCGCTCGGAGCGCCTGATGCTCCGGTGGCCGGTCCGAGACCGATCTCGCCAAGCGCGGAACCATTCCCACCACCGGCGGCCCCTCCGCCTCCCGGACTTGAGCCGCCCCCTCCACCTCCGCCACCGGAGGGCGGTTGCCGCTGGGATTGCAGGAGCAACTCGATCACTTCGGTCTGCGCGGCGATGGCTTCCGGTCCGGTGTCCGGACGAGTCAGGACCGCATGAGATTGGCGCATCACGTCGGAGACGAGTTCGAGCAACTGAATCTCTTTCCCGAAATCTAGCGCCGCTCCGGGAATCTCCCCGATCTCCGTAACCACTCCGTCGATGATTTCCCGCAGCTCGGTTTGGGTCAACTCAAGCGGGCGCACCATGGATCGATAGACATCGGGAGCCAGTCCGGGCCGGGTCGCCTCCATCTCGCGGGTTTCGTCCCGCAAGGCAGTCTCCTCGCGCAGCACCTTCATGATTTCCAAGACGATTTCGGGCGGCAAACCTTCCTTTTTCTTTTGATCCTGATTGGGGTCGCTGGCACCCTCTTTGGCAGCCGCCACAAGTTCCTCGGCCCAGCGATCAAAGGTATCGCCCCAATACTGCGCAGCGGCGATGGATCGACCATGCAAATTCAAACTTGCCTCCGTCCCGATGACTTTGAGGGCCGGCACGACTGCGAGAGCTTTCATCTGGTCGAGGACGTTTTTGTAGATGCCTTCCTGCTTGCGCTGGTAGTAGGCTTCGAGATCGTTCTGGATGTCATAGACAGCCCAGCTCTCCGCTTCTTCCGCGCTGGCCACGGTCAGACCTTGATCCCGCATCGCCGGAGCGAGGCGCTGTTTGGGAATGCCGAAGCTCCGACCGAGGGTTTCCCCGAGAGTCTCGGCAATTTCCAACTGCTTGCGCGAAGCCGCCTGGAATCGTTTCACAAAGGTGCTCGACTCCAGTTGGGAGAGAATCTCCTGCAAGTCGGCGGTCACTTGCGAGAACTGGGCCAGCAACTCTTTCTGCTCTTCGACCGCCTCGGCGAGCTTCTCGACCACCGGGGTGGTGCTTTCTTCGCGCGGCTCTTGCGCCTTTCCGATCAAGGTCGTCTGGGGCAACCCGGCGGGACCTTGGGGTGAGCTGGGCGAATCGGGCTTCGGCTCCCCTTTCGCTCCCTCCTTGCTTCCTGCATCCGCTGTCGAAGGATTTGGAGCAGCCTCCGGCGCTTTGGGAGAGGCTGGGGCTGGAGTCTCCTCGCCGGATTTCTCCAGACTGCCCGGGCTCTGCTGGCCCGGGCTCTGCTGGCCCGGGCTCTGCTGGCCCGGAGTGCCTGCTTCGGCCTCGGCCGCCTGACTCAATAAATCCGCCACTGACGGCATGCGCTTTTCGGCGATCTCCGCGAGGGACTGCATCGCCTCTGCCCAATTTTCCAAACGCTGGGGGTCGAAGTCCTCATTTTTCGCCGCCTGACGCACCAACTCCCGACCGGCCTCGGTCACGGCCTCAAGCCTCCGGGCGTTGGATCGCTCCGCCGCCGCCTGAGCTTCGATTTTGCGGCGATTCTCCGCCCGCTCCAACTCCTCGGCGGAAAGCGCCCGCAAGGCCTCGTTGCCCTCGTGCAGAAGTTGCTCCTGCTCATACACCTCGCGGGCGTTGCGGAACCATTTGCCGAACTCTTCGGTGAGCCACTTGGCGTGGTCGGCCGGACTCAGGATGTGCAGCACGAAAGTCGGCGACACGCTTCGCTCCCGTCCCGGCAGGTAGTCCTCCGCGAAAAGCCGGATTTCCACCGTCTGCGGAGACACTCCATCGCGGCTCGCCGAAAATGTCGCCACCGAGGTCAGTTCCCGCTTCTCGGGATCGCCCGCCGCGACCACTTTCTCCCCCGATGGAACCACGGGCGGACCCACCTCGCCCTCGGCCGAAACCGCTGCCAGCACGGTGCGTCCTTTCTCGCCAACAACCGGAGCCGTGCCATTCCACATCAGCCCGACTTGACGCACGCCGTAGTCGTCACTGGCCGCCACTTCAAAGGAAACGACCTCATCTGGAAGCAAAAAACGCTCCTGGGAAAGAGGTTTGGCGAAAATCTGCGGGGAGGCGTCATCCACGGCGATGACGGTTAGCTCAAGCGGGCTTTTCGCTTCGAGCCCCGCCACATCGCGCCATGAGAAACGTTTTTTTGTCGTCTCATCCACCTCGTAGGCCGGTGACGTGAAACTTGCGCCGTTCAAGGGCGCGAGTTGACCATCGACCTGCGCCTCGGCCAGTTCGCGCGTCGTGGTGACCGCAAAACTTGCGCTGGCTCCCCGCAGAATCGCCACCGAGCCACTTCGGATCGGGAGAATCGCATCGCTCGGTTGGCGCAAATAATCAGGCAGCCGCACGATCGCCTCCAACTCGGTCGCTTCGGGCCGGACCATTGGCGTGACCTCGATCTGCTCGGTCGCATCGCCCACCCGCAACGCAAGCCGGGTGGCCTCCTTTTGCGGCGGCAACGCGAAATCGTAAGCGCCCGCCGAAACATCCGAGGAGACCTTACCCTGGCCTCGCAAGCGCACCGAAGCCGAATCCGGCTCCCATCTGGTGTCTTTCTCCAACTGCGGCGAGAGATGGAATGGTTCGGCGTAGGGCACCACCAATTTCGTCGCGACAGGTTCTAGTTGGGCAAACGTGTAACGATCCACCGCCTTCCACGGAGTCAGCCAGCGGGCCAGCGCATTGCTCGAAGCGGCGAAAGAAATCACCGCGAACAGCGCCACCAACCCCAGGGCCACTCCGGCCGCGAGCACCCACCGTTGATAAAATTTCGCCGGCACCGCCGTGCTGAAATCGCGCGGGGCCGCCCTTTCATCGACGTGCCGCATGGCCGCCTCCACCAACACCCGGCTTTGACTCGCCGAACCGCCGTGGGCCAGCTCGATGATCCCCAAAAGCTCATCTCCGAGTCGGGGGAAGGCCCGCTTCAAAAGTCGCGCTGTTTGCTCCAGCGAACGCTGTTGCCATACCCAACGACGCCAGCGCAACGGCAGACAAAGCGCCGGAACCCCCGTCCCGAGCAGCAACAAAATCACCCGCAGCCAGGTCGGCGTGTCGAAGACCCGGTCGAGCAGGAACACCACCAGATACGAGCAAGCCAGACCCGCGCAAGCGATCAGCGCCCCTTCCGCAATCTTCACCGACCAGAGCCGCTCCTGGAACCCCGCCAACTTCCCGGCGAGCCGATCCGGAATCGGCAAGTCCCCTACCAGCGAGCCGGGAGCGGCTGGGGAGGGATTGGCATGGCTGGAGTCCGACATGGTAAACGGTAACAAAACATATTCGCAGCCTTCGCGCCAATCGCATTTCCGCTTATTCAGGCCCGATCCCGGCCCGCAATTTGCCTTGCCGCCTACGCTAGATCACTGACATTACGCCGCTCGGACCAACCACGCCTCATGAGATCCCTATCTTTCCTCCTCGTTGCCTGCTTCGCCTCGCTACACAGCGCCTCCGCCATCGACTACGTGAAGGACGTGCTCCCCATCATGAAAGAGCACTGCTGGAAATGCCACAGCAATGAACACGAAGTGAAAGGCAGCCTTGCGCTCGACGACCTCACCGACGTCCGCGACTTCCAAATCGGCGAATTCAACATCATCCGCCCCGGCAACTCCAACGAGAGCAGCTTCCTGGAAAAAATGACCCTCGATCCCGGCGAAGAGGATTTCATGCCGCGCAAAGGAGAACCCGTCCCCAAAAAAGAGATCGACATCATCCGCGCCTGGATCGACGCCGGAGCCATCGTCGATGCCGAGAAGCCGAGTGAGAAAGAAACGGCCTTCCTCAACGGCGGCGGAGGCATGGATCTCGCGGCGGCGAAAGAGACCTTCCTCGTCTGGACCAATCGCGAAGGAAAAAGCTTCGAGGCCCGCCTCGAAGCGATCAAGCCGGACGCCGTGTCGCTGCTGCGGAAGGATGGCCAACGCTTTGACGTGAAGCGCGATATCCTGTCCGATGCCGATCAGGAGAGACTGAAGAAGTGGGATGGCAAATAGGACGGCGGTTCAGCAGACTTGACAGGGTTGGTTGGTGGTTCAATAGGGTTGGGTCGGTGACTCGATAGGGTTGGGTCGGTGACTACGTCATCCGTTCCTTCTCATTCTGCGCAAGTCGGCGGATTGGGTAAAGGCGGGATGTGGGCACTCCGGGGCAATCCCAAGAGGCTCAGTTCAGGAATGAAGCGCCTCCGCGCCAATCTCCTGCGCAACTACAGCGACCTGAACCGCGCCATGGGTTTGGCGACTTGCTTTCCGACTTCTATCACTATGCACAACTCGCAGATGCGGCGGAACATTTCGACTATTGGTATCGCCCGGCCTGCCGTTGTCGCCTGGAACCGTTTAAGAAAGTTTACTCGCGCATACGAACATGGGCGAGCCTTCCGCTCAAATCGTCGAGCTTGGCCGGCGTTTGTCGCAAAGGTCGGACACAAGTGGTATCCCAACGAATCGATCACCGAGCATTTTCTCACGAGATTGGGGCAATCCATGGGAGTGAGAGTTGCCGATTCGAAGTTGGTGATGGCGCACGGGCAGCTTCGTTTCTTGAGTCGCTTCTTTTTACGCAGGAGAACAGGAGATTCCCTCGTTCACGGAGCCGAGATCTTTGCTGGGGACCTCGCAAGACAGTCAGGGAGCCTTCCGCAAGATGAAATGAGCTTCGTGGAGGAAGCGGAGAACAAGGACTTGTCACGCTCGTTCTTCACGTTCCAAGTTGTCGAGGATGAGGTGATGTCAGAATTTCCGGAAGCCGCGCCCGATATCCTCGATTATTTTGTCCTCCTTCTCGCATTCGAGGCTCTCGTCGGGAACAATGATCGCCACGATTTCAATTGGGGGGTCATCACGGACATTCGCGGCATACGGACACCTCGCCTCGCCTCGCTCCGCTCTACGATGCGGCCAGAGCCTTGTTCTGGAACACCGTTGACCAGAAACTGGAAGAGGTCTCTAAGGCCCCTCCAGCGCAGCGGAATCAGTTTTTACAAAAAATACGTTAAAAACTCTTTCCCCAAGACAGGATGGGGAGGCATGGAGAAGCCGACCCATTTCGAGCTCCTCGAAAATATTTCTAGAAACGCTCATTATCAGAAGGTTATGAAACTGATGTGTGATCCCGAGGTCGAATTCATCGCCCGGGGATTGCTCGAAGGACCTGAATTTCGAGATCTCTTCTCGGAGACACGTAAGAGCTTCACGTTCTTGACATGGAGAATGTAGCTGCGGAACTCGCCCATCGATGATGGTGGCGGGATCCTTGCCGCAGTGCTCATGGCGCAAGCGCATGTCCCGGTAGTAGGAGTGGCGGGTGCGGTTGCTGTCGTGGCGGAGGTTGCGGAGTTTGGAGAACTCCGCCATCGACTCGTAGGGTTGGTCGTAGTCGAGCGGGTTGGCGTACGGCCGACCTGGACCGGTATGATGGAGGGTGAAATTCGGGGCGGATGGATTGAATTTGGGCTTCTTCATAGCCTCCCATCCTGCTACAATCCACACATGACCGGCCATCCCCAATATCCCACCGCCCAGACGAAATCCGAATCAGTTTGCCGCGGAGCGGCTTAGTTCAACAAAGTGGCGATCCTCAACCCTCTGACGTTGGAGAGTTCATCGCGTCGCGGAAACATGCTCCTCATGGCAAGCTTTGTCCTCCGGACCGAAGCGCATAGCGGCTTTGAGGATGTTTGGAAATACCACGCGGAGAAGTGGGACGACCTCGACTTCCCCCCGGAAAATGAGCCGACTCACTTCGCGGTCGAACCCAATGCTGCATTGATCGCTTCTAGACAGAATGCAGTGCTAACTGCGTTGCCTCCCCAGAACAGCTTTGGCTTCATCACGCCTGTGATCCACGCCTCGGCAGGCCAACACCCACCATTCTCCTGCATGGAAAGCAAATACTTAACCGCACTGGAATCACTTCCGTTGCTCATAGTAAGCCACTGTGCGGCTGGGAGAAAATCCCGTTTCATTGCAGGTCGCGCCGTCAATTCTGGGGGCAAGGCCTCTAGAGCGAATCCGGCCCTTACCGCTGTATAGGAAACGGATATCGGGGAACAATAATACCGGGACCCCTCGCGACTTGTTCGTATCAGCTTGAGCGCAGCGCCTGTTTCCACCGATGACGGCGGAGCCCCGAGTTCCTTCAACGCCAATAACACGTTTCCGTTCACCACTGCATCGTCTCTCTCAGGTCCATTCCACTTGGAGTTACCAGCCTGCCAAGTCTGAAACGGCCCCTCAGGTGTTCGCCAAAATGAACGCAAAATAGTCGAATCGGTTGCACTCACAGCATCCGGATCAAACATTGCAAGCGCAGCCAGCGCGCAGGCGGTGTCGTCTGAATCACTCGGAATGCCCAGGTTGGAATCAAATACCCAAGTGCCATCGGATCTCCGAGCGGACGAGAGAAACGCGCAGGCGCGACTTAAATTATCCTTTGGTAGAAGACGCCCTACCGAGAGTAATATGCAAGCTGTCGAGAAAAGCGAGTGAGCCTTGGTCGGCCTGCCTCGAGCCGACCATTTGAAGAGTGGGAAATCTCCATCACCCTCCTGCACGGCAAGCAATGCTCGAATCCCCCGGCTCAGCGCGTCCTTGAGCTCATCATCAGAGACAAAACCGGTATTCTTCTTTCTAAAAGGCCACATACAAACAAAAATTGAAGATTCAGAATGAAACTTTCATCGCTCGGAAAAAGACTTTCGGCGCCTTAATGTCGCAAGTTCGCAAAACGTTTCAAAGAACCGCTTCAGCTCCTTGCGAATGCCGCGATTCAACCAGAGAAAATTAAAAAGAACGACTGGCCACAATCCGGTTCCAAGTGAGACAAGGAGGCAAATCGAGAGGAAAGTCGGGAGCATGACATTGTAGAAGTCGGAGAAAAACCAGTACGAAAACGCGGAAAATCTCTTTTCCCGTTCTCTATCGGAAACATACCACTGCAACGCGAAGTAGAACAAATACGCCACATACATCACGCCAATTCCCGGGGCACTCGCAGACATCAGAAATATAGCCGATGAAAGAACCAGAAACTCTGCCGGTATGAAGCACCGCGTGAGAAGTGTCTTCATAAAGTCCTCTCCCCGCCTTACTGCCATCGTAACAACGCCGCTTCTTAAATCAGAATCCAAATCAAGAATCTGATGAACCACGATGTAACGAAGTCCAACCAAACCGCTCAAAACACACATTGAAATAGAGGCTAAATTTGAGATTTCAACAGCCTGAAACACGATCGTTGCCGGAAGAACTCGTTGTGCGGTCGAGGCGGCGACCAGTCCTCCGACTTCCCATTCCTTTAACCGCACGGGTGGCATTGAGTGCGCCCACGCCAGTAGAAACGAGAGACCGATCAGCAAAATCAACACATATCGATCATGGTATAGGATCAACGCTGATGGGAGCGCAAGCAGGGGGAAGCAACTGACGACTCCAAGCGCTCTTCGATTGGACATCTTGGACAGTGCATTTGGCTTCCCGGCTGCCTCATCAATCAATCGATCGCTGTAGCTGTTTACCGCAAAGCCGAAACATGCATTCAACGTGAGAATCCAGACCAATCCAGACCAATCCGGACAATTCGCCAAACGCAGCGAGTCCGAGTTGCGGCTGTGCAAGAATCGCATAGTAAAAGGCTGCAAATACGAGCGGTAGTTTCGAACTCGCCCATTCATTCCAACGGACGAGTGAACGGAACGAGTACCAGCAACTCTTTATCACGGCGAGTGGTCGATTTCCAGCCATCCTAGCACGTTTTTTGGCTGTCAGCGGAACCGCCCGGAGGCTTCAATGTGAGATTCAGTTCGCGGGGGCCGCGCAGCAAAAGGTTTGGGTGCTGTTCGATCTTTTCGTCCGGGCGAGCCAACTTGAAGGGAGGGAGGATGTTCAGCATGCTTAAGATCAAGGCGCGCGCCTCCAATTTCCCAAGCTGAAAGCCGGGGCAGAAGTGAGGGCCAGCTCCGAAAGAAAGGTAAGGATTTGGCGCTCGATCAATCCGAAATTCATCCGGCTCAGGAAACCTTTCGGGGTCCCTGTTTGCCGAACCGATCAGTAACACCACCGGTGCTCCCGCTGGGAGCACAATATCACCAACTGGCACATCTTTGGTAACACGACGAGGTCGGCGCTGAACGGGTGCGTCGTAGCGAAGAACCTCCTCAAGAAAGGGGTCAATGAGATCTTGATTTGAGCGCAGTTGATTCTGCAACTTGACATCCATTGCCAGAATACTCACTGCTGTACTGATGAAGGAGATGGTAGTCTCAGTTGCAGCTACGACAAAAACCAAGCCGAGATCGATCATCTCCTCCGTGGAGATCAGTTTTGCTTCCTGGTTTTCACAGAGCAACTCCGCGATCCAGCCGCCGGTATCGCCGTTTGCGGCTTCTTTGAAATGTTTTCGCAAGAAAGCTTCACACTCAGCCATATCGGCCAAAATTGACCGCTCCGCTGCCGTAGCAGAGATGAAACGGACGATTTTTTTAAGAAGACGCTTACCGGCACTCATTTCCCTCTCTTCACGCAAACGTGTGTGGGTGGAAAAGATTGCCCCCGCCCATCTTTTGAACTCAGGAACCTTGTCTTCGACTCCGCCAAGCATCCAGGAAAGAACCGCGGTAGGAACTGCGCCCGCGATCTCCGAGACAAACTCCAACCGCTCACTGTTTGCAAATAGCTTCATCGTCCGGTCCGCTTCCGTTTCTATCGCAGAACGCAATGAGTTGATGTAGGCGGGCGAAAAGGCAGCTTGGATCATTTTCCTTACCCTTGAGTGAAGAACTCCATCCTGTCCGACCAAGGTTGATTCAAATCCAGCGATCCCTCTGCTCGAAAATGCTTCCACGTTGCGTAGTGCGTTCGCCACATCATGATGTCGACCGATGAACCAAATTCCGCTCTTCTCATCAAAGACGGCTGCCCCGGCTTCCCTGATTTTCTTATAGGCCGGGTAGGGGTTGTCCCTTACTTCCTGGGAAAAAAGATCAATCATATGTTTCTCTGAGCTTGATTTCCATCCGTGCTCTCTTGTGCCATCGAGCGGGCGATTGCCTTGAGGAATCCGCTTGCAGAATACTTTTGATGGGATCGGAAATCAAGGGCGGATCCACGAGTTTATATGCGCCTTGTCGCCTCGCAACGCTCCGCTCCGCTGGGAGTTTTCTGATTTGGATTTACAACTTGCAAGAGTTTTCTCATTTTCCGGAAGCGCCCTTCCGGCCAGATAGTGCTACTCAACCAGGCATCCATCACTCCGATTGGCCCTTGATACGCAGCGTCAGGATTCGGAGTTTTCATCGCGGAACTCTGACGGACGTCGAAATGTAATATCGAGTTTTCGGGGGCCGCGCACCACGAATTTGGGAATCTGCTCAACTTTTTCCTCCGGGCGAGCTAATCGGAAGGGAGGGAGGAGTGTCAGCATGCTCGTCACCAGAGCGCGTGCCTCCATCTTTCCTAGTTGGGCACCGGGACAAAAGTGCGGTCCGGCCCCGAATGAAAGGTGCGGATTTGGATTCCGATCCATCCGGAATTCATCTGGCCTTAAAAACTTTTCTGGGTCCCGGTTCGCTGATCCGACAAGCAAAACGACTCGCGCGCCCTTGGGGAGCATCACGTGGCCGATCTGCACCTTCTTGACAGCCCGCCGAGGCCGGCGCTGAGTTGGAGAGTCGTAGCGGAGGACCTCCTCAAGGAAAGGCTCGATGAGATCAGGATTTGAACGCAGTTGGTCCTGCAGCGTGCCATCCTTGGCCAGAATGTTCACGGCGGCCCCAATGAACGAAATCGTCGTCTCTGTTGCAGCTGCGACAAAAACTAACCCAAGATCGATCATCTCCTCTGTGGAGATCTGATTTGCGCCGTGTTTTTCACAAAGCAGGTCTGTTATCCAGCCTCCGGAAGTGCCATTTGCCACCGCCATGAAATGTTCTCGCAGAAAAGCTTCGCACTCAGCCATGTCAGCCATTTGCGATTTTTCCTCCTCGGTGGCAGAACCGGATCGGAGTATTCTATTAATAAAACGTTTAACCGATCCCTTTTTTTTCTCCCGTCGCGAACGCGAGGAAAGGATCGCGTCAGACCATCTCTTAAATTCCGGGATCTTTTCGTCAACCCCGCCCAACATCCAGGAGAGGACGGCCGCAGGAACCGCTCCTGCGATCTCGGAGATGAACTCTACCTCGTTTCTGTCTGAAAAGCACTTCACTGTCCGCTCCGCTTCCGTATTTATTGCGGAACGCAATGAATTGATGTGGGATGGGGAGAAGGCAGTCTGAATCATCTTTCTTACCCTTGCGTGAAGCAACCCGTCTTGCCCGCCCAAGGTTGATTCGAATCCGACTCCTTTGTTTGAAAACGCTTCTGAATCGCGGAGTACATTCAAAACGTCCTGATACCTGCCGATAAACCAGACTCTCTTTTTCCTATCGAAAACGGCAGGGCCCGCATCGCGAATCTGCTTATAGGCTGGGTAAGGATTATTTCTTACCTCTTCGGAAAATAGATCAATCATCTGTTTCGTCGATACTGAAATGGCTGTGGTTTCTTTCCAAACTTACTGGTGATCGTCGATTGGATATCAGGGTGGTCTCAGTCAATGGTAGTTCCCGTGTTCCAACAATCCTATAGCGCCTATCCCACCCTTGGGAGGTGGGGCAGAGGGTGCTCGAAAGAGAGAATCTTCATACGTTTCCAGATCGCAAGGATCTTCGTAGATCACGGCGCCGTTGTTTTCCGGACCGGTAGCCGTTGAAAAGACTCAAGAGGGAGAATCGGAAAGTTTCAAGCTTCCGATTCTCCGAAAAACCACGAAAAAGGTGGTTCCATTCTCCCTGAAGAAAGCTCGAAAGCAAGTCGCGTGCAACGAGATATCCGACTACAGAGCGGTAGCGAAGCGCTGCTTCCTCATGATGGGAAAACAATTGGGAAAGTGCGACAAGATAGCCGGCGCGAGGGGCTGAGATGGAATCGTGGGAGCGATATTTGATCCAATTGACCTCGCTGGTAAGGCGGACCCCCTCCCTGCGTGAGAGCCTGAGCAAAAGGTCCCGATCCTGCATGCGCGAAATCTCGGGATCAAACCCTCCCACGGTATCCAAGGTATGCCGTCGTATCGTTATCGCGGACCCGGCGATGAACACGGCATGGGCGATCAACACTTCTTCCCATTGTTCGCCTGAAAGAGACACGTCTGGATTGATGCACGGGTAATGTTTGGTTCCTTTAAAGGTCTTGAAGGAGCTGATATGGACAGCCGCTTCCGGGTTCTCTTCAAAAAGTCGGATGGTCGAGGAAAGACGATCAGGCAAATACTCATCATCCGAATCGAGAAACGTAATCACGCTGCACCCGGCAGCCGCAATCCCGACGTTTCGTGCGTGGTTGGCTCCTCGCCCCTCTGGCATGACGATGAGCCTGATCCGGGCATCTTGGATTGCTCGGACCTCGTCCGCAGTTCCGTCAGTCGATCCGTCATCAATGATCAGGTGTTGATACTCCTTAAGATCTTGCCGCTGGACACTGGAAATTGCCCGGAGAAGCACTTGGCGACGATTGCGAGTTGGAGTAATTACTGTGATAACCGGAGACATGCGGATAATCAACTGGCGCTTGCGTCAAGTAACCAGCTTTGAGTCAGTAAGCCCTGCGGCCTTGGAAGGCAACTTGCTAATAGTGATTTCCTTCTTCAACCCTCCCGCTCCCTTCCCGCCGAAGTCCCGGCGTCGGAGGGGATTTAATCCCGTCGCTACATCTGATTTAGGCCAAGGCAAATATTGTGCAATTTGTTTAGAAAGAGGACTTTGTAATTTTCACAACTTCTAGTGTTTATTAGGATTACTGTCGACCAACTATCTACCACACCAGCGACGAACTCCTCGCCCACCGTGAAACGATCAAGACCCGGCTGCGTCACCGCGAGCGTGATCTCTTCTCCCTCAAGCGCAGCGTGATCCTCTACGACGTGACCAACACTCACTTTGAAGGCCTTTGTCACAGAAACCCCAAAGCGCGCCACGGGAAGAACAAACAGAAACGCAACGACTGCCGCCAGGTCACCGTAGGCATGGCCTTTGACGAGCACGGTCTGTCCCTCGGCCATGAAGTCTTCGCCGG
>Ga0163144_10018703_pt1 | contig 13986 bp, 13 predicted proteins | sample OliLak19BULKMAT1_FD_123175 | JGI IMG/M metagenome (GOLD analysis project Ga0163144, IMG submission 123175) | Freshwater microbial mat bacterial communities from Lake Vanda, McMurdo Dry Valleys, Antarctica - Oligotrophic Lake LV.19.BULKMAT1 | ecosystem: Environmental > Aquatic > Freshwater >... | reverse complement strand
GGGAAGCACATTGAATATTCAAGTACAAGCGGAAAAAACTTGGGCAAATGGACTCTTCATCAAAGGTGGTTATAACTTCTTAGATGCCAAAGACGGAGCATCGACTACTGTAGAGATTTCTTCGGACGTGTTTGACCTAAACCCTTCTGACGTACAAAATTCCAATAAACCAATTTTAGGACCCTCTCCTTTTGGTAATCGCCATCGTTTTGTGGGTGTATTGGCAAAGAAATTTACTTATGGTGGTGGCAAATGGGCAACCAACATTGCTATATTCAGCGAATACGTACAAGGCAACCGTTATAGCTTTACTTACTCTGGCGACATCAACAATGATGGCGGCTTTAACAACGACCTCATGTTTATTCCTACAGATACACAAATTGGTCAAATGCGTTTCGCAGGAGATGCGAGTCAGCAAAATGCACAAAAAGCTGCTTTTAGAACGTTCATTGCCCAAGATGATTATTTGAGCAGCCGTAGGGGGCAATATGCAGAAAAATTTGCTTCGCTCAATCCTTGGTATTCAAAATGGGATATGAGGGTTTTGCAAGATTACAAGCTGCCAAATGGCAATATTATCCAGCTAAGTCTTGATATATTGAACTTTGGAAACTTGATTAGCTCAAGCTGGGGAACACGTCAAATTGCTTCTACTACTCGCTTGGTGCAGCCACTCGGCGTGAGCATAGACGACAAGAACGTGCCTACATATAGCTTTGATGCAGCCCGCACAAACACTTTTTTCAATGACTTTACGCTTAACTCTCGCTGGCAAATGCAGGTCGGCTTGCGTTACCGATTCTAAATTAGATTTACACTTGTGAGGCTTTAAAAACCTGACAAGTGTAAATATTTTGAACTTTCAGCATACAGTATTTGTTGTAAATCCTTAAAGAATCTGAATTTTTTACAAATCACATTAATTTCATGCCACGCAGTAGTTTCAAGTCTTACTTTGCCTTATCTTGTGTTTGCTTTTTTTGGGGAACGACATTCATTGCTTCCCGCTTTGCCATCAATACCGTGCCTATTGCGTATATTTCAGGAATCCGTTATATCATTGCAGGCTCTCTATTAGGCATCTATTTTTTCGGTATCAAAAAGAACCCAATTCCGCCTATCAAAGATTTGATACCAATCACTATTAATGGCTTACTTATGATTGCTGTTGCTAATGGCTTGCTTATCTGGGCTTTGCGCTATATGCCTACCAATACAGCTTCTATTATTTGTGCATCTTTGCCCTTTTGGATTTTGGGCTTAAACTTAGTATTTTATAAAAATGAAAAAGTAAATAGACAAGTTTTTTTAGGCTTGATAGTGGGCTTTGGCGGCTTGCTACTCATTTTCTATGAAGGACTTTTTGTTTCAGCAGCAGAGGGCTTTGGTTTTGGACTTTTCCTTACAGTACTGTGTAATTTGAGTTGGGCGTTGGGCATGGTTTTCTCAAAAAAATACCAAGTTTCGACAAGCCCTTTTGTTGTGGCAACTATACAACTACTTACCGCAGGGGTTTTTATGAATATTATTGGCTTTTTTACTACGGATAGTTATGATTTTCTGAGTTTCAGCAATACCGAAGGTTGGTTAGCTATTCTCTATCTGACTTTTTTTGGTTCTATCATAGGTTATGTAGCTTATATCTATTCACTTGCTACACTGCCAGTTACCGTAGTTTCTCTATACACTTACATCAATCCTTTGATTGCAATTTGGCTGTCTTGGTGGCTGCTGGACGAAGAAATTAATGTAGTTACATGGGTTTCAGTGGCACTGATACTAACGAGTGTATATATAGTAAATAAGGGATTTCAAACGGATAGAAAGGCTCAAAGATTGGAAGCAGAAGAAAATAAGAAAATATTAGAAACAGCATAGCCAGTTTTTTAAATTTACTCACTATCAATAAATTAAAATAAAAATGTCATTTTTTGATAAATTAATTTCAGAAATTTTCGGAACACATAAGGTAAATAGCATTCTCCCTTTGGTAGAGGAGGAAATCAAGAGGCACGAGTCGTATCGGCAGGGCTATTTCAAGTGGGTAAACGAAGGCAAATATCGCTGGCTTACGCAAAAAATCTATCAAAATTACACACTAAAAAAGAAAAATGAAGCTGCTGATTTGCAGGTACATCTGCTCAAATCTTCGGGCGCAAGTGGCTTTGCAGTTACTTATAGCCTACTGATGGACGAAAAAGAATTGCAGTATTTATTTGATTATTTGAGGGATAGAGTGCTAAATCTCAATTACAAACTTTATACTTCCGACCGCCGTATCTTCGACCGCAAAGAGTATGTAGAAACAATTGAAAAGCATTATCTAAAGCCACCAATAGCGAAGATAGCAGCGCAAGGAGATGAGCATCCCGCCAACAAAGAAACAATAGACCAACGCTACGGAAATATTCTTATTGAGTATATTTCTATAAATGAAAAACCAAGTTTTTTGCGATTTATGACGCACTATTACAGTGATTTTCTCTACTCTCCTGCACAGCCTTTTGATGATTTGGTAGATTATCTGCTTGATTAGCAATCTTTTACTCTTCTCTTGCCATCTCTCTTTTTACATCACGCTCCTTGATGCTTTCTCGCTTGTCGAATAGTTTTTTGCCCTTTGCAATAGCGATTTCCAACTTAGCCAAGCCCTTATCATTCACAAACAAATGTATCGGGACTACGGTAAGCCCTACATTGTTCAGCTCGTTTTGTATCCGCTTGAGTTCTCGCTTTTTGAGCAATAATTTCCTATCTGCTTTCGCTACATGATTGTAATAAGTACCTTTTTCGTACTCGGTAATATTCATATCTCTGACAAAAAATTCTCCATTATTGAATAGGCAATAGGCAGCGTCCATATTAACCTTGCCTAAGCGAATAGACTTTATTTCAGAGCCTTTGAGCTGCAAACCTGCGGTATATTTATCTAAAAACTGGTACTCAAAAGAGGCTTTTTTATTCCTGATACTTACGTTTTTAAGGATTCTATCTTTTAGTTTAGACATCAGATAAGGATTTTTATTTTTTAAGAAAAAATAGGTAACATCATTATTTTTGACAAAGATACAAAAAAATGGGAAATTTTGTATTTTTGTTAAAATCAATAGCAGGGGAAAGATAGTAAAAATATTTTGAATAAATGTTGCAACTTTAAATGTTTACACTTACCTTTGTAGCATAAATTCACAAATATAAAATGGATAAACCTTTGCGGGCTTTCGAGTAGGCAAAGGTTTTATTTGGAATTAATAAGTGTTATAACCTTTATTGTTTAAACTTTAAATTATTAAAATCATGAAAAAAGTAATTTTATTTTTCGCTTTTGTAGTGGCTATTTCTTCGGCGGTTTCTGCTCAAACAACAAATTGGGCTTTGGATGCCTCTCATTCGTCTATTCAGTTTAATGTAAGTCACTTAGTTATTTCTGAAGTTACGGGTAAGTTCAACAAATTTGATGTTTCTGTGAAGGCAGATAAGGCAGATTTTTCAGATGCTAAAATCTCTTTTACTGCTGAAACTAATAGCATTGATACAGACAACGCAGACAGAGACAAGCACTTACAAGGAGATGACTTCTTTAATGCTGAAAAATTCCCTCAAATCAAATTTGTAGGTAAAACATTCAAAAAAGGCAAAGGTAACAAATATACGCTTACAGGCGATTTGACAATTAGAGACATTACAAAGGCGATTACTTTGGACGTAGTTTACGGTGGAACTGTGGTCGATCCTTGGAAAAACACAAAAGCAGGTTTCAAAATCTCTGGCAAAATTAGCCGCAAAGAGTATGGTTTGAAATGGAACACACTGACCGAAGCGGGCGGTGCTGTAGTAGGTGATGAAATAGAATTGATAGGCAAATTGGAATTAGCTAAAAAGTAATTATTGGCTATTTTAAGGCAAAAACAGCTATGCTTTTTAAAGGTGTAGCTGTTTTTGTTAAAACCATTTTATCACATTTATTGTTACAACTTTCAATGTTATTTCAATGTCATTAGAAATGAAAATAGAAGAAGCCATTCAAGGCAAGTTTCGCAACAATAAGCACAAGGGAGCAGTCAATATTATCTATACTTCCAATTGGTATATGTATCAGTTAGATGCTGTGTTCAAGACACAAGATATTACACATCAGCAGTTTAATATCCTCAGAATCATCAGAGGGGCGCACCCAAAGCCTGTTACAGTCAAGTACATTCGGGAACGGATGCTCGACAAAATGTCTGATGTTTCTCGCATAGTAGAAAAGCTGCGTGAAAAAGAATACTTGTGCAGAGCAGAATGCCCTGACGATAGGCGAAATGTAGATATTACCATAACAAGCAAGGGATTAGAGCAGCTAAAAGTATTAGATGGGTTATTAGAACCTTTGGAAGCAATATTTGATGTGTTTTCTCCTTTGGAACTCAATATGCTCAATGAATTATTGGATAAGTTGCGTAGCCAAGATGAAAAAAATATGTAGCTTTGCCTTTTATACTTATTTCTTATCCTTACTATGAGTCATATTTTAGAAGTTACTAACCTAAGCAAGGTCTATAAAAGCGGCGATCATACGCTTACCGTATTAGATAAAGTAGATTTTCATATAGAAAAAAGTGATACTATGGCTATTGTAGGCTCATCGGGTAGCGGCAAGACAACGCTGCTTGGCTTGTGTGCGGGCTTGGATAGAGCAACTACAGGCTCGGTGATGCTTAACGGTATTTCCTTAGACAAACTAAGCGAAGATGAGCGTGCGGCAGTGCGCAGCCAATATGTAGGGTTTATTTTTCAAAATTTCCAATTATTACCTACCCTTACCGCTTTGGAAAATGTGATGGTGCCGTTGGAATTGAGGGGCGAAAAAAATATCAAAAAAGCAGCTATGGACTTGCTTGGCAAGGTTGGCTTGGCAGAGCGGTACGATCACTACCCGACCCAGCTATCTGGTGGTGAGCAGCAAAGAGTTTGCATTGCGAGGGCTTTTTCCAACAGACCCCAAATATTATTTGCCGATGAGCCTACGGGCAATTTGGATAATGAAACAAGCGAAAAAGTGCAAAAACTGCTTTTTGACCTTAACAAGGAGGCGGGAACTACTTTGGTTTTGGTAACGCATGATTTGGAATTAGCCAAGAAAACACACCGCATGATTCGCCTCAAGGGAGGACTTGTAATTGCCGATGAGAATACGCACTAAATATTTACCTGTGAAAATAGTGATTTTAATTTTCAAAATACTCATTCTCATTTACTTAATTGCTTGCTTGGGCTTATACATTTGGCAAGAGAAAGTATTATTTTTACCTGAAAAACTTCCCGAAAATCACCAATTTCGTTTTCAAAGTGCATGGATAAAAGCAAGCGAAGAGCATACACTTTTAGCCCAAGAGAATGGAAAAATCAATGTAGTTTGGCTCAAAACCGAAAACCCCAAAGGCGTGATTTTTTACTGTCATGGCAACGCAGGCAATATTCAGCGTTGGGCAAACATTGTAGATGACCTTATGCAGCATGATTACGACATTATTCTCTGGGACTACCGAACGTATGGCAAAAGTACAGGCAAACTCACCGAAAAAAACCTACTTGCCGATGGTCAATTAGTTTATGACTTTGCCAAAAAGCACTTTCTTGAAAATCAAATCGTTGTTTACGGTCGGTCTTTAGGCACAGGCGTAGCTACCTATCTTTCGGCGGCAAACTCACCTCGCTGCCTCATTTTGGAAACTCCCTATTTTAACTTAAAAGATGTGGCTGCTTTTCATTTTTCCTATTTCCCGTACTCACTTTTGCTAAGATTTGAACTCAAAACTAATGAGTGGATAAAAGAAGCACGCTGCCCTACTTATATTTTTCATGGCACTTATGACCGCACCGTTCCCTATAAATCTGGCTATAAGCTGGCTCCTTTGCTAAAAGCCAATGATGAGTTTATTACCTTAGAGGCGGGCGATCACAACGACTTAAGTACATTTTTGCTTTATGAGCAAAAAATAAAAGAAATATTGGAGAAATGAGCCAAAAAGCCTTATTTTAGCCACTGAAAGCATGAAATAGTTAATTTTATTTACTTTGACATACTGATTATGAAAGCACTACAAATTACTGATAACCCCAAAGAAAGATTAAAAATGGTAGAAATGCCTATGCCAAGCCTTAGTGCGGGCGAGGTATTGGTGAGATTGACGGCAGTTGCGCTCAATCATCGAGACCAATGGATGCGAGAAGACAAGTATCCGAATATCAAACCCAACACAACATTAGGGTCTGACGGCTGTGGAATAGTAGAAAAGGTAAATAATGAGGCAGATGCGCATTGGCTCAAGAGAACTGTCATCATCAATCCTAATATCGAATGGGGGGAAAATGCGATTTCACAATCTCCTCATTACCAAATACTTGGAATGCCTACAAATGGAACTTTTGCAGAATATATAGTCGTAAAGGCGCACCGTTTGCATGTAAAACCTACACATTTGACTGATGAGCAAGCTGCTGCACTGCCTTTGGGCGGGCTAACAGCGTATCGTGCTGTTTTTACATTTGGAGGCTTGCAGGCAGGGGAAAATGTCCTTATTTCTGGAGTAGGAGGGGGGGTAGCTATGCTTGCCTTCCAATTTGCTTTGGCTACGAAGGCAAACGTGTATGTAACTTCGGGTAGCCAAGAAAAAATAACAAAAGCAGTACAGTCAGGGGCAATCGCAGGGGCTAATTACAAGGAAACTAACTGGAGTAAGGAACTGCACGAAAAAATAAAAGGCTTGAACTTGGTAGTAGATAGCGGCGGCGGCAAGGGTTTTAGCGATTTCATTCGAATGATGAAGCAAGCAGGTAGAATCGTGTTTTATGGGGCAACGCAGGGCTTGCCAACTACCTTAGATTTATACAGAATGTTTTTCTATCAGCTTAGAATTCAGGGAAGTACAATGGGCAATGACCAAGAATTTAACCAAATGATAGACTTCGTAAGCAAGCATAGAATAGTGCCGCTAATAGATTCAGTAAGAACGTTTGCCGATATTATTTCAGCTTTTGACGATATGAAAGCTGGTAAGCAATTTGGCAAATTGGTCATCAGTATGTAAGTATTTTCTTCAAAGATGACATCTTTCTAAAGGATGCCATCTTTTTTTTGCTATTTTCTTTCTATCATGCCGTTTATTTTGAGCGTAATGACTTCTATGTTTTCCAACCCTTCGCTATCCACTACCTTTACGGCGATTTTATGTTCCCCTGCCTTGAATTTATAGCTTTGTCTTCCTTCTTTATCAAGTAAAATCTCTGGTAAAAAAGTTTTTTCATTGTAGGCAAAATCCCAAGCGAAAAAGTGAATACTTGTTTCTGTTGTTCCTGCTTGGGCTATAAACTCTATTTCTCGTAAATCTTTGCTTGTTCCCTTGTCTATCAGCGCAATTTTGAAGTTTGGTTTTTTGGCAATTGGCACTATTTCTTCTACCGTTACCAATTTGATAATAACATTTTCTTCGTTTCGAAGCCTTGCTATTTCCTGCACTGCGCCCTTGCTAAAAGAAAAAGCAATAATAAAGCCTACTGCCTTCCCTTCTGCCTTGTTTTTCTCAAAAGCCGCCTTATCGTATCGCTGAACGGCAGAAAAAAAGTTATCAATCACATTTCTCCCTATTTGTTCGCTACGCTTTACTTGGATAGGCTGATTTTCTTGAGTCCTTCCGTCAAGCCCCAAATCGCCTCTTTGCTTTGTATTGGGCAAGCCGCCAAAGGCTAATACTATCCAATTTTCAAACTCAAAAGCATCTTTGTAACGCAGGGTGTCGTAGTCGTACTTGTGCAAAGTTACCATAAAAGGATTGGCAAACATATCGCCTGTTTTGCCTGCTATTTTGCCTTGCTGGGCGTTCAAACGAAACTCACTCACCTTGATAGCCTGTACGGACTGGTCTATGCCTATCCATTTTCTGCCCAATTTGTCTGCTACGGCTACTGTAGTGCCGCCGCCCAAAAAAGGGTCTAAAATGGTATCTCCTTCATTACTTGACATCTGTAATATTCTTTCTAACAATTTTTCAGGTTTTTGGGTGGGGTAGCCTATAATTTCTTTTGATGTTCCTTTTAATGCAGGAACATTATCCCACATATTATTTATTGGCGCACCTTTATATTCGTCAAAATATAATTTCTTATAAATTTGCTTAGTCTTTTCTTCGGGAAAATATAAATATCCTGCTTTATCCATTTCTTCCATTTTTTCTTTGGACACAGCCCAACCATTTGGAGGTGTCTTATAACCTTTATAATCATACATTAAATTCGGTCTTGGATTTGGACTTCGCATTACTGTCGCCATAAACTTACGTCCGTTTTCATCTACCCTTGTAAAATGTTCATTAACATAATCTTCGTCTTTTATAAGCATTGAATTATGGATATAATTTTTGCTTTTCGTAAAATAAAAAATTGTATCTGTTGCATTAGAAAGCTCTTTCATTCCTGCTAAAGCGGAACCGCCTTTTCTTTTCCAAATAATTTCACTTCTAAAATTATTTCCACCAAAAATTTTGTCTAAAATCAAAACACGAATATAGGCGTTTGCGTGCCAGTCGCAATGTAGGAAAATAGAGCCTGTGGGCTTGAGCAAGCGGTGCATTTGCTGTACTCTTTCTTTGAGCCAAGCGATATAATGGTCTATGCCGCCGCTCCACCTGTCTATAAAACTGCGTTTTTCACCATCATCTCCCCATATCACTTCATAGTTCCGATTCGAGAAAAACGGCGGGTCAAGGTAAATAAGGTCTATGCTTTCTGTTTCTAATTTTTTGAGTGCTTCGAGGCAGTCGCCAAGGATTAATTGGTTCATTTATTTTTGTTTTACGCCTCTGTATTTATCTGAATTTTATTTTCCAAAATTTTCGATACAGGGCATTTATGAGCTATCACAAGAAGTCTTTCTTTCTGCTCGTCTGTGATGCCTTCGCCAAACTGAATAATACGTTTAATGACAGTAGTAAACTGATTTTCTGTTTCTTGGTGCATATTAAGCAGCACAGAAATTTGTGGAATATCCCAGCCTTTTCTGTCTATATACATTCTGAGTGTAGAAAGCGTACAGCCCGCCAATGCTGCCAAAAGCGTGGTATAAGGGTCGGGACCGAGGTCTTTGCCCTCTATGTCTGTTGGCTCGTCCATGATGAGCGTTCCATTGTGCCACTTTACTTCTACATAGTATTTTTGCAGCCCAATACTCGCCTCAATGTCTTTGTCTAATAAATTTTTCACTGGTTTTGGTTTTATCTTTTATTTTTCAGATATAGTTTTGCTTGTTACTTTTTGTCCTCTCTGATATAGCTCAACAGTGACAAGCCAATGTCATTCATGGTTTTGTCCATGCTTGGTTTGGCATCTTTCCATTGCCAATCCACCCTGCCATCATTTGTAAAAAATAGGTCGTATGAAAATGGTGCTTTTTCATCGCCATTCCAAAATTGCTTGGGTGTAAAGGTCAATTTTACTTTGTTGTCTTGGATATCGACTTGGAATGAATACTCCATATCAAACTCATTTTTGAATCCGAACCCCATGTAAAACCAAGCATTTCTTTTCAAATCTTCGATTCGGATGGTTTTGTTTTCGATATTTGACTTCAGAACTGCCGATGGGTTACTATAATTTTCCTGAACCCAATCCATTGTTTTTTTGTAAATAATCTTCGCTCCCAAATTACCAAGTTTGATATTTACGGGCTTTACCCCCTCTTTTGTTAGCTCAAAATTTGTCATTTTTTGCGAGTGGCTAAGAGTTGAGATAAGCACAAATATAAGTGAAAATACTATTTTCATGTTTTTTACCATTTTGAAGATTATCTGCTTACTTGGAGCGTCGCCATCATTTTTGAATTAACTTGTAGCATAGTTTATTTACAGAGCCACGTCAGATAAAAATTTGATGCGCATCAGTCGCAACTCTTCTTCGGAATACTCCTCTTCGCCGAGTGCTTCTAAGGCAAGAGAGATGCTGTCTGTTTCGGCACCCATGAAGTAGTCAATAATATCTTGCTGCCTGTCTTCGTCCATGACTTGATTAATGTAGTAATCCAAGTTTAGCTTTGTGCCAGAGTAGCATATATGTTCGATTTCTTCCATGATGTCGTTCATGGTCGCACTTTTTGCCTCACAGATTTCCTCCAAGTCCACCTTGCGGTCTATTTGCTGAATGATGAAAATCTTGATTTTAGATTTATTGACCATAGATTTCACCACCACATCGGCTGCTGTTTCTATCTCATTTTCCTCTACATATTTTGCCACCAAGTCTATGAAATGCTTGCCAAATTTTCGGGCTTTGCTTAATCCTACGCCGTTTATTTGAGAAAGTTCTTCCATACTTGTCGGGTAGGTAGTTGCCATCTCCTCTAAGGAAGGGTCTTGGAAAATGACATAAGGCGGCAATGACATTTGCTTGGCAACCTTTTTGCGTAGTCCCTTGAGCAAGTCAAAAAGAACACCATCATAAGAGCGCATCTGCTGATGATTGGACTCCGATTCTTCCTCTTCGTTCTCCGTATTTTCGTAGTCATGGTCTTTGGCAAAGCTAATAGGGGAAGGTCTTTGCATGAATTTTTCGCCTCTATCCGATACCTTCAATATACCTACGTTGTCGACATCTTTTTCCAAAAAGTCGTACAAAAGAGCCTGCCGAATGACAGAAATCCAATGTTTTTCTTCAAATTCTTTGCCTTTTCCAAAAATAGTAGAGAGTTTGGTATGCTCGTAGCTCACCGCATATTCGTTGGCAACCCCTCTAATTACATCAGCCAAATGCTCTGCGTTGAACCGTTGCCCTGTTTGCTTGGCAGTTTGCAATACTAAAATGAGTTTTTCCTTTGCCTCAAATATCTTGTCTTTGGGAATATTGCAGTTGTCGCAGCCACCGCTTGTACTGCAAAGCTGGTCGTTATATCTTTCTCCAAAGTAGTGCATCAGTTGCCTTCGGCGACAGACCGATGACTCGGCATAAGAGGACATTTCGGAGAGCAAGTACCGAGCGTTATCTCGCTCAGTAACAGACTTATCCTTGTTGAATTTTTCGAGTTTCAAAATGTCATTAGGGCTATAGAACATCAGGCAATGCCCCTCTAAGCCATCTCTGCCCGCCCTGCCAGTTTCTTGGTAATACCCTTCCAGCGATTTGGGCGTATCGTAGTGAATGACGAATCGCACATCGGGCTTATCGATACCCATACCAAAAGCAATCGTGGCTACAATTACGTCCGTATCTTCATTGAGGAAAGCATCCTGATTTCTTATCCGCACATCTGAATCCAAGCCTGCATGGTATGGCAGTGCCTTCACATCATTTACCCTGAGCAGTTCGGCTATTTCTTCTACCTTTTTTCTGCTTAGGCAATAGATAATTCCCGATTTGCCCTTGTGATGCTTAATGAATTTGATAAGGTGCTTCTTGGTATTTATTTTAGGTCTTACCTCGTAATACAGATTTGGACGATTGAAAGAAGACATGAAAATGTCTGCCTCCTCCATTTGTAGATTTTTCTGAATGTCTGTTTGCACTTTTGGAGTAGCCGTAGCAGTAAGGGCAATCACAGGAAAATTTCCAATCAGGTCAATAATCGTCTTTATCTTGCGGTATTCGGGGCGGAAGTCATGCCCCCATTCAGAGATACAATGCGCCTCATCTATAGCCACAAAAGAAATATTTGCATTTTTTAGAAAGGCAATATTTTCCTCTTTGGTTAGGGACTCCGGAGCTACATAGAGCAGTTTTATATCCCCGTTGAGAGTTTCTTTTTTTACTTTTGTAATCTCTGCTTTTGAAAGCGTAGAGTTCAAAAACTGTGCATTGATACCCAAGGCTGTGAGCTGGTCGACTTGGTTTTTCATCAGTGCTATCAAAGGGGAAATGACAATAGCCGTACCCCCCAGCGTAACAGCAGGGAGTTGGTAGCAAAGCGATTTGCCCGCACCTGTGGGCATAATCACAAATGTATTGCGACCGCCCATGATGTTTTTGATAATCACCTCCTGATTACCTCTGAACTGTGTATAGCCAAAAACCTGTTTGAGGCTATCTTTTAACGTCGACATAGTGTCTTTTTCTAAAGTCTGTGTCATTTTTAAGTCATCGTTTAGTAAACGAATAGCATCTAAAAAAAATTATAAAGAAAAAAATAACACGCATTAAGTAAAATACTTAATGAAATATTCTTAAAAATGAAATAGCTAAGTTTTTGAAAAAATTTATGGCATAAAATGAGCTAAATCTTAATTATTTGTAATTAAAATAGAAAATATTGATTTTCAGTTAGTTATCTTTTATTTACAAAAAGTATGTAAATATATAAAATTTTCTTCTGAAAATTCCAAACTATCCATTTACAATTATACTAATAATTTTTCGATAGCCTCTGCTAATTGGTGGTCTTTCTCTGTTATTACATCGCCTGCGTCATGCGTACTAAGTCTGATAATGACCTTGTTATACACATTAGACCACTCAGGGTGGTGGTTCATTTTCTCAGCTAAAAATGCTACTTTGGTTATAAAACCAAAAGCCTCAACAAAATCTTTGAAAGTGAAGGTCTTTGTCAATTGATTATTTTCTTTTGTCCACATATAATTTGGGTTTGTTTTGTTTATACAAAGTAAATATAATGAAAATTAAAGGAATAACATTCAAAAAAAAAGAAGTAAAAATTATCATTTTTTTTGGGGAAGGCTAAAAATGATGTAATTGCAACGGTAATAGACTTGCTTGCGTAATCCATTTGTGCCTAAAATCAAATTTTGCTACCTAAAAAGGGTATCTATCTTATTATTTATGCTTACTTTTGCTAAAAAAATAAATAGTATTTGACGATTTTTGAACCATAGTACATGATGAACAAAGGAAAATTATTTGCTAAAACCAATATTTTAACGCTACTCTTATTCTTTTTGCCCATGCTCACCTTTGCCACGCATATTGTTGGGGGTGAGCTGGAGATGACCTTTGTAAGTGGCAATAACTACAGACTTCGCCTTATTATGTACTTTGATGCTGTTAATGGTAATCCGGGTGCTATAGACCAGTCTGTAAATGTGCATACTTTCAGAAAAACGGCAAATAGATTTGTGCAGACGTTTAATCTGCCACTCATAAGTAATGACTTGGTAAATTATACAAGCCCTACTTGTGCCGTTGGCAATTTGGTAACAAGGCGCATTGTTTATGAGCGAATCTATGCCTTTAACCCAAACTTGTATGCAGATGCAGATGGGTACTATATGGCTTGGGAACGGTGCTGTAGGAATGGTGTCATAGATAATATTATCAATCCCGGTGCGGCAGGGCAGACTTTCTATATGGAATTTCCGCCACTACTTGTGAACGGGCAAAGATTTATAAACTCTTCGCCTCAAATTTTTCCTCCTTTGAGTGATTATGCCTGTGTCAATCAGCCTTTTTTCTTCAATTTTTCGGGTATAGACCCCGATGGTGATAGATTAATTTACTCCCTTCGTGCGCCTACAAATGGCTTTAGCTCTACTGCCAACCCAATTCCGCCTAACCCCGTTGCGGGACCTTACCCTTCGGTGAGGTTTTCGGCAGGAATTAGCCTAAATAGTATGATTCCGGGCAGGCCTTCTTTGGGCATAGACAATACTGGACTTATCACGCTAAATGCCTCTCGAACAGGGCTTTTTGTGTTTGCTGTATCTATAAGGGAGCTGAGAAATGGTGTGCAGATTGGCGAGGTAGTAAGGGAGTTTCAACTATTAGTGCTGGACTGCAAGCTGGCAAATCCACCAGTTGGGCAGATAGCAAACCCCGCCGACCCAAGTAAATTTTTGACAGACAAGGACACTATTAAGTTCAAAGCCGAAGATACCAACAGATGCACAAACATACGAATTAGCGATAGAGACCCTAAAACGGTCATCAAATTGCGTATGTTGCCTGTAGCAGGGCGAAATACTGGGCTAACACTTGCGGCTATGGGAGGAAATATAGATGGGACAAGTG